>Ga0160427_10002433_pt1 | contig 11206 bp, 15 predicted proteins | sample SolpanmetagenomL_FD_108194 | JGI IMG/M metagenome (GOLD analysis project Ga0160427, IMG submission 108194) | Solar panel surface microbial communities from Lawrence Berkeley National Laboratory, California, USA - L | ecosystem: Engineered > Built environment > Solar panel > Unclassified ...
GATACACCAGCTGATCTTCGTAGCATCTATATAGATCTTCAAGGGTCGGTCTAGTAATCGGAATCATTCTCCCTATTGCGTTGAAGCATTTCAATCCGATCGTCACGCCGCTGAATCCTCTCCCTGAGTTCTATTATTTTCCTCTTCAGGTCGTTGATATAGCGCTGGGCTTTGTGAGCGTTTCTATTCGCTCGTTTAGCTTCTCTACATTCATTAGCCCTCTCGGTATACTCCTGTCTCAACACCGTGTTTGGCTTCTTTGAAATTTCCCTCCTCCGAGCACGTTGTTCAGCTGTTCCTTCTGTCCTTGGGGTAGCTCGGACAGTCCATGTTGATTGCAATGGTTGAAATTTTGGGAACGGTATAAAAGGTATTCGAAGGTCCAACGCTGCATGTTTCATAGGGTCTTTGATGATAATGTGAGTCCAGGTAGCGGGGTCGGAAGGGGGTAGAGCGGCATGCTCGTTCCTGTAATGTGCATTCAGTTTGGTTGGTCTAGAGAAGGTCTGATTACAGCAATATAGATCGTATTCGATTGATTCTATGTTGGCGATCGTATCATAGGTGTCGCATTTTCGTGCACGCAACAAGTCCTTAGGCTCCGTCGATTTATCCATGTACTGAATTGGAACAGATGTCATGTGTGTTGTGATTGTATTTTATGGTGTAGACAGGTGATGATGATGTTGAACGAGAGTTGCACCCATTCGTTGTGTCTCCTTTCTCCTTTGGATTAATTACTTATTTCCTCCTTTGTTATTTACTCCTTCATTCTTCTCCACACTCTCAATCTTCTCCCTATTCCTTCGTTTACACCATCCATCTTTCCCACACCATATCTCCCCTACTCACAGACATGCCTCCTAGAAAAACCAAGCAAGTAATCACACTCATACCCCCGCTATCTTTCACATCATCCATTACACAAATCAAACCAAGCAGCGACCTCACCGATCCAGAAACGATAATCAAACAGATCAAACAAAAGGAACAAGAAGAAAAACAGAAACACAAAGAAGATACACACCTTGAGCACAAATTGATGACATCAGTCAAGAGGAAGTATAAGAAGACGAGGGCAAAAAATACCAATCTTAACGAGCAAACTGGGGGAGCTGATAGAGATGCCAATGTAGAGATTGTACAACAGAATCAGAAAATCAAGGAGAATACCAATCTTAACGAGCAAACTGGGGGAGCTGATGGAGATGTGAATGTAGAGATTGTGCAACAGAATCAGAAGATCAAGGAGAATACCAATTTTAACGAACAAACTGGGGGAGGAGATGGAGATGTGAATGTAGAAATTGTGCAACAGTTTCAGAAGATCAAGGAGGATATCGATCTTAACGAACAAACTGAGGGAGGAGATGGAAATGTCAATGTAGAGACTGTGCAACAGGTTCAGAAGATCAAGGAGGATACCAATCAAATGCGCCCGATCGACATCCCCGATGTGGGGAAAGCACCCCGGCTGGCTTTTGTAATGACGCCGCCGGTCATTCGAGGCGAGGAGGACTCTAACTTACGGGCACAGCTATTACGTGGATTGGTAAAAGTAGCTGATACCAATCCACAGCTGGCAGTAAAGCTGTTCACAGCAGCAGATTCTTCAATTCTCAAGTCCTGGTTTGCGCAACTGGAACCTATATGGAACCCCGAGATTCTGCCAGACGTAAGTGGCTAGTCGTTCTACACTCTATCCAAACTAATCACTACTCAGATCATCGGAGTTACTACCACAACCACGGAGCAAATGACCCAAATAAACGACATTCTCATTAAATCAACGAGGAGTCAATATGATAAGCGGAGTGAGCGCCAATCTGCGGATATGGCGAAGGATATGATCAACGATCTAATTCCTGATGATGAAAAAGACCACATTCCATACCCGTTTGCAGACATGATACCTCAAGAATTACCTCAAGAATTACCTGAAGAATTACCTCAAGAGTCACGCCAAGAGTTACTCCAAGAATCACCGCAGCAATCATCAGTCCAGGAGTCCACGCCGCCAGTAACCGACGCAGAGGAAGAGGTGACTATGCGGACGTCTGGGACAGGACCGACAATACTTCTACATGAGGGTCATATACAAACAATCTTGGCTCTCGCAGTGCAGCCTGCTGTGCAGAGAATAGAACTTGCGAACAGATCTCTTGCAAAAGGCTTACAGCGCTTTATGGATCATGTTGTCGATCTTGGGAAGGGAGTGGCAGAAAGAAAGGAACTTACTTCTGAAGGAAACTCGGAAGTGACCGACCAGCATTTCATCGGAAGATTAATCGCAGAGGAGGTGACACCAAATACACTACAGGAGTACGCCTTGTACCTCACGAAATGGTCACGGAGATTGCCGCTGAAGAGGAAGCTGAACGATGTAGCCATTGGCACATTCGTTTCAATGGGGGAGGAACATTATAGACTCAATGGTGAGCTGACCGATAAGCGCCGTAGATTCGTCAAAAAGCAGATCGAGTTAGATATAGACACCGAGGCACCCTTACCGACCGATATCCGCAAGAAGTTCTCTAGATATGCTCGACTGATCCATATTGAGAAGAGCTTCGGCCCACTCATATGGTATCAGGGGAGCATATCTTCCGTTCTCGAGGAGATGAGTGGAGGGGAGCGAACCATGCGTCGCTTGATAGACATTCTGGAAGCGATGAACATATGCAGTCAGTGGAAAGCAGCCAGTGAGGAGCTGATTCGGACAACCGAACCAACGCCTTTCGAAATCGCCTTGCAGCGAATGCAAACAAACTTCGATAGCATGTTTCCGATCGGTGCGGAGGAAAGACAGAGGTGGAGTGGACCAGTGGCAAGCCGTACAAGGGGTTGAGCAGTAAGCTACAATAGAATGTATTATGATGAAATTACAAGTCCTTTATCCTTTGTATATTTGCTCAAGGCCGCACATACGACTCCATTCTCGATTAAGTTCTCTGTACATTCCCAAGTACCTCTGGCAGCAGGATACCCTTCCCACTTGACGAACCATTCCTGACGTCTGCTTTCAATTCGGTCCTTCAGAATCTTCTCGACTAGATATTCTGCTTTGTCGATGGTTCGTTTCCGGCGTTTCTTAGAAACATGCTTCGCATGATCACTGTCCGTGTCTGAATCGCTGTCCTCTAGGACTGGTCGTACCGTCTGAACCTGCCGCTTGACTCTAGTGTTTGATGAAGCTTCATTATCTCGGGAACGCACCGTGGAGGAACCTCTGAATGAAGAGAATTAGATTGGTCTACGTTCCAAAAGTAAAAACTTTACGGATTCTGGTTAACGATCTTTCCATGCTGTTCATTCGCTACTATTTTCCAGTCTTCGGTTCGATCCCGATACTGTGCAAGTAGTTCATTGCACTGAGTGGTAGTCCACGCTGTTAATCTTTTCGATAGTAGGGAAGGTAGCTGGAGCGGCCAACCAACTACATGGTGAGTATCCCAAAAGTTCTTGGTCTGGGCTCCGCTCAATGTGAATAATTTGGTCTTGCTCTCATTCGATAAGCCCTGCAATAACTTACGTACAGCTTCCACTCGTTGATTATTGACAGACTTAGTGACTGTCTTATCGTTATTGACGGGCCCATCATTACTTCCGACTGGATCCTGTTTTTCTTTTAATCTTTCTTGTAATGCTTCTCTCAGTTGGGGAGCTGATTTTCTTTCACGACATTGTTCGATACGAGCTTGAAATTGAAGGAATAAAGGAAGTTGAATAGCCTCATAATCCTCGATCGTTGCTTTAGCACCACTTTTCAAAGCCCAATAAAAGCTGCTAGTCCTTATCGACGAGTTGCCCCCCATTACCAAGATTTCACCTCCGTTCTCCTCGAACGTTTTGACTAACTTTTCCAGTTTTTTTACACATTCGGTATTTTTCCTCTTGTAGTCGGAAGGTTGCAATGCTTTCACACGCGTCGTTTGATCAAGCAGCTCCCAATAAGCCTGATTCCGTGGGTCTTCCGCATCTTTTAGTCGTTCCCATTCTTCAAAAGCGTTGCCTTGTACGTTTGTATGATCTGAGCATCTATCGTTAGCATAAGCAGCAGGAAAAAAGACCTAGGGTTACCTCGTTGATTGTAGTCAAGAAGAAATGGAGTCCAGCCATCAACCGCTTGGAGACGCCAGTAACTTCTATAAGCTACATCATCAAAAGAAATGTTTTTTGGATCTTCCGACATGGCCTCCCACTCGCTATTGATGATTTCAGTGTTCAGGACGCCCGCGTTCTGATACCGTGGCCGCGAGGTTGCTTGATCTGACATCCACTCCCTGTTTACACGTTCTTGATTTTGGACAATTAGCACCTGATTCATTGATTGCCTTTGAGATCCAGGATGACCCTACCTTTCAGCTGTTTTGTGCGATGACTATAATAAGTATGGTAACCTGTTCGCCGGCTGAGTGTCGTCACACTTGGAAGATTGGTTGGGGCGGGCGTAGTAGGCGTATCTGATGGCATTTGTTTCCCGCTTGATACTAAACCACTACGCGAGTCCATGTTGCTCATACTGGTAAACCAATGTCGTAGCTGTGTCACGGAAATACGTCGGCTGTCGAGAATACCAAGGAGATGATCCAAGAAGCCTGGTCTTTTCCAATCCCTTTTTGACTGTATGATAATTTCGAAGATTTGCAAATCGTTCTCAGTAAATAGAAGAGACTGAGCTTGCACGTCCGCAGTAGTTTTGACCGGCAAGCTTCTCCTGTTAGTACGGAGCCACTGACTTACTTCATCAGTCGAGTGCCCAATCTTTGCAGCTTGATCTTCCACGCTCGACACCGTATCGTAAGGATGAGCACTGACATACTCCCACAGATCCCGTATATCGCTCGCGCTGAACTCCTTGAGTGTAGTGATGTCCTGTGAAGGTGGGGTGTTGGCTGCGATGGATGGACGTCCAGTCGTGGTGACAAGCTTGTGAAGGGAAAACCCAGATTTGATATTTGACATCCTGGTAGACGAAAGGGAGAGGGGGTAGAACAAAGATATTTTGTGACCGTTTGAAGCACGCGTATCACAGCTGAAGTTGTGACAAAAAGTCACGATTGCTGATTCAGTTGTCACAACATTATATATAATATAATATAATCACGAGAGTTGTGACAATAAAATCACTATACCAATGTCTTCAGTCACAAGAATATTGTGACATCATGTCACGATAATGTTTGACATGTTGTCACAAGAATATGAGACAATAGGTCACAATTTTCTGGGGATATATATCCTCAAAAATGTCTCATGCGGTTGGGGATATATATCCCAGATATATGCATGATAGGGGTGAAGGACGGTAGGAATCTATCAGCGGCCGATATACCTCCTTCTGAGTGCTCAGATACTTCGTCATACTGATACGTTTCAGTAGCTGACTGAAATTGTATGTATTTGTACCACACATCAGATTGAAATCACTATAGGTCTTCATCAGCTTTATATCGAACGCCGATTGCGGTTGTTTTGGACTGCCTCGCCAATATCCAATGCTGATCAGTGCCGAACTCCACGATTTGCATCTGCACTTGATGATCCGAATGTTCCGTTGTCCATACTGTTGTATGAGGGTGATAGATGCCTCATGAGACTGATGACCTGCTTCTTTACACTGCAATGTCATGACATTGCCCCACGGAGGCGTAGAGGTGGCGATCCAGGCAGTACTGTTACCAATCATTTCTGAAGATCTCGTGATATGTGTCTGTGATCGGATGGAAGTGTGAGTTCGTATACTGCAAGTTTGACACATGGGACCGAGATCGTCACAAGTAATACACCATGAAACCGCCGGTTCTGTGCACCCGAAGGAGCCACAGATGTCATCCTGAGTCTTGTAAAAATATCTGCGTAGCTGATGCAGCAGCTGCTCAGATTCTACGTGCCATCTTTGGTTGCGATGATACTTTCTGGAGCCGTACGTAATTTTTGGCTCCTCAAAAGACAATAGCTGATCTATATTGGATGGAGCTTCATCGAATGTGATTGTGTCTTCCTCCTGACGTTTGCTACCTATGCTCATATCTTTGTTGACGGGACCTTTGGAGAGATTGCGTATTGTGACCGGATCGATGGTGCGCCAAGTTGCCATGACTTTCTTTCCATCGCTATTGATGACACTAGATCGCGGGCGATTCTTACGATTTGTTGCGTGATTCTTGATTTTCTCCTTCCCCATTAGATAACAGGCAGGTATGTATGCTAACAAAGGGATAATAGGGGCTGGTGGGAAGTTGAGATGTTGAGAAATGTAGATAGACGAGAGTAGCTGAGAATGCTGAGGAGCAAAGTGGGTAAGTCTTGGTTAAAGGTGAACGCAAGGATAATTGGAAATCAAGGGCCTCTGAAGGCGGAAGTACGAGCACCTGGCATTCGTACTTTTGATACAAAATCCTCAACTTCAGCAGCTCACAAGAAGATGAACATGAAGACATATGACTTAAAAAAAAGCTCATTCTGCTCGCATGATCTGAACCTATCGATTCATGCTTTTAAATCGAAGCTGGGACTCGCATGACGTTTCAGCACTCTTACAATCTTGTATCTAGCGATATAATGCACATATGTATGACTACTCAACATTTGCCCACACAAATACTCTCCATCAAAGGAATCCATTGGGTACACCTTCAAGATGATCTTGACGAACTTGTAGATCTCCAGCACATCGGGAGACCAAAAATTCACAAATTTACCGGAAAATTAGATTGAAAATGACGATTAAGTAACACAAGAAGGCAAGTATATTCCAATTTGACGCTAAGGTAGTATTTATTCGAATGATTCACTGCCTGATACGAGCTTTCTGATGGTGTGATGCTCTTCTAGGGATACCTCTTCCAGACTTGAAGGAGTTCGACATCATCCAGCTCATAAGTCAGGACTCGGCCAGCTCCACATCCTGCTGCACTGATATGGGAGACTCTCTGTTTTAGCACTACTCTCTCTGTATTTGAGTCTTCCAAATTCTCATGCGCTCGTTCTAGCTGCGCTACAAAATCTTTGTGATCTTCCTGGACACTGCTTTGCTGTTCGATCGTGGGATTTCATTCTTTCTTCATCTCAAATCTGCTTTGAGCTGTTAAAGACTCTACATCATGTGTTTGTCATCTTGCTGAGCAGTGGATTGAATCTTTTCAACGAGTTCCCGCCAGAGACGACTTCCTTCAGATGTTCAATATGTCAAAGTCGATCGTACACTCCAGCTAAGCAGCTCGCTGCTCCAGCATTGTGAGTTTTCTTTTGAGCACTGCCCGCTCTTTATTGGCTACGTCTAGAGCATCTTCCGTTGCTTTTAGCTTCTTCGCTAGATCTCTATGTTGCGCATCGCAACGCTTGGCTTTTCCATCTTGGAACTCCATTTTGATCAATAAAAGCTTCTGAGCATCTACGCGGGCTTGTAGATTTGTAATGTGCCGAGAATCTCGCTCCCTCTGCTTTTCTTGTTGGTCCACCTCCAGCAGAAGTTGTTCACGTGTCTTTTCAGCATTAGATGTCATATAGAGCTGCACCTGAGCTAGGTTTAGCCGTTTGACGAGCTGCTCTTGAGCTAGTAATTCCTCCCTCAGTTGTTCTACTGATCGATTTGCAGAACGCAGCAGCTTTTCTGTTTTCTTAGAGTTTGCCTTCAGTTCCCTGTGTTCTGTCATAAATTGAGCGACTTCTTGTTGACCAAGCGGATTGCATTTCTTTGACATGATTCGTTCGAGACTTCGCTCTTCGGACGTTCCATCAGTCCTTGGGCTAAGGCGAACGGTCCATGTGGACGTTTTAGGCTGTGCACGAGGAAACGGTACATATGGTAGCAGTAAACCTAGTTCCGTATGTTTTATTTGATCTCTTATTATCACGTGGCTCCAGGTTGCGGGATCTGATTTTGGTAAGTCAGAATGTTGCTCTCTATAGTGTGCATTTACTGCAAAAGGACTGCCAAAGGTCGTGTCGCAACAGAACAGGTCCGTGACTATAGTTTCTCTATCGTTTGTGGAATTATGAACATCCATTTTGCGGCTGCGCAGAAGATTCAATGGGCGCAGCGATTTGTCTTGATGATGCATTGTACTCATATAGAGAAACTGATATGTGAGGATGTCTAAGGTTCGAAAGAATATGGAATATGTTTAGTTTCTGATTTCTGCTTCGATCAACACTGTATACAAAAATTGTACTTTCTCCTTCTTGACTGGTTTCGCGTGCTCCACGTTCCCATATCCACGGTATTCCTCCTCTCATATCTCACCCTCCGAGCTCTTACCTCACCTAGGACACTACATCTGATATGCAGCCAGAGGAAGTCTCAAGCGGCCACGAATCTGATGGAGAATCCGGCCCACCAATATCACCACCAGTACACATCATCATGAATACACAAGTGACCAAAAGAAGAATGCAAATGATTCACTCTATTATCGAGTTAGCAGACGAGGATCCTATAACAGCAATTACGCTCCTAGAAGCTCAAGGGCTGACAAAGATCAAAAAGTATTTACAGCAATTTGAACCCACCTGGAACATAAATATCAGGCCGGAGGTGAGGTTCGAGTGCTGTGGTCACCAAAGTTACTGATGTCAGTGCAGATCAAGGGATTGAAGCTCACTACACCAAAGATGGTAGCAATACGAGCGAAGGATAAATGGTGCTCATCAGAAACTAGAAAAGAGAAACGAGAATGTAAGTGAATCAATTTGGTGATGTGAAGTAATTCTTAGTTATGAAAAAGGAGAAAATCCAAACGATATCGGAGCCTGCAGTCATCAATATACATACACTTAATGATATGTTGTCAAGTGACAAGCTGGAGCCCTCCCTGCGAGCGGAGCTTAACACATTCTTCCTCACAAGAGAATTGCCAATAACGCCATTGCCAATGTCACCACCTGAAACACTCAACAATCAAAGTATACCGGAGGATTTGGAATCTAAAGATGAGGTCATCAACGAAACAAATGATCTTGACGTTCTTATGGAGACTGACAACGAGGAGGAGCCACAGATCAAGATATCGGGGCCTGCAAAGTCGCTGGCTTTAGAGGAAGGTCACATACAGGAAATTCTTAGCAAAACAAACAAGTGGAGTAATCCTGTCACCCGAAAAGAGCTTGAAGAAGCACCCAACTTCACACGGCTGATACGAAAGTTTATCGATTACGAAGAAATCGACATCGCGGCTGCTATACAGAAAAAGAATGATATCAATAATCTACTGAATGCAGAAGAGAATTTGAACAAGTTCCGAGCGCAGTTTGCAAGTGAAACAGTACAGGCAGAGATATTCCGACGATTCGACTTACACTTGGAACTAAAAGTTGGCCTTCTACCAATTATCTCGAAACTCAATCAAGCAGCAGCAGGAAGTTTTGTCGAGGCTGCAGAGCAAAGCTATCATGATAGAGGCACGCTGATTGATAAGAGAGCTCGCTATATAAAGAAGCAGCTCGATGGAAGCATCGATGTTGAGTGTCCGCTTTCAACGGACCAGAGGAAAACATTCTCTAGATTTAAACTTGCGAATATGTTGCAATCACTCTTCGGAGAAATTCTGTGGTTCGATAGACGCTTCGTTTCCGCTTTAGAGGATCTGCCAGGCGGACAAGCGAAAATCAGTCGTTTGGCTAAGATCTTAAACATCTTGGGTATCGAAGAGAAGTGGGCGCAAGCTAATCAACAACTACAAGATTCAACTCAGTTGACCTGCATTGATATCGCTCTTAATCAACTCAAGAGCCAAATTACAACAATATTCTATGTCTCGGAACAAGAGCAGGCTGATAGAGCAAATGAGAGTATCTCAGACAGAACCCGGAAGAAGGCGCTAAAGAAGCTTGAAATCGTCAGACCACTGACACCACCTTCTGATCCTTAATAGACATAGGTGGTTCGAATTATATTATGTTTATATTAATTTGTGTTTCCTTTTGTATGTTAACAATGCGGCATTAATTACATCGTCATTGTCTACTAGCGATGATGTGGGCTCCCAGGAGTTTCGATTACTGTTGTAGCCTTCCCACTTGACATACCATAGATCAGCACCACTTATAACTTTATGATCTACAATTTGTTCCACAAAGAACTCTACGCTCTTCTTGGATGGTTTCTCCTTTTTCTGTCTCTTGGCTTTGGGTTCCACAGCCGGGATGGTTACTTCAGCAGGTATTTTGGATGCATTTGTCTCGTCTCTCAAAGTAAACTGCTCATCGAGAGCATCTGTCTTATATGATAGCCCAAACGCACCATCAAAATCAATCTCCGGACTACACGTGGTGAGCATTGAGCCAAAACAGAAGGTAAAGTGTAAGGTACCTTGTTATATACAATTGAGATACGTCTTTCATTCCGTGAGCATCAGCTGACTGGAGTACTTTCCAGGTTGAACCCATATGGTCATAGGCCAGTAGAAAGCTATCGCATAAGCTCGTAGTCCATGAAGTTAGGCGCTTCTCCAAGAATGTGGGCAATGATTGCGGCCAGTTGGTAATAGTATGGGTATCCCAAAAGTTTGGGGTTAGCGATCCGGATTCGTTGTACATTCTTAGTGTGCTATCCGAAGGTAGGTTCTGAAGAACAATCTTGACTTGTTTCTGCCGTTCACGATTAACACTTGCCACCCTTTGTGCATCGGTCAACGTTTGTTGTATGGGTATCGAACTTTCTTCTAATCCTTCGAGCTGCTGCAATATCTCGTCTAGAGAAAGTTTTACTTTCGAAGCGTTCAATCTAAGATATGCAGCAGCCATCTGCCCGCAGAAATGATTGTAAAGGGAGAGACTAAGGGCTTCATAGTCTTTGATAAACTCTCGGGCACCGCTTCCCATTGCCCAAAAGAAATTCGTGCTTTGTACAGCAGCATTACCTCCAATAATAACAATCTCACCGCCAATTTTTGAAAACGCATTGGCAGTCTCCTTAATTAAGTTCATATACTCATTGGCTTTCTTTCGAAATGTGCTTTGAGGCAACGCTGCCGTTCTTACAGCTCGGTCTTGCTCCTTCCAGTAGGCCTTATCCTTCACACGCGAATCCTCATTCGGCAAACTTTGCCATTGAGCGTATGCCTCATCATGGTCTCCTAGTTTACGTGCTAAACTTCATTAGCCATATCAATACGAAAACAAAATGTACAATTTGATACCTTGAAAGTCGTCGTAAAACGGCTGCCAGCCATCGACTGCTTTTAAACGCCAGTAACTCTGAGCA
>Ga0160427_10002434_pt1 | contig 11204 bp, 10 predicted proteins | sample SolpanmetagenomL_FD_108194 | JGI IMG/M metagenome (GOLD analysis project Ga0160427, IMG submission 108194) | Solar panel surface microbial communities from Lawrence Berkeley National Laboratory, California, USA - L | ecosystem: Engineered > Built environment > Solar panel > Unclassified ...
ACCAAGGCTACCAAGGCTACCAAGGCTACCAAGGCTACCAAGGCTACCAAGGCTACCAAGGCTACCAAGGCTACCAAGGCTACCAAGGCTACCAAGGCTACCAAGGCTACCAAGGCTACCAAGATAATAGCCCACGAGATTTAGAATCTCCTCTTCAGCTAATCAAGGAGAATTATTCTTAGTCTATGCTACTATCCGCGTCTCCATACTAGCTTGTCATTGACCCCAACTTTGTAGGGAGTTGCCACTATCAATAGAGTGTACTAACGGGTATCTGAGGTATGAAAACAGCCTCTTTACCTACTCATAAAGCATATTGACCCCAATTTTGTAGGGAGTTACTTTAGGCGGTTGAATCGAAAAAGCCCTTCTACATAGTGCAGAAGGGCTTTTTCGATTCAACCGCCTAAAGTAACTCCCTACAAAGTTGGGGTCGCCGCGCCTGCGCCCAAGATGACACTACTCAACGTGGGTGTTCAATCGTCTGTTAGACAACAATTTTAAAAATACTGCTCAAGAAACTAGTAGTTTACTTTCTTTACTTAGTTTATATAGTTTAGGGGTGCCACAACTTATTGTATATCAATACAATGTGAAGGCAACTCCCTACAAAGTTGGGGTCAACTCCCTACAAAGTTGGGGTCAACTCCCTACAAAGTTGGGGTCAACTCCCTACAAAGTTGGGGTCAACTAGTGATTGAGGCCCTACAAAGTTGGGGTCAACTCCCTACAAAGTGAAAATCTGTAGGGAGTTGGTATTGTCGCAGCTACATTTGCTGCACTACTCCCATCCCATGAGCCTTGTATCAACTTCTTCGCTGCCGGCTAGTACGCCGCTAGTTGTCCAACATAATGCGCTTATTAATGCGCGTTTTCAGTTTGGACCATTGGAGACACGCCTGTTCTTACACCTTTTAGCGAATATTGGGCGGAATGATACTGCCTTCGGGCTATGCCGGGTTGAAGTGTCTGAGCTACTAGGAGAAATAAATAGCCAGAATACATACAAGCTAGTACGAGAGGCTGTAGAGGAGTTTGCCACGCGAACTATTACTATTGAGCAACTTAGTGGAGTAGGTCGCCGGAGCCGCCAGCCTGATTTTGTAGTCCTACCGCTACTTTCCATTGCTCAGTACAAGGGTGGAGAGGGGTCAGTAGAGGCTCGCTTTAATGACGCAGTTGTACCCTATTTATTAGAGTTGCGTGACAACTTCACGAAAGCACAACTCACAGAGCTGCTAAAGATTAAGAATCCAAATTCGCACCGGATATACTGGTTGCTTCGTGAGTATTCCGCATTTGGACAGCGGGTAGTTGGCCTCACTGACTTGAAGGCAATGCTTAAGCTTGGGCCTGGATACGACCGCTGGGATAACTTCAAAGTTCGTATTCTAGACCGTGCTCAACAGGAATTACAGGAGACAGACCTTCCTTTTACCTATGAGTTAATACGACAGGGTAAGGCCGTAAGCGAAATTCGCTTTCTATTCGCGCCTGTATCCGAACAACTGCCTGCGTCGCAGCCACCTGCCGATGGGTGGGAAGCTGCATTACTCGCAGTAGGTGTTGCAGGTAAAAGTCTTGCTACAATAAAGACGCAAATTGAAGCTGGTTATTACGATGAGGGATATATCCGCTATGTGCTCAGTCGGGTAAGTGACCAGGTAAGACAGGGCAAGGTAAAAAAGCAGGCTGGGGCTGTTTATAAAGCATTAGCTGATGGGTACTTTCTGAATGATTATAAGCAGGCACAAGCTAAGCCTACAAGTAAACCCAAGCCAGTTACACTGCCAATCATCACAGCTAAGCAACGTGAAAAGCTGCAGAATGAGCTAGCAGACTTGCATAGTTCACTCAAATTCGTGCAGCATGAAGCACCAGAGAACCTCTACACAGGCACGAAGCGACAAGAGGCTGCGGCAGAGATAGAAGCTAGGATAACCAACCTTCAGAAGCAATTGCAGTAGAATAATTATATTAGTGATTATTAAAGCTGCAAATGAGTAACTGAGCCTGCTATTTATCTACCCAACACATTGAAATACAACAAAGTATAAAATAGTATTCCGCGTAATTTATAGCGGTTGTACTATTATAAACCATAGGGAGCTGGGGGACTTTTTACGGCTAGCTTCTTGAGTTTCGGGGGGCGCTGGGGCCCGGGAGGTACCCCAGAAAACGCTTGCTGAACAAGCGCCGATTCTTCTCGTGCAACGCGTCGAGCACCCGCTGGCGGGCCGTATGGCCCATGTCCGTAAACTTGGGGGCCCACCGCTCATAGAACGCCTGTACATCGACCAGGCTCAACTGCCAATCCGAACGCTGGCACCAGCGCTCGGGCCAGGTGTAGGTCGGACGAAAGTGCTGCACGCACTGTTTCAGCAGTACTTGGTGTTGCGCGGTGCGCGCAGCGGAGCCACGCCGTACTTTGGCTTTCGCCGCTTTTTCCTGATAGATCAAGAACTCCTCGCTGAGCTCGACTTCCTCCACGCGTGTACGCAGGTAGAGTTTGACCAGGGCGCTGCCGGGCAGGCGAACGTAGGCCGTGCGCGCGGCATCGTGCTGGGGTAACAGCGCCGTAATCATCGTCACCGTCCAGCCGCGCTCTTTCAGCGCGTGCGTCGTCAAGTACTTGGTTAGTGGCGCTGGTACCGGCGTCTGGTCCACCACCATCATAAAGCGCTGCACACCCATACCACAAACAACTAGGTAGGCCACAAAAATAGCGCTGGTGCGCTGGCTACTATGTAAGCGTAGTCGCTTGCCACCGCTCATTTTTATCTGATACACAAGCAGCTGTTTAGCATAATCGACGTTCTCGGACTGTCTAGCTCTTCAGTCGATTCGACCGTATGCAAAAGCCCCCCCTCGCGCATCTACTGACTATGCGTTCCTCCTTGCTCCTTCTCGTCTACGGGCTTCTGGGAAACCTGCCCGCGCAGGCCCAAACCTCTTCTGTGTCAATTATCGCTGGCAACACCGTGTGGTTAGACAGCGTGCAGCACCTCCCCCTGGCCCAGCAAGTGGCCGCCGTGCAGCAACGCGCCTGGCGCGATACCTTGCTGGCGCCCTATCAGATGATGGCCTGCCGGATGGGCATCTCGACTGCTACCAGCCACGCTGCCGTTGCGGCCGATACACCACCGGGCAAGCCCACCGGCTTTCCCTTGGTCTATGTGGTCGACGGGCACACGTTCTACAACCACGACGTAGCCACCGTTCGCCAATTCCAACACTTGGTGCGTCACCGGCCCATTCAGCAGGTGACGGTACTGCGAGAGGCGAGCGCCGCGGCAATCTACGGCTCCCGGGCAGCCAATGGGGTCGTCGTCTTATCGAGCACCAAGCCTAAGCAACGCCGCTAGCTCGACTTGCGAAGACAAGGAGTCTTTCCGCCAGCCAGGGATCAGGTAACTTCACGAGCCCGAAAGGCCTGGTGAGCACGTAAGCTGGGCAGCGCAACAGCTTGTCACATTTCTTGAACGAGCCCCTCGAAAGAGTGACAGCCTATGTAGGGGTTCCAGTGTGTCCCCTATCGTCAGCAGCAGGCTACTGCGCCCGGTTATCACCTGCCAACTCCCACCTAACGTGGGCCGTGCCCAGCAACCTGGAAGGGCCGTCTTCCTTCGTAACCAAATAGGCGGCTTCCCACATGGCCCGGCCCCTACAGGAATAATTGAGTACGCAACGGCCGGCCCCCACTTCTTGGCTGCTAGAGCCCACATCGGGTGGTAACAGCTGGCGCAACTAGTTCTGTGAGCGTCGGCCTCGATAGATAAAAGGGCTTGCTGCCACCAAAAAAGGCGTTGTTAGGTCTGCTGCACCTTTTATAACCCCTTTTATAACCGGTTTATAACCCATTTATAAAGGGTTTATAACCGAAAACAGGGGGTTTATAACTGATTTATAACCTAAGAGGAGGAGTTTATAACCTAACGCACGGAGATTATAACCCAGTTATAACGTGTCGGCTCGCCGGCTGGCCACTCCGCCACTAGGCGCTCAGACGTAGGGGGGCTTATGTAGGGACGCACTTGCTGTCATCCAATTACCGCCGTCGCAGCACTTGGTCAACTTGGAAAAGGCACGCGAGCAGGGAAGGGGGCGAACTGGGTTAGGCAAAGCACCTCCCTAAAAAGGCGTTCAGTAGAGTAAGGCATTATGTAAACGAGCGTTCTTAAAACGTCTTTAAGGGCTAGCTTTGCTAAAAGCCTCCCTTTTACCCCGTGCCCGCCTACTTCGCCTACTACCGCGTCTCTACCCAAAAGCAAGGCAACTCCGGATTGGGGCTCGATGCCCAGCGCGCGGCGGTGGTCAACTTCCTGAAAGGGGAGACGCCGGTGGGGGAGTACGTGGAAGTCGAAAGTGGGAAGAAGAACCAGCGACCGCAACTGCTCGCGGCAATTGCGGCGGCGCGGGGCGCGGGTGGGGTGCTGCTCATTGCCAAGCTGGATAGGTTGAGTAGGAATGCGGGCTTTATCCTGGCTTTGCGCGACTCAGGGGTGCAGTTTGCCTGCTGCGATATGCCCGATGCCAATACCCTTACTGTGGGGCTGTTTGCCGTTATCGCCCAGCACGAGCGCGAGACTATCTCCCAGCGCACCAAGGATGCCTTGAAAGCCAAGAAGGCGCGGGGCGCGCAACTCGGCACGCCGGCCAACCTTACCGAGGAGGCGCGGCAGCTGGGGCTGGAGGCTCGGCAACGTAATGCGCGCGAGCATGGGGGGATCCGGCAGGCGACGGCGCTGATTCTGGCCCGGCGCGCGCAGGGACTGAGTTGTGAAGCCATCGCGGGGGAGTTGAACGCGTTGGGCTTTACCGCCCGTAGGGGCGGGGCCTTCTCCCAAAAGCAAGTCCAGCGACTTGTCCACCGTGCGACTAGCCTCCTAGAGCCCGGCTCCCACGCGGCGGCCGGCTTATCTTAGGCGCATGCACTCTATACTCTTAAACCCCTGGGTGGGATTTTCTACGGATAACAGCGGGGTGTTCCCCTTCGTGAGCTGGCTCGTTGGGCTGCTCATCGTGGGCTGGCTGGGTATTAAATGGTGGAGCGCGCACATCGGCCGCCAGTTCGAGCGCGACCCCACGGCGCCGGCGCCGGCTACCGACTGGCATCTGTCGGGCCTGGCCAAGCTGCTGCTGCTGCTGTTCGTGGCCGCGTGCTTTGGGCTGGCGCTGGTGCTGTAAGCACCGTGACGGGCGTCTACCACCGCAACCACTGCTGCTGATTGGGTAGGCTGTCGCGGCGCCCCCCCTGAATGTCAGTTGGGCTACTTACCCGTAGCGGTGGGGCCGCAGCCACAGCGTAGCCGCCAGGAGGTAGGGTAGGTATCGGGCTGGGCACGCAGCGGGGCTGCCGCAAAAATGCTGACCTGCCCGATCGGCTCCGTGAGGTCTTTCCTTGCACCGCTTGTTAAGCCCGCCTGACTACCTTATGCCCTTTCATGCATCACCCTTATCTACGCTTTCTTGTTGCGCTCACGGAAGCTCTGCGCCGCCGGCTAGCGGGGGCGCGGTCCTCTCCCTCAACCGATACCCTAGTATTTGTTAGTTTCTTCCCCGCGCTCAATCTGTATGCCTTCTTTACGCACGTGCTTTTTCCAGACGCACAGCACTGTGCCGCCTGCAAAACAGACGTGCGGGTGATGTATGGCTTCTTCGCGTGGGTGCTAGTAGTGCTGTTCCACGGACTGCTGCTCATGACCGAGTCGCCCGTGCAGCCGCTGCCGCTCCCGGTGCTTAAACGCTGGTGGAAGTATTATAAAATCTATGCGTTATGTTCTCTGGCAACAGCGCTTCTGTAAGCAGGAGGCGTGCAAGGATAGTAATAACTTCCGTCAAGCAAATTGAAGCGGGCTAGTGATTCAGAGCGCTACTACTTCTCACATAGTGCTCACTGGTAGGCTCAGAAAATACCTCGCAAAGCACTTGGCTCAGAAAGTCCACCGCGAATGCGTTTCCAGCGCGTGGTGAGGGTTCAGGAAGACCAAAATTGATGCGTCTGAAAGGTGCGCCTATTTAGCCCCGTGGCTTTTTTGCCTACTTCCCTTACGCGGAATACAGGACACTGGCAGGGTTATTTTTTATGCAGCAGCAGCCAGTGCATATTACGGTCGTCAGGCGGTCCTACTTCTGTCAGCTCGAAACCAGGAGGGGGGCCGGGTTGCTCAAGCGCGACCTGGTAGTGACGACCGGCCGCAAAATCCAGCAGGAAGGCATAGGTCAAGGCGTCGCTAGCCGGATAGGTAAACGTGAGCCACATGTGCTGCTGGGTCTTGACATCCGTCACCTCTACCCCAAAGCCTTGGTTACTAAACTGAGGCAACCGTAGCCAGGCATGCGGGCGCGAGGGCCGTTGAGGGAGAGAGGAAGAAGAACGTGGCTGGGGTTGCGCTTGGAATAGCCCATGCAGCGTGGTATCACCTTCGCCTACTTGATAGGAGCGATACTCGTACTGCTGGTTGCCGGTCATGGCCAGGTGCAGGTCTCGACACCCGCACTGCGCCAGGCTGGGCGTAGGCCAGGCCAGCAACAGTCCGAAAAAGAGGTTGCTCGTCAGACCGAGCGCCGCTCGCTGGTGCCCCAGCCAAGCGCGAACAGGGGCCTGTTGGCAAGGGCGGTAACTTCTGAATACGCTTAGCATAGGCTGGAAAATAACGGCAGGGGGTATTTTGCGCACAGGGTGGCACAGCAAGGTACAGGCACCATGGTAGAACGTCCCTCATTCAGCTACCTATTGCTGGTTGATTACCGGGTTCTAAAAGGCTAGCTCACCGACCCACTTGCTTTCCCTTTTCAGAGCCTACTTGTTCACCCAACAAAATACGCTTTATCCCTGCCGAGCTAGCGGTAGCCAGTAGCATGCAGCAAGGTGCACCTTTCGGGGCCGGCTAGTAAATGAAACCGAACGCCATCTCCCAACTCTTAGCGCCTGGCTGAGCTAACTACTTCGTTGTTCATTGCCTGGGCCGTTACTAGGGTGCAGGCTCTCCCTTGGCCAAGGGTAGGAGCGCATAGCTATTGCGGGGCTCATAGACGGTGTATTGAAGCAGGCGCCGAAAAATGTCGGTCGGAGCCGGAGGGATGTAGCCGATAGGCACATAGCCTCGCGTATTCTTTTTATATCGAAAGCGAGTGCCGACAAACGGATTATGCTGCTGCAAGTCGGCCTCGTGTTGTAGAAAATAGGAGGCAAATGACACCGGTGGCATGTTGAGATGTACTGGCCTGTAGGATTTACTAGCCGGCTCATTCAGGGAGAGAAAGTACCGGCCGGCCTGGAAAGGGATGGAGTCATAGAGAACATTACGCGAGGGCTCGGTCCACACGTAGACGGTCATCGTATCCCGGCCGTAAATGCACTGGACACTTCTGGTGGTTGAACCATAAACATCGTCATTCAGCACGAAATATACCTTGCCAAAACGCAGGTTCCAGTTGGCCCATTCAGGCTGCTCCCGCTGGGCAAAGGGGCGACGTGGTTCAATGACATCGCTTTGCGTATAAAAGCAACAGGCAACAAAGGGCGGCCACTCGTACGGATTCACGCTAGTGTATTGTGCTGACCGAGTAGTCTGACAGGCTACAACAAGGCCACCAGATAGGAGAGCAAGCGCAAAACGCATAATCATAAGAAGGAGCCGATAACTAAAAAGGTAGCTACTTAGGAGCGCTCGGGGTGTTGTTGCGTTGTTTGCTAAAGTTAGCAGCTTGTCTCCCAAGCAGAAAGCTGCTCCTGCAACTACCTAGCGCAGCCTAAGACATTTTAAGAGGTTCGTGGCTGTTGCAGAACGCGCAAGCTTATTCGACAAGGGGGCACAGCTACTGCAAAAACCTCTAGAAAGTACCATCAGCGCAATTTTATAAGCCCTATTCGATGGCCAGTGACCCTGCCCTAGTCCCTCAGCTGAGTTCTGCAACAGCCACGTTCGTTTAAGTAATGTGACAAAGCTCGACTATGACGTTTATTGACCTTCTTTTAGGAAACGTCTCAGCTCACTGGCTAGCGAAGTTGCTGAACCAGCACCTTCGTTTAACCAAACTCCTTGACTTAAGCACATGCCTACCAAAAGATTGAATTCCGCCGAACGAGCGCAGCTATTAACTGAACAGCACCGATTAGTGCAGGCCGCGATAGACTACCTTGGTGGACTAGTTAAGGCCGAATCAGCCGAGCTGGGGAGCGAATCTGCCGCGCACTTCGAGCGGATGCGTACCGAGGCACGTACCCATTTTAAACAGGGTAAACTAGCCGTGCTCCAAAAGTACTTCCGCGATATAGCCGCTCCATCTCTAGTTCACGACGGTCCCGCCTTCGCAGCCTATATCCAGCAAACAACGGGCTTACCGTTGAACGTACAAAGCGACTTCGAGAAACGCATTGCCCGCATATGCAAGCGCAAACGCATCCGCACTGATGCCGAGTTTTATGACGTACGCGACATGATTGACAGCTTAAGTTCGGAAGCTGAGCAGCAGCAAACCCAATTACAGTTGCTATACGACTTAGTGGCGGAGTACGAAGGCTTCATAGATGTCAAAGACATCGGTAAACCCCGCCCTGCCGCTAAGCGGTGGCAAAGCACCAGCACAGAGGTACTACGTCTAGCCTCGCCGGATGGCCGTGCTATCCTCACCGTGACCGAGAGCGTATGCGAGGATGGAGCAGCGTGGCCTCCTCGCACGCAATTAATGCTGGAGCATCTCGAAAATGAGTCAGGTTCTGGGATCTATCACGCCAATCAGGTGAAAGCTGATATAACTGCCCAGTGGGACGGCAACGAGCGGTTGGTGGTGGATGTAAGTCAGTCATCCTTTAATGAGCAGTATCCCCGAAAGTCTGAGCACGGGCCAATGAGCCACCGGATAGAGGTGGAATTACTTTCTTGATAAGCTCTTGATGGAGTACGAATTGTCAAAACCTCGATTCGGTGAATGTCGAATAGCTAACCGGCATCAAGTACTAACGGGCCGTTGTGGGGTCAGCCAAATTTAGGAAACGTGTCAACGAACCAACATTTTCGAAATGAGCGGAAAGTAAGGGTTCCGCAAACTCGAAGTCTTATGCCTTCCTAAGCATCAGTAAACAGGATTTTAGGGACAGTGAGTAACTGCAGCTATCCACGTTTTCATCTATGAAAAGTCGAATAACATAACGTCACTTATCTGGCAAACCTTGAGATAAGGACAGTTTTATTACTGCGCTAGCAGTTAGTCAATTATGAGATATTAACAAGTTGCTTACGGCGTAGGCGCTCGTTGTTGCCGAGTATAGCGCCAACCGGTATTGGCAGCCACGCGATGTCACGATAAGGGAGCCCCGGTTTCTAAAGTCCTTTTTCTAGCGCCTGATAACCTGTTTACCAATTTCTTATCCTAGAAAGAAGCGCATGAAGCGAGTCGGTGCCGCTGTCATATCGAGTAGCTAGGTGGCAGGTAAGGTCCCTAGTTTGGGGCACGTTAGCTCGTCTCCTATGCGGCCTCTTTCCTTTCTCAGCGCCTCTCTCTGCTGGCTACTCCTAGTTGGGAGTAGTCAGAGCGGCTTTTGCCAGCGTCAACCCATTCAGACAGCTGGTTCTACCGCCGCCTTTGTGCAACTTGCTGCAGGTGATCACCATTCCCTCGGCTTACAAGCCGACGGCTCGCTCTGGGCGTGGGGGGCGAATGACGAAGGTCAAGTGGGGGACCAGACCCTGCTCGACCGCTGGGCCCCGGTGCGGGTGCTAACGCCAGGGACCAGCCTCAGTACGTGGCTGCAGGTAAGCGCCGGCGGGGCCTTTTCCATCGCCCTGCGTGCGGACCACACCCTCTGGGCTTGGGGAGCCAACGGCGATGGTCAGCTCGGTACGACGCAGGCTACCTTCTCAACGGGGCCAGTAGAAGTGGACACCCCCGCCGATGCGGGACCGGGCACTAGCTGGACCCACGTTGTGGCCGGCTCCCGCCATGTGCTCGCGTTGCGCTCGGATGGTAGTCTCTGGGCGTGGGGCTTTAATGCCAGCGGGCAGCTAGGCGATGGCACGCGCCGGAGCCGCGCGCGCCCGCAACGCGTGCGCTTTCCAGCCGAAGCGGCAGGCAGTACGTGGGTCAGCTTGGCAGCCCAGCATCACTCGGCCGCCGTTGGCGCGGATGGCCGGTTGTGGGTGTGGGGCGATAATAGCAGCTGGCAGTTGGGCGACGGAACGTCGCTGGACCGCGTCGTGCCGCAGCTCGTGGGCGCGCCGACGGGTGCCGCGGCTGGTACGAGCTGGACCCAGGTGAGTCTGGGGACGGGGCATACGCTGGCGCTGCGCTCGGATGGTAGTCTCTGGGCGTGGGGCAGTAATTTTCGGGGTATGCTGGGGGACGGTACCACGACGCTACGCTCGTATCCGGGCCCGGTAGCCGCGCCGGCCACGCCCGTGGCGGCGGGCACGCGGTGGCAACGCATCGCCACGGGCTATCAGCACAGCTGGGCGTTGCGTTCCGACAGCACGCTGTGGGGTTGGGGCTACAACCTGTTTGGGGCCCTGGGGGACAGTACGCTAACGGCGGTGCGCCTGCGCCCACAGCAGGAGTATTCGCAGAGTACTTGGTCGCAGGTAGTTGGGGGCGGGCTTCACTCCTTAGCCTTGCGTCAAGGGCAAGCGTATGGCACGGGGGCCTACTTCACGCCGGCGTACCGAGGGGGGTATTATAGGTACCGGGGCGAACTTGGGAATGGGACCGGGCAAGGGGACCTTATTTTTCGGCCGCGGCAGGGGGGAGCGCCGGTTGCTTCGATCGTGGCCACCCCGCAGACGCAGGTGTATCCCAATCCAGTTGTGGGCCAGCTGCAGCTGCGTCAAGTGCCGGCGGACGCGACGCTGCGCCTGTATACGCTGCAGGGTACCTGTGTGCGTAGCTGGGCCGCTGGGCCAACCGCTGTAGACTTAAGCGGGGTGCTTGCCGGGGTTTACTTGTTGACCATCCAGGCGCCTGGCCACAGTCAACAAGTAGTCCGACTAGTTGTCCCGTAACAGCCTGGCTCCATAATGCACACCTTTCAGAGCCACTTGGCCACAGCATGCTAGTCTGCGGTCGCTTGGATTCGCGCAGCGAATCCAAGTAGCTACTCGGTAGCTACCCAAGTAGCTACTCGGTAGCTACCCAAGTAGCTACTCGGTAGCTACCCAAGTAGCTACTCGGTAGCTACCCAAGTAGCTACTCGGTAGCTACCCAAGTAG
>Ga0160427_10002435_pt1 | contig 11201 bp, 10 predicted proteins | sample SolpanmetagenomL_FD_108194 | JGI IMG/M metagenome (GOLD analysis project Ga0160427, IMG submission 108194) | Solar panel surface microbial communities from Lawrence Berkeley National Laboratory, California, USA - L | ecosystem: Engineered > Built environment > Solar panel > Unclassified ...
CTGGTCGTCGTTGTGGTAGTAGAAGTAGAGGCGGGGCTCGCCGGCCACGGTCAGCATCTGCTCGCCCAGGCTGTAGCGCACGGTGTCGAAGGTGAGCGAGAGGCTGCGCAGCAGCGGCGTGGTGGGGGCCGAGCCCTGCGCCTGGGCACCCAGGGCAGCACCAAGCAGTAGCAGCGTCAGCAGCCAGTATTTTTTAAGCATAGCAAGCACGGATAGCAGCCGTAAAGGTCCGGCCCAGGCGGGGCAACGCCCAACGCGCGCCGCTATTTTTTGCCTGAAGGCCGAGGTTAAACTTTCGGCCCCGGCCGGCATCGAAGCTGGCTGGTACTGCCGCCCGATATTGCCGACGCGCCCGGCACTCCGCCGGCCGCTTCATGCCTTCATTACAGACGGCGCCTGACCTTGCGGCTGGCTTCGCCTTTCCCACCCCGTATGCTTCGCTTTTGTAGCGGCTGGCTGCTCGCCGCCGCCCTCTACCCCACCGCGCCGACGCAGGGCGCCCCCCTGCCTCCTCCCAATGGGCCCGCCCCCACTGCCCCGCCGCGCCTGACCGTGGGCCTCACCACGGCCAATCGCACCACCTACCTCCAGCGCGCTCCGCCCAAGGCCGACGACCGGGGCTACCTCGGCACCACGCTCACCTACCAAGCGCCGGCCGGGTTTATCAGCTCGCTGTATCTCAACCACTCCTACAACTTCGAGACGCTGCAAGAGCCGTACATCAACTACGGCGAGCTGATGGCGGGCTGGCAGTCGGTCAGCGATTCAGACACGTACTGGACGGTGCAGTACACGCGCCTGTTTGTGTACGGCGAGAGTGCGCTGGTGCAAGCCTCGCTGCGCAACGACTTTAGCGCCAGCCTCACACACTTTTTCGACTACGTAACGGCCAGCGCCAGCGCCGACTTGTTTGTGGGCGGCACCCACGACTTTGTGCTCACCCTCGACGCCAGCCACCGCTTTCAGCTGCCCGTGCTCGCCCACGACACGCTCTCGATTGAGCCCACCGTGGAGTTTGGGGCCGGCAGCCAGCACTTCTACGCCTCTTCGCTGGGCAATACCAGCCAGGTAAGAACCACCAAGCACGGCGGCACCACCACCGTGTTTAGGGAGCCGGCCACGCCGGCGTTCAGCGCGCTGGGCTACACGCTGTCGGTGCCGGTGACACTGGCGGCAGGACGCTTTAGCGTGGCGGCCACGCCCAGCTACCTCGTGCCGCTGCACGTGCCGGCGGGCGGCATCGACGCCGCGTTTTTCTACGGCACGCTCAGCGTCAGCCGCACGTTTTGGTAAGGCAGCCGGGCAGTGGGCGCAGCTATTCGGGCGGCGTTTTTGACCACTCAGCGGCGGCTGTGCCCGTTCGCGGGCTGGGGGGTTGAGGGGCCAAGAGGCGGGCGGTAGGTTTGGCCTATTCTTTCACCAGCCTCTCACTGCCGCCATGTTAACTACCCTCCTTTCTCGCTGCACGCTTGCCGCCGCCTTGCTGCTGGCCGTGCCCACCCCGCGCCCAGCCGCCGCCCAAACTACCGCCAGCCCGGCCGCCCACCCGGCCTTCGTCGTCACGGTGGTGGGCAAGGGCCGGCCGGTGCTGCTCATTCCGGGCCTCACCTGCCCTGGCGCGGTGTGGAGCGAAACAGTGGCCCGCTACCAGCGCCAGTACCAGTGCCACGTGGTGTCGCTGGCGGGCTTTGGCGGGGTGGCCCCGCAGCAGCCGGTGCCCGCGCACCTGCTGCAAGACGTGCGCGACCAGCTGCTCGCCTACGTGAAAACCCAGAAGCTAAACCGGCCCGTCGTGATTGGCCACAGCCTGGGCGGCTTCCTGGCCCTGTGGATGGCCTCTACTGACCCCGCCGCGCTCGGTCCGCTCGAAATAGTGGATGCGCTGCCTTACCTGGCAGCCATCATGAACCCGGCCCTGACCGCCGACCAGGCCCGCCCCCAGGCCGAGCAACGGCGCCAGCAAATGAGCCAGGGCCCGCGGTCGCTGGCCGCCAGCCGCCAGGTAGCGGCCGGCATGGTTACCGACACGGCACGAGTTACGCAGGTAGCCCGCTGGGGCGCCGCTTCCGACCCGGCCACCGTGGCCCAGGCCATGTACGACATGAATACGACCGACCTGCGGGCCGACATCGCCCGCATTCAGCAGCCGGTGCTGGTACTAGGCACCTGGGCCGCTTACAAGCAGTATGGCTCGACCAAGGAAAGCACCCGCGCCGTCTTCGCGCAGCAGTATGCCAAGCTGCCCCAGGCCCGCATCGAGATGTCAGAAGCCGGCTACCATTTCTTGATGTACGACGATAGTGCGTGGTTTTTTGCCCAAACCGACGCCATACTCAAGCAGCCCGCGCTGGCTAAGAAATAGCGTTGAGCCGGCTAGCGGGTAGCGAAGTAGCCCGCTGGCCGCGCGTTACTTTGTGCCCCTTTCAGTCGCCGCCATGCTCCCACTCACTGCCCGCCCCCGCCTCTACTGGAAGCTGCAAATAATCGGCTGGGGGCTCTACGGGGTCTTTGGTGGGCTAGTGGCGGGCCTGTTTGGTCGGTTTTCGCCCACGCTGGTTGTCATTGAAATCATCGTGGCCGGCACGCTGCTGGCTGCCAGCCACTTGCTGCGGCACTACATCCGCCGCCAGGGGTGGCTGCGGCTGCCGCCCGCGGCCCTGCTGCCGCGCCTGCTACTAGCCCTACTGCTGATTTCGACGGTTAGTATCGTGACTATTGCCTTGCTCACGGTGCTTTTCTATGTGCTTACCCGGCAGGCCAGTACGGGCAAGAGCTTTCCCTGGCTGCCATATTTTGGCTACTGGCTAAACGTCTTTTTTGTGTTCTGGGGCTGGTCGGCCGTGTATTTTGGCTTGCATTACTTTGACAACTACCGCTCGGCCGAAATCGACCGCTGGAAGCTGGCCGCCGCCGCTCGCGAAGCCGAGATGCGCACGCTGCAAGCCCAGCTCAACCCGCACTTTCTCTTCAACGGCCTCAACAACATCCGGGCCCTGGTGATGGAAGACCCCGCCCGCGCCCGCGCCATGATGACGCACCTGGCCGAACTGCTGCGCTACTCCATGCAGCGCAACGGCGCCGAGCAGGTGCCCCTCGCCACCGAGCTGGAAATAGTGGACAACTACCTCCAGCTCGAAGCCATGCAGCTCGAAGAGCGCCTGCACTACGCGGTAGCCGTGGCGCCCGAGGCCCTGCCGGTGCTGCTGCCGCCCATGACGTTGCAGCTGCTGGTGGAGAATGGCATCAAGCACGGGCTGGCCCCGCGCCCGGCCGGCGGCAGCCTCAGCCTGAGTGCCCAGCTCGACGCGGCAGGCACGAGCCTGTGCGTGGCCGTGCGCAACACCGGCACGTTTGAGCCGCAGCCGGGCCACCCGGGGCTGGGCCTGCGCAACGTGCAGGAGCGGCTGGGATTGCTGTTTGGGCCGGCTGCACACTTCGTTATCGGCCCCGACCCGCTGCGGCCCGATACCGTGCTGGCCGAATTGCGCCTGCCCCTTGAAAACTTAAAAACACCCCATGAACGCGCTGCTTATTGACGACTCGCGCCTGGCGCGCACCGAGCTGCGCCACTTGCTGCAAGCCTTTCCCGACGTGACGGTGGTGGGCGAGGCCCGGCACGCCGACGAGGCCCGCCAGCAGGTGGCCACCCTGCAACCCGACGTGCTGTTTCTCGACATCCACATGCCAGGCCAAACGGGCTTCGACCTGCTGGCTTCGCTGGACGGGCCGGCGCCGCACGTCATCTTCACCACCGCCTACGACCAGTACGCGCTCAAGGCTTTTGAGGTCAATGCGCTCGACTACCTGCTGAAGCCCGTGAGCGAAACCCGGCTGGCCGCCGCGCTGGACAAAATCCGGTCGTTAGCTCCGGCGCTCGTAGCCGCACCGGCCTTGCCGCCCGCGCCAGAGCCGGCCCTACCCGCCCTCACGGCCCAGAGCCAGGTGTTTGTGAAAGACGGTGAGCAGTGCTGGTTTGTGCGGCTGGCCGATATCCGGCTTTTTGAAATCAGCGGCGGAGCCACGCGCGTGCATTTTGAGCAGCACCAGCCGCTCATTCCGCGCAGCTTGCAGCAGTTGGAAGCCCGGCTCGACCCCAAGGTATTTTTCAGGGCCAACCGGCAGCAAATCATCAACCTGCACTGGATAGTTGGCATTGAGCCATGGTTTAGCAACACGCTCAAAATCAGCCTACGCAATGGCCCCGACGTGGAAGTTTCGCGCAGCCAATCGGGCCTTTTTCGGGAGTTGATGAGCTTGTAGCGGCGGTTAGCCTTGAGGCCCAGCCCCCCCAGCAGTAGGCTGCAACTGGAGCTGCGTCACAATCTGCTGCACCAGCTGCGCAGGCGTATCCTCGATGTTGAGGTGCAGGCCATAGGTTGGCCGCTCCAATGTAGCCAACTGTGAATCAAGCATATCGGCTTTCATGTAGTGGCCCTGCCGACCGGTAATGCGCTCGCGGAGCACGGCGGGGTCGCCATCGAGCAGCACCCAGCTGATGGGCAGCGCGGCGCCGGCTTGCAGGGTTTGGCGGTAGCTTTCCTTGAGGGCCGAGCAGGCTACTACGGCGCCGCCGGCTTTTTCCCACTGCCCAAAGTCGGTGGCCAGGGTGGCCAGCCAGTCGTGCCGGTCGGCATCGGTCAGGGGCGTGCCGGCGGCCATCTTGGCCACGTTGGCGGCCGAGTGAAAGTCGTCGCCATCGTAAAAGGACCGGCCAATTTCCTGGGCCAGGAGTTCGCCGACGGTCGTTTTGCCGCAGCCCGACACGCCCATGATGAGAATGATTGGTTGATTCATACCCTGCCTAACGCGCACGGTCGAGTTTAGTTAAAGCGGGCGCAGCAACACGCGGGCCGGCGCGCCATCGCTGCCCACAATGGTCAGCGGCAAGCACAGCAGCTCGTAGTCGCCGGGCGCAATGTGCTGCAACGCCAGCCCCTCCACTACGCAGATGCCCGCATCGAGCAAGGCATGGTGAGCGTCGGCCTTGCCCACCGACAGGTAATCGACGCCCACGCAGACCACGCCTGCGTCGCGTAGGTGGCGGGCGGCGTCGCCGTCCAGGGCCACGAAGTCGGGCTTGAAGGGCTCGGTGCTCCACTCGCTACCCGAGATGCGCGTTTTGAACAGCAAACGGGCACCGGGCTTTATGTCAAGCTGTTGCACCTCGGCCAGGCTAATGCTTTTGGGGTCGTGGATGGCTACTACCGTGGCCGGGCCCATAAGGCGGTCCAGGTCGAGGGTGGTGCTATCGCCCCCGTCGCTGGAAAAGTGCAGCGGCGCATCGACGTGGGTACCGGTGTGGGCACTCAGGTGCAGCTCGGTCACATTGGCGGCATCGCCCCGGTCTTGGCTGAGCGTGCGACCCACGGTCACGCCGAGGTTGTCGGGCCAGTGCACCATCTGGTTGCGAATGGGGGTGGTGGCGTCGAGCCAGGGAGCGGGTACGGGCATGGGGCTGATAGAACGTGATAGGTTTAAACGAAGGCAGTGAATAAGTTATTCTCTCCTTGCACTCAGTTGTCTTTGGCAATTCTCGGCTGCAAGAGCTTGGCAATCAACCCTGTCCAACCAGTCTGGTGGCTGGCGCCGAGGCCGTGGCCGGTGTCGCCGTTGAAGTACTCGTTGAAAGTGAGATAATCGTTGAATTGGGGGTCTTGCTGGAGCAAGTCGCTGTCGCCGAGGCAGGCGCGGCGGCCGGTGGCGGGGTCGCGCAGAAACAGCTTGTTCAGGCGCGCCGTGAGGGCATCGGCTACTTCAAGCAGCGTGGCATACTGGCCGGAGTGGGTCGGGTACTCCACCTTAAAATCATCGCCGAAGTAGTGGTGAAACCGCTGCAACGCCTCGATTATCATAAAGTTGACCGGCATCCAGATGGGCCCGCGCCAGTTGGAGTTACCGCCAAACAGCCCGGTTTCTGACTCGGCCGGCTGGTAGTTCACCGTTATTTCGGTGTCGCGAAACACGTAGGGATTATCCTTGTACACCCGCGACAAGCTGCGCACGCCGTAATCAGACAGAAATTCTTCCGAATCCAACATTCTGAATAGCAGTCGCTTGAGGCGGTGTCCGCGCAGCAAGCTCAGCAGGCGACGGGCGCCCTTGCCGGGCTCCTGCCAGTGGCTCACGAGCTTCGCCAGGTGCGGCCGGTTGGTTAGCAGCCAGTTCATGCGCTCCAAAAACTGAGGGGCGCTGGTCAGCACGTCCTCATCAAGCACCTCCACGGCAAACATTGGGATGAGGCCCACCATCGTGCGCACCTTCAGCAGTTCGTGGCCGCCATCGGGGGTGTTGAGAGCGTCGTAATAAAACTCGTCTTCCTCGTCCCAGAGGTCTAGCGCGGTGTTGCCCACGTTGGTCATGGCTTCGGCAATGTAGAGAAAGTGCTCGAAAAACTTGCTCGCCAGGTCCTGGTACACGGGGTTAGTGCGGCTCAGCTCCAGCGCAATGCGCATCATGTTGAGCGCAAACATGGCCACCCAGGCCGTGCCATCAGCCTGCTCCAGGTAGCCGCCGAAGGGCAGCGGTGCCGAGCGGTCAAACACGCCAATGTTGTCCAGGCCCAGGAAGCCGCCCTCAAAAATATTACGGCCATCCCGGTCCTTGCGGTTCACCCACCACGTAAAATTGAGCAGCAGGCGGTGAAAAACGGTTTGTAGAAACGCCACATCGCCGCCGTCACTGCGCCGCTTCTGGTCCATTTTAAACACCCGAAAAGCGGCCCAGGCGTGCACCGGGGGGTTTACATCCTCAAACTTCCACTCGTAGGCGGGCAGCTGGCCGTTGGGGTGCATGTACCAATCTAGGCACAGCAGCCGCAGCTGGTTTTTGGCAAAGGCCGAGTCAATCTGGGCCAGCGGAATGCAGTGAAAAGCCAGGTCCCAAGCCGCATACCAAGGATATTCCCAGGTGTCGGGCATTGAGATAATATCGGTATTATCCAGGCTTTTCCAATCGGCGTTGCGGCCTTGCAGGCGCTCGGGCGGCGGAGCGGGCTGGGCAGGGTCGCCGGCCAGCCAGCGGGGCACGCTGTAATTGTAAAACTGCTTGCTCCACAGCATGCCCGCAAACGCTTGGCGCTGCACCAGCCGGGCGTCGGCCTCGGCGATATCGTGCTGCACCGCTGAGTAAAACTCGTCGGCCTCGGCCAGGCGCTGCTGAAAAATTGCGTCAAAATCGGCAAACGGTTGGGTCAGCCCATCAGGACCCAAGCGCAGGCGCACCTGCTGGCTGGCTCCCGGCGCCAGCATGAGCGGGTAGTGAGCGGCGGCCTTGGTGCCCGTGCGAGCCGGATTCAGCACATTTTTCTGCTGCCCAACCAGGTGATTGTTAATGCCATCCTTGAAAAACTGCTCCGGTGAGGCGCAGTTAAACAGACGCTCCGTGTTCGTATTGTTGTCGCAAAACAGCCACTCTGGCCCGCCATCAGCATAGCAAGTCAACTCGCCCAACTCGCGGTGGCGCACTTGCAGCGGGCCATCGGGCGCGCTGGCCAGGCTGGGCCGGTAGTCGTCCAGGCCCCACGACCAGGTGTTGCGAAACCAGAACTGGGGCAGCACGTGCAGAGTGGCCGCTTCTGGCCCCCGGTTTACGAGGGTGTAGCGAATCAGCAGGTCATCGGTGTCGGCCTTAGCGTACTCTACGAAGACGTCGAAGTAGCGGCTTTCGGCAAATACGCCCGTATCCAGCAGCTCAAACTCGGGCTGCTTGCGGTCGCGCGCCTTGTTCTCATCCAGGAGTTGCTCATACGGAAAAGCGCGTTGCGGATACTTGTAGAGCAGCTTTTGGTAAGAGTGCGTGGGCGTATTATCGAGGAAATAGTAAATCTCCTTCACGTCCTCGCCGTGGTTACCCTGCGGCCCGCTCAGGCCGAAGAGCTGCTCTTTCAGTATCGCATCCTGGCCATTCCAGAGCGCCAGGCCTACGCACAAGCGCTGCCCGTCGTCGCAGATGCCAGCCAAGCCCTCCTCGCCCCAGCGGTAGGCGCGGCTGCGGGCCTGGTCGTGGGTGGTGTAGTTCCAGGCATCACCGGTGGCCGAATAGTCTTCGCGCACGGTACCCCACTGCCGCTCAGACAGATAAGGGCCGAAGCGCCGCCAGGGCTTCTGGTCGGTGTCGGCTTCGAGGAGGCGCTGGTGTTCGGCAGTCATTTGGATTGATGAAGAACTTGGAAAAAGGAATGAAGAATTGGCGCTGAGAAGCCGGAGAAGCAATTCTTCATTCCAATTTCTTACTTACCAACTGCCTGCATTAGCCGTTGTCGGCAAAGCCCGGGTACAGGGTCATGCCGCCATCCATGAAAATGGTTTGGCCCGTGATGTAATCGGCCTCGTCGGAGGCCAGCCAGGCGGCCAGGTTGCCGATATCGGCGGGGTCGCCCACGCGGTTGTAAGGGATGAGGGTCAGCAGCGCTTTTTCTTCCTCGGGCGTATCGCGGGCCGAAAGGTTGATGGGCGTCGCGATGGCGCCGGGGGCAATGCTATTGACCCGGATTTTGTGCGGAGCCAGCTCTTGAGCGCTGGTTTTCATGAGCTGCATGATACCGCCTTTGCTGCTGGCGTAGTTGACGTGGCCAGCCCACGGAATGACTTCGTGCACGCTGCTCATGCAGATGATTTTGCCCAGCGCCTTGCTAATGTCGGGCTGTGGGCCACGCTTGGTAAACTCGCGGGCGGCCTCACGCAAGCACAGAAACTGGCCGGTCAGGTTCACGTCAATCACCTTTTGCCACTGAGCCAGGGTCATTTCCAGCAGCGGCGCATCTACCTGAATGCCGGCATTGGCCACCACAATGTGCAGGGTACCAAACTGCTCCACGGCCTGCTTGAACATGGCCTGCACCTGGTCTTCCTTGCTCACATCGGCCTGCACGGCGAAAGCGGTGCCCCCGGCATCGGTGATGGCTTTGACGGTGGCATTGGCCCCGTCTAGCTCGTGGCCGTAGTTGACGACCACTTTGGCGCCATTGGCCCCCAGGGCAATGGCCACAGCCGCACCAATACCGGAGCTGGCCCCCGTGACGAGAGCTGCTTGCCCGGCCAGGCGGGCAGAAGAATTTTGAGGCATACGAAATTCGGGAAAAGGAGGTAGCAGCGGCCGGCCCTTCGCCAGCGCACCGGCCTAAAGACGCGGTTTGCGGAGCTGGGGTTTAGCAGCAAGCGCCGATTTACGCGTCCTCACCGGCCCTTCACCTCTGTGCTAGCGGCCCGGCGCACTACTGTAGCCCACGCCCGGCCGGTACCTTTGCGGCCGGCTGGCCATTAGTGGCGGCCTTTTCCCCCTTGCCCCATGCGCTTTTCTCTGCTTTGGCTTTTGCTACTGGCGGCCCTGCTGGCCAGCCCCGGCGTGCGTGCGCAGACGCTGCCAGAAGTGACAGTGCTGGGGCACAAGGGCAAGCGCGCCACGCTGCTGCAAAAGCTAGACCTCAGCCCTGCCCAGCAGGCGCGTATCGCCACCGTGCTGGACGAGGAGCGCGCCCAGCGCAAGCAGCGCCTTACCCACCGCCCCGACGAAACCGAGCACGCCGCCCGCCTGGCCCGCGAGGCTGACTTTGAAACCAAGATTGAGGCCGTACTCACCCCGGCCCAGCAGGAGCGCTACCAGGAGCTGCGCGGCCTGCGCCCGGCGCGCCCCCTGCCCGAAATGAAGGTGCAGTAAATCACCCCCTCAGCCCTAGGTCCAGCGGCTTAGAAACTGGCTGAAGGCTTCCTTGTATTGCTCGCCCACGGGAATGGTTTCGGTGCCAATCTGGACGGTGAGGCGGCGCACGGCCTCAATCTTATCGAGGGCCACGATGAAGGAGCGGTGGATGCGCAGGAAACGGCGCGCGGGCAGCTTTTCCTCCATCGCCCGCAGGCTCATGAGCGAGAGCAGGGCGCGCGGCGTGCTTTTGAGGTGCACCTTCACGTAGTCTTTGAGGCCCTCCACGTAGAGGATGTCGCTGAGGGCCACCCGCACGAGCTGGTATTCTACTTTCAGGAAAATGTGCTCTTCCTCGGGTGCGGGCGCGGCCGGCGCAGCGGCCTCGGTGCTGGCGCTTGCCAGCTCGGCGTAGGCGCGGGCCTTGTTGGCAGCCCGCAAAAACTCCTCGTAGTTGAAGGGCTTGACCAAGTAGTCGAGGGCATCGACCTTGTAGCCATCCAGGGCATACTGCGGGAAGGCGGTGGTAAAGATGATGCGCGGCGCGGGAGCCTGCTGGCCCAATACCCGCGCCAGTTCCAGGCCGGTCAGTTCCTGCATCTGGATGTCGAGAAAGGCTACGTCTACCTTTTCAGGTAGCTCGTGCAGGCCCTTCAGGGCTTCGACGCCGCTGCCGTAGCGGCCCACCAGCTTCAAAAAAGGCGTTTGCTCGATAAACGTGCAGAGCAGGGCGAGCGCCAGCGGCTCATCATCGACGGCAATGCAGGAAACAGACATTTGTTAAGAATTATTTTTTGGTGGTCAAGACCTTGCGGGCCCGGCGGATTGCGGGGGGCAGAGGAGTACGGCAGCGCGGCCTGGGGAGTTAATTGGGTAAGCGTTTCCAGGTCGCTTGGTTAATCGCCACGCAGTTAACCATCGCCCATTTGGCAATTAACTATTACTCAGCTAACCGTCAAATCCAGCTTGACTTCAAACTCGTTGCCGGGCGTTTGGGCGGTCACCTGCAAGCTATAGCGGCCGGGGTAAAGCAGGTCGAGGCGGCGCTGCGTATTGGCCAAGCCAATGCCGTTGGAGCCGGCCAGGTCGGTGCTGACAGCCGGAAACAGGGTATTGCGCACCTCTATTTCGAGCTGCTGAGGCGTGGGCTGGCGCAGGCCAATGTAGATGCGGCTGGGCGCGGTGGCCGCCACCCCGTGCTTAAAGGCATTCTCCACGAAAGGCAGCAAAATCATGGGCGCGATGAGCACCTCGCGCACCGGCTCGGGGTGCTCGAAGATGACCTGCACGCGGTCGGTGAGGCGCAGCTGCATCAGGGTGATGTAGTCTTGCACAAAGGCCACCTCCTGGCTCAATTGGGCGTGGCCGGTGGCCGTGTCGTAGAGCACGTAGCGCATCATGCGCGAGAGGCGGTGCAGGGCCGCCCGCGCCCGCTCGCCGTCGATGAGCGTGAGCGAGTAGATGTTATTGAGGGTATTGAAGAAAAAGTGCGGGTTTATCTGGGCCTTGAGCAAGCTCAGCTCGGCTTCGGTGCGCTGTTGGTCGAGGCGCTCGCGCAGGCGGGC
>Ga0160427_10002437_pt1 | contig 11192 bp, 6 predicted proteins | sample SolpanmetagenomL_FD_108194 | JGI IMG/M metagenome (GOLD analysis project Ga0160427, IMG submission 108194) | Solar panel surface microbial communities from Lawrence Berkeley National Laboratory, California, USA - L | ecosystem: Engineered > Built environment > Solar panel > Unclassified ...
GCCAGGATCAAGTCACGAGATTAGATTGGATGAATGAAGGAGGGAAGAACAGAAGGGTGAGGTTGCTTGTGGTGCTGCTGCGATAAAAAAGTCGCTATATTTTGATAGGTAAAAGAGACGGGCACAAAAAACAGAAGAAACGCAAACATAAAAGGATGTTGAAACTCAGGTGAGCAAATGAAGCCCTTTCCCTCCAACCTACTACTTCTTCTGCCCAGAAATTCAAGGAAAAAACCCTTCTTGATAAAGTCAAAGATGTGCTAATCAAAGTCAAGATATCTGCGGTTGTGCCATGTTTTGTCCTTTGTGAAGTAATAAGCTCCATCAAAACTTGCCATCAGCAAGGAGACAAGAGTACTGTGTTGTGTATCCGTAGAGATGAATACGACCGTGTATATATGTGTCTGTAGACATACTACAAAGGTCTCTAGCAATATTCATAGGATACAATGGCACTGCAGCGATCACTAACGTATATAAACACTAGAAAGGTGTGGTTCAATCTTTGATATACCATTCTATATACATGGAGACTTCCACTCAACACATCTCCCTATGAGAGAGGAGGAATTACAAAGTAACTCACTCGACTCCTCACAGGGGGGCATGGAGGGATTGAGGAGAGGGAAAGCGAAGAGAGAAGTATGACAGGAAGAGGAACAGAAGGTATAAAACAAAGAGAAACAAAAAGAAAAAGAAAAAAACTTAATGGGGAAAGAAAAGAAAATCGTGAAGTCTATAAAAGAAGACAACTAAGTTGTCAAGCCAAAATAAAACAAAAAAGAACAACACCAACGCCGTTCAAATCCAGACGCTTTTATGGATAAAGAAATCTCAAAACGGACCAAGAAGACAAAAGACCAAGAAACCAAAGGGTTTAAACCATAAGACTAAGAATGTGAAATGTTGAGTAAACTCAAAACCGATAAACCAAAAGGTCAAAAACCACCGACTTGTGATTGTGAAAAAAAGGGAGCAGAAGAACCGTCCGATAATGAGACAATACTCGTTCGAAAATTAGATAGAAGTAGATAAGAGAAGATCGTAAGGAGAGTAGATTAGGAGAAATTTAAACTGGAAGACCGGATGGCTGCTCGCGACAACGCAGCCATTGAAAGAGTTTTTTTGGAGGCTCGATGAATATCTTCTTTCCCTAGAAGGAGAATAGACCAGAACGCTTCTTACCGCCAGGATAGACGATCGCGGCTGCAAGGAAGAGTCCAAGTGTCAAGCCAAGAGCAAGTCGAAGCATGCCAAACGACAGACTGGCTATCACACCGTTATAATCTGCGTTTGATGACCCTGCTGTCTCTGTTCCATTGCCGTTGATGATGGAATTTGCCGCTTGTAGACCGTAGTTTAAACTTCCTTGAGATGCAATACCAGAGGGGACCAAAATCCATATGGCGGGAAGCATCGCACTGAACGCATTACGATGAAACAGGCGAGAATATATGTTTCCCAGCAAGCCTACGGCAAGAGCTGCCAAGAGTGAGGCAATTTCTGGTAATGCACTGTTCGCAAATTTCTCGCCGGCGAAGAAGTTGACTGCAAAGCCAATGGTAGCGATAAGAATCTGCGTATGAACTTGCTTCCATCTTGCTTGATTTAAAATGCAAAGACTAATGGATTCGTTAGGTTCGTTCACTATAATGAAGGAGTTTCAACGATCTACATACCATAGTGCGAAAGGTGGGATAAAGACAAATTTCCAGTGTATATCAATTGGCCTTTGACATGTCGTGGCTGACGTTGCATTCTTATCAAGTGCGCCGTATATTGTTGGCCCAACAGCCATACTAAAGGCTATGAACAAACAGTAGAGCACGGCCCAGACCAGGCGGACACTACCAGCCAAGAGCTTTTTGGCCTGTAGTTCGAGGACTCCACACAATATGGTGTATCCAGGGAGAATCAAGGCGATGGATGACTGAGCAATAGCAGAATAACAGAAGATATTACCCCCAGCGATTGAACCGAATGCACGAGCCAAAAAACTTGTCCCGATGATTCCGATAACTTCCATGAGGTATATGAATGAGTTCGATATTCTAGAAACGATCTGGATGTGGATACCAAATAGAAGGCCAATAGTAAAAGAAATCGGCAGATCGATCCATCTAGCACCGAACAGCGGTGCAACAAACATATTGGCAAAAGCGGTGACAATGACCAGAGTCCACTTCCCATACAAATTTGGAGAAGTCAAGAGTGTTTCAAGACGCTTAATCCCGTTTTCAAGATCACTAACATCATGAATGACCTCCTTGTAAACCTCGTAGACGTCTTCTAATTTGCTCATATTAACGTAGCCCAATATTCCCTGCACAACGTGTGTTTCGCTGGTATGAGTGGCTGGATCACTAAAGTTGACTTGAATGAAATGTGGGAAGTACTGGAAAGAAGCAGGAATCTCTAATGATCGCGCTGATGCTATTAGTTGATCTTCCACTCGATGGGTGGCGGCACCAAATGTTATTAGGGTTTCGGATAATCTGAGTAGGTATTTGTGACGTAAGAGTGTCTCCGCAATATTTAGAGAGATATGGGCTTGTTCGTCAGTTCGAGTTCCAAATATCCGCACTAAAGTCGACTGTATGATGTTTCCACTCGCACTTCGGCTCTTAATTCGAGGACGACGAGGTTCTGCGTTTACGCCAGCATGTGCAGCACCCAGTGTTGATGATGCTGAGGCCAGTAAAGAGGCTGTCGAGCTCTGATGAGCATTTTGATACCACCGAGGCGTGCTTGTTCCCGATCTCGAAGGGCTACTTTGGCGGGACTGAAGACGCGATGGAGGGGTGGAGGCATTCCCTGCTGAGGCGTCTTGTGCATGTAATCTCAATAATTGAGAAAGGATTCCGCTTCGAAACATTTCAGGCCGAGGAACATAGTCTTCACCCCGCTGTTCCGCTACTGGGGTGATGGTGCCCGCCTGTGCTGGTACATAACTCTCTGGCCTGGCATTGTATGTAACACTGCCCCCAATTTTTCTAGTATGGGATCTGACCAAGTTTCTAACCTCGTTCTTGACATCCTCTGGTAGATCGGGAACGATAGATCTAGGCTTTTCACCTTCGTTTGCATCCATGGCTTCAGCATCTTGACGATGTAGAGGTAGTAATGGAACTGCTTGAGCACCATTTAGTCCTCTCAGCGTTGGAGACAAGTTGGGCGTAGTGGTTTCGGAATTTTGTGTTGATCGATTGTAGCCAACGCTTGATTTCGCAAAGTGGACAATACGCTCAAGGGATGATCTTCTCGTGCTGCTTTCCGCCTCGTTATCCTCCTCAATTGCTTTCGATAGTGGAATAGATGTAAACAAGTTTTGAGTCTCATCTGTGAATTGGCCTTCAGCAAGGTGGTCCTTAGCCTCCCTTGTACTCTCAAATCCGGCCAAAGGTGGTCTCGCCAAAGAGATTGCATGTGGTGGTAAAGCTGGCAAGCCTGTGTGAGGTGACTCTGGAGGTCCGGCCATAGGAAGTGAAAACCTGTGGTTTGATTCGTCCATTGCCTGTGTTGATGATGTAAATCGAACCCTGTTTGTGGGTCGTGGAGTGCGTTGGCCCGATCTTGATGATTCGGGTGGAGGAGGGCTCCGTGAAGGTTCACTTGTAGACGTATTTTGTGTACTGCTCACATCCCTGGCAATCCCAGGCTGGGATTGTGAAGTGTTCAATTTGGAATCCATTTCGTAAAGAAAAATTTCTTTGAATTCCTATTGTATCGGTTTGTGACGTTGACCAAACGAAAAGAACAGACCGTTCTAGGAGGGAAAAAATTATTTGTTGCTTGTAGAGAGGAGTGTAGTAAGATGTGGTAGTATTATTCGTCGATGGTCCTTTATTAACCGAAATAATGAGGCAGAGCAGTAGATCGTGATCGAGTGTGAGAGATTGAAATGCTCTTGTGTAGTGTGATCCGTAGAGAATTTAACGAACAGAAGTGGCAGGCACTGTTGACTGTGGATGGAGGATAGTCGATGAGACTCGATAAGGATCAACCTTGATGTGTGGAGGAGCGAAAGAATGATGCCAATGGCTTTGTAGCAGTAGCAAGTCGTAATGGTAGCTACTAAGTAAGTAACAGTATCGCTGTGGAAACAGTATGAAGCTGTGCTTGTTTGTTTATCGTCAGCTGAGTCACTCACAGTGATGGGAGAAGCAACACAGCTCCAAGAACTGGGCCTTCGCTCAACAACGACAAGACTTGAGCAGCTCGCTCTGAGGTGGAGCGTTTGAGAGCAGGACTGGTAGATGGATGGAAATGGAGATACTGGTGGACAGAATGGGAGGGGGCCTTACCTCGACTTTAGAGCAATTGTGTGAATTGCAATGGTTGTGGTGATGATGATGGGGGACGATGGAGGAGGAGGAAGCAAGAGCACAAATAGTAGCAGTAAGTGGTGGTGGTTGATCCGGGTAACTTCTCAAGCAAGGTACCCACCGCGCAAAAAAAGCTAGCAGCGGTACCTGTCACATCAACAAATAACGTCATGCATGTCTGCCCTGCACACCCAACACTTCATATCCCTATCCTTATCTCCCTCTTTTTTTTTTTTAGTTTTTAGTCTTGTCTCTTAAATTCTTCGCTTGCATTTCTATTTTTTATTTTTCCGTCCGTTGTGAAATGTATGAGGAAAAACAAAACAAAAAGGCAACGGTACAACATCGGACGTTTTGCTTTTTACTATGGTCGTAAACACAATTCGATATGCAATCTTTTGACCCAATTCCTCCATTGCCTGCGAGTTTATCGTTGCACAATGCATACTTACAAGCACCAGGTATAGAAGGGAGGAGAGTACTCGATGGTCAATATCACAATCTCAGAAAATCGTAATGTCCATAACTGATCGATGGTATTGTTATTATCTTCAAAGGATCCTCACCTACTGTTTTGGCAATCTGAGATGCAAATCGTACCACAAACTACTGAACTCCGCAAGTACTTAGATTTGGTTTGATACACAAGTCATGAATGCGAAAGGAAAGAGAGAGAGAGAGAGTACTACATCATTTAAATGCATCTACAAATGTATTTTTTAGCACAGTATATTCAACCGACAATGAATGAGTGAATTTTAGGGTTCCAGATTAAGTGATTCTGCTTCAACTTATACTTATGCCGGATAAGTTTACTTACAGGTACAAATGCCAATTTGGAGTTGTCAAAATTTCTACTTCCTTGCTAAATTTAGCTTTCAGGCTAAGCATTCAACATTTCTTAGACGAAATTTCCTCATATTTTCACAATGAGGCGAACAGGAAAAAGAGGCAGAGGAAAAAAATGCTTGAGCAAGCAAACATATATCAATTGGTCCGATGCAGAAATCACATGGGAAAAATGCCACTGAACTAAGATTAAGACGTGTGAAAAGTCCTGGTTTGCGGTTGGAAGCTGATGAAAACCATCAAGGATGTCAAGATTGGCCAACACATATCTAAAATTTGGTGGCAGACTTAAAATCGGTATTTATTGAAATCAAGGTCTGAAAACAGACATTATTATTCAAGAGTCCATAACATTTGGCCATCTCTTCTCTAGCATATGAATGAAGGATTTATCATAGTAACTGTTAAGTACGACGATATGTTCAAGTAAAAGTGCATGCTTTGAAAGTCCTTGTTCTAAAACAGTATTGTTCACATATCAGTAGAAACTCAATTCAATATTATCGACTGAGTTTATAGTTTCCTGACCAGAATCTAATTCGATGCTTATCAAAAACCCTTACATGCATCAAGCTTAATCAGCCATGTGTATGCTCATGCAAGGAACTTGTGTCTTTAAAAGATCTCAAAGTATATCACAAGCGTAGCCGGAGTAAATGAATCCTGACTGAAAATTGACATGCAGCGTTATCAGCTTTAAATGGACCCTGCTCAACATGCACATGTCCCCACCTGAGTGGATTGTGCGGAGCATGCATTACTATTTAATCGGGTCGCCTAAGTGAGATCGTATCTGATTGAGTTCAGTCCAATTCATATCCACTAGAATCATATTCGTACTTAAGTAGTTGGGTTATCTCAATAGTATGGGTATTCAAATCACACGCATTACACAGATATGTAAATAGATGACAAGAATAGTTAAGTTATTCACTCATTGATTTAATTTCTAGCTAAAACGCTATGAATGAGGATCCCGTGTGACCTCTCAGTTGAAATGTATCATCATAAAGAAGGAAAAAGGGTTGACAAGGAAGAAAGGAGAAAATTAGGCATTATGGAAAAAGACAAGCAATTCTGAAGTGAAGAATGATTTGTGAATAGAACCCGATTTTCCACAAAATCATAGTATCCAATTATGTCTGGAATAGAGCAAGAAAAAGCAAAAGACGTCAAGAACAGGTTTCGTAAATATCAACTGTTGATCGTAAACACACCGATCATCTAAAATAAGATGACGAAACATGGAAGAGGCATAAAAAATCTCAAGAGGCAGGGAAACAAAGTCATCAACGCAGGTTGCAACATGTCATTGTTGAATCAGAAGAGTGCACTCTTGCGTTTGTCAGTTGTAAATCCAGGACGAAGCCCGGCGAACTTCGAGACTTGACGCACTGGTTTGACTAAAGTGCTCTCATCACCACTGAGGCTGGATGCACTATAATCTCCGTCTCCATGCATACTCTGGCTGCTGTGTCGGCCCGAGTGAGAGGAGGTGACACTATCAGAATCCTCAAAACTCAAACTGACTTCATTCTCTGACACTGGAGTCATAGATCCTCCGTTGGAACCAGTTGATCGTGCACCACGGCGCTCTAGTCCTGCATGGACGAGTTTAGATATGGCTCGTCGGCGTTGTCTAGCTGCGAAGTTTTTGCTGCCCTCATGCTTTGTGGTTGGCTTAGCTGCAATCTCTTCAAAGTTTGGTGGACCTCTTGGCTGTCGAGTAGGGTGGTCTCCTTTGCCTCCGAAAGTGGATTGCATTGGAGTCGAGGGAAGAGGTGTTCTTGGGAGAGATGTCTTTTGTGCCTCGGATGCAACGTCACCAGCATTGACATTGACAGCTACGGAGGTGGATTTCTTATGTCCTCGACGGAAAGGTGGAGGTGTTGGCGTCTTCTCTGATTTCAAGTCATTGACCTTGGGTGGGGATGGAGAACAACGTTGGACAGGCTTTGGCTCTTCGACATAAGGCTCTTCAACCTTGATGTTCTGAGCTGGCTGCACAAAGCTCTGTTGTGGTTGAGCGAGGTAGTAATTGTATTGACCTGTCAATGGATTGTACATAGAGTAGTATCCTGCTCCTTGGACGTTGTTTGTGGCTTGTCCATACACATTGGAGCTGATTGGAGAGTTCTGAAACGAGCTGTTAATAGGAGATTGCAAGTTGACCTGCTGAAATTGTTGTTGAACTTGCTGAAGCTGTTGAGCCTGGTGAACGTTTCGAAGCTGTTGCTCCAAAAGCTGCTGTTGCTGAGCAAGATATATGTTTTGGGCCAGCAGATTGGCATAAACTTTTGCATCATTGTCATAATCACTAATGCCAGCAGATTGAGAGTTCATGTTGTTCTGATACAATTGTTGAGTAGCAATAGAAAGGGGCTGTTGCTGTTGAGATGATATCCGAGTCTGGAACGACTGGGTAGGTTGCTGACTCATGCTGTTACGCTGGCCAGGATATCCTACGGTTCGGGGAGCCTTGTTTTGAGGAAGACTATTGGCACGATACTGATTATTGTATCGAGTGTTATCCATCCCGTTCATGGAAGAAATCATTGGTGGCTCTTGAACAGTTGGAGAAAAGACAGTAGGAGTCTTTGGTGCAGTTCGGAGACCAGACAAGAGTTGGGCTCGGGACGAACTGCGAGGAGTTGGGAGAGCCGCATTATCAACATCAGCCACGGATAAGTTTTGTGCTGCTTGAACACTGATACGACGAATGTTGGATGCCTTTCCGCGAGATGCATAGCCAAGTCCGGCAACACCAAGGCTGGACTGGTTGCCTTGACCGTAATTCATTGAAGAAAAAGCGTTGGAATCCATGCTCAACATAGATGAATACTTTTTCTTATGATTTGGACGATTTTAAGATAGTGAATGAATGAGAAGTTGCTTTGATTTGAACTTTAAGTGCAGAGAGTGAGGTGATTCCGCAAAAGAGGTTGTGAATTGATGAACAGTTTTGTGAAAGAAATGCAAAGTGTGATTCAGTAGTAGTAGTTTGTACTGCCTTGAGTGGATTCTTTGCCAATGGTTTTTGGAAGTAGTGACAGAGAATAAATTGATCTTTGGGATAGGTAAAAAGTTTGAGTCTGCTCAGGTGCTCTGCACGATGAGGAATATGACTTGAGTTTTTGGTTTGACTGTATGTGTATAATCCGAAGGTGGCTGATTAAAAGGTAGTATGCAATTAATGGTAAATAAAGATCTGGTTCTCAACACCAAGTAAGCTCAGTTCTGTGGACGATGAGCCCCAAGAATCTTTGAAGCAAGAATGAGTGAGACGGCGACTTGTTTCGATCGTTTTTCTTCCTCTCTCTTTGTTGTGATACTGAAAGTTCTAAGAGCTTGCTTATAACGAATAGGATGTGCTAATCGAGAGTTGTCAGAGAAGCAGAGCTTTTTACCAGGCAGATCTTGGAGATGGCTATAGACGAGAAATGATGTTTTTCGAGCAAGAAGAATAACTGTGCAGTTGAAGAAGAATACTAGAATTGTTGGCGAATGATGGTGAACCTGGAATCGAGAAATGAACAGAAATAATAAAACACGACGATGTCGAAGCCAAAGGAAAGAGTCAAGAAACCAAAAACCTCTCTTGAAAGGAAAAACAATTTCTAAAGGAGCAGAAGGGGGAGGAGAAAGAGCAAATGGGACGGTCAGGAATTTGTGGGCAGGACTTGCACTTAAAGGAAGCGAAGGGTAGCCAGCATTATCAGTGGCACAGTAGTACTTGGCAGTAATCGTGGTAGCAATAATAGTAATGATAACAGTGGGTGCTTACTCTATTTGTGTGAGTGGTGTGTGAGGGATGTGTGAGAAAGATCAAGGGGGGCAGAGAGGGTAAGCCAGCAAGCAACACAGTGGAAAAAGCAAAGCCAGCAGAGGCAGAATAATGAGGGATTAGGTGCGGGAGAACAGCAAAGTGGAATCAGTGGGTGGATGGGTGGATGGATGACTGAGTAGGGTGAAATGACCATTTTGGTTAGTGGCTCCCCAGAAGAGATTGAACAACCGACATTAAGAAGTTGCTTGGCCAAAGAGAAGGAAGGGGGGGGGGAGTACCTAATATGATGGATGGGAATAATTGTGAAAATAAACGAGTGAAGGAGGAGGTGGTGATGGTGGTGTCAACTATACCCAATTCAATCTGTGGGATACAACACATTCTCTTCCATGCATACTGAGTACTAACTTAGAAGTAATCAGTCAAGCCTCTAGCATTTCTTCACGGAATGGAGATGTTGTTTAGAGAGATGAGATATTTCACTTTGGTGGTGGACAAAAGACAAGAAGAAGAAGAAGAAGAAGAAGCTCAAAATGTATCAAGGATCAAGAATATACTAAGCGTAAGTCGAAAACATGGCCAAAATCTTCCATAATCTAGTGAATGTTATGCCTACCTACTTACTTACTTAGGTACTTAGTATACATCTTCACAAAGAGCGCGCTGGTGCATGGTAGGGCTTGTTTGTGATGATTCATAACGTACTTCAGAAAAATTATCCTATCATGTAGAGGCATGTATGGCATCAACATCCCCGCATGGGATGGCATCAGCATGAAGTGACCAGACTAAGATTATATATGCATTTGGAGTTCAATCTCCAGGGGTCGAATCTTCTCTCGTTGTGTCGAAAATCTTCACTTGTAAACAAAGATCAAGGCTGGACAAAAAGAAAAGACCTACGTAGAGGATGTCACTCTAGCTCCAGCCATTCAGGACATCTGTCAAATTAATGAGTGACCATCCCGTCGACATGACCATATCAGCATTAAATGCAACCAAGAAGACTTGTCCCTTTGGCTCAGCACCTGTACTTATGCATCGTGGACAGATGTCTATCACGTTTTTGACCCCTTTATATTGCTTAAGAGAACCCTGTGTAATACAGCACATACTTTCCAATACCATCATGTGGCACTTCATTTGAAAAACTTGACATGCTGGATAACGCTCAAGCTTGTTTTGCTTCAAACAACACGATATAGCAGCCTTCTCGATGCTCCGAAATATCCAACAGTACGGGTAGGTATTGAATCTGAATACTTAAGTACCCATCATCAACCTTGAGAGAAGACATAATTACCCGAAAAGCAATAGGTCTCAAATACTATTGGCCACTACACACAGCCGTTTTCTCAAATTTTAAAGCGGAAAAGACCATCTTGAATTGAGTGTGGTGTGCAAATAAGTGTGGATGGTGGGCACACCTCTTTCTCTTCTAGATCAGAGCCGTTTTAGGAGAAGACATGGGAAAGGATGTTTGTGTGAGAGAGACCTGTACCTTTTAGGCCATTTTCCACGTCGCTCACATCCCTCGCCTGGTTACTGCTGAGCGCTTCCGTAGCAGCACACAAGATGATCATTGGTTTGATGATTTCAAGTAGATGAGAAGGATTTTTCTTAGTTCCTTCCATTGTGTTGGCCACAGATGGCCTTAAACTAGGCTCATTGATCTTGATACCCTTTAGAGAGGACCGAGAGAATAGATGCTTTGTTTTCTTGTCGTATCAATATGGAAGTCCCCTGCAATGATCTGCCGAATTGTTGTATCTATTAAAAGAACTTGAATTTGGAGATCATCATGAACAAAAATAAGGGAAGAAAGAATGAAAGGGAAGGGGAAAAGGAATAAAAGTACGCTTCATCCAATAAATTTGTAAGGTCTTGAGCTGCAAAGCCGTCTGCCATCTACAAATTGAGAGGAAAGCGATGGGGGAAAAAAATGGCAAACGTCACCGTACTGGTTATCATCAAATGCATCAAGCGACTTAGCAATGTACTTTACTCGGTATATGTTATCAAATTGGAATTGCAGGAAGGAGGGGGGAATCTAGCCGTGAATTTTACGGTGATGCAGGTCCTGAATCACAGGCGAGAATGCGCACTATAAAATGTTGTTAATCCAATAGCATTTGAAACAGAATCAATACGCCTAGCTACCAAAAGACCAACAAGCCCCTTTCGTTCAACAGCTTGAAGCATGCCTGAATACCACCAGAAAAGAAAGTGCA
>Ga0160427_10002438_pt1 | contig 11189 bp, 16 predicted proteins | sample SolpanmetagenomL_FD_108194 | JGI IMG/M metagenome (GOLD analysis project Ga0160427, IMG submission 108194) | Solar panel surface microbial communities from Lawrence Berkeley National Laboratory, California, USA - L | ecosystem: Engineered > Built environment > Solar panel > Unclassified ...
AATGGAGAGGTCAGTTGTACGAAACGCGTTCACTACGCCATCGCGCCGAATTCTGCACACGCTTGGGAGTTTCTATGATCATAGAACTTGCTGATATTCGTATTCGTCCTGGAGAGAACGCCGCTTTCGAGGAAGCTGTTCAGGGCACGATCTCTACCCTGATCGGGCGTGTCCAGGGCTTTCAAGGGTGCCAGGTGTATCGCGGCATCGAGTCGCCCGAGCGCTACCTCCTCCAAGCCTCCTGGGACACCTTGGAAGACCATACGATCGGCTTTCGGCAGGGACCGTTCTATGCCGAGTGGCTCGCCGTCGTTCGCCCTTTCGCGGCTGCGCCGGCCATCGTCGAACACTTCGAGCCGGTAGGTTGATAAGGAGAGACTCTAGAAGAAACAAATAAACGCCTGAGTCCAGGTCAGACACGGTCAGATGGGATTTGACCGTTGGGAGGTCTCCCAAGTGGCGGGTCCCTCAACCTTGAGCACCTCTGTCAGCTCTCAATCGCTATGGCCGCAACGATACGGAAGGTGCACTTGTGATCTCCACAGCTTGGTGTAACAACGTCACTGAACAGTCATACCGTCCCACACCGCAAGAAGAGCAAAGGCAGCAGGGCTTTAAACGATGGAAACGCGCTCAAGAATTCCTGAAGATACACGCCCGCACCACCAACCTCTACCACTTCACAACCAGCGTCTCCGCCTCGACCAGACGAAATCACCAGCGAAAAGCGCTCCAGACGTAGTCGATGGTTGCGGCAGGGGGACCTGAAGTTCAGGCCACCCCTGCTCTCATCTTACCGTCCAGTCAGTGAAGGCAACACAACCCTGAAATGTACTTCAGTGAAGTTCCTGTTTTCTAGAGATCATCCAGAAATTCTGTGGAGTAGAGCCAGGACGCAACCTTGTAGGCGGCCACATCTTCGAAGGGCTACAGAGTCCCCAGAGGATATCGTTCTCCTATGAGCCTGCGTCGCACTCCCAAAACGAGGTGGCTCGGCATCGTCATCCTATGTGTCTGTGCCGCTTCCATGTTGTGGACGCATTCCAGCACCCTTCTGCTGTCGGGAGAGCGGTACCCGGCGGCCGGGTCGCTGTTTGGGAACCTGAGGTTCGAAGGCATCGATGTCGCATCTGCGTCGATGAACGGCCGGGCCCTAGCGACCGGTTCCGAGATTTCCCCTGGTGGAAACGCGTTCACCGCGACCGTCAGTGTCATCGACCGGCCCTCTGGGCGGCGCCGCTGGCGAACCGAGCTGAATACGCCCGAACACTTCCGCAGTGTCAATGCATTGCTGTGGAGCCCCGACGATCAGCAGGTGGTGTCCAACGACACGAACGGAGACGTGACGGTCCTGGATGCTGCCAGCGGCCAGATTCTCAACCAGCTGAAGGTCCATACCTACCGTCCTTGCGTGTTCAGTTTCGTGCCCGGCGGATTGCTCCTCACCGAACGCGGCATCAAAGGGGGACAGACCTTCCTGGCCCTCCGGTCATGGCCGGCCTTGACATCCGTATGGCGTGTGCCGCTGGACTGCTTTGATGGTGCAACCGGCAACACGGACCACTCTGGGACAGTGGCAGCGATCGTGCTGGGGGATGGCCGCAGCGTGGGGCTGTTCGACCTCCAGACGCGTGCCTTTCGGACGGGCCTTCTTCGAGTCCCGGATGCTCAGACCTCGGATGCTCAGACGGCCCTGTACAGCCTGAGCGTCCAGCCGGATGGGCGGGGGGTGGCAGGTGGTCTGGGGAACGGCACCGTGCTGGTCTGGGACGTTCCCTCTGGTCAGGTGAGGTGGCAGCTTCACCCGCATGGCGACCTGGTCAGGGCCCTGAGCTGGAACGCAGCCTCGGACGCGCTGGCTTCCTCAGCCTTTGGGGGATGCGGTTGGCTGCGCAGTGAATGTGTGGTCGTCACCCGCTTCGGTGGAATGTCGCCCACGTCGAAGGTGGTGTGGCATCATCGCTTCAACGTGGCTAACAGTGTCCTGTGGCTGAACCGCTCGACGTTGCTGCTCAGCGAACACGATCAGGTCTTCACGGTTTCAAGCGGTCTGTCGGACCAATGATGCCGGGCAAGGTGAGGGCTCGCTCTGTTCCAACCCTCAGCCATGACGCGGTTGTTCTGGGAGCACACTTGCTCTCGTGATCTGCGGTCAGGTGGCCTCTATTCGTCGCCACCGAATTTCTGGCTGATCTGTAGCAGGGTGGCGGTCATCTTATCCGTGTGACCTATTTGCAAAACTGAGAGAAATCAAGGCGACTTCCGGGGCGCCTCTCCTATTCTTGTTCGCCTGATGCGGGTTTTTAGTGCGGGCACCTTCCTTGAACTGAGGACCTGGAGCTTATCGTACGAACTCGTGCCTTCCTGAGCCGACCACAGCACGAGCTGCTGTTCAGGGTCACCCGTGTATTGAAAGGCGTCCCAATCGAGGGTGAGGTCCCCGAGTTCGGGGTGACGGATGGTCTTGGTACCGAACTCCGGTCGAGCGACGTGCCGATCGGCCCACCACCGCCTGAACTGTGGACTTGCGATGGACAGTTCTCCGACGAGGGCGGCGAGTCGAGGGTCGTCGGGGTTGTCGGCGGCCTGCATCCGCAGGATCGCTACACCGATCCGGGCCATTGCTTCCCAGTCGGCGTAGAGGGCCTGCCCCTGGGGATTGGTGAAGACCATGCGAATATAGTTTCGCTCATTTGCAGGGACGGCCGCGAGGTCGAACAGCAGTGCGGCGGCCAAGTCGTTCCAGGCGAGAATGTCGAGATACTTGCCCACGATCATCGCCGGGGTATCGCTGAGCCGGTCGAGAAGACGCTGAAGCTGTGGACGGACCAGCTTCGGCCGGCGCTGAGGCGGTGTCCGTCGGTCGGCCCGTTCAGCCAGCCCTTCGACGTATTCCCGCTGCTCGGGTGTCAGCTGCAAGAGATGGGAGATCGCGGCGAGCACCGGTTCAGATGGGGCCAGCCGACCCTGCTCGATGCGGGTGTAGTAATCGGAGCTGATCTTCACTGCCGCCGCGACTTCCTCGCGGCGAAGCCCGGAGACACGCCGGAGTGCAGTTTCGCGTTCCGGCAGGCCGAGGTCGTCCGGCGTCAGCTCACTGCGGCGGGCTCTCAGGAATTTTCCCAGTTCTTCCAGGTATGGATTCTTCACGGTCATCTCGCTGCCTCAAAGATAGGGCCGCGCTCTGGACAAGGATCATCCAGGGCGCGGCGGGTGTGACGTTCGGTCAGTCTGAACCTAGAGGGATCAGGCGGACGGCTTCGTGGCCAGATGGGTACGGAAGAAGCGGCTCACGTTCGCCACAGCGTTGTCGATCTGCGGCTGCGAGTCGTAGTAGTCGTAGTGGTTCCCATCGGCCCACACGAGTTCCTTCTCTCCTTGGATACCTGCGAAGAGTTTCCTCGCCTCATCCGGGAAGGCGGACTCGTCCGAGTGAACAATCATCGTCGGTGCCTTGATGGCGGATGCTTGGCTGACCGGGTCGAACTCCAAGAACTGTTCCAGGCCCATGACAGCCGCCTCGTTCTTGTACTCGGGCACGTTGCCCCGGGCCTTGTTCAGGTAATAGTCGAAGGAACCTTCTGGACCGTAGTTCACGGCTGACTGATCGGTTTCACTGTAGGCGGGGACAATGGCTACCTCGCCGGTCTGCTCATACTGGTGCCGAGCAGCCACGGCTCTTTCCTTCTGCTGAGCGAGTCCCTCTTCACCGTACAGCAGGGTGTAGAGCTCTGGACCGGGCAGGAAGGCCGCGACGGTGGCCAGTGCCTTGACCCGTGGGTCGGCTGCACCGAGGTACGCCGCGTTTCCGGCTGAGGTGCAGACGCCGACCATGCCGACCGCGTCGACGTAAGGAAGATCGGTGAGGTAGGTGACGGCGGCCTGGAGATCGCTCAGCTTCTCGGCAGGTGACTCGAACTGACGGGGCTCTCCAGCACTCTCCCCGTAGTGCGCATAGTCAAAAGCGAGGGCGACGAAGCCCTGGTCTGCGAACTTCTGGGCGTAGGTTCCGGGCATCTGTTCCTTGATGGAAGAGAAGGAACCTTCGACGATAACGGCTTCGTAATGGCGGTTCTCGTCGAAGTTGTCGGGAGTGAACAGGTTGCCTATAAGGGTCAGGCCGTCACGGTGGAAACTGATCTTGCGCTTCTGGGTGGAGGTCATGCGGCAGAGCCTACGCTCGACTACATCGGCCCACAATGGGAGAAATCTTTCCTAGTCATCTGAGTACCTGCATCGGGAAAGGCTTCTTGTTATTTACCTTTCTTGTTCTCTTGTCTCTGCTGGTCACCAGGGTGGGTAGGGACGATGTCAGCTTCAAAACCCTCTGCGAACGCAACCCAAATACTTAAACGCCTTTATGGAGGTCACCGAGTCCGTGTACTGCGTTAGCGGGAAATCAAGCTGCTGAGCCTCTAGGGTGCCCTGGGCGCCTGGGAGAGATACCTACTCGCTAGCCGAGGATCACCTGCACGGCTGAACAAGGTGCCGCGGTGCGGTCTGGGGAGGATGTCCCCAGACCGCTTCCTTTTGTCAAAATGGTCCGGTGACGGTTCCACGCCTCCGCTCGGCCCTGCTCTTCTCCAGCGCTTCGGCGGCGAGCTGAGCTGCACTTTCCAGGGCCAGCCGTGGGGCAGCACCCACGATGTCGTCAAGGCCCGGCTTCTGGCGAGCGGTTACACCGGCGGAACGGCAGACCCGTCCGGGGACCTGACGTTCGACGGTCCCGTCGCCGGACAGCCGGGCGAGGTCTTGACCCTGTTCGGACCTCACGACCGGCTGCTGAAGGTGACGCTGCTGGTGCAGCCGCCCTGCGGCAGCCTGGTACGCACCTTCCGGACCCTGTGCTCGGATGTTGCGAAGCGCTTTGGCCCGCCGAGCAATGACTTCGAGGTCTACAAGCCGCCGTACCGCCGCGACGACAGCCACACCGAATGGAGGGTAAGGCCACGTTGGCGAGCTACTGAGCGCGCTTGAAGGACCCGGCAAGCGACCTGATATCCGTGTCCGTACCCTGGTCCTGCGGCCGGTGTACCAGAGCCCCGGCTGGTCGGCCGAAAGCCACCGCCACCGGGATCTGCTGAACAATGGTCACTGAGACGTGGCGCCCAGCAGGAACCAATATCAGACCTGCGAACCGCGCGGGAATCCATCGAACTGGAGGGGATGAGCACCCATCTGTGCCTCCTGACCCTGTCAGTTGCCTTGCTTTCGTCCATGGTGTTCGCCACCAGTTTAAATTTCGCCGACCCCGACCTGCCGTGGGATAGCTCTCGCTCCGAGCCATAAGCTGGGCACGCATCAACCGCTGCTCAATCCGGCGCTGCAGGATGAAGCCCAAGTGCGTGGCCATGGGAAACAGGCTGCTAAAGATCAGGGTAGTGATCTGCTCCTCTACAAGAAGGTCAATCTCGGATCGATGCCCCAGGACTTCAGGTACAGCTCTCTCAGGAGCATCAGGCCGATCCTGAACAGCCCCTCAATACTCCTGGTGTCAAGAAGCGGGTCGAGCCCTCCTGTCACCCTCGTACAGCTTTCTGTGTGTAATTTCGGCTGTGCAAAATGATATACTTTCAGTCTTTCAGCCAAGCATCCAGTAGTTCATTTAGCAGCGTGCTGACCTCTTTCCGCTCGTCCAGCAGGCGCTTGCGAGCTTCGCGGTAGGTGTCGCCGTGCAGCAGGACCGTCACCTGCTGGTAGGCTGGATCGGAGCGTTTGCCCCTGGGTCGCCCCACTTTGGCCGGCATAGGCGGTTCGACCGGTTCCTCAGCCGCCGCTGCCGCCCGCTGCTCGCGCATAGCCTTCAAGTTGCTGAACTTGGTCACGCCCCGATCACCGCCACGATCTCCCGCGCAGCCGACTCGTAATCGAGCCAAGCGGTCTTGCCGGCCCGGCTGCCCTTGACCCGGTTGACTGGTACCCCTTGGGCACTGGCGTGGCGGAAGGCGGCGGCCTGTCGGATGGTCGAGCGCATCACTGGCAGGCCCTCGCTCTCCAGCAGGGTGCGGGCCTCCTCAGCTTCCCGTGACGGTCTGGGCGGCACCAGCGTCAGCAGGATGCGGTACTGACCGCCGAGTTTCTGTAGCGCCTCGGTGGTCTGGAGCAGCGCATCGAGGCTCATGCTCTCCGGATTGGTCGGCAGCACCAGCAGGTCGCAACCGCCCACTAGATCCTGCAGTTCCTCCGGTGTGGGCCGCGCTCCGGTGTCGATCACGATGTGCTCGTACTGGCGGCTGTACTTCATGGCCTGCGCTTCCGGATAGACCTGGAACGGCAGGCTGTCATGGCTGGCCCAGAGGGAGGCGCTGCGGTTGGCGTCACCGTCGACGAGCATGGTGGGCGCGAGGCCCTGGAGGTAGGTGGCGAGGTGTACCGCCGTAGTAGTCTTGGCGGTACCCCCCTTGAAGCCTGCGACAGTGACGATCATTCCTGCACAGTACCCCGGTTCTGGCTTCATACCATTTTGACTGTGCAAAATTACATCATTACGCCCGACTGCCTGTGCGTGTTCTGTAGCAGTATCTGCGCTCTCTTCTGGCTCTCCCATAACCGATTACATTCCCGGCGTCGTCCTTTCCATGATCCATACCGACGCCCACGAGCGCACGCTCTACAACGCGACCCGCCACGACGGTCAACCCGCCACCAGGGCGCTCGAGGGTCAGCTCTGGCAATGGTGCCTGCTCAATGGTGCCTGCTCCGGGAGGGGAGGGCGAGGACGCCTACGGGCCTGGAGGCTGGGCGGCCATGCAGACGTGGCTCAGAGGGTGGATACCGGACTACTCGGCTAATTCGTCCTACCCTGTCCTGGTGCGCCGTTTCTACATCCCTTCCGAGGCTGCTGGCCTCCTGATCAAGGCCTGGGCTGCTGCTAGGGGAGAGGTGGGTTGATCCGGTCACGCTAGAGGCGCTGGCGTAGTCTCTTGACGCCCACTCGGACTACCTCGAGGAGACTTGGCAGGTGTGGGCCGATGCGCTGGAGGCGCAGGGTAAACGCCGACCGAACTGGATGAGGTACGGTACTGGCTCGACGTCGTTGTGATCGGGGGACTGGGGAATCCATGGATGGACCTTGGTGGGGGATTTTTACACAGCCTGTCGTCGTATCTGGCCTCGTCGGAGGTTTTGTTGCGCTGATTGGTCAGCTAATTATTTTTCGGCCAGGAAAGCGCAGGATGAATCAATGGCCTTACAGTCAGAGCTTGTTCGCAAGGATTAAATAAAATTAGCTGTTCGGAATAATTTGTTTGATGAAAAGCTAAAGTCTTCAGAGATTGAATCAAAAGGATTGATTTTTGGCAGAGAAGTGGGCCGAAGGTTCGGAAGTGGTAGTTGAAAATAATACCTTATACCTATCTGCAATGGAATCGAGGCTTGAAAGAGTAACCAAAGCTCAACTACTTATGTATTATGCTGCAGATTTTCATAATTTAGAGTTCTATAGCACGCACTTAGAGTTCATGGTATACATGATTCGGCATTTATCTCTTCTAATGGAAAGGACTTGAATTGGCGCCTATGGTTTGGAAGTAAATTCTTGCTCATTTAACTTAGATACATGTTGAACAATCTGATATGATAGTTTTCATATTATGCATGATCTATTGAAAACACTAGGAGACTTGCTTGACGACGACTTAAGTTATCGGCGTGCAATCGGTAACGCGATGCGAGATATGAGTTCACAAATAGGCAAAGTATGAAAATACAAGAAAATTTCAGATGGGATTTGTCAGCTCTCGAAAAAGAAAACCTGCAAAAAATAGCCGCGATAAGAAACGAATTAGAGAGATTGAAGACAGAACTGATCAGCCAATCATCTACACAACTTTAGTAGAAAATATAAAATGCTCCCGCCCAGACGCTTCTCAGAGCGGGTGGGGGCGTCTTACTTAGCAGTCAATTGCCTTCAGCATATTTCATTATCGAAACCTTGACCTTGGCTGTTCCCACTTCTAGAAGTTTGATCTGGATTGACTTCCAGACACTTTGATTGGCTAGTTCCAGCTGGTACCGGTCGAGGTGTTGTCCACGTGGCCGTGCAAGTTGCACAGTCGCTGAGCCGAACGCGTCATTCAAGGTCACGTGGAAGCTGCGGGGCTCCGAATCGGAGAGGGTAAAGTCAACAAAGTAGCCGCGACCGTCAACTGCTGCCTTTTCAGGCATCGGCACGACCGAATTATTTGCAGGTGCTTCTTCCACTGCTGTCACCAGACTTGATGTCCTGACCACCCGGGGAATAACCTGCCGCAGCCGAGAGGCATTGAAATCCAGGTCAGGCCCCCTGCCGAGATGACAGAGAGCGGAAACTCTCACAGCAGCAGCTGTGGCGAGGCCTCCTCAATTTTCAGGCCGCTGTGATAATCCAGGAGTGCGCTCAACGCTCCACCACCAGTGATGGCGGCATTCGTAGCCACTGTGCCCAGCGCTCGGCTTAAGTAAGGCACGAATCCCAAGGCAGGTGGGTCAGCCGTATAACTTGTGCCGACGAGGACGATACCGGGCTCATCCGTACCGCCGAGTAAGGCCTGCCCCAGATTGGCTGCACCCACTGTCCGAGACAACCGGATAGTCGGATAGCTCTCCTTGTACAGCTGGAGGGAATAGGTCGGACAGTTCTTCAATACCAGGTTGGTGTAGCTGGCCGGGGCTTCGTGGGGTTTGCTGGTGTCAAGCGACACGGTGATTTGGTCTGCCGGAGCAGACTCAAGAAGCTCACCGTGGGTGCGCTGGAGATCCTGAGCCACGCCCGCTGTGGCAGCTTGAGCGGACACAGGCGTCCAGTGCACATCGCGCCGGAAGTAAAGTTTTTCCTGCGGATGCGCCGCCTCATACTTTTGCAGGATGGTGTAGATGTCGATGGTCTCGAAACCAGGTCATGTAATGTTGTTGAGGGTTTTCGAGAACGCGTCCCGCAGCAGCGTTTTCCCAGCGGGCAGCTGAAACTTCTGGAAGGCTGGGTAGGTTTCAGCCTTCAAACGGTCAGCGACCAGATAACCGTGAGATGGAATGGGCAGCATCACCACCGACGTTCCCTGGGCTTTCAGCAAGCTCAACAAACGGCGTAGATGGGCTTAGCATCTACAGGGAAGTCGTACACCCTGGTATCGAAGAGCTGGATTGGAACTGCATAACCATCCGGTGCGATGTACCACTTATTTTTGTCGCTGATCTGGCCACACTCATCGGCCAAGGCAGAAGCCGACAGGGCAAGGACCAATGACAAAGCCCGGCCAAAACAGGAATTCTGCTTACTCATGCCATCTCGATCAGCATCATCCGGTCAAGATGCTGCTTGTTAGATACCTATAAATCAGCGCCTAAGGCTCGCAGAAAGTCATCGAAGTCCAACGGCTTGGCGCGCTGCACCGCCTGAACTGGGACAGTCGGCAGCACGACCGGCTGCGGTGCAGGCTTGATGTATACGCGCCCTAACAGCCGATCCATGATCGCCATTCCCCAGTTTAATGTCATAGCTTAATGTGAACTTTTTGGCATTAAAAATTCGTAAATCAGAATGCCACCTTCCTAGTCAGGAGGCTCAACACCCACCAGATCGAGGTGGTCGCCCACCGGTCACGGTAAAGACCAGGGCACCGTTCGTCGTGTCCGCCGTGGCGAAGACCGTCCATGTGGTAGTCCCCATATCGAAGGGCGACTGTGCGACCCCGTGATGCCGACCATCCGGGTGCTGGCGGCCGTCGCGCCACGGGTAATCGTCCCGTCCGAGTTCCACTTCGATACCACGGCGCCACTGGACGTGCTGGCGGCAAGCATGTCCTGAAAGCTGATCGTCTGGTTGGCGTCGAGCACGAAGCAACCCTGTGTGCTGGGCACCGCGCCCGCGCCGTCCAGAGTAAGCTGCGTGGCAGTGGCGTCGGTCGTGGCCGTTCTGAGCACGTAGCTGCTGCGCTGGGCGTCTGCGATCACGGCGAATCGGCCGGACGCCTGTGCCTGCTGCCCGTAGCGGCTGGCAATCCTCAGAAATCCCCCGACCACCGTGGCATACGGTCCGTTGGCGGTGTTGTACTCTCCATCACCGACCGTGCTGCCGGCTTCAGACGCTGTTGCGGCCGTTCCGCCGGTCACGACCGAGCGGGTGGCGCTGGCCGTGTTGCGGGTGCTGCTGCTCACCGTCGCGTTCGTCCCGCTGGCGACCTGCGTGGCGGCCATGCGGCTGGTCTGCAGGTCCATCGCCCCTGTCCCCGTACCCTTGGCGTTGTTCGGCGACGCTGCCCGATTGCCCCGCTCTGGTGGTCTGGAGGTTCCCGTTAGTGGTGATCAGCATTTGAGCGGTCATCAGAGCGGTGCCCGTGGTGTCACCGAAGACCGGCACTCCCCGTGCAGTCGAGGAGCTTGAACCGATGACCGCGTTCAGCTTGTACGCCACGACCGTGCCCGAATGGTTCGTCACGTACAGGTCGAAGCCCGTGCCTACCCGGACGGTTCTGGCAAGTTAAGCGAGATAGGCTGATCCTCTGTGAGTGGACGCGGTTCCCGGTGGTTTCTGGATGAGGTCTGCCTGGAGATCAAAGGCAAGAACTTCTGGTTGTTCTTGACCAGAACAGCGCCGATGACGAGGCTTGGCCGCTGGCAGGCCGTCGACGACTCCGGCGCGGTCTTGGATCTTCTTGTGCAAGGTCAGCGAGAGGCCCAGGCAGCGAAGACTTTTCTTGGAAACTGTTGATGAATGACGAGGTTCCAGACGTCATTCACACCGATAAACTCTGGAGCTGCGGAGCGGCCATTCGAGCCCTTCCGGTGCTCCACACTGTGGAGCACGTCCAGGTCATTAGGGCGGCGCGCTGCAACACTCTGATGGAGCAGTCCCATCGGCCCACCAAGCAGCAGGAGCGAAGTCAGATCGGCTTCAAGAACACGAAGCGAGTACAGGAATTTTTGACCCTGCATGCCCGCATTTCGAACCTTCAGCAGCAGACTCGTACGACAGTCCCCGCCCATCGCCGAAGAACGAATTAGAACCATCCCCACTTGGCATGGCAGAACGCTGACCCCACTCGGCTCCTTGCTTATTAATGTGCCAGAACCGCTGCTGCCAATAGGGTGCTGCTCAGGCGGCACAGCAGCAGATCGATGGCGTATACGCTCATCGGAACGGCGACGAAATGTGTTTCACCGGCCCAGCCTGTCACGAACGGCAAGAGCGACAGCCAGAAGAGCAGGTGCAG
>Ga0160427_10002439_pt1 | contig 11187 bp, 14 predicted proteins | sample SolpanmetagenomL_FD_108194 | JGI IMG/M metagenome (GOLD analysis project Ga0160427, IMG submission 108194) | Solar panel surface microbial communities from Lawrence Berkeley National Laboratory, California, USA - L | ecosystem: Engineered > Built environment > Solar panel > Unclassified ...
AACGACGCCCAGTTGACCATCTGTGACGACAAGTCACTGTGTTGTGGCGTGAATAACATTACGTGAGTATTCTAGTGGCTTCAATATTACGATATGAAATACCTCTTGAACTCAGGAAGATGGTTCTTGGAACTTCATGACTTTCTTACTGATATTGTTATATAAACAGGTGCTGTAACTCAAATCAAGGTATCAAATTTGATATTTTTGGTAGCGCAGCCTCCACTTCGACGGACTCCTCAACAATTTCATCCTCGACCAGTACTTCCTCTACTATATCTTCTGCAGCCTCTACATCTAGCACTAGCGGTCTTCGTAACACTGCATCGTCTAGGAGCACATCTCACGGTACCATCGCCGCGGTCATTCTCGGAGCTTTGATTGTTTTGATCATTTTGCTATTAGCTGCACTGTACATCTTGAAGCGGCAAAAGCAAAAGCGACAGCCCAAACTGCCTACTGCTTATGATGCCCATAATGCGATATCTGACCCAGGTCCTCACATGATATATGATCCTATCCAGGGATCATACTCGCCTTATAAACCAGCTGGATTTGCACCAGGAACAACAGTGCAACAACCGCCATTACCACAACAGAGACAAGAATTGTATGGAAATGATGGAGTGCATGAGCTACCTCACAACACTGCCTTATAGCTGCTTTTTGTAGATATCTTCTTTCCACTTGGGTTTAGCGATGCCTTGGTTTCTAATCTAATACATCAATTTGGATCAGAGTGCATATACAACCGGTCACGAGATGAGCTGCAATGGACCCACGAATGGTTGCTGAACACTGTTGTGACTTCTGCTTACATGCACCGATGTTCTGCTTAAACTCGCCGTGGTACAAGATTCTAATACAGGCCTAAAAATTTATAAGTGCAATATTCATGTACTATTCCATGTGCATGTTGAAAGGTTCCTAGACCTGTACACGTGCACCGAAAATCAGCATAGGCTGACTTTTTAGAAATGCTTTGATGAATATTGGTAACGCCTGATCCAATTTACGCACTAGGAGTATCTAGTCTGCTGATACATCACGATCTCTCAACAATTGTGTCTAGAGGATGTCCTGAAATCATACCAGCCATTACTTCACGCGAGAAAACCTACATAATTTGTGAAACTAAGATCCATGACAAAAATCTGTTTTCACTTCCTGAGATGGTCTATCAAAGATGCATATCAAAGTAGCTAACATTCGCACAAGAAAATTACTTCCTTACTTATTATACCTACACAAAGCAACATTTACGATCGCAATGGAACAATTCATCATAAAACGGTGATTGCGTGTGCATTATCTGCGCACTCGCAATCTCGCATCAGGCTGAGAGGACTGGCTGGAGCCTAGTCCCATCCATCTCAATGTCGCTAAGCACAATCGGGTCGAATAAGGTACGAGATCTATTCCAATCTATTCCCAAACAAGCCTTTCGTCCTAGCTTTATATCCCTCAATTAACATTTTAAAGTTGGTTCAAACGGATAATTGGTCCGCACATCAGCATGCTTTATATGTAGAAGTGCAGAGTTCATATGGATAGGGCAGCCGTTTTTGCCGACGGTTCATTAGCATACTGCCAAAAACACGTAAACCTGTCAAAGTTAGATCGTGTATTTTGTATTCTTTATAGGAGAACTGACCGCATTCAGTCAAGGTCACAATGCGCCCTGCCTTAGTTGAAAGCCACAAAGTTAGCAAGCACAGAAACAATTTTCGAAAAAAACCCTAGATGGGTCCACGGTACCGGACCATGGGGTTTTCCGCTCTTTTTGCTATCGATCGTCTCTGCAGTTGAGTCCATCTTATATGCAGAGCGGGTCGTGAGGGTGGTGGTCACCTATTCTATAGAAACTTCAGCGGCGATTTTGTAGTCCATATTCTGTTCTCAACCATTTACCATTACGAAGACACTGATATAACAGATTTGAGGTTCTACGACAACAATTTACACAAAATCCGATAAATGATATAACAATTTGCAAAAACGTCACATCTGCTCTATGGCTAGTCATATCTGCCTACTACGTCAATACATTCTGGAAGATATCCAAAATCGTCTACCAATAAATTCTAAATCACCAGCACCCTCCAGTAAACAGGTCAAAATCACCGTAGACAGATTCAAAGTATGGCAAACCTATATCACCACCGCACTCTAGCAGAGTTGGAACAACTAGCAGCCGTTTTTAATGCTTCAGTCGACGTATCCCAATTTCTATCAGCCAATCTCGCATTTCTAAGTCCGACATATGTGCCGCCGTACGGAGGCGATGCATTTCTAGCAATCGTTATAGTGTCCAGTGCATTTACATACGCCGCTGGCTGTTCGCGATTATGGATACGGCACCGATCTATTGGACTCAAATTGGATGATTGGCTATGTTTAGCCGCATTGGTATGAGACGTAACTCTTGTTCTGCATATCTTCAACATCTATAGATGTTGAGGAAAAGCGCTTTTGTTACGAGAATTTTAGACTGATAATGTTGAGTGGGATAGATGGGCTTTACAGCAATGACGGTCTTGGCTATCTTAGGTGTATATGTTGGTGGACTTGGGTATCACATTTACGATATGACTGCGTACAGAATAAATATGTGCTACTTGGTTTGTCACTTCTCTACTCTTTGTAAACTGGAGTATTTCACAACGACAGTTGTATGGTACAAGCAGCGCACGATACCCTAATGTAACGCACCAGACTAACCTAAACATTTTTCATCATACCAGATTGTTCAGACCTACACCATGTTTGCCATCGTAACCCTTAGCATCAGTCGTCTGTCCATTCTCTGTCTCATTCGCCGCACGTTTGGCAAATCATCACCTTTAACAAAATGGTTTACAGACTTTCTTATTTTTGGGAGCTTAGCCGCTGCTATCCTCACCTTAACTCTTACCGTTTTTGTCTGTCATCCATTAATCGCCAACTTCAGCATTACGTCTCGCCTTGCACACAAATGCGGCTATCCATGGATGCGTGTTTACATATTCGGCTGCATCAATACTGGACTAGATCTTCTGGTACTGTTACTACCAGTACACAACATCCTGACGCTAAAAGCACCATTAAAAGATCGCTTGAGATTATTGTTATTGTTCTGGATGGGTGTTTTGGCAAGTCTGTGTAGCTTGTTCCGAATCTTGTCGTACAATGCGTTGAAGGATTCGGCTGGTGATATCAACTGTAAGTTTCATTCATTCATCACTTTATGATGAAGATATATAGCATAGCTATCCTGTGATCAAGAAGGGAAAAGATGATTAAAAGAACGAAATTAATGAGATACACAAACTAACATCATCTGTCATATTTCTCTAGGGGTATGCACACGCATCCTCGCCTGGTGCCACCTCGAAGCCGCCATCGCCATCATCATCTCGTCCATCCCAAGTTTCCACAAACATCTCATCACACTCTTCTCCATTTTCCACATTCCATTATTTACCTCATCGTTGAAATCATCACCATCATCATCATCGCACATTTCCTCATCACACATCTTTTCACCCTCACCCCTAGCCACTGGGAAGAAAACCGATATCAACAACAACGACATCAATCTCGAGGCATTATCCTCGCCAAGAACACATACTAGTATCGAAAGCTCACGGTCTCACGAGCCTTTAGTATCCAACGTAATCATTGAGCCGACCAAGAACATGGATTCAACAGTAACTTCAGTCGGATTGACGTCAGCGGTAGGATCTTACAGAGTATCAAACACGGGAACCCATCAGCGTGTTAGACGGAGGAGTAGCATCTTTTGTAATGAAGAATATGGGGAAGAGAAGTCAATTGATGATGAAGAGCACAAGCACAAAGATGGAGATGAACATGTTGTGGTATCAAGCGTCATGATGAGAGAACATATGAACGAAGATATAGATCATGGGATAAGTAAGGGACAGGTCGGATTTAGTATGGTGTGAATGATCAATTTGGGGTTTATTGCTTTTCAGTCTTGCATACGACTGCTTTTTTTTCCTACTCGTTCTCTTAGGAATTCTTACGTATGGATTTGTCTCGAGGAATTAGCAAAGGCGTTGAAGGAGTCTCTTCTTTGAGTACGAATGTTTACTTCTGTTTTTAGCTGAATGTAGAATACTGTTGTTTGTTGATGTGTCTGTACAGATGTGGGAGTATGGGCGGAGTCTTGTATATTGTATGAATGGGCTTGTTGTGGATTATAAGCTCATAAGATAAATATATATATGAAGTAGTGCATCTAAATTTCCTACATTGTACCGGTCATTAGGGATACAGCAACTTCAAAAAAGAAGAGACCTTAGACACATTACACCGAGTAATCTGTGCTTGAATTAAATACCACCTCCTTTTTGTCAATGGTAGAATATATGTTCTACATGTCTAAACAGCAAAATCATGTCTATTCACATCTACCTAACGATAGCACCTTTCAGGGTAGTCACTGTACATAGTCCACCACTAGCCGTTACCAGCTTCTTCACTCCAACGCCTTCTAATCCTGCAGCCACTGCATCAAATCCAACATTCAATCCATCTGTTGTAGTGAATCCTGGCTGTATACTCTCCCAGATCTTCTTCTTAGGATTTAATTGACCCTCTGACTGTCCATCATATCCTTCGAAAAATACCTTCTCTCCCGCTTTGGATCCAGCTGGTGGTGAGACAAGTTCTACAGGACCCTTGTGGTTATCCTCCTCACCCTCTTTTAGACGTGGTGATGCAGCGAGGACCATAGCTACAGATTTGACACCACGCATAGTGACTGGTTTGAGATTGCAGACGACGACAACAAGACGTTCTTGCATTTCTTCGATTGGAATGAGACCGTTGAGACCTGAACAGACGGTACGAGGACCCTCAGGATCACCGCAGTGAATGGTGGAAACGAACAAAGAGTCGGCGTTCTCGTGAGGGACACATTTCTCAATGAATCCAACTCGAAGGTCGATGAGTGATGGAGATAGTGGGGTTTCTGATCAATTTCAACATTAGTATGAGTATGCAACAACCATTGATAGAATAAAGATTATAGTTCCATACCTTCTTTCTTTGGTGCAGGCGCTTTTGGTGCCTTCTCCTTCTTTTGCTTCTTCCCTGTTACAGCTTCTGGCAAGACTCCAGTTCCAGCAACAACAATCTTCTCCTTTACAGCTTCCACAGCTCCTGTAACCTTGTCCAAAACTGACTCTCCTGCTGCATCAGCATCTGCCTTGCCTTTACCCTTCGCCTTTCCATTACCACCAGCGGCAGCTGCTGCATCCTTTTCCTTCTTGGGCTCTTGTCCGCGAACCACAGTTCCAACAGCAGAGTGATCTACCGGTACTTTATCCTCATCACTTATTTTGAGGTTCAATGCCGGTGTGTTTTGCACATAATCTATCCATCGAAGCAAATATCTCCATCCACCACTCTCTCCACCCGTTCGCTCCTCCGATGACCATTTCTTTGCAAGCTCTGCAACTCGCGCATACACAACAATATCTGCAATTGAAAGTTTTGATCCCAACAAGGTCGTCTTATCTTTCAAGTTGTCATTAATTGTCGGTAGCGAAGTTTCCAATTTGTCGGATGTAGTTGAACTCAACCATTCGTCAATCTGTGCTGTCTCTTGAGTAGAGTATTCGACGGAAGGGAATACATGAGGTGCCAAATAGGAGGCAATACTATTTGTGCTGGTCAAGGTTGAAGAAGAGTCGGAGGGTTTCAGATGTGACGATTCGTCTGTGGAGTGGTTGACAGTTGCTGGTAGAGAGGGAAATGAAGCTGTGATGAGCTTCAGAGCTCGATCTGAAGATGAGATTGAAAGTGTTGGCAGCGTAGATGAGGCCATTTTGACGAATCTAGCTCTGAGGAGAGGTAATAGCGAGAAGGACAGTATGATGAAGTTGATTGAGATATCAAGCTCTGTATTTGATATTTTTCAGATGAGTCAATCGATGTTGAAGCTGTAGAATGAATAAATAATGTCAGGATGTCGAAGTGTTTGTCGAGTCACCAAAAATGTGTCTCTCCCCCACTAAAATTTTTGGAGCTGCTTGGGAAAAGGGCCAAGCACGTGCCATGGTGGGGTCCATTTCATGAGCAGGGTAACACCATTACCCGACATGTATATTCTTGCAAAGGCATGCAACAATTGCGAGATCAGTTGTGATTAGTATACAAGAATTATTTATTTGCTATATGTTTGTATAGTTGATTTTACCAGTATATGGTCAGAAACTCTAGTTGCTTATGCAATTCCTCAGATTTGTGCTGGTGTATGTAATTTGAACATATTTCCAAACATATCATGTACCAATCTAAGAGGTTTCTAGCACTAAGCGGACAGACTAATGGTAGTGCTGCTGAGCACCATGTCTAGAAAAACTGTACGAATGCTGATAGGAATTCTCATAAGTTCTTTGCATCCAAAAAAATCGATCAAGCAAACCCCTTAACGCCTCTACTGAAAGTTTGCGAAATAGTTACGTGAGCTGTATGGGACTGTGTTCAACACGAATCATTTCCACAGCTTCGACCACAGAGGGAAGCTAACAAAGCAGTTTTGTCTATCTATGTCATGCTTCTCCATCAATCCTCTCCACCTTCGACCAATGCTACTAGCCCAAAGTTGAGATTTCCGCTCTCTCCCTCCCTCTCCATAAATTGCTGTACTACTTTTCTCGCACTCTCCCCCAGCACATCATCAGTCTCATCGCTACTCAATTGTGCACGAGATAGTGGACCTTTCCTCCGTCCATCAAGCTCGTATAGTTGATTGTTCTTGAGTGACTTGACAAAGCAAACAAAATGAAGTTCTACATCGTCGTCTGCAGATGGAGCGGCGGTATCGCCCGAGGTTGCAGCTGTTTTGTGAGCGCTCGCTAGGGTTGTAGAATGCTCAAGAAGTTGAGCACGTGCGATAGGAGAGAGGGGGATGGCAGAGGTCAAAAGCTCGGAAAGATGCGAGTTTGGAGCTATAAAGACGATCAGTAAAAGTAGATAAGCTTGTGAACGTTTTGTCCGTCATCATCATGTACGGCAGTTCCGTACAACATTTTAGGTGTATTGTATAATGCAAGCAATGGAAGGGAAACATGAGACTGTTGTAAGGGTTGTAATTTACCAGGGAAGGTTATACATTTCAGAGGAAAAGCTTAGTCACATACCTATATACTTCCTCGCCCCTCCATTCGTCATACCATGTAACAATCCAATCATCCCACAAGCATTCTTAATCGTCTGCTTGAACCAAATCACAGGTTCATCATCTCCTTTACCTTCATATGTAGGTACATCCGTATCCTCTTTGACTCTCAACTCTTCATAGTGTTTTGTGACTGGAAACACCAGTATCAGTGCATGAGCTGGTCGGGGTACAAAGGCGAGTAAATCTGGATCTGAAAGAGAGTATACGTCGACGAAAGATATGTCTGAAGACAATCCAAGATTGCGAGCGAGGGAATTGAAGACTGCCGGGTTGGATTCTAATGGGATGAATGCGGCTTTGGCTGCTGGTGAGGAGTCGGACACTGGTGGCGGATCTTGGTGTGACATTGTAGGGATGTTTTGATCCGAATTGTACTTTGTCAGGATACAGGACGCAAAGAGAATCTAAGAGGTTCCTGATGGAGAGGATGATGGATTATCGAGAGTGTTGTGATGTTTTGTGCTAAGCTTGTGGTTCACCTTGAATGACAGCTAGAACTGAATGAAGCTCTGTTGTTATCGGCCGAGAGCGACGGACATAAAGTGCTTGCTCCTTGTAGAACGAAGCCTCTCAAAAATTGCAAAAATCTTGAGTTGCGTGGCATGTTGAAGGTAGTCTTTAACAGTGAGAGGTTATTCCAGAAACAATAAAGAACTCGATATTATATGTAAAGGTTAGTCGATAACATCTACAAGTCTTGGGACTGCAATGACAGACCCAATTTTTTCAAACAAACTCTTCATCCACAGATGTTGTCTGCATATCAGTTCTTAGATGTTGAACTATCACAGCCATATGTAGGTGTACTAACAAGATAGCGAGACACAAGATAAGACCTGATAGTTAACTAGTTGGTACATAGCCTCATCGTACTTCTCTACCGTAAGGATCGTCAAAATACTTCAAGAGTTAGCATTATCTACTATGAATTCATGTAGAAAAACTACATCTGGATTATATTATAGCTTTTCTATTCTTATGTCGTTCCCGACCTGAGATAATAAAGATAATGAACATATTAGCATATCAATCAGTCGGACTACAAAACGACCAGTAATTATCCCAGGTAGTATTGGGGACACTCTTTTCTAAGTTTTTTATAAGATTATTGAGATCGTGCTAGACTATCTTTAAGGAAAGAGGTACAGTAAAATCTACATTAATTGAAGCGACTTTAAGCTCATTGTATTGAATAGTCAAGAGCTTGTCTATAGGTGTAGGTCACGCAGCTGGAAGCACATCTGCGGCAGGACTCTGTCTATGTATAGCGTCCCTGGCCTAGTTAGCTTCCTGATTATACATCACTCTCTGTAAGGTGTGGTGTCTCTTTCTGACGGATAATGAAACACTTTTTCATTTCAGATCTTGATGCTGGTTGTTCATTCATCATTTCACTGTAACTAATTGATATCTCCACTACCATTTTCTCTGATTCGTCTTCAATATCTTTTGCAAGATGTTTAGTTATCTTTTTTTCATGCACCTAAAAGCGTATTAAAATGAAGAAAAATATATAAAAATCGAACTAAGCTTCTTCTACACACTATTGTTACTAATTGTAGTTTTGTTCCAGTTTTTCTTCTCTGTGGCACGCCGCTTCTTGGCAGAAAGATATCGCGCAAGCTGCGACCTTCGCCTTTGAACGTTTTCCAAGCAAGCTGGACCTTACCTTCATTCTGTTGAAAGATTGATCCCTAAACTGCTCCGATTAACTCTTATGTCAACTTCAAGAGCTTGATGCATGACAGGATGAACTTACATCTCCTTCTGGGGACTTCACCCACAAGTCTGTCTTCACGATATCTTCAACCTCAAAAGGATCTGGCAAACTTGCTAAGCGGTATATGGATCAAAAAGATCAAGGCTGGGTAGGACTCCACATTCTTGTTGTCATGATAGTGTGTACGCTTATAGCATTTCTTCAGGACAGACGAGCCAAGTTTAACCACTAAGACCTTTTTGATCTTTTTGCCTTGAACTTGTTTTCCAGCTGCAGCAGACATTGTGAGTGTTTTTTTTTAGCTAATGGTGTTGTTATTATCGTTCTTATGTCTGCACTCTCCCGTAATAATCCTCTAGCATCTCGAAGCTGTGATATAAAGAAATTTGCTCGCTTTGACAGCCAACAATCTAACAAAGATTGGAACAAAGTAACGGGCTTATCTTTGATTGTACCAAATGATGTCAAAGCTGATGATGTGACGTAGATGTTGATGGTGTAGATGTCGAAGCTGGTAAATTAGTTTTAAATTTTCCTTTCGTTTTTGTTGAAATGGTCGAACTACTGCAACCGGGTGTGCAAGGGCCTCATTATCTGGGTATAGATCGTTGATATATGAATCAAATCCCATAGTATTATATAGCTCCTCTAGGTCTAGATAATAAACTTAGTAAGAACTCTTTATGATAATCGGAAGTTAACATACTGTGGACACACTTGGTCCGAATGCAACAAGAATAATAATCGAATAAACAAAGTAGATGTAAAAATCTGCTGCATGATCCCATGTATTGCCCATATATTAAGGCATCTCAAAACCTCTGTTTTGCTGCTTCGAACACCATAGACTTTTCTGTATACTGCGATATCATTTCCTTTAATCTGTATCGATACTGCTGCACTATCTCCCCGTTCGCACTCTCAGAAGATTTGAGACCGAGACCGATGAGATTCATATGACGAGAAATACAATCACGATTGGCGACCGTATTGACAAGAGTTTTTCGGGACATCGACTCTTGCTAATTTTGCGCTCAAAATCACCTCTTTTGATTCTTGTTCCTGTAACAGCAGCAAGGGCTTCATTGTAGGTAATACCATCACGGTAGCAGTGATGAACGCGTGCTGTTGGTTCATTTTATGGCCAAAAATATTGACGGTTGAAATATTTGTCTATCTGATGCTTGTAACTCCCTTTCAAGAGATAGTAAATCTACCAGAATTTTGCATAGAGAAACAGTCCATAAAGCCCCTATGTCTCCAATAATTTGCACCATGATTAAGTGTTAATTCCTGCCCTAGTTCGACTTCTTTAATTGTCGTAATTATAATAAATGCCTTCCTCTGTGTTCTGCACAGCAGCACATTTTTCGCCGCAAGAGTGGTTAATGGAACGTGTAAAATTTCTTTGACCCTCTGATCTAATGATACAAAACTGTGGATGACCGGGAAGTAAGTGGCCGTCTAGATCATAGTAATGATCATTTTCTCGTCTTGCAGGTCTACCACATGTAATCTCTGCCAGATACTTGCCGATGATTGTCCCTTTGGAAACTTCTGATGGTACCTTGTGCGAACCAGAGTTTATTGAAGTGTGACCAACTTTAAAGCCGGGACGGTCAATTCAAGAGGATTAGTAGTAGAAATAGTACCTTTTGCAGCTCCCCTAAGTCCAAGACGATGGCATGTTGCTTGCTTTTGTCGAACGCATCGTCTGTGACAAATTGCACGAGGGCAATCGTGACTGCCTTTAAGCTTAGTATCTGATATGTTTGTACTCGTTTTCTGAGAGTTGAATTATGATGCAAGAATTATTTACCCAGCTCCCTCATTTACAGTGTTGATGCTAGTATTGATAGTTACAAGCTCGTAGCTGAAAAGAGCATATGATGCCAGTCATCGTCGCACTTGTGAGACAATCTTTTCAAGATTTTAAGTATCCTGAGTACCCGTCATATATGTTCCGTACCAAGTACTGTGGTACGTACGGACATAAAGTATGAAAAACCGGGCCTGTACATTTATGACGAACAGCAAGTCCAAACGTAGCTCTTACTGAATAGTCTTCGCTTCAAATAAGTGAGGCAGCTCTTAAAGCACACTACAACAAATAAGCAGACTGCTTATAGAAACATACTATACAAAAAGATCAGACACCTACCTAGGTATTTAGTGAGTTTCTCGTTCTCACGTCGTCTGAAAAGCAGCGCTGTTGTTGGGTCTTTTGCACGCAATCTCTTTTCCCGGTTTTTGAGATATGAAATCAAACCTT
>Ga0160427_10002441_pt1 | contig 11176 bp, 4 predicted proteins | sample SolpanmetagenomL_FD_108194 | JGI IMG/M metagenome (GOLD analysis project Ga0160427, IMG submission 108194) | Solar panel surface microbial communities from Lawrence Berkeley National Laboratory, California, USA - L | ecosystem: Engineered > Built environment > Solar panel > Unclassified ...
CTGGCCAGCACCGGCCGCCTACAGCGACCCGCGCCGGATGCTGTAAAAGGGATTATTCACCTTCGCGCGCTGGCCCGCGAGCAGCAGCGTAGCGGCCGTGCGGCCCATGGCCTCAAAGTCGGTGGTGATTACCGTCATGCCCAGCAGCTCCTTGAGCGAGGTTTCGTTGAACGACAAAATGCCCACCTGCTGGCCCAGCGCTAGCCCCGCTCGCCGAATCTTCTTGACCAGCTCCACCAAATCCGTCTCGCGGATGACCACGTAGGCCGTGCCCACGGCGGGCTCCACGTGGGCGGCGTTTTCCACGATGGTAAACTCCTGGTGGTAGCGCTGGCAGTACGCCCGAAATCCCCACGCCAACTCCTCAGGGTGGTTGGCATCGGAAGGCAGCAGCAGCTGGAGGCGGGTGTATTTGCGCAGCAAATCCTGGAGCTGCACGAGAGCCCGAAAAATGTCCTGGTCAAAGTCCTGGTATACGCGCAGGCAGTCGAGCGGCAGCTCCGGCAGGTCTTTGTCGAGCAGCACTAGCTGCGCCGGCGGAATGGCAGCCAAAGCGTTTAGGTACAGCTGCTTGTCGGTATCCAGGGTGAAGTGCGGCATTACCACGTAGTAGTCGTACTTGCCCAGGTTTTTTTCGATAATTTCCTGAAACAGCTGCACGCTGTAGTGGTGAATCTGCAAGTCGGTAGTTGCCTGGTCGCCCACCGCCGCCAGAAAGGCGTAGTAAATAGTCTTTTTGTACGAGCTTAGCTTGTTGAATAGCAGCAGTATTTTGAGCTTGGCATCGCCACGCGCCTGCACATAGTACCCCTTGCCCTGCACCGACGTAATGAAGCCGCGCTCGCGCAGCTCGCGGTAGGCCTTTTCCACGGTGTCGCGGGCCAGCTCCTGCTCCAGGCTCAGCTCGCTGATGGAAGGCAACTGGTCGCCGCTGCGCAGCTGCTGCTGCGCGATGGCCTCCAGCACGGCCTCTACTATCTGCTTGTATTTGGGGGTTTTAGCAAAGGGGTTGAGGGTGAGCTTCAGCATACGGGGCGGCCTGTCGGGGTGCTAGGAGGAAGACTAAGGTAGGCAGCAAGCCAGGCCGCCGGCAACGGGCTAGCCAGGCCCTAGGGTTGCCAGCGCCGAGCCGGAGCTAGCCTCGGGCACCCACCCCGGGGCTAGCGGCTTTTCAGCACTACCGGCCCCACCAGGCCGGCCGGCAGCAGGCTGTTGCGGGCGCCTTTGAACTGCTTATACGCGGGGTTGCCGCGCATACCTTCGGCTACAAACTCGTTGCGGCGGGTAGGCGTTACGCGCACTTCCAGCGTATTAGCACCTGACTTTAGTAAGGAGGTGATATCCAATTGGTAGGGTGCCCAGAGTAACTTGCCAGCGGGCTGGTCATTAAGGCGCACCTCGGCCGTGAAATAAACCTGGCCCAAATCCAGGAAGTAACGCTTGCCGGCCGCCAGGGGCGGGGCGGTGAACGTAGTAGTGTACACGCCGGGCGCGGACCGGTGGGCAAAGGAAGGCTGGGTGCGCCAGTCAAACAGGGCGCTAGTGGTGGTCGTGGTGTCGCCACTCTGCACCGTCCAGTTGGTGAGGCTAGCCACGGGCTGCCCATCGGGCGAGGGCGGCGGTACGGGCCGGGGCAGGTGCTTGGTAGCCAGTGGTTTTTTGGCAGCGTAGAGAAAGACGGAGCCGTAGGGCGGCAGCTGGTAGGTGAGGGTCGGCGCGGTGGCCGGGGTGAGGCTACCCGTGGTGGCGTCCAGCTAGTACCGATACGGGAAGTCCGCGCCGACTTTCAGGGCCAGCGACTGCCACTGGTCGGTTTTGTTGCACACGAAGCGCAGGCGGCTGCCGTCGGGCATTTCGCGCTCAATCTCGCGGGTGAAGGCCTGGGGCCGGGCAAAGCCGATGGCTTGCGGCAGGGCGGCGGCCCAGGCGGGCACGGCCGCCGCGTCAGCCAGCTCGTGGCCGCCTGGGCCTTGCACAGCCGCGCGCACCAGCTGGGCGGTTTGCTGGTCGTTGGCCTGGTAGTTCTTGAAATTAGGCTGCACGGTGGGCAGCGCGCCCACGCTCACCACCTGGGCCCCTTGCGTAGCCAGGGCGCTCAGCCGCTGGGCTGAAGCCAGCTCCAGCCAGGGCGCATCGGTGAGCAGCACGGCCTGGTAGGCATTGCCGCGGATAGTAAGCTGCTTATCGGCCCCAAGCTGCGCCACTTGCAGCGAGGCGTCGTTGACCCACTCCCAGGTAAGGCCATTGGCTTCCAAGGTATTAATGACGGGCCAGGTTTTGGCAAACCAGGCGCGGGCCTGGTCAACGTCGGGAAACCGGCCCGGCTTGGGTGAACTCGCGCCAAAGCCAACCTTCTGGGGCTCTACCCCCGGTAGCCAGCCCCCCACCAGGATTTCCTCGGGGTTGGGCACGAGGTAGTCCTCGGTGAAGGGCAGGGTAGGGAAATACACTAGCACGTCGGTGCGGGGCTTGCCGGCCCGCAGCGCGTACTGGGCGCGGGCCACGTAGCGGTTAACGGCCGGCAAATCGGGCCAGAAAGGGTCCGTTTCGTTCAGGCCCGACGAGAAGGAGACAAACCCCATGTAGGGGCTGGAAAACGTATTCCAGCCCTCGCGGCCAAAGCCGCCGGGCTGGTACTTGTACGGTGTGCCGTGGTAGATGAGCTGCGTCACGCCCGCTGCGAAGCTCTTGTCGGCAGCGACCTTCATTTTCTGTGGGGTCGTCATCTCAGCCCGATTCTGATAGACCAATGCCTCTTCCGTCACCAGGGGCCGGTTGTAGAGGTGCGCCCCCGAGGTTACCAGCTTCAGCGTGGCCTCGGAGCCGCCGTAGGCCAACTGCTCGGTTTCGGGAATGGCGGCCAGCCCGCTGCCCGCGATTACATCCATCTTCAGACCGTAGGCCTGGGTGCGGTGCAGCAAGCCCCGCTGGGCTAGCCAGCGGTTGGAGCTGCCGATAAACTGCTGCCGAAACAGGTCGCCCACCGTCTGGTCGTAGTCGTAGCGCCGCCGCCAGTCCTGGCCATCGGTAAACTGAAAGGCTGGCACGGCGCCCGCCGCCATAAACGTACCGTAGGCGTTGTTGTAGCCCGGCTGCATATTGGCCGGCAGCCAGGGGCGCGGGTCGTAGCCGTGCTGCTGCTGAAAAGAAGCGAGCAGGTTATCGGCAAAGTGCCGGTCGGTTTTAAACTCGTAGCTGTCGTTGAACACCGCTCGCAGCGTCGTGCCGAAGTAGGGCTGCAAGCCCGTGCGCGGCCCTAGCAAGTGCTCGTAGGCGGCGGCCAGGCGGGTCGAGTCGAAGTGGTTCACCACCAGCGGGGCCCCCGGCGCGGCGGTCGTTATCACCGATTCCAGGTCGGGCACACTGTAAAAGGCGGCGATGGCCCACCGCCCGCCCGCCGGCACCGGCCAGCGCAGCTGCCCCCCCTGCACCTGGGGCGTAAGGTCTATTACCGTAGCCGGGTCGAGTTGGGTTTGTTTAGGGCCGGGTTCGCCCACCACCCGGGCGGCTATCACCGCCTGCAGCTTGGCCATTTTTACGTCATACGGCACGGGCCGGCTAATGGCGCCCGTTAGCTGCAGCGCCGCGATATTGAGCGGCAGGCGGTGGGGTAGGGGGCCGGCCAGCACCTGACCGCCCGCTACCACGGTGTCGGCGTGCGTCAGGGTCAGCAGGCCGTCGGCGGGAGCCACGAAGGGGCCGCCCAGGGGCCAGCCGCTGCCGGCGTTCAGGTCGATGGTAAAGCCCGACTGCCGGGCCTGGGCCAGCATGGCCCGCACGGTGGCGTAAAATTCGGGCGAGTCCCAGCTTTGCACGCGGGCCCGGCGGTCGGGCGGCATCTGCGGGTTCAGGCCGTTGCTAAATGCCTCCACCTCGGCCCCGGCAAAGCCCTGGGCGGCCAGCGCCCGCACCTCGCGCCGCAGCTCGGTCGAGTCCACGTCGCCGCCCGGCCACCACCAGCGCGTGTAGGGTCCATATTCCCGCGCCGGGTTTTGAAAGGTTGCCGCGTCGAAAGCGTAGCCGGCTAGCCCCTGGCTGGCGGCCGCCGCCGCTCGCTGCCGCGGCAGCAAGGCCGTGGACTGGCAGGCGGCTAGCCAGGCGCTAGCGGTTCCTAGCAAGAAGGCAGGCAGCAGACAGGAGGTAAGGCGGGACATAAAACTTCGAGTAAGAAAGTGCTGACCCGGCCGCTGGGCCGGGGCCGGAGGCTAGCCGGGCCCGAAGTTGCGGGTCTGGCTAGCCCCCCGCATCCTGAACCCACCTGCTGGGAAGGAGGGCTTCCTGCGGCCGTTTGCGCCGCCACAATTTTAGCTAGGCTAGCAGGAGGGTTCAGGATACGAGCGGGTAAGGTTCGCGGCTGCTTTGTGGGAAATACGCTTGCCCGGCTAGCCCGCCCCGCGCACAACAGCCTGTACGTGGGCTACACAGCGGCCGCGCCCCTCCGCTAAGGGGCGCGCCCTTAGCGGAGGGGCGCGGCCACAACTCCCTTTCTGATTTGCCATTTCTCGTTTTTACCTCACTCCAATCTCATGAGTCCCACCCGTATTCAGCAGCCCCGCCCCTGGCTTTTGGGCCTGCTCCTGTTGGTTTTCCTGCAAACGCTCGCGACGGCGGCCCTCGCGCAAACCACCCAGCTAACGGGCCGCGTGGTGGATAAAAGTGGCGCCGGTCTGCCCGGCGCCACGGTGGTAGTAAAAGGCACCACCAACGGCACCACCACCGACGAGCGCGGCAGCTTCACGCTGAAGAATGTGGAGCCGGGAGCAGTTGCCCTGACTATTTCGTTTGTCGGCTACACCACCCGGCAGGTGGCGGTGCTAGCCAGCCAGCGCGGTAAGCTGCTGGAAGTGAACTTGGATAGCGACTCAAAGCAGATTGACGAAGTGGTGGTGACGGGCGTGTTCGACAAGCGCGAGCGCATGGACGCCTCCATTGCCATCTCCACCCTCTCGGCCAACCAGATTGCGGTGCAAGTACCGCTTTCGGCGGCCGAGCTGCTCAAGAACGTGCCGGGCGTGTACGTAAACTCGTCGCTGGGTGAAATCCGCAACACGGTGTATTCGCGCGGGGTATCGGCCGGCTCCATTGAGGCCGCCAGCGGCTACTACTACGTGTCGATGCAGGAAGATGGCCTGCCCGTGACCAACGCCACCTTCGGCAACTACGGCCCCGACTACTTTTTGCGGGCCGACGCCACCATTGGCCGGCTGGAAGCGGTGCGGGGCGGCTCGGCCGCCATCGTGGGTCCCAACGCGCCGGGCGGCATTTTCAACTACGTGTCCAAAACGGGCGGGCAGGCATTTGGCGGCGAGGTGCGCACCAAGTTTGGCTTGGAAGGCAACGCGCAGCCCTTTTACCGGGCCGACGTGAACCTAGGGGGTAAGCTCACCGACAAAGGCGACCTGACCTTCAACGTGGGCGGCTTTTACCGCTACGCCAACGGCGCGCGCTACCCCGGCTACGCCATGAACCGGGGCGGCCAGGGTAAATTTAATATCGTCAAAACCTACGACGGGGGCTCGCTCAAGCTCTATGGCAAGTACCTCGATGACCACAACGGCTGGTTTGAGTTTTTGCCGGCCGTAAATTTTGAGAATCCTACCCTGGCCCCCGGCGTGAAGAACACGGATTCGTACCTGCCCACTAAGGGAGTGGTGTTCGACTACCCCCACAATTCGCCCAGCGACACGCGCCGCTTCGATGCCAGCAACTTGGTGCACTCCATCGACCGCGCCATTGGCCTTGATTGGCAGCACAACCTGGGCCGGGGCTGGTCATTTCAGAACAACGTGAAGTACAGCAATAAGAGCCGCGAGTGGAACTCGGGAGCCGTTATTGCGCCGGCTACCCTCGACGCCCTCTACCCCTACGCCTTCGTGGGGGCGCTGGGCACGTTTGGCACGTATACCTTCAAGGACCACACCACGGGCCAGACGCTGGCCACCTACGTGCAGGCCCCCAACATCAGCGCCACCGGGCAGTTTCTGGGCTTCAACTTCACCAAAGTGGGCAGCAACGACCTGCCGGGCCAGGGCATCCAGACCAACTCCCTGCTGTTTACGCCGCTTATTCAGAATACGGCGAAGGTGCAGGAGGTGATTGACCAGGGCTCGGTATCGAAGAAATTCAATGATAAGCTCAGCATCACGGCCGGGGGATACGCGGGCATTTCGCACATCAACTATAGCAGCGGAGCGGCCGGTATTACGCTGACTACCATTGAAAACCAGCCGCACCTGCTCGACGTGTCGGCCGTGGGCTTCGATGGCAAGACGTACCAGTTTACCAACCCGCAGGGCATTGCCGGGCTGGGTGGCGGCGGATTCACAGTCAACGATTACCGGCAGACGCAGCTCTCGGGCTTCGGCGGGCTTACCTGGAAGCTAACCGAGAGGCTGACCTTCGACGGCGGCTTGCGCTACGACCACGTGCGGGTAAATGGCTCCAACCTGATTGGGGTTGCTAACCCGCGTGCCGGCACGGCCGGCTACGGCGGCCTCGACGGCAACCCGCTGACGGTGTACGACAACCTGTACGGCGGGGCAAGCACCACGCCGTTTCTGCTCGACCGCACCCTAGAAACCCTCTCCTTTTCGGGCGCCCTGAACTACCGCTTCTCGCCGAGCCTGGCGCTGTATGCCCGCTACTCGGATGGCAAAAAGGCCCCCGACCTCGACGGCTACATTGGGGCAAACACGGCCTTCACCGCCGCCACCTTCGACCCCAAGCCCCAGCACGTGCAGCAGGCTGAGGCCGGCTTCAAGGTGCAACAGGAAAAGTATAACCTCTTTGTGACGCCCTTCTACTCGCTGCTGAGCAACGTGACCAGCACCGTGAACACCACCAACGCCGACAATACCTTCTACAACACCCCGCTGCTCTACAATTCTATCGAGACGTATGGCCTGGAAATAGAAACGAACTACAATTTTACCGAGCATTTCTCGGTGCGGGCCGTGGGCACGGTGCAAAAAGCCACGGCCAAGACCTGGGGCGTGTGGATACTGGGCAACCCCGGCCCGCAAGACGACTACGTGAGCTATTTCTCGGGCAACCGGGCCGACAACGTGCCCAACCTGATGTTCAACGTGTCGCCCAACTATACGGCCGACAAGTTTTTTGCCTTCGGCAATTACCGCTACATGGGCAACCGCGCCGTGAACGTCGCAAACACGTTTAACCTGCCCGGTTTCAGCCAGGTAGACCTCGGGGTAGGCTACAACTTTACCAAGGCGCTGGCCTTGCAGGCCAACGTCAACAACGTGCTCAACGGGCAGGGCGTGATGGGCTTCCAGGCACCCGGCGGCTTTCCGGCCTCGCTCGACCGCCAGGGTTTCACGCCCGCTAAGCTGGCGGCCAACCCCAACGCTGTGTTCTCGATTCTGACCATTCAGCCCCGCTCTTTCTACCTCTCAGCGGTGTATAAGTTCTAGGGGGCTAGTCTTTTAAAACCAGGTGGTGGCCTACCAGGCCGTTGCCGTTACTTGAAAAACCGGGGCTGCGGCACCTTACGGCAGGCTTTGCAGCCCCGGTTTTTTTACTGCCGGCTGTCGGTCAGCAATCTTTCTTGCGTTCTCATGAAACTATCTCTGCTAGCCCTGCTGGTGCTGCCGGCTCTTGCCACCCAGGCCCAAACCGCCGCCCCCGACTGGCAAACCGGCTTTCTAACCCCGCCGCCGGCGGCCAAGCCGCGCGTGTGGTGGCACTGGATGAACGGCAACGTAACCCAGGCAGGCATCACCAAAGACCTGGAATGGATGCAGCGGGTAGGCATCGGCGGCATGCAGCAGTTTGAGGCTAGCCTGGGCACCCCGCGCCTGGTAAAAGCGCCGGTAGTATACGGCTCCGACCGATGGAAGGCTGCCCTGCACCACACCGCCGCCGAGGCCAAGCGCCTGGGCCTGGAGTGGACGCTCTCGGGGGCCGGCGGCTGGAGCGAAACCGGTGGCCCGCTCGTAACCCCGGCCGAGGCCATGAAGAAAGTAGTGTGGAGCGAAACCCGCGTGGCGGGCGGCCAGCACTTTGTGGGCCGGCTGCCGGCCCCGCCCAGCGGCGCGGGCCCCATGCAGGACGCTGGGCTGGGCGACGTGTTTGGGGGGCCTGCAAAAGCAGACGGGCCGTTTTATAAGGACTTCTCGGTGGTGGCCTACCGCCTGCCCGCCACCGACGTGCCCATGCAGGAGCTGAAGCCCACCTTCACGGCCAGCGACCCGCAGGCCGACCTCGCCCTGCTGGCCGATGGCAAGCTGAGCACCAGCACCAAGCTGGTGGTGGCCCCCGGCGGCACCGCCGCCTGGGTGCAGGTCGAGTTTGCGCGGCCCTTCCGGGCCCAGGCCCTAACGGTGGGGGCTACAAATGCGGCCGGCTTTCAGAGCGCCGCTTCGACGGGGCAGGTGCTGGTGAGCGACGACGGACGCACCTTTCGGCCCATCGTGACGCTGCCGGGGGCCGTGCACCGGTCGTCGCCCACCCACACCTATGCCTTCGCGCCCCTCACGGCGCGGTTTTTTCGGTTTGAGTTTACGCCGCTGGCCAGGGATATTTACGACATTACCGCCGGCCTCAAAGGCGTGTTGGGCGACGCGAAGGCGCCCACCAAGTACAGCGTAAGTGAGCTGGCCGTGCTGGGCGCGCCCCGCGTAAATCGGTGGGAAGAGCAAGCCGCCTTCGGGCTGCTGTATGAGTACCAGTCGGTGCCCACCCCGGCCACGGCCGCGGCCGTGCCCACCGCACAGGTGCTCGACCTCACCAGCCGGATGCGCCCCGATGGCCGCCTCGACTGGAACGTGCCGGCCGGGCGCTGGGCCATCCTGCGCCTGGGCTACTCGCTCACCGGCATCACCAACCACCCAGCGCCCAAAGAGCTGACGGGCCTGGAGGTAGACAAGCTCAGCAAGCAGCACGTTACGAGCTACCTAACCAAGTACCTGGCGCCCTACCTGGCCGCCGTGGGCGACCAGCCCGGCCCGCAGGCCCTGCTGCTCGACAGCTGGGAAGCCGGCGTGCAAAACTGGACCGATGCCATGCTCACCGAGTTCCGGGCCCGCACTGGCTACGCGGCCACGCCCTACCTGCCAGTGCTGGCCGGCCGGGTAGTGGGCAGCGCCGAGCAAAGCGACCGGTTTTTGTGGGACTGGCGGCGCACCATCGCCGACATGCTGGCCGACAACCACTACACCACCATTGCCGACCTGGCGCACCAGCGCGGCATGAAGCTCTACGGCGAGGCGCCCGGTGCGGCCCTGGGTACCCTCGGCGACGGCCTGAAGAGCAAAGGCCGGGTGGACATTCCGATGGCCGAGTTCTGGACCGAAAACCCCGGTCAGTTTCGCGCCGAGCACCCGGCCGACGTGCTCGAAGCTGCCTCGGCGGCCCACATCTACGGCAAGCCCCTGGTGGCCGCCGAGTCGTTTACCGACATAGTGCGGCCCTACGGCCCCCCCGCGTACCTGAAGTACATGGCCGACCACTACCTGGCCCTAGGCGTGAACCGCTTCGTCATTCACACCTCCGTGCACCAGCCGCTCGACAGCCTCAAGCCGGGCATTACGCTGGCCATTTTCGGGCAGAACTACACCCGCCAGAACACCTGGGCCGAGCAGGCCGTGGCCTGGAACACCTACCTGGCCCGCTGCTCGTACCTGCTCCAGCAGGGCCGCTTCGTGGCCGACGTGGCCTACTTCATTGGCGAGGACGCGCCCACGGTGGCCCCCTTCTGGCAGGCGCCGCGCCCAGCCGTGCCCGAAGGCTACAAGTATGACTACGTGAACAACGAGGTGCTAGCCACCGCCAAAGTGGAGAACGGCCGCCTGGTGCTGGCTTCTGGCATGAGCTACCGCGTGCTGGTGCTGCCCGACCACCTCAGCAAGATGACGTTGCCGCTGCTGCAAAAGCTTCGGGAGCTGGTAGCGGCCGGCCTGGTCGTATCCGGCCCGAAGCCGCTCGCCTCGCCCAGCCTGGTGGGCTACCCCGGCGCCGACGAGCAGGTGCGGGCGCTGGCCGCCGAGGTGTGGGGTAGCACCGATGGCCAGGCCAACCTGCTTAATACCTGCGGCCAGGGGCGCGTGTACTGGGGCAAGCCCCTGGCCGACGTGCTGGCGGCCCTGCAAACCCCGCCTGACCTGGCCTTTAGCCAGCCGCACCTCAACACTACCCTGAGCTGGATTCACCGCCAGGAGCAGGGCCAGCACCTGTACTTCGTGGCCAACCAGCAGTACCAGCCCGAGGTGCTCGAGGTGCGCTTTCGCGTGGCGGGCCTGGTGCCCGAGCTATGGGACCCCGCCACCGGCCAGCGCGAGCCGGTGAGCTACCGCATAGAGAATGGCTGCACCACGATTCCCTTGCGGCTCGACCCCTACGGCTCGCGGTTTGTCGTGTTTCGGCAGGCTACCAGCACGCTAGCGGCCGAGGTGCCCTACGTGGCCCCGCAGCCCGTGCTTACCCTGGCTGGCCCCTGGCAGGTCACGTTCCCGAACCTGTTTCAGAATACTACCTCCTGGCAGCCGGCCGCCCTGCAATCGTGGACGGCTAGCGGCGACAGCACCCTGCGCTATTTCTCGGGCACGGCCACGTACCAGCAGCGCTTCAAACTCGCCAGCAAACAGCTCGGCGGCAAGCTGCTGCTCGACCTGGGCGAGGTGAAAGAAATTGCCGAAGTGCGCCTGAACGGCCAGCCGCTGGGCATTCTCTGGAAAGCGCCCTTCGTGGTCGACATCAGCCCGGCCGCCAAGGCCGGCGATAATCAGCTGGAAGTGAAGGTAACTAACCTCTGGACCAACCGGCTAGCCGGCGATGCGCGCCTGCCCAAAAACAAGCGCTATACCTTCGCCACGAATGATATTTTTGGCCTTGCGGCCCCGGCGCCGCCCCCGCTGCCCTCGGGCCTGCTCGGGCCGGTGCGGGTGCTGCGCCAATGAGGCTAGCCGGGCCACCGCTACACCAGCACCAGCCCTTCTTGCAGCGCCTGCGCGTACACTTCGGGCACAAAGCGGTAGAGAAATGGCGAGCGGTGCGCCCCAATGCTGCGCTGCTCGTCCAGCTTTTCGATGAGGCCCAGCGTGAGTAGTTTTTGGGGAAAGTTGCGGCGGTTCAGCTCGCGGCCCAGCAGCGTTTCGTAGAGGGCGTGAATTTCGGGCAGGGTAAATTTTTCGGCGAGCAGGCTACGCCCAATAGGTTGAAA
>Ga0160427_10002442_pt1 | contig 11174 bp, 15 predicted proteins | sample SolpanmetagenomL_FD_108194 | JGI IMG/M metagenome (GOLD analysis project Ga0160427, IMG submission 108194) | Solar panel surface microbial communities from Lawrence Berkeley National Laboratory, California, USA - L | ecosystem: Engineered > Built environment > Solar panel > Unclassified ...
CGAAAACGCAAAGCCTCCGATGATGACGATATCCCAGACCGCATGTCTTCGTCACCCACACCCTCCCCATCTATAACAAATCGACCACTAGGAACGCCTCGCACACCATCACATCTTTCATCGAAACGTATACGCACAAACGCCACAACATCACGACCTTTACCGCTCAACCGCCTACTAGAAACGCTCACTCAAGACCAGCTTCGTACGGCTCTCACAACTCTTTGTACTCGCCACCCAGCGATTGCTGCGGAGCTCAGCTCGACAGCCCCACGACCGTCTGTACCTTCAGCCTTGGGCGTGCTACACTCTTATGAAGCTGCAATGCAAGAATCATTTCCATATGGTGATCGAGCTTCATCAGACTACAGTTTCAACCGAGTACGAGGCTCTCTACTTGCTTTACTGGATGCATTGAAAGACTACGTGCCACAATTCCTGCCACCACAAGAACCACAGCCTACGGTTAGTCTGGCATTTCTCGATGGTGTCACAGAGATAGTAGCAAGATTACCGCAATGGGATACATTTGTGAACAACAGATGGAAAGACGAGGCCTTTGAAGAAATGGGAGCAGCATGGGCAATGGTGGTGCGGGAGGCTGCGAAGAGAGGAGCAGGGATACAGCTGCAAGTAGGAGGCTGGGATAGAAAGATTGTCAGGCACAACGAGATGAGTGGAGGAAAGCTGGGAGAGGCAGTGCAGGCACTAAGAGAGTTGGGCGGTTGGTTTGTGGACCAAACACAGACTGCCAACGCAAGAGGACAGGGAGGCCAAGGACAAGTGGAGGATGAGAGGGAGAAGTTGAGGAGAGAGTTGTTTAGTGGCACATATGGAAACGCAGTACAGGTTGGCCCTTGGTGACAGCAGTTCGACCAGAATACTAAGAGAGTCGAAAGGGGGCTTCTTAAGCTTGAAGTGAATATATTGCGCACCACACCGATCAGCAAGGGAAGATCAACAAACAACCAATAGACAGAACAGCACTTACTACGTTGGGTGTCCTAAAGGATGATATAAGTAGGGCTGGATGGAGCTCTCAACCATGATTACGACCAATGACCACATCCGACGTATGCATCTCAATCGGCGTTACATCAGAACTGGTACAGCATAGTGGCTTTGACTATGGATCAGCCTTGGAATGTTGTTATGGCTTGTCGGCTATCATGGACAACGGATCTGCTCGTCTTCGAATAGAGCAGGTTCATATTTGCAAGGAGGTTTGATGAAGAGTTCCAGCGTGGAGCAAGAGCGTAGACATGTGCGCAGCCCAAGAGACAGCTGAGGATGATAGGCCATGGATAACATGCCAATGTTTACATCGATTAAATAGAAAGTCAAGATCATCGTAGCAATCGAACGACGAATATTACTGCTTGGTGTATATTCTTGTATTCATGGCATTAATTGAGTCCCTTTCAGACCACGTTCTTTATTCTAGACATCCCACAGCACCACTTGAGGACTTGCTACGTAACTTGCCGCCGCCATGATCCCCTGGCAACTGTATGTCCAGTCTCAACCGATCAATTGCAAAGACTAACACTAAATCTCGCAGGCTAAACACTCTCGCCCTCCCAGTCCTCTTCTACGTTGCGCCGCGCGCTCTCGCTCTTTACCGATCCATACGCTCGTCAGCTTATAAGCAAAGCATCCGACCTCTCCCGCCCCAGCTCGTGCCAGTACTCACATTGCTCCTCTTCTCAGCCGGCCTGACGCTCATCTTGCTACTACCACAATTCCAGTCAACCAATATCTTCGCTCTGACATCTGCCCGACCTACCACATCCACAAATGTGCTCTTCGAGAAACTCTCTTCACTCCGTCCTTTAACAAGTCAAGAGGAAGGCCCACTACGTTCCGCATTCGGGCGGAAGGAAGGACGACTGCTATACTATGCGTTGGGCCCTGATACCTTAACGGAGTGCATGTTTTGCTCGCCGGCTGAACTTGAGAACCCAGGAGCTTCTACGATACCCCTAAGCTACTTAGCTTATCAGCTGCCTAAACAACTCACACCACATATCCTTAATGTTTTCATTATCGGCCTAGTCACATCACCAATCTTTGTCAACATCTTCGGTTCATTCATCTATTCGTTCCTCAGCACAAGCACTAGCACTCCAACCCAGGCACCAACATCTTCGAGCTCATCTACCACAACCGCCCGCTGGCGAACACCCTTTCTGACCATCTCGATTGCCTTGGCAGCAGCAGACGTCTACTTCCTCGCCACATACGACGTCCGCACCAATGCTTCTCCAAACGCTCTCCGCTCGATCGAATCCGTCGACTTCCTCCACTGGCGCCTCCGCATCTACCGCCTCTCATGTCTCGCGATCCTCAACATTCTTCTAACCACCTGCGTCTATCTCAGCGCCACAAACCGCTTCTTCATAAACCCACCCAGCGTCCACGACCGTCTAACAGCTGTAGGACAGGCGTTGGAAGTAGGAAATGCACGACTTTGGGCTACTGGAGTTGTGAAGAATTCGGTGGTGAGAAGTGCTGAGTTAAGGAGGAAGGAAGGCGAGTACTGGGAGGAAGAGGGCAGAATATGGGAGGAAAGAGAGGTTGTGAGTGCGATTCAGGGAGCGCTTAGGAGGATGGGAAGGGAGCAGTTGGGTGTGCTGGAACATGCGGCGGCGGAGAGGGCGGGTGTGGTGCTAGCGGGAATGGGTGTGCCGACAGGGATGGGAGCGCCTGGAGCTGGGTGATGGGGTGCAACAACATATGGCATCAGATTTGAACACATGAAAACAAACAATTGAGAGACCGAACCGAAGCGTTGCGCCAATGGAGGTGAGAGACAGCGCGGGGAATGTGGCCCAGCCTGCTACTGCGAGCAGGTTGATCGTACGTCAAGTGATGCTGCACCGAAGGTACGTATTCGACAGGCTCGCTTCCTCTGGCACGGGATCAGGGCGTGTCCTGGGCGACTTGATCAGGCGATTGACAGTATCAGTGACCGCACGCAATAACTATGAGCAATTCGGCAGCTAGTTAGTCGTGTCGGAAGTAGAAGGTAGGAACGGCCACAGGATGCAGCATGCTTCACAAGTATCGAGTGTGTTCCACAATGCTCAATCGACATGACAGCCGTGGTCACGTATCTTCGGAAGGCGAGCAGGAATATTCTTGACTCCACTCTATCTAGGGATTTGTCACCGGCTCGAGAAGGAGATGGAGAGGAAGTTACTTGTACATAAGTGGATGGTGTTTACCTGTAAAATGCTTCCATAGGCATCCAGCGACATTATTGTCCACCCCCACTCAGTAGACATCAAGACCAGTCTACCCCACACCTACTACTACTACTGCCATCTTGCCACTGGTATCTCGCCCTCTGATCGTGCCGCCGTCCGAGGAAATGACATCTCGGATCTTCGGCAGAGCAGTGTCCGTCAATGACGCAGCGGACCATCTGGGTTCTTAATGTCAAAAACATCCTCGCACTTAATCTTCCATCATCAACACACCTCAGACAACACACAATGAGTCCAAGGGTTTTCTTCATCACCGGTACTAGTACTGGATTCGGCCACGAGCTGGTCCAAGTCGTTCTGGAGAAGGGCGATATCGCTGTAGCCACGGCGAGGGATCCTTCCAAGCTTAAGTTTGACGGTATGTGCATAGTCTTCTTCATTGATGATGTAGGGGCTGGCATTAAGTTCACACGGTGCTAATGGGCGGAAAGATACATGTACTGATGATAACAGGAACAAACGAAAAGAACTATCTCGCTCTCCCCCTCGACGTCACCGACAACGACGCCATCACCTCCGCCATCAAGAAAGCCCAGGAGAAATTCGGCCGCCTCGACGTCGTCGTCAATAATGCGTTCGTTGCCCTCCTATCCTTTCTTATGACCACGTTTCGTTTCCCTTATGCTGACGATATTTACGATATGTGTACTGCAGCGGCTATGGTCTCAGCGGCGAATTCGAGTCTCTCTCCGAAGCCCAGATTCGAAAGCAAATGGAGGTCAACTTCTTCGGCTTGATTAATGTGACGCGTACTGCTATGGAAGCTATGCGCAAGCAGGAGCCTAGTGGTGGGTTGATACAGCAGGTTACGAGTATTGGTGGACAGAGGGGTGTGCCTGTACGTTTGTGATTTTTTCTCTAGCCTTTTTCTTTCCTCTTCTCACACTACTGGATGCATACGAGTGGAGAACAGCACTTCCAGAACATACTTACTGACTAATTATTATCCAGCTCTTCTCAATCTACTGCGCCTCCAAATGGGCCGTCGAAGGCTTCACCGAAGCAATCTCCCAAGAAGTCAAGCCCGAGTGGAATATCAAGTCAGTAAACCTTTCCTCACTCTCCCCGCCATTTCATCTTGTTAAACTACCCCAGATTCACCTGCATCGAACCCGGCGGTTTCCGCACAAACTGGGCCGGCGCCTCCATGGCCTTCGCTGACGCCAAAAACTCCGCCTACGACCACCTCGACGCCGAAAAGTCAATGAAAGCACGCAATGGCACGCAAGCTGGCGATCCACGTAAGGGCGCAGAGGCTATGTATGAGCTTGCGGTGGCGAAGGATCCGCCGTTGAGATGTGTGATTGGCACGGATGCGTACAGTGGGATAAAGGATAAGTTGGAGAAGTATGGGAAGAATGTGGAGGCTTGGAAGGAGTTGAGTAATAGTACGGATGTTGAGGGATATCAGAAGCCGAGTTAGGGTGGATGAGGGGGTGGTGGGTGTGAGTGGAGAGGGAAGGGGCAGATGGTGCTGTGTGGAGTTTGGATGGTAGCCCTGGAAAGGACACATACGAACTATGAATAATGGCAGTTGAATTGTGTAGGTGAGGACTTATATTCACTACACTCTCCCCAACTCAAATTACTGTCAAGAGCAGCACACACACCTCTCAAGACTTATCGAAACGTACACAACGTGACGATATGTGCTCACTGCTCAGTCGTGCTTACTCATTCTCGCTCAGTCCTATCAACCATCAACCATCAACCAATACCATTGCACAAATCATGTCCTTCTCACACAGTAAAAGACAAGCTGAAACATGACTGAAACAGCCGTCGCAGGAATGTACGAGAGATGACTGATTCCATCACAAAGACAGTATGTCTTGAATGCTGAGAAGCATCGATGGGATGATGCGGAGATATACTCTTTGTTGTCGTGACATATATGCTTAGATGGAAAAGTGATCATGCTTAGATGGAAAAGTGGTCAAATCCAGGCCCGTCAAGTTCAATGCACATCTTGATTTTGCCTTTCCTTCACCCGCACTTCCACAACCTTCTCACGGTGAAAACGATATCGATCGAGGTCGAGGGTCTTTAAGTGACCATAATACTTCTCAACTTAGGAAATCCAAAGTCACGACTGTAGCGAGCAGACAGACGGCCACAGAAGGGAAGCGGGAGTAAAAGAAGATTCTCATGATATTTGAAAAGTGGAAAGGAAAAGAAGAAAGTCTCATAACATTAGATTGAAAGAAGCAATGGAAATCCTTGTTATTACATTACTTTCATAATATTCCAAGATTGTAAAGAAATCAAATCCAGTTAAATCTCGAAAAGATTCCGCGCCGCCATCAAGGCGAGGTTGGCGTCGTGTCGGCTGACCAATCCCTCTAGCACCACTTCCCATAATCCACCCCCTTAACAAGCACATTATACTTCGGATTAATATAAAACGCCTGCCCATTAACCATATTATGGCTCGGATCCGAACAATACCCATTCAAAAAATTCGCATTCTGCTGCAACGTCGGGCACGTAAAGTAACTATCCGTGCTCTCATCATTACACGTCACCAGCGCCGTATTATAATTACAAGCCCATCGACTACAGCTCCTAGCAGCCTGGACACACCATCCAGTGCCGTATTTCTTGGTGATGTACGCAGCATTAGCAACGGCGGCGTGTTCAAGCCCCCAAGCGTAGGCGGCGGAACCGCAGTATTGGGAGATGCGGTTGGAGCGTTTTTCGAGCTCGAAGTCGTCGGCGGCGCGCTTGTTGATTTCGGAGAGGTAGGCATCGTCGGTCTGCCAGCGCGGGTTGAGGGCGGCGATTTTGGCGGCGATGACGTGGTGGGGGCCGGTGAAGGTGAGGTTGCCGAGGCCCATGGATTCGTGGGCGACCCAGGTTGGGTCGACGAGAGGGTGGGGGAGGGTGGCGTTGTGCTTGGGGGTGATGCGGTAGTGGTTGGGGTTGTGGGCGACGAGGGCGCTGGCGAGGCCGGCGAGGGCTAGGATGGGGGTGGTGAAGAGCATGGTTGTTGTTGCTGTTGAGATGTTCTTGGCGTTGAAGGAATTAAGTTGGTGAGGTCGTGGTGGAGGAAGTAGAGGAGGTGGTAGTGGATGTGGCATCGTAGAAATAGCTTCCTGTAGGTAGTGAGCACAATACGAGTATGTTGATAAAGAGTCTGTGCTTGACGTCAAGTAGTGAATAAAGAGACTCGAAGGACTTGATGTTGTGAGTATATTGTGGGGTAGATTCACGACAATGGGTGAAGCTGATGGACAAAGAGTACAATACGAAACATCAAGGAATGCATGATTACATCACTTGACACCGCTTGCGGAAGATCGTGCTTCTAGCGTAGAGCCACTGGGGCGTGGCTGATGCTCGTGCTCATACTAGTAAAACAGTTGCACATTGCAGAAGCAAATAATTGTAAAGCAATCTGTGGTATATTCTTCTAAAGCAAGCTCTTCCAGCGACATTACCTTGATATCAATACCATACAGTTACAAGATCTTAATAACAGATACTCAATCTACGCTTTGACAGCATCGGCGTATCCAGTTGCAGAGTGCTCACTTGCGTCCAAAGGAGGGGTATCAGCAAACAAGGCTTTGGCGAATGCTTCAGGATAGCGACCACCAGATACAGTCGCTTTCTCGCAAGCATCTCTGAATTCCTTCTCCTCTTCCTGTGTAAGCGTGATTTTCATGGCACCAAGGTTCTCCTCGAGTCGATCGATGCGAGTTGTACCAGGAATGGGGATGAAATCATCTCCTTGTGCCAGAATCCAAGCAAGTGTCAGTTGACTTGCAGTAACACCCTTCTTCTTCGCGATAGCACCAATGTGGTCAACTAGCTCGAGGTTCTTGTCGAAGTTTTCTTCTGAAAATCTTGGGGCGAATTTTCTGAAATCGCCTTCCTCGAAGTCTTTGGGGCTGCGAAGGGTACCAGTGATCATGCCGCGGCCGATAGGTGAGTAGCAGACAATAGCGACGCCAAGTTCGCGGCAAGTTCTCAGTAAGTCGATCTCAGGTGTCTCAATGTCGAGTGAGAACGGTGAGTACTCGATCTGTACCGCACTGATGGGGTGAACCTTGTGTGCGCGACGCAGACTGTTTGAGCTGCATTCGCTGAGTCCGAGGTACTTGATCTTGCCCTCCTTTTTAAGCTCAGCCATTGCTTCGACAGTCTTCTCAACAGGTGTAACGCTGGAATCATGCGCAGCCATGTTAGTACAAATCTGGCAACAAGCAAAACTGACTGAACTCACCCGTCAAGACGATGGCAGTAGTATAGGTCGATTGCTTCGACACCCAGACGCTTCAGACTCTTTGCGCAAGCCTTCTTGACATACTCTGGGCTGCTGTCGACGCCGCGTGAGCCATCTTCTCTAACGACATTGGCGAATTTAGTTGCTAGAAAGATCTTTTCACGTTTACCAGGGTTTTGTTTGAACCAGTTTCCAAGAAGATCCTCGCTATCTTGGTACCTTGAAGTTCTATCAGCTATACTCTTGCAGCTATCCTTGTTCCTCTTACATGTCTGCTGAATCCCAATGAAGCTCTCCCGCGTTGTAAGCAGCATCAAGAACCGCGAATCTTTCAGCATCAGGCTTGGGCTTGCCATAGAAAGCAGAGAGGCCCATTGTGCCAAAGCCCATTCCAGTAACATAAGGTCCGTTCTTTCCTAGTTGCCTAGTTGGCAGACCAGAAGCTGCGAGACCTGAACCAGATAGGTCAGAAACAGCGCCTTGTACAGCAGAGGCAGCGTCCTTCGCAACGGAGACGGCTTGGCCGAGAACATTCTGAACGGTATCCATGGCGTTTGTGATGATTTGCTGATATTCTTCGGGTGTGGACATTGACGAGATGATGGGAAGAGAATTGTATTTGAAATCTAAGTTGTGATTATCAATGGAGAGGGGACCACATTAGCTACGTAACTAAACTCCGGCAGTTTATCGCCTCTCGCCGAGCGATAAAGCCGAAGCTTGTCTCTAATACTACAAAGCAATACCCATACGTGAAGTTGTGAGATCTCATAAAAGATGTGCGCAATGGCAAGTCGATTGTACAGGTTGGCGTGTTTCTGATGGGATGACAGTGTTGTACAAGTGAGGTCGTCGCATCCTGTGTGACCCCACCACACCTGCCCCGCAGTTTATAAGCATTAAGCTTCCGTGGGCTTGCCATACCTTATTCAACACAAGAAACTCTAATGTCTCATCCACCTATTCTGTATCATTTAAAGACCCTCGAGGCAGTCTCACACCTAGTGGGTGTTGATTTCGTACCTACCTATCGTAAAGACACCTACAACTATATCAATCCCGCCAAGCTCAATCTCTCCGACAAGCATGTATTGATTACTGGGGCATCAAAAGGAATCGGCAGGAGTACAGCATTAGCGTATGCTCGAGCCGGAGCTGCTGTGATCGTGCTAGCAGCAAGATCTGATGTTAGCGATGTGGAACGTGATGTTCTCAAAGCAGCACAACAAGCCGGCAAGACAGCCGCCAAGATAACCTGTCTGAAGCTTGATGTGACGAGCAAAAAGAGTGTAGAGAATGCTGCGATTCAAGTCAAGGACGCTGTTGGATATATCGACTACTTGATCAACAACGCAGGAGCATTCGAGAAAGCCGTACCAATGGTTGAATCTGATCCAGATAGCCAGGCGCTTCATTTAGACCTGAATTAACACGGGGTCTCTACAGGTAGAACACCTGGACTGTTAACATCCTGGGTCCATACCTAGTCCTTCGATCTTCTTCCACTCCTTATCGCGTCGCCCAATCCAGACAAAGCTACCATCGCCATCTCAAGTATTGCGGCGCACTACGCACGATCGGGTGCAAGTGCTTATCAGACCTCGAAGCTTGCCTTGATCCGTCTCATGGAGTTTGTCAACTCCGAGAACAGGGGCGTGGGGTAGTGGCCTACTCATTACACCCCGGAAGTATCCTCACAGATCTGGCAAAGTCAGGTATGCCTGAGAGTATGTGGGCCGATATGAACGATACACCAGAGCTCGCTGGGGACACGATATGCTGGTTGACGAGTGAAAGAAGAGAATGGCTTGCTGGGAGATATTTGAGCTGTAATTTTGACATGAAAGAGTTTCTCGCCAAGAAAGACGAGATCGAGGCCGGTGATCTGCTCAAGATTCGAATGACTGTGGAGTAGGGTCGTCGAGATACTATGCCTGGACTGTGTCCTCTTGCAACAATTCCTCTATATATGGATTCAACCAGTATCTCCTCAGGTCGTCGCTCTTCATATTCCTTGCGCCGCTGATCATACCCAAGCACTTCTGCGACCCACAAGCACACTCAAAAGTTTGCGCCATGTCCCACTCGGTGCTCGGGTAGAAAAAGGTCAATGAGTCTCCTGTTTTCAATGGTCGGTTATCAACAACGCGCACCTCCATCTTTGACATGTCAAACACAAGGTTTGGATCGCAACTATGGTTACAGTACAGAAGATCGGAGTTGAGCTCAACATGGCTGTCCTTGCTGGTTTGGAATGTTGAGTAAGCTGGCATTGAAGTAGGTGTTGCTGTATCGATCTTGACAAAAAGAGCGCCGGCCCCGAGATCTACAAGGGAGACACCGTAGGATGAGAACGAGCCAGTTCCACGTCTGACCTCGATAAGGTTGGGATGGGATGGAGGTGGATATGTAGTAGCTTGCGACATTATAAAAATGTCTTTGTTCGTTCAATGTTGTCTTTGTTCAATACCCCGCTATGTACTACTCGAGTCCCAATGGTCGGCCCCACTTTCAATCTGCACGTTGCCGTTACAAAGGTCAGTCGAGTCGAATATCCATTGCGCTTGACACACTCCTAATGAAACCAACTGAAACAGGTCGGAAGAGCGTGAGAAGTATTCATGCTTGTGATGTCGACCAAAGATCACGCCGATAGAGGTGCGCGGCCTCCTGGCGAATCCTTCAGCTCGGCGTTCAGCTCGTGCTATGTTGCCGTAGTGACGCTCGAGTTCGAGTCCACAAGTTCATTGCATGCCTTTGCAATGCCACCATGCATGATTCTGACGTCCTAGAGCAGTTTCTCTGATACTCTCAGTCACTGACAATATTACACTCGTTTCTCTTAGCTCTACCATAACCTTGCCGCCGATATCTGGGTGTTCAACCTTGTCCTCACCACCCTTCTCCACACCACCCAGCCACAACATATCAGAACAACAAAGTCACTATATCCTTAAGGATTGCCCACGATGAGGCTTGCGCATACGTGAATGCACAAGGACTAAGCAGCAGCCAACCACTATGTCACCTCACCATGGCCTCCGTGCTAACATCGCTCACCTCCCGTTCACTCTGCTCATTCTGATCGCCCAAGCCGTTCACGCCGATCTTCCTTATAATCCTACACGTATCTTCGCAACTCAAGATAACATCTATATCCTCGATCCGGCGTCGGCAACACTACCTCAAGGTCAATTACGCTCTTTCAAGACAAACACAAACCTCGATTCTAGCAGTCTATCAGCAAAGACAGTTGGATATCTGCCTTGGTATGACCCGAACGCCAGTAATACGAACTCGGCAACATCATACACACCTGTTCTGGACACAGATGGTGGCATAGCTGTATTAGCAGGGAACTGTTCGCTGGGAGTTGGAGGATCTTCGTTGTATAAGTTTACGCCAGAGACCTCAAGATGGACCAAGCAGACACTAGGAGACGATACAGGATCAGCTGGCAGCAATACATTGACAGGAGCAACCTACCTGGGAGCCGGGGTATCATTCTCACCGAGCTTCACAGGTGGGGAAATGGATTTGTTTGTCTTTGGTGGAATGTGTCCGTTCGCTAATAACACAGCTGAAACCTGGATGACTTCAGCAACTTATTCAAATTCACTACTCAGAGTGCAAGAAAAGACTACTGGTGACAGTTTATCAATTACAAACCAGAACTC
>Ga0160427_10002447_pt1 | contig 11163 bp, 7 predicted proteins | sample SolpanmetagenomL_FD_108194 | JGI IMG/M metagenome (GOLD analysis project Ga0160427, IMG submission 108194) | Solar panel surface microbial communities from Lawrence Berkeley National Laboratory, California, USA - L | ecosystem: Engineered > Built environment > Solar panel > Unclassified ...
CACAGGCATGAGGCACTGAAAAATCGCATGAACCAGGGTCGCAGATTTTGCGTTCTGAACAGCTTCCGCTATTCTCATCATTCCGAGATCATAAACCCAGGCATGCCTGTGGCGGACCACTAGTCGGATAATTCCGACTTCGCCACCAGTATCGATCTTGAAGTGACCCTTGACACCCTTCCCGCGGTTACAGAGGCCAGCGCTGCGCCACGAAAGCCAGCTTTGCCTCAGTCTGTTGGGTGCCGCCCCCCTCGTGTCCGTTGAAGGGGTAGACGCAGATGGACTTGTGGCCACCGTACCGGTTGTAGGCCGCGTAAACGGTGCTGGGAGGACACACATTGTCCATCAAGGCGACCGAGAAGAGGGCCTCGGCCCTGGCCCTCCCGGCAAAGTGCATGCCATCGAAGTAGCTCAGGGTGTGCATGACCTCCGGCACCCGGGTGCGGTGAACGCGTAGGTAGGCTGCCACCTCACTGAAGGGAGCGCTGTCGGTGAGGGTCACGGCGCGGCTGAAGTGGCACAGGAACGGCACGTCCGGCAGGCAGATCGCCACGTCCGGCAGCAGTCCGGCAGCAGCCAGCGCCAGCCCGCCCCCCTGACTGCCGCCGCTCACGGCGACGCGCTCAGGATCGACCAGCGGATGACTGCGGGCCGCTTCCACCGCGCGCACGGCATCGGTATACAGTCGGCGGTAGTAATACGTTTCCCGCGTCCCGATGCCTTGGGTCATGAAGCCCGGCAGATGCGGCTCTCCGCCGGCCTGCGGGTCGGGGGTGTCGCCGGCACTCCAGGTGCTGCCCTGGCCGCGGGTATCCATGACCAGCAGGGCGTAGCCTGCGGACGGCCACAGCAGCCAGTCGGTTGGCAGACCCCGGCCTCCGCCGTAGCCGAGGTATTCCACCACGCAGGGCAGCGGCGCTCGTGCGCCTGCCGGCAGCAGCAGCCAGCCGCGGACGGTGGCTCCACCATACCCAGCGAAGCTCAGGTCGTAGACCGCAACTGAGCGCAGCAAGGTCTGAACCGGCTCAAAACGGGCGTTCAGGGGAAAGGCGCGGGCCGCCTCAAGCGTGGCGTCCCAGAACGCGCCAAAGTCGGCGGGCGCTGTCTCGGCAGGCTGGTAGCGCTCCAACTCAACCAGGGGAAAGTCAAACTGCATGGCGCTTCATCTCGGCCGACTCGTGGTCGGGCTCAAGGCAGGAACAGTCATAGGGGCAGTATGTGGTGCCCGCACCGAAATGGGAAGTCCGCGCCCCGGCTGAACACCAGACCTCCTTCATACTTCACCGGGTTCACCGACAACGGGTCCCCTGGTCTGCCCGATGACCTGGCCCCCACTCCCCACCTCTGGAGAGCTATGACCCTGGTGGCTCTGTGGGAGGAATTGGCCGCCCAGCACGTCATTCTGAGCCCGTCCCCTGATGGTGAGCTTGGGTATGATGCCCCGGCCCGATCCCGGCGCGGCTGGTCGGGGCACTGAAGTGACACTAAACCGGCCCTTCTGAGTGACCCACGAGTGATCGGCCAGCAGCCCGGCCACTGTGGAAGATGCGCGCGGTGGACGCCCAGCTCCAGGGTGCCCTGGATGGAGGACTGTGACGCCGACTGGCCGACTCATGGGCTCTTCTTCATCTATCCGCCTGGCCTGGTCGGAATACAGGCAGCGCACCACTACTGCGCCTTCGAGGGCCAGGACAGGCTGAGGCGCGCGTCCAGCAGCTTGGAGGCACAGATCCTTTCTGCGCAACTCCGTTCACTGGCTTGCTCAGCCGTGTCAACGGTGCAGAACGCATGCCGGTGGTGGAGAATCATGTCCCTCGTCAAGCTATTGACGCCCAACCTGTACGATGGTGCTGTACCGGAGGTCAGCCATGAGCGTCGTCCCTGCCCTGTCGACAGCTACCGTACTGGACGTGCGCCTGTGCGGCCCTACAACTTTCACCTGGCAAGGCCAGGCGGTGTCCGTGCCGCCCCGGCTCGGCGCGCTGATCGTCTACTTGCTGCTCAATGGTCCCACACCACGTGAAGACCTTCGGGAGGTCTTCTGGCCCGACGGCGGCCCCCAGCACCTGCGGCAGGCGCTTTACTTGCTGCGTGCGCTGCCCGGTGCCGAGACGTGGCTGATGGACACCGAGGGGCGACTGAGTGTGAAGGCAACAACCGATCTCCCAGCGCTTGAGGACCTGCTCGACCAGCGTGAGGTGCCCCTGGCGGCCCTACGGCGCTGGCCGGGCGGCGAATTGCTTGCTGGACTGCGCGTCGAGCATTCGGGTCCTCTCGAAGGATGGCTGACGTCCCAGCGAGCACACTGGAGTATGCGCCAGGCCGGGGCCTTCGAGCGCTGGGGTGAATTGGCGCTGGGGGTCGGCCAAGCAGACGTGGCGCTGGACGCCGCGCGCACCTGGATTACCCTGACTCCCCTTGATGAGCGCGCGACCCGGCTGCTGATGCGGGCCCACGCGGCGGCCGGCAATCTTGCGGGGGTGCAGGCGGCCTGGACAGCGTTGCGACTGGGGATGAAGCAGACGCTTGATGCCGAGCCGGACGACGAAACTCGGGCGCTCCACAGGGAGCTTATGGGCCAGGGGGGTGCCCGCCATGGCCGCGCGACGCTGTTCTCCAAAGGACAGACTGGCCCTGAAGCGGACGAGCCGCTTCAGGGCCGCGCTGCCGAGCTGCGCAAGCTCGCAGATCTCCTGGACACCACAGTTCGGGTGGGACTGCATGGCCTCGCCGGCATCGGCAAGACGCGTCTGGCTGCCGCCGCCGCTCAGGAGCTGCTGGAACGCCGGGGCGGTCAGGTCCTGTGGTTGACTGTAGGTGATGACCCACCAGCCGCCGCGCTGAACGCCCTGCACGACGCCTTGGGCGTGCGGTCAGGGCATCCCCTGGAGCCAGCCCTCACAGAGCGTGCAGTGCGGCTGGTCGTGCTCGACGATCTCTGGGATCCTGATACCCTCCCTGCGCTCCTGGCGACGTTGCCGACCACGCTGCCTGTTTTGGTGACCTCGCGCAGCCGCTGGGACGGCCTGAAGGCAATCACCGTTGAGCGCCTGGCGCGAGAGGACGCCCTGGCCCTCCTCTGTGCCCACGCGCCCAGCCTGCACTTCGACGATCTGGAGGCCGACGCCCTGTGCGCCCTGCTGGGTCACCATCCGTACGCCCTGCGCCTGGCCGGGCGCACCCTGCACGGTCAGGGCCTCTCCCCGGGTGACCTGCTCCGCGACCTCCAGGGTGTGCCCCACACGCTGGGGGGTGGCCGCGTCGACGCCCTGCTGCGCCAAAGTACGCGGGCGCTGGGGGCCGCCGAGTACGAGGCCTTCCTGGGGCTGGGCAGCCTGCCAGTGTCCACGACCACACCTGAATTCCTCGGTCTGGCGCTACGCCGCGATCCTGCCGAAGTTGAGGAGGCGCTGTACGGTCTGGTGCGGCGCGGCCTGGCCATCCGGGAAGCGCAGGCTGGCTCTGAGACCGTGCGCTACGGCATGCATGACCTGACCTGGTCGGCGGCCCGTGCAAGGGAAGCCCTCCTGCCGACCACAGTCACGGCCGCCGCGCTCGCATACGCCCGGGCGTATACGGGCGATCCCGCCCGGCTGGATGCTGAGCGCGCCACACTGCTCGAGGTGCTACACCGCGCTCAGCACGAGAACGCTCCGCTGCTCGTGGATCTCCTCGACGCCTGGCTGGGCGGCACCTACCTGGCGGCCCGCGGCTTCCCGACGGCCCATCTGGAGGTGCTGCGGGTCGGTGCGGCCCAAGCGGCGCAGGCAAGACGCTGGCGGGAAGCTGCCGTGCTGCACGGCAAGCTCGCGGACGTGCAGCACGGCCTGCTCGGGGACGGGGCCACGGCAGCGCTCACGTACGGCGAAGCGGCGCGCTACGCAGCGCAAGCAGGGCTGTCCGAGCGCCAGGCCACTTTCCTCGGCCTGAGCGCCACCCTGCGCGCCATCAACCGACTTTCCGGCGTGGAAGAGTGCCTCGCGCGCGCGCTGGACTGCGCCCGGGACAGTGGCGACCTGGTATGTCTGGCCCGGATCCTCGAGCAGCGCGGCCTGACGCGGGCGATGGCCGGCGACTTCTTAGAAGCGCGCCAGGGATTTCTCGAGGCCCGGACCGCACTGACCCCACGGCCCGGCGCAGGCCACGCCCGCCAGTCGCCAGCCGAGGGCGCTTACCTGAGTGCCACAGGCAACCTCGCGCAAGCTGAGCAGCGGTTGGGGAACCTCGATATGGCCGCCGGGTACCGCGAGGAGGTGCTGGCCCTGGCCCTGGCCCGTGATGAGCACCTGCGGGTCGCCCACGCCCGCGCCGACCTGGGCGAGCTGTACGCGGTGCTGGGCCGTGTCGACGAGGCCCGCGATCAGTTGATCCAGGCAACAGATCTCTACCGCACGCTCGGCGCTGTCGGCCCTGAAGCGGCTGCCCGCACGCTTCTGACAGCTCTGCCGAGGGGACAGTCAAGGAGGTCATGATGAAGCGTCCACTGCTTGCCGTTACGCTGTCCACCCTGTTGCTCGGAGGAGGATATGCGCCTGCACCAGGTCTCGCCCAGTCCAAGTCTCCCGAGGGGGGGAAAGATATTTGTGCAGCGACTCCGTATGAGATCATGGGTCAGGCCTGGCGTGTGGATTTCTCGGCCGGGGGGCTGATCCCCAACAGCAAGAATTTGCCGACGGGAACGGTGCATCCTCCGACGATCGCGCAGGTCTTCGGACTGCAGAAACCTCACCCGATCTCTGGTAACGCGACCGTGATCGTGATCGACCGTTTCACCTCGGTGCCGATCACCTCCACAGCTGAGGCTCCGTACAAGACGGGGCGAAAGGTGACCCTCGACGTGCGTCACGGTGCGTTGGTGACCCAGCACCTTCAGGCCATGCTGGCCAGTGACGGGTTCAAGTTGAGGTCGGCTGGGGGGCAAAGCCTGAAGTTCACCCGCGACACAGACGGGAGAACCGTGACGGTGCTGGCGCTCGACTTTGGCTCCTCCATCCAAAGTCGCCAAACCACCAACTTGGCCAGGCAATTCAACGCTATGATCCATGAAGTCCAGGACCCAGTGGTCATCGTAAATATGAGCTTCGTGTTGATCAAGTGCGATGTCCTGCAGGCCATCATCCAGAAGCATCGCGAGGAGGCTGGTAGGCGTTACACCCTCGACACTTACCTCGACGACTTGGAGGTTGGAAAGTCACCAGCCGAGCGCAAGGCGGCGACCACAGCCAAAGCGATCTTCCAAGTCGATCCCAAGGTGAATCCACTCCTCAAGGCCATCGCGAGGGCGAAGTTAGATTTAGCCAAGGCTCAACCGAAGCGCACCTTCGTCGCCGTGGCAGCCAGTGGCAACTTCGACGATGAGGTGGAGCCATTGTGGCCCGGGGCCGCAGAGAGCGTGATCAGTGTCGGAGCCACCAACTGGCTAAAGAGGTCTCCAGGCCTGCCCCTCTTACGGAGCAGGCCTGGCACCGGTGAGCCGGAAATACCCGCTGAGCATCCGTGGTCAAGTCCTGGCGATGCCACTGCGGTGGGAGAGTGGTACACGCTGGACACGGCTCAGCTGAGTGGACAGTGCGCCAGTCAGGCCGGGAATCCTCAAGCCGTGGATCCATGGTGTGCGGTGCCTGCAAATCAACTCCTCGCCTGGCCGAACTTCGCTTACCGGGGGACTTCGTTCTCAGCGCCCTCGCTGTCCGCCCTGCTCGCGTCACGGCTCGCGTCAGGGCAGGCACCGTCTGACCTGACACGTTGCCTGCCCGATGCAAAAAATTTAGCCAATCAGGCGGTGAATACAAGGTGTTTTTGAAGCGGAAAGTCGTGTGAACCCGACGAGTGAATCCAGGCCATTGTCCTCACGTTGAGGCCTCTGCACACATCTCCAGCGCTCCGGGAAACCCGGAAAAGCGGTCACGACGCGCACGTACCAGCTTGGCTGGACCAACCGCGTCGTGGGCGCTCCGATGCGTGCGGCCGCACCAAACTTCCTCAAGCGGATTGGTACCCGAATCTACGGCGCTGCAGCGGTTGGCAGTTCTCCAGAGTGAACCTAACCGTTCCCGTCCTTCAGCTCGACTGAGGCTCAGAACCTAAAACCGCTCATCAGCCTTGCACCAAGACGCCTCTCCAGGCTTGCCGAACCGTGAGGGGGTAGATCAGTGATTCGCCTTGCCCGCGCAGGAGAACTGCGCGGTACCGCTGTTCCACAACCACCGGTGACAGCCTGAACGTCCGCACCTGCCTGTGCACAAGAACCGTGCTGGCACCGTACCGAGTCCTGAGGCGACGGCACTGAGCTGTCGTCACTGGGGCAAGCTGGGCATTCGTAAGAGCTTCCAGGCACCCGACATCGTCCTGTACAAAAATCCAAGTCAGCACGCCAGGATTTGACACGGCTCCGGAGTTGGATCGTCTCGTCAGCGTCACGCCCGACTCTCAGGCCTCAGGTGAGGGCAACGTCTTGGCTGCTAGTGCCTTGACGGTCAGGCGACGGCCCGAAGTGTAAGTTGATTTCAACGAACAGGACAGGGTAAAGCACCACCAAAACCCATCACGTTCGTTCCGTACCGCGACCGTCAGTGAACTGAAGATCGGCCCAGGGCACTGCCCTGAGTCCGGCGGGCAACGCTGCCTCGCCGAGGAGGAAAGCATGAACGGATTGGTCAAACGTGTTCGCGCAATGATGTGCTTGGCCGGACTGCTGATGGGGACATCGCAAGCCGCGCTCCTGAGCCCACCAGTGAGCGGACAACGCGCCTTTCGAATCCCCCACGCCGTGGGTGCGGCCGCGTCGGTGAACCGGGCTTACGCCCACAAGCAGACACGCATGCCGGAATATTCAGTGTTTTCGCAAAGCGAGGCTGTCGTTCGTCACCTGCATGATGCGTTGGAGAAGGCCATGACGCAGGCCCACTATGACCTTGAAGGGCCAGCGATGGTGGACGGCCAGGGCACCACGCGTTGGTACAACCCCACCGAAAACCAGAGCGTCGTCAGTGTCCAGTGGTCCACCGAGGAAGGCTACGCACAACTGACCTTCCGTCAACCTGGCCACTGGAACGGTGGGCAAGCCAGCGACATGCTCGTGGAGGCCGTGACGGACCAAACGCTCGAAGAGGAGCTGCGCGGCTTTGCTTTCACGCCTCCAGCTGATGATGGCTCGCAGATGATCCCGGCTGAAAAGCGCTATCAGCAGCTCCACAACGGTCTCGTCAACCGCTTGCAGGAACGCGGCTTTCGGCCGTTGTGGAAACGCGACCTTGACGAAAATCAAGGCCTCATCAGCTACGCCGCCTGGTTTCACCCCGATTTGAATTTGACGGTGCTGTGCATCAGATGGCCCATTCAAGAGAGCCACGGGCAGACCGTCAGCATCTTGCCCGGGAAAAAGAAAGCCAACGAGTTCACACCGATGTTCTGAGGCGCGTTCGTTTCGGCACATCCGTAGCTGTTCCCATCCACCAGCGTCCCGTCTGCCCTCGCTATGAGAGGACTTCACTGCCGAGCAGAACCGTCTGCTCAAGGAGAACTGACATGAAAAAAGTGACTTCGAGTGCCCGCATCACGGTTTGTTTGATTGGTTTGCTGCTGGGAACCGTCTACGCTTCCATCCTCGTCGAGCCGGTCGAGTCAGGCCCAACCACTGTGGCAATCGGCCAGGTTCCCACTAACGCGCAGACGTTGACGACCGGATTACAAATTTATGCTTTCAGCGACGCGAGCGATGTTGCCTACCACGCTGCTCACAGCAGCCTGGCCACCGAGCTTCAGCACCGAGGCTTCTGGCGTACTTCGTCGCGTTTGGAATCGGGCACCTCAAGTACCTATACCTTCTGGTATCAACCTGACTTGCAGCTCACCGTCGTGTGCGTCGATTGGCCGACGAAGGAAGGTCACGCCCAGAGCATCTACGTCTGGCCCGGTAGGGTTCGGAGCCAGGATTTGATGCCGACGCTCTGAAGCACTGAACCCGTTTGAACGAAGAGACCTCGCGGATGCTGCAACGAGAGTATCCACATCTGGAGAAACGCTCCTGGGAACGGCGTTTCTGGGGATTGGGATATAGAGCGTAGAGCACCCGGAACGTCACGGAGGCGATGGTGGCGGTCTACCTAGAGCATCATTGAAGCGGGTTCAATCAGGGCCATGAGGCATTCGTTCTGGAGGAAGATCAGCGACTTTCAGTTGGTTTCAAACGACCCTGCATCAAAAATGCAGGGTCGTTTCATGCGCGGGTTCCAGCATAGTTGAGGAAGATGTTCGGGCCCTGACGGTAGGCGCGCAGGATATCTCGGCTGGCTTTGGCACCTGACGCGCCGGAAGTGGTGAAGTCGTCCTCGGTTGAGGCCCAACCGGTTTCGGGTTCCTGGTCTCGGCAGGCGGCCACAGCGAGGTGCCGGAGTTCCCCTTCGCTCAGATCGGTCGATCGCCTGGAGCGGCTGAGGTGTCCCAGGTGTAGGGAACCACCGCCACATTGCTCTTCTCTGCCGGATGCTGGACTGGCATGTTGGTGACGCTATTGGTACTCCGTTGACTCCGATGTGCAATGCTGTGCAGCACGCCAGCGAAGGCAATCATCTATGTTAACGAGAACTGCGTCTAGCACGCGATCTCTTGAACAGTCAACGGAGTACCAATAGCGAGGAGGGGTCCGAATTTGATACCTCATTCGCGAATGGTTTCGTGACTGACCTGGATGCCGTGCTGATGGAGCAATTCCTGGACGTCTCGATAACTCAGGGGAAAGAGGTGGTACAGCCAGATGGCGTGCTGGATGATCGCCATCGGAAATCGGTGGCGGTAGGGCGTTCCTTCGGTCACGGTGGGCAGCCTACCCCAATCTGATTAAGGCAACACAACCGCAAGAATACCGGTCTACATGCCGACAAGCGCGAAGGCATCAGGGGTTCAGGCGACGGAAACACTTTGGTTCCTCGGTCATCACGTTCATGTCTCTGTCAGGGTGAGCACCTTACCCTGGAGGTACTGATCTTCCTGGAGACGTTATGGCCAGAATCCGCAATACAACCCAAGCTTCCGGGCACATCGTCCTGGTGGTCGATGATGACGATGATCTGCGCGCCACGCTCTGCCGCCTGTTCGAAGTCGATGGCCACGAAGTCCTGTCGGCCGCCAGCGGCGAGGAAGCGCTGCGCATCTGCCGCTGGCGCGACGTGCACCTGATGCTGCTCGATTACTTCATGCCGGGCATGACGGGCGAGGAAGTCGTCAAGGAAGTGCGCACCTTCGACTCGAAAGTTCAGATCGTGCTGCAGACCGGGTACGCTTCGGAAAAGCCTCCTCGGCAGATGCTGCGCGAGCTCGACATTCAGGCCTACCACGACAAGTCCGAAGGACCTGACAAGTTGCTGGTGTGGGTCGACGCGGCCCTCAAGACCTACCGCCACGTTCGGGCGCTGCACGCTTCGCGCAGCGGCCTGGCATACATCCTGAAAGCCACGCCGGAACTGCACCGGCTGCAGCCGCTGGATGACCTGCTGCTCGGCATTCTGCTGCAGATTCAAGGCCTGCTGGGCTTCACCAGCGCTGTGCTTGCCACCATCACGCCCGAACGTGAAGCGCTGGTGGTCAGTGGCGCCGTGCTCACGGCGGAATTGCCGGAGTTCACGCTACGCATTGGCACTGGGCGCTTCGAGCAAACCACCTGGGCGGTGCTGACACCTGAAGAGCAGACCCGGATCCGCAGTTCAGTGGAAAGCGGTGAAGCCTCCCTCGGCGCTCAGGTGGTGGTGCCCCTAAAAGCGGGTGACCGCACGATTGGGGTGGTGATGGTCGACAATCCTCAGCAAGCGAATGGGGATCTCCACCTGCTGGAGATTTTCGCGGCGCAGGCGGCCGTCGCTATCGAAAATACCCGCCTGTACAGCCTCGCGACCGTGGACGACCTGACCGGCCTGGTCAACAAGCGCGCCTGGCTGGCCCGGCTGGAAGAAACCACCCAGCTCGCCGCCCGGCATGACTTCCCGACCAGTGTGCTGATGCTCGACCTCGATCACTTCAAACGCGTCAACGACACTTACGGCCACCTTGCGGGTGACCGGGTCTTAGCGGCACTGGGAAGCTGCATTCAGCAGAAGTTGCGTCGTTCGGACATTGCCGGGCGTTACGGAGGCGAGGAGCTGGTGATTCTCCTGCCGCACACCCCAGCTGCCGGCGCACTGATCATCGCCGAGCGGCTGAGAAGCGCTGTCGAGCAGCTTTCGGTCAGCTGGGAAGGGCAAGCTTTATCCTTGACCGTGAGTATCGGCACCGCCAGTTTGCCGAGTGTAGCCAAGGAAGCTTCCGAGAACCCGGCCTTGGACGTCCTCGCGCGTGCCGATCAGGCGCTCTATCAGGCCAAGGACCTGGGACGTAACCGCGTGGCGCAAAGCACCGATCAACCCGCCTTGGACTCATGATGAAAGACCCTTCACTTGAGCAATGGTGTGACACCTGCTCGAAATGCTTACGAATGATAAGAACCTCCAAGTGTTCAGAGGGCAGGATTTGTCCCCACCTGCTCAGGAGTTGACAACTTCGGTTTAAGGCTGTTGTAGACGGGAAAAATCGTTGGTACCACGATTGCCCCTGGACAGAAACGGCAAAAGGCGGTGTGTTGCCGTACTGCTGATACAGCGCCTTGAGTGTCTCTCGTCACTCGGTCAAGTCGGGTGGTGGGGTGGGTGTGAATGGGTGTTCGCTCGCCGTCATAAAAACCCCCTTCCTGTCACGGTAAGGGGGGTCATGGTCAAATCGGGACGTTACTGACCGCCGACATCCAGGACGACGTAGGTGGTACCACTGGCAGCGGTGGCGATGCCCAGGCCAACATCATCAGCGGACGCGGAGGAGATCGTGGGGCAGTGCGCGGGGCTGTTCTGCCAAGCGGTGATGATTTGCGGCGCATCATAGGGCTGCATGGCGGCCAGGGACTCTTGCAAGATCAAGGGATGAGCCTGGGCGACGGTGGGGGTATACCCACGGGCAATCATGCGCCCTGCTGGGAGGCTGCCATCTGGGCCGGTGTGACTGAGGTTCGTAAGTTGATCTTGGTGGGCGAGGACTTGAGCGTACTGGAGGGCCGCGTCTTGAAGGTGGCCTTCAAAGGTCAGGGGCGGGCTAGGCGGGTATACCTTGGTCTGGCCGGTGGTGGTCGGGCAGGTGCCGCCG
>Ga0160427_10002448_pt1 | contig 11161 bp, 6 predicted proteins | sample SolpanmetagenomL_FD_108194 | JGI IMG/M metagenome (GOLD analysis project Ga0160427, IMG submission 108194) | Solar panel surface microbial communities from Lawrence Berkeley National Laboratory, California, USA - L | ecosystem: Engineered > Built environment > Solar panel > Unclassified ...
ATAGATGTTATTCAAGACTTGGGATCAAGAAAATTTCCAGATGTTGTGGATCAATAATGCATAACTCTTTTCAATACACATATCATGATCTTAGAGGGCATAGAACGAGTGAGCACACTTTTAGCAATAGTATATGCCTTGGGTGGTCAGTTGCAACAGTCTTCTATAATCTGAAGAATGGACCCATATAATCGGGGGTAGTCAAAATCTCACAAAGCTGAATTATACATCACAAGTACAGCCACGCTGCCATCTAGTGCGTAGGTTGAGAATCACCTTTTTATTGTTCTTGATTATATATCTACATTAACACCATTGACATTCATATCTCGCGAAAATAGTAAGCTTGCTCCTTCATAATTGACAGAGACTACAAAGTAACGACCACCTTCTTGGCCGACACACCCTTCTTCTGCACTGCGAGAGCATCTTGCACTGACTCAAGGCCTTTACCAACCACATATGGTTCTGGTGCTGGCACAAACTTTCCCCTCTCAAGGGCTTCTGGCAAGAACTTCTCGTAGATCGCAGTGCTTACATGGTTGTTTTTGATATCTGTACCAAAAATCCGCTTAGTGTAGACACCACTAGCCAGGTTCTCAGGCAAAGGACCGACTGTGGTAAGCTTATGGGTGCCCTCAGCTTTGGCGGCGACATCGAAGCATAACTGAAAAGCGCCATTGGTATTGATGCAATCGATGACACCCGCTAGTTTCTTGCCTTTTAGAGCGGAAAGAATTTCCTCAACTACATCTTTATGAGTATAGTCAAAGACGTGATCAGCTCCGAGTTTCTTGACAGTGTCAAAGTTTTTCGAAGACGCAGTTGTGATAACCTCGTAGCCTGAATTCTTGGCAAGTTGGATAGCATTAGATCCTACTGACGATGCTCCTCCCCAGACCAGAACAACTTCTCCAGTAGCTTGAGCATCCAACGTAGGAAGCTGAAGATTCAACCATTCCTCTTGGTACATACCACAACATGCAGTGGAGAGACCAAGTGGTAGCACAGATGCCTGTTCATACGACATGGAGCTTGGGATATGTGATGTCATGTTTGTTGTGAGGATGGTATACTCTTGGAATGCAGTTTGAGCGGGATCGCTAGACAGTAATCCCAAGGCGTGACCTAGAACACGGTCGCCGACTTTGAAGCGATTGACTCCTGAGCCGACTTCGACTACTTCGCCAGCAACATCTTGTCCGAGAATTGTTGGATATTTGAGGGGATATACAGCCAATTCCTGTAGTTTCCAGTCGATTGGATTGATGGCGATAGCTGCGTTCTTGACGAGTATTTGGTTTTCTGCTGGAGAACCTTTTTCTGACTCTTTGATCTCAAATGGCTTTGCTTTGGCTTCCATCAACCAAGCTGCTCTGTTTGAAGACATTTTGTGAGGGAAGATTGTGTGGAGGTGTATGTATTTGGGTTTGTTGATAATATGTAAAGATTGACTTTTCAGAGCTGGCAGAGAGGATAGTAGTATATGTTGCGTGTTCAATGCTCGTAATGCAATTGGCATATGAATTGAGATTTAATAATGTGTTGATGTTGTTTCTCTAAATATTGTAATGGACTTTAGTAACTCGAGCTCGAGGTGATTTATATAGAACCTGATCACCCTCGCAAGAGCAAACCACGACAACCAACGTTACTCAACCTCAACCTCGATGCCCCAGACTTTTTGCATCGACGGAGGTAACGCATTGCCCCAGAAAACACCATTCTACAACGATCGTCTTCCGGCAATTGCAACAATGGCTCGCAAAACTCATTCCATCGTCATCTCTACCTTGATCTTGGTGTTTGTCGCAGTTCATGATTATGGCGGTCGGATGAACTTTATACTTTAAAAGTCTCCGAGCACATCTAGCTAGGCCTATTTTGGAGTGGGGAAAGTTACCGGGACTGATCAGCTAACCTGAATTGTATCAAACCCCCTGGAAACTAGTATACCGCTATCATCCTCATTAACTTAATCTGCTTATGCTATAGCTTGATAATCCAAAAAGCTAATTGCCAAACCAACGCTTGGAGGATAAGAAAGAAACAAAGTCAGGCCATAGTTTGACAAAAACTGGAGACTCACTCAGCATTAGGGGCAGTCGCACTTCGTTTTCTTGGAGATCCGAAGTCCGAGGTTTGTTGTCATCACCATCAATGAAGCTTCAGCACTCTATCGGCCGAAACGACACTGATGCAAGCTGGAGAGCTTTGTGTCCATGTACATTCCTGCACATACCATGTATACACTGGATGAATATAGAGTAGCATTTAAGTACTTAAGTATGTATAGCCCTAAGAAAAGACTAGCAACGATGGATTTTAAGAACAAGGTTATGTCAAAAGTGTAGTCTCATGATGCGTTATTCATACTATTACGAGAATGTCAACTCGGGGGATAAATAAATCTAACACAACAAACACTTATCTCCATTAATTCCGCGTAGTCGTGCCGATAACGTGTGGATAATACTCACTCTGATTATGCTGGAGTAGAGCGACAACTATAAATTTTTGGTGTACTGGGGATAAGTGAAATAGTATTTTAGCATGCATCCATGCTAGGCGGTAGTATTAATTTGAAATAGAGTGGGCATTTGATTATAAGGGACTTTTTCGTACACTGCTGTAGCACTCCAGAAACAAGCAAGTAAGTAAAAAAGTAAGTAAAAGAAAGACTACTAAGTAGACAATCAAACACACATCAGGAAGAAGGCTTAAGGCACATCATAGAAACAAAGGACTAGACTCCAAAGCCTGCGGCGACGACTTCAGCATAAAGCGAAGGACAGAGACAGGAGCACATAGTAAAGACTTCAGACCAACGACAAAGTACTGCTATGCCTAGAACATACAGCAGACACCAGAAGACATTGAGGAACCACTGAGCACCCAACGAAGATCGAAATCCAGAGATCAGACGGCTAAGCATGTAGCAAAGACCACGAACAAGAGATTTAACTATAACGCACACAATATTGTCAAGACCAGACACTACAGAGCAAGTGATCAAGGATGCATTGAAAACCAGACTTGACAACCAAGACAAGCATCGAAGTTAGACGGTTGAGAATACAGTAGAGGCCACAGACCACAAACGAAGCGAACAAAGCATACAACAGAGGCTAGGCGATCTATTAACCTAACAAGATCAATTCTAGCTCACACAGCAAAATCCAGAAACAAACAATTAAGCACAAGGTAGAAGTCAAAAGGTTGAGTAAACGGCAGAAAGAAAATCCTAAATCTTAAAGCTGAAAGAGATGAGACACCAAGCAAAGGACAAAGACGAAAAGGCAGACTTACAACGACACATATTGATCTGACAAGCAGAGATCAGACAAAGATTGGACGCGAAAATCTCCAATTTGTTTGAACACTATACGTGCACTACCGATCGGAGACTGATTGCTGATATCTGGATGTCGGCACTACGATTTACATATGGATCAAAGGCTGAACAGAGCACACAGCGAATGTCATGAGCCAAATACCTAAGGATGCAGCAGAAACGAGAGTCTAGGAATTGGATGATAGACCACATACAAACACAAGAGGCCAGACTTCAAGCGACAAAGATACAACAGAGAATAGAACACGCCCTGCCAGCCAGAGACAACTGTTTCTCTAAGCGGGCAAAACCTTAATTACTCTTTTATCTTCGCGTCATCTCTGTAGAACGACGCAATTAGGCACTTCAAAGCTGCATATGGCTCAAGAAAGTATGATGAAGTTGAAGACCTTGTAGAGACTGGGGAGCTTTGAGAGGATTTGATTTTTGTTGAGAAAGCTCTTCTAATCAACAAGTGAGCTGGTGGTGAGGAGGATTGAGGTACTTAAGTAGTAATAAGTCATTTTGCTCAATCCTCAAAAAAAAGTTTGCTTCGGTACAAAATGGTCTCATAAGCATGCAATCATCATAAATTTGAACGAGTACTCAAAAATCGATCCTTAACATGCGGTCCAATTTATATATATATATATATATATATATACATACATATAGAGCAACAGCCAGCTTATCCCACAGCAATGAGTACACAAGGTTCAAGCGATATGATGGCTCAACAACCAATTTCGGTCTTTTCCACAGTTGCAGTAGGAGATCAAGCAATCAAGATCTACAGACAATCGTATCATTTCTTGATTGACTACCTTCAAAACAGTATTGGTATATGGTGCCTTACTTTGGTACTGCAAAACAATCAACCTAGCGTTGTCGCAATTCTCGAGTTTCCTCAGTTTGACGTTGAAGTCTACCACCGACAAAGAGAGGAATTTTCAGCCCTTGTCAGAACGACATACCATAATCAATTGAATGGGACCCTTCTGCCTGGAGGGGTGAATTTGGATAGCGGTCATGGTTCGTCTTTCAATCAAGAGTTTGTAAAATATTCTCAAAAGGTCAAGTGCGGGACGTCTATCAGTCTAAAGACGGAGCCAAGATCAAACCCATCCCTATTCGGATCCTTTGGAGCGTTCATGGTCGATAAGAAAAGCAATAGGGTATTTGGTCTTACTTCTGCCCATAATCTTGCGGTCTATAGTCAACGTGAAGTCGATGGGGACCTTACAAAAAGGACTCAATTACATTCATCAGGGATACACATCGAGTGTCCTGCTATCACACACTATCGACGTGACATCGAAGACAGTAAGGAGGAAATTGCTAGACTCGAAGAAACCATTGAAGAGAACCGTGGAATTATCAATAATCGAGACCTTGTGAGATTAGAAGATGAGTTACAAGACCTCAAAACTACGCTGAAGGTTCAGGAGGAGAAGTCAATTAGCGAAGATCAGGTCAAATTTGGTACGACTACGCAGTACATGGAACTCCGTCCTAGTTCAGATCCAGATGACCTGTTGGCCAGTAGCCCAAAGAACGGAAAAACCCTCATCGACTATGCATTATTCGAGGTCGAGCCTGACAGAATATCGAGCAATGTAATCAGCGCAAGTCCTAACCAAAAACCAAAGCTACTTGGCAATGTCGTACCCTTGCGAGAGGGACAGAATGTTTTTAAAGCCGGATGTGTGAGTGGCATTACTTTTGCGGTTGTGAGTCCTGTTGAGATACACGTAGGAAGGGTTCCCAGATTTCCTCAAGATATTTTTGCCTTCCGGGGCGTGTCGACGGACGATGGGCCCTATGCGGAATCTAGCGGATTTATGACAATGGGAGATTCTGGTGGTGTAGTAGTCAGTAACGACAAGATTGACGAACAAATCCCAGGTAGACGGGGTCTAGTAGGCCTGTGTCAAGGAGTCGGGTCTGGTGGTTATAGCGATGCAAGGATTAAACTTGCCTTTTTTCAGCAACTTACTCATGTAGTCCGGAACGCTAAAAAGACATTTGGGCTCGATTTAGCAGCCTTTTCAGATATAATGGATTGAGAGGTGGGCTCTTTTGTCAAGATATATAGAATATTGATAGACAATCTTTGTTTTGTTTGACTAATTTTGCTTGTTTGTTTTGTTTGATATCCTTATAATCTCATGATTTTTTCCATACATCAGGAAAGTTGTAAACGTGTGTATGGGAGGTTAGTAATAGTAGTAATTCCGTGATTAGAGATACTGCGCGATGTCATGCGATGTCAATATTAAACTGTACGACGACTGACTACTGTCTTAGGGAAAGAATACCACAGGCTATCGGGCTATCAGACGTACTCGACGTACATACAATGCTATATCTTGACGTGCTCCATAATAGTGTGTGCAAGATTGATTGTCTTCAAATCGGCGGTTGTGTGAATTAAGAACAGTGTAATATATTTATACTAGGGTTTGAGTATAATGAGATCGTTTAGACTTATCTCAAACTTTACTTATCTTCTAGTTAGATCTATTTTGGATTTTATGGTGGAAGCTAAACAATCTAAAAGTGGCTTATAAGCATCAATAAATAGATAGACACAAGTCCGAAACTTGAATTTGGAGCTTCGTAATAAATCTCCATCTAATCTACATAGGGAGTCAGACTCTGCAATTTGCAGTCTAGTCAACCATTGGGAAACCCGTCGCAAAGACATTAACAATCCTCAAATCCATTGGTTTTCGTCACGATCGATTCAATTTGTTCAAAATACATACTGATTACCATTATGCAATCCGACAATTGCAAGGCAATCATACAGGCGAAAACAAAAAAGAACTGCTAAGTCTTTTTTTTCTGTTGTAAGTATTTCAAAACACCTGCAAATATATCATAAACATGTAGAGGCATTCTTCTGAACATCGTGACTAACATGTCCTCATTCCTATTTTTAGGTTGACAGAGTGTGATATCGCACAAACGTCTCTGACAACATCATTTAGCGTTTCTGACAAGATAGTATACACAAATTTTGCCTTGTAAAATGTCAGAATCTTGTGCTTACCTCATTAGATTTTTCTACGCAAGGGCGAGAGGATGAGGCTGGTTTAGCACAAGTGTCTTGTATCCTTCACCACAAGCAATTGCATCATTGGTATGGCGCTCTTTGGTGACCAATATAAGGAGTGTCCGTACACTTTGGGTACAACAGCTCATGCTCGAGTGCAGCCATCAAAACAACAACAATTCAAAGTCTCCAGAATGGTTGTTGAGTACGGGGATGAACCACCTGCCCGAAGCTCCAATGTTTGAACCAGCTACTCCTGATTTGGTAAGATCACAACATGCACTTATGTTCAGACAGCAATGGATGTCAATAGAAGTGAGGCTCTAATGGTGTCCGCGGATTTCAAAAGAAACAACAATTAGTTTCAGAAGAGTGTACTGTACAAGACCAATCTACACATTTACATCTTAGTCAAGGACTATTCTGTTTATCGGACTATACAGGAAGGATCATGTCTTTGACGCAGACTCAACAGCAGAATTCGCATTCGCTATTCAACAAAGTGCATGCAACGCCGCTGATGCCTGAATGAACCTACAATTAGTGAAAGCGTCTGGCATAATCCTTTCTAAAACCAAAACAGAATCTGCAGAGAGCTTTCTGAAGCCTTCAAACTCCAATCAAGTCACACCCTCTGCTGGCTGATTAACCGGTTTGTTGGTTTGTTGTAACAGTCATTCATACTGTGATGATTAACACCACTCAGAAGAATTTGATTCTACATATATACTCACTCATCAGGAAGCAATGACAGGAGTTTGACGTTTGTGCAACAGTTTTTTAGCGAATTTACAATTATGCAAGGCTTCTCCGTAACGGGGATCAAGCATGCAGATGAAAGAACTGAGCTCTGAAACATAATAGCAGGTGCAATTTTGTCATCTTGATTTCTACCGCCATTGACCACGAGTCGAACTGGGATAACGAGATGTGACAATGTGGTGGGAAAGAAAGGAGCAGGCTGGCAAAGCCATGATTTGCGGATAAAGTTTGGTTCTTGGGTATTTTTAGACAAGGGGCCCCTAGACTTGAACGAGATGGCGTTGATCACTGCCGGATTGAGAGTTGAAATTTATCACACACAAAAAGATGCAGGATCAACAATTGACAAACCTGTATTATTCATTTAAGTGATAACCAGAAACACGATTGCAATAGCACCAACTAAAGCTATTTTTGTTTGAATTGATATAGGCACCTGATCTCGGATCTAAAAGGGACGATATATGATTCATAGCCCCTCGAGCGATGACCATAGAAATTTGAATCATTTGTCAAGCAGAGAGCCTTGGCTACGCGATTAAGAAAAAGTGCCCCTCAAGAAAAAAGTGGATAGGCATGGAGGCTAAGCTTTCACTGATCATGATTCTGCCTACCCCTTATAGACGCACTACACCATCAATTTTGTCAAGATGCATGGTTATTGCACATCAAATTCCAATTTAGGCTCGAACTCTGATGTTGAAAAGAGACGGCCTAATAGGAGGTCCTCGCACAAATATCGTGAGGCTTGACAACGAATTTTACACCTCCTATTTGACGGATTAAACTAGGGTCTGTTATTTGGAGAAATTTTCATGTGCCTGAATGCTTTGTGCACACCTCTAGGAGACACTTGCTGCAATAGCGACCGGAAACAAGAGGTCCGTGACAATAATGAGTCTGAATCTTAACTCAGCCCCTAGCTCCACGCTAGTTGATGTTTGATTAGCGCTAACAAAAGATTTCACAAACTATTGCGCAAAACACCTTGAATTTTGTGAATGGTTGTGCAGGTCAGTAGAGAAAAAATATAGTAATTTAAGGATTAACAGATTAACGAGAGCGTTTATGCAATTATGTCTGCTGGCATACATTGTCAACAAATGAAAATAACTTGGCATTCACCAAGATTATAAACTTAACTACATAAGCTAAGCAAGGCTACCCGGAGGTTCGACACATGCTGCCTATATTTAAACTATCTTTTCGCCTTATAAATTAAGACATAGCCACAAGCGCTATCAATCAGCATCAGTATATAAATCAGGCCCCTACGACTTTGTTTGAAGGACGCATTTGGACGACAAGAACTATATCAAACACAACTCTGACATACACAGAATCTCAAAATGAGATCGTTTGGAATTATTGCAGCCATCTCGCTCTTGTGTCACAACGTGGCAGCAGTTTGTACATGCCCAGACCAGGTCGCCAAAGCCGTGCAATGCAAAAGCACAACAGACTTTGCTTGCCTTTGCACATCAACCTATGCTTTTGATCTGCAGACGTGCTTTGCCAGTGGTTCGTCTTGCTCTGATAGTGATGAACAGGCTGCGACGAAATCATACTATGCTGGTTGCTCGCAAGTAAATGAGAAGGAGCCGGTACCTACAATTTCACGATCTTCACGGTCTTCCACAACTGTAACCACATCTACAGAATCATCATCGTCTTCTACATCTAGCTCCGCAAGTACTACGTCAGCTACAGAAAGCGCATCTGTTACTGATGCCGCTGCTCAACAAACAACAACTCCAACAACTCCAACAAACCCACCAGATGAAATGGATATGATGCGACGAAAGTTGAAAAACTACAAACTTATTGGTGGTATCGTTGGTGGGGTCATGGGTCTAATCATCATTGTTCTTGCTATCTCAATATTCTTCCTAATCCGACACTTCCGTCAGAAAATGATTGAAGAAAAGAAAAAGGCAGAGGAGGAAGCATCACACTTTATTCAAGAAGGCTTCCGTAATCCTTCCCCCGCCAATCATCCTTCTGCGAAACGAGTATACAGTTTACAACGACCATTGTCCTACGCTCTTGGAGAATACAACTCATCTGAACACGAAGGTCCTTCAGCAGAGAAGCTGTCCCTTCTGGGCCCTCATCACGCCATGATTTCTACCCCATCTTCAGTTTCTTCCAGGTCTGAGAGGAGCGGAAACGTCAGCTCGAGAAGTATACCTGCGAGTCCAATGTCACAAGTGGCGGAATCTATGGTCGCCAGGAAACCTGTTGGTACAGGCCTGAGTGTACAACCTCCACATGATCCTACTCTGGATGATGCTGCAAGTGTGGATGTACACTATTCTGATACACCCACACATGAGAGACATATGTGGGAGTCGAGACCTACCACACCCGCACAGTTTCCTGACAGACAGTAATGTATGCTATTCTTTGAACCAACATCCCTTATACGATCCTCTTTTTTACTCTGTTCATTCATTTTGGAATTATTTTATGTATTTTATATATACCCCCTGGTTGCTTATGTCCTTTCTTTCAATCTTTCTTTAGCACATCCTCAGACCTGTGCTGGGGTTTTTCCTTTCTATCTCTGCAACAACACTCAAGAAGTGACATTATACTTCCCGGACTCACGTCCAATCATTAAACTCGAGTTTGTTGGTTGTTCATTTTGTATTTTTTGATCAAAGATCAGATAGGCGTTTAACGTTTTACTATACCATGTAGGTTTAAGAATAGATGTCAAAAGACAGGTTTTTAGTTTGACGATGGAGGCGAAAAATCATGAATACTAGGTATAGGTGACTACATCACAGCTGTTTAATTTTAACGATCATATTGAAAAACAAGAAAATGATTTGATCAGGAGGTATACATGGAGAAGGAATGCTACTGTTGTTATTGTGAGTATTAATAACTATATATCCAATGTTTACAAAGTTTTTATTAAATGTGCTTGGACGATGGAGAGTTCTACTTCATGCATGGGCCTATTCTTGTTTAGTCTATGTATGATAGAAAACATATTTGTTTGCCAATAACAAGAGTTTCGACTTCTGATATCGTACTGCATCATCTATTTAAAGCATTCTCGCACTGTAGTGATTTATATTTTGATTTTAGGATGACGCTTGTGAGTATTATGTTCTGGAGAGTTCTTACATTGATGAGGAAGAATGCGTCTACTATGCAAACACATGAAACTGAAGAGATATGTGAGGAAGAGAATAAATAGTATTTGTAATAGCTACAGGAGAATTAGAAAGGGAAGAGGAAAAGAAAATACAAAAATACTAAGATTGGTATCTAAATGCTGCGCTACGGAAAACTAAAGATAAACAAGCAAGGGATATTATAACATGACTCCTATTTTCTGTAATTTGTGCTATGTTTTTGATCACATCTGATCACATTTAATTATGAATAAAGCTTCGGTAGTAAGTATATACACATCGTCTGTTAAGGACTCGTCGAATGAATAAGGAAAATCATAAAAAATCATTGAATACATTGGTTTAAGTCTCCATTTCCTATTCAGAGTAATTGTCAGACAACAAACGTTTATCCCTATACCTCAACAACACCGGCTCATTGGTAGCACCCTCGAGCTCAGGCGCTTCCGAAAGCTCCGGAATAATTGAGTGTGTAAACTTGGATGACGTTGGTGTTCTTGGTGATAACGGTGTCTTTGATATTTCAGACAGCTCTTCGTCGCTGGGGAGATATGCAAAAGCATCACTATCACAACGAGATCTGTCTAATGGTATCATCGTTGGTGATCTTAGACCGTGATCCCATGGTAAGTCTTCTATTATATTAAAGTCGATTGGAATGTATGCATCACTATCTTTTCGAGGAATCGTATATGCCACGCTTGTTTTTCTGGTTGTTGGCAATGGTGTGGGGATGTCAAAGTGGAAGGCTTCTCGAGCGGAGGCTGGGCTCATGATGCCGTAATCTGTGCTTGTAGTATTTGTCATGGTCGGAGATGCTGGATGATTTGAGACGATTGGGGATGTCGGTGATGTCGG
>Ga0160427_10002449_pt1 | contig 11159 bp, 11 predicted proteins | sample SolpanmetagenomL_FD_108194 | JGI IMG/M metagenome (GOLD analysis project Ga0160427, IMG submission 108194) | Solar panel surface microbial communities from Lawrence Berkeley National Laboratory, California, USA - L | ecosystem: Engineered > Built environment > Solar panel > Unclassified ...
GAGCGCGCCGGCGATGCCGCCGGCGAGCAGGACTGAGGTTCGAACGCGCATGGATGCCCCTTCGCATCTCGGCTCTCGGCTCCCGGTGGTGCCGAAAGTAAGTTGTGGGCGAGAACATACTCCGCCCGTCCGCTCGCGCCAGGGATCGTGACCGGGTTGTGACCTGGAACCCCCCGTCCGGCGCACCGGGCCCGCAGGGCGGCCCGGGGGTGCGCGGGCCGGCCGCGGCCACCGCGGTGGGCGTCGGGACCGTCGCCGGGAGCTGGGAGGCTGGGGACATGCGCCGACCTCCGAGCCTCCCGTGACCCGGAACGCCACGACCCCCGACACCCCGCCCCCGGGCGACCCGACCCCGGGCGACCCGACCCCGGCCGCCTCGACGGCGGCCGCCTCGACGGCGGCCCGCACCGCCGGTCTCCGCGAGCGGCTGACCTGGACCACGCTGGCCCCGCCGGCCGCGCTGGTCGTGCTGGCGCTGTCGTGGGGCCGCTACCCCGGCACGGTGGTCGCGGTCCTGCTCGCGGTCGTCCTGGCGGCGGCCGTGCTGGCCGCCGTGCACCACGCCGAGGTGGTCGCCCACCGCGTCGGCGAGCCCTACGGGTCCCTCGTGCTGGCGGTCGCCGTGACCGTCATCGAGGTCGCCCTCATCGTCACGCTGGTGACCGCCGGGGGTCCGGAGACCGCCTCCCTGGCCCGCGACACCGTGTTCGCCGCCGTCATGATCACCTGCAACGGCATCCTCGGGCTGTCCCTGCTGGTGGGCGCGCTGCGCCACCGCGTGACGGTCTTCAACGCCGAGGGCACCGGGGCGGCCCTCGCGACGGTCGCGACCCTCGCCACGGTCTGCCTGGTGCTGCCGACGTTCACGACGGCCCGCCCCGGCCCGGAGTTCTCCCCGGCGCAGCTGGCCTTCGCCGCGGTCGCCTCCCTCGCGCTGTACGGGTTGTTCGTCCTCACCCAGACGGTGCGCCACCGCGACTTCTTCCTGCCGGTGGCCGCCGACGGCAGCGTCCTGCCCGACGAGGACGAGCACGCGGCCCCGCCCAGCGACCGGGCGACGCTGGGCAGCCTCGTGCTGCTGCTCGTCGCGCTCGTCGCCGTCGTCGGCCTGGCGAAGGTCGAGTCCCCGACCATCGAGGCGGGGGTGATGGCGCTGGGCTTCCCCGCCTCCTTCGTCGGCGTGGTCATCGCCCTGCTCGTGCTCGCCCCGGAGACCCTCGCCGCGGTCAAGGCCGCGCGCCGCGGCCGCATCCAGATCAGCCTCAACCTGGCCTTCGGGTCGGCCATGGCGAGCATCGGCCTGACCCTGCCGGTCATCGCCGTGTCGACCATCTGGCTCGACGGCCCCCTGCTGCTGGGGCTGGGCTCCACCCAGCTCGTGCTGCTGGGCCTGACCGTCGTGGTCGGCACCCTCACCGTGGTGCCGGGCCGGGCCACGTCCCTGCAGGGCGGCGTCCACCTGGTCCTCCTGGCGGCGTTCCTCTTCCTGGCCGCCAGCCCCTGACGCGACCGGCCGGGGCGCGTCGGCGCCTGGCACGATCACCGCGTGAGCGACCTCCTGGCCCTCGGCTCCTACACGTCCGCGACGGGCGGGCGGGGCGCGGGCGTCTCGCTCCTCGCGCGCGACCCGGCGACCGGGCACGTGCGGCCCGCGGGCACGCCCTCGCCCGGGGACTCGCCGTCCTTCCTGGCCGCTGCGTCCACCCCCGGCGCGGCGCGGCCGGGGACGCTGCACGCCGCGCACGAGCTGGAGCGGGGCCGCGTCTCGACCCGCCGCGTCGACGGCGCGGGCTGGACGGTGCTGGGTGAGGTCCCCTCGGGCGGGGACAGCCCCTGCCAGCTCGCCCTGCACCCCGCGGGCGGGCTGCTCGTGGTCGCCAACTACGGCGGGTCCGTCGGCGTCGTGGCGGTGCGCGACGGGGTCGTGGCCGAGCTCGTGCAGACGCTGACGGCGACGGGGAGCGGCCCGGTGGCCGACCGGCAGGAGGGCTCGCACCCGCACTCGGCGACGTTCCTGGGCGACGGCGCGACGGTCGTGCTCGCCGACCTGGGCACCGACGAGCTGCGCGTGCACGCCGTGGACGTCGCGGCCGGCCGCCTCGTCGAGGAGCCCGTCCAGGTCGTGCGCACGGCGCCCGGCTCCGGCCCCCGCCACACCGCGCTGCGCGACGGCCGCCTGCTCGTCGTGGGGGAGCTCGACGCCACGGTCACGTCCTTCGCCGTGTCGGGCGGGCGCCTCGGCGACCCCGTCGTGCAGCCCGGCATCCTCGAGCGGCGTGCCGGGGACGTCTTCCCCTCGGAGATCGCCGTGGCGCCCTGGGGGCTGGTGGTGGCCCACCGCGGCGCCGACGTCGTCACGCTGCTGGAGGTGGTCGACGGCTCGCCCCGTGCGGTCCGCGACGTCCCGGTCGGCGCCCGCAACCCCCGCCACGTGGCCGTCGTCGGCCACGACCTCTACGTCAGCGCGCAGGACTCCGACGTCGTCGTGCACCTGCGCCTGGACGCGGACCTCGCGGTCGTCGACCGCTCCGACGTGGGCGTCGCGACCCCCACGTTCGTGCTGCCCCTCTGACGGCCGGGTCCCCGGACCGCGGCCGCCGGGGGTCCCGCGGGAAGGTGGGGGCGGACCCGCCGACGGGGGCGAGATGTTGAGGAATAAACTTCTCGACGTCGAGACACCCGAGAGAGCGGAGAGCACCGTGCGTGCAGTGCAGTACCGGACCATCGGCGGCGCACCGGAGGTCGTCGAGATCGACAAGCCCGTCCCCGGACCCGGCCAGGTCCTCCTGGAGGTGACCGCCGCCGGGATCTGCCACTCCGACGACTTCGTCATGGGGCTGCCCGCGGAGCAGTACACCTACGGGCTGCCGCTGACCCTGGGGCACGAGGGCGCCGGGCGCGTCGTCGAGCTCGGCGCCGGCGTCGAGGGCCTGGAGATCGGCACGAACGTCATCGTCTACGGGCCGTGGGGCTGCGGCACGTGCCACCAGTGCGCGCAGGGCAAGGAGAACTACTGCACGCGCGCGGCGGAGCTGGGCATCGACCCGCCCGGGCTGGGCGCTCCCGGGGCCCTCGCCGAGTTCATGGTCGTGGACTCCCCGCGCCACCTGGTCCCCATCGGCGACCTGGACCCGGTGAAGACCGTGCCGCTCACCGACGCCGGCCTGACGCCGTACCACGCGATCAAGCGCTCCCTGCCGAAGCTGCGCGCCGGCTCCACCGCCGTCGTCATCGGCACGGGCGGCCTCGGCCACCTGGCCATCCAGATCCTGCGGGCCCTGTCCCCGGCGCGGGTGATCGCGCTGGACGTCACCGAGGAGAAGCTGGCCCTGGCCACCTCCGTCGGCGCCCACGACGTCGTCCTGTCCGACGCCGACGCCGCGACCACCGTCCGCGAGCTGCTGGGCGGTCGCGGCGCGCAGCTCGTCCTCGACTTCGTCGGGGCCCAGGCGACCATCGACACCGCGATGGCGGTGGCCGACGTCGAGTCCGACGTCACCATCGTGGGCATCTCGAGCGGGCCCGCGGCCGCGCAGGTCGGGTTCTTCCGCCAGGCCTACGAGGCGTCGGTGTCGGTCCCCTACTGGGGCAGCCGCAGCGAGCTCATCGAGCTGGTCGAGCTGGCCCAGCAGGGCGTCTTCGACGTGCACACCGAGATCTTCGCCCTGGCGGACGCGCCGCGCGCCTACGAGCGCCTGCACGAGGGCACCCTCACGGGGCGCGCCGTCGTGGTGCCCTCGCTCTAGGGACCACCGGGGCCTTCGTCACCCCCGGGGCCTGGCCGCCCGCAGCCGGTCCAGCAGGACCGCCCGGGCGGCGCGGCCCTCGGGGGTGGGCAGCAGCGGGTAGACGTGGACCAGCCCCTCGCCCCAGTGCTCGTCGACGTCGACCCCGGCCGCGCGGGCCCGTGCGACGAGCAGCCGGGTGTCGGGGTTCAGGACGTCGCGCGTGCCGCTGAAGACCGTGAGCGGGCCGAGGCCGCGCAGGTCCCCGGCGAGGGGGCTGACGCGCGGGTCGTGCACGGGCAGGTCCCCGCGCCACAGGTCGACGAAGACGCGCGTGCCCTCGCGCCCGAGCCACGGGTCGCCCGGCTCGACCGCGTCGATCCCCGGGTTGGTCAGCGACAGGTCGAGGGCGGGGGCGATGAGCACCGTGCGCGGCACGGTCCAGCCGTGCTCGTCGCGCAGCACCTGGGCCGCCGACAGGGCGATCTGCCCGCCGGCCGAGTCGCCCGCGAGGCTCGTCGCGCCGTACCGCGCGTCGCTGGCCCGCACGAGGTCCACGACGCCCGCGACCACGGCGGCCGCCGTCCCGGCCGGCACGAGCGGGTAGATCGGGACGGTCACGGTCGTGCCGACCTCGGCGGCCGTGCGCGCGGCGAGCTGCCAGTGCTGCAGCGCGATCTCGTTGACCCACGCGCCGCCGTGGACGTAGAGGACGCCGCCGCGGGCGCGACCGTCGCGCGGGGCGAGCCGGTAGACGGGCCAGCCCCCGACCTCCTCCACGCCCACGGTCACGTCGCCGCGCAGCCGCCGCGGCGGGCCGTAGGGGCGCGGGCGCAGCCGCCGCTGCTCGACGTGGCGGCGGGCTGCGGCGGCGCTGACGTAGGGGCGGTTCGCGCGGGTCAGGCGGAACCACGCGACGGCGGCCGCGTGCGCGGGACTGGGCACCGGTGCTCCCTCGCGCCTGCCGCCCGGGGCCGGGCGGTCCCCGCCGACGCTAGCCCGCCGCGCGGGCCGGCACCTCGACGACGTCGAGGTCGCGGGCGACGTGGACCTGCGTCGCGGCGCCCACGGCCGCGACAGCCGCCTCCGCCTCCTCGCGCACCTCGTCGAGGTCGCCGTAGCGCTGGGAGAAGTGGGTGAGCACGAGCCGCCGCACCCCGGCGCGCGCCGCGATCGTCGCGGCCTGGTGGGCGGTGAGGTGGGCGTACTGCTCGGCGAGGCCGGCGTCGCGCTCGAGGAAGGTGGACTCCACGACGGCGAGGTCCGCGCCCGCGACGAGCTCGGCGACGCCGTCGCAGCGCCGCGTGTCCATGACGAACGCGAACGACTGTCCCGGCCGCTCGGCCGTGACGTCGGCGAGGCGGACGCCGCGCAGCTCACCGTCGCGCTGCAGCGCACCGACGTCCGGGCCGGAGAGGCCGGCCGCCGCCAGCCGGTCGGGCAGGAACCGCCGTCCCGCCGGTTCCTGCAGCCGGTAGCCGACCGCGGGGACGCGGTGGTCCAGCGGCGTCGCCGTCAGGCGGGAGCCGGCGACGTCGGCGACCTCGGCCCCCGCGGTCGGCGGGATCCCCACCACGTCGACGGGCAGCCCCGTGGCCGCGACACCGGCCAGGGCGCGCAGGTGGGGGACGGCGTGCTCGGGGCCGTGCACGACGACCGAGCGGTCGGGCGCGTCCAGCGCCATGCGGGCCAGCACGCCCGGGACCCCGAGGCAGTGGTCGTTGTGCGCGTGCGTGACGCAGATCCGCTCCAGGCGGGGGGAGGCGACCCCGGCCAGGACCATCTGGCGCTGCGTGCCCTCGCCCGGGTCGAACAGGACGGACGTGCCGTCCCAGCGCAGGACGTAGCCGTTGTGGTTGCGGGTCCGCGTGGGCGCCTGGCTCGCGGTGCCGAGGACGACGAGTTCGCGGGCGGGCACGGCGCCACCCTGCCACCCTCGCCACGGGGCGGCCCCCCGGACGCCCGAGCGTCGGGGCGGGGCGCGCAGGGCGCTCAGACCTGCGTCTGCAACCAGGCCGCCAGGCCCTTGATCGTGGCGATGATGTTCCCGAAGAAGCCCGTGATCAGCGAGACGCCCCAGTCGGCGGCGCTGCCGCTGTAGTCCGCCGTGAACAGGGCGATGACGACGTAGACGAGCACCACGATCTTCACGACCCACAGGAGGTGGCCGACGACGCCCGGGTCGGGCTGGAGGAAGCGCACAGGGAGTCCTTCCCCTCGGGGAGCAGAGCCGGCCGCGGGTCCGCGGACCCGCAGCGGCACCCTCATCCGACCGGCTGCTCGACCCGGTGAGGGAACGGACGGCCGGGCCCCGCGCCCGCGGTGGGCGTCGGGGTTCCTCCGACCGGTGCGGCCCCGGAACGTGGTGCGGCGCACGCTGGGGAGTGTGCCGTGCGGGGATGACCTTGTCGAGCAGGGCCCCACCTCGCGCCGCCCGGCCCGGCGGTCTCAGGCGGTCCCGCCGCCGTTGACCATCCAGTCGACGCCGAAGCGGTCGGTGAGGGCCCCGTAGTGGTCGCCCCACACCTGCTGCTCGAACGGCGTGGTGACCTCACCCCCCTCGGCGAGGCCGGTGAAGGACGTGCGCAGCTCGTCGAGGTCGTCGCCGTACAGGCAGAGGGCGGTGCTGCTGCCGGTGGCCGCGGCCATCCCGGCCATCGCGTCGGAGACCATCAGCGTGAAGCCGGACGGGGCGTCGAGCTGGCCGTGCATGACGCCCTCCGGGTCGACCCCCTCGCCGCCGCCGAACTCGCCGAAGGTGGAGATGCGCACGTCCCCGCCGAGGACGGAGCGGTAGAACTCCAGCGCCGCGCGGGCGGCGCCGCCGGGCAGCGAGACGTAGGGGCTGAGGTGCAGGGCCACGGGGACCTCCGGGGAGCGCTGGGACGAGCCGACCCCCCTGCGACCCGCCGCGGCCGCGGAACTCATCGGTGCCGGGCGCGGCGGGGCGGCCCGCACCTGTCCGCGGGGGCGCCGGGGGAGCTACGTTGCGTCCGTGATCGGGTCCGCGCCGGCGGGTTCGCGCGGCAGCGGACGGAGCGACATGCGGATCCTGGTCATCGGTGCGGGCGGCGTCGGCTCGGCGGCGGTGCGCATCGCCGTGCGGCGGAGCTTCTTCGAGGCGCTCGTGCTGGCCGACCACGACCCGGCGCGCCCGCAGCGCCTCGTCGGGGAGCTGGGCGACGACCGGCTCGCCGCCGCGACCGTCGACGCCTCCGACCCGGCCGCCGTCGCCGCGCTGGTGCGCGAGCACGGGGTGACGCACGTGCTGAACGCGGTGGACCCGCGGTTCGTCATGCCCGTCTTCGAGGGGTGCTTCGCCGCGGGGGCGACCTACCTGGACATGGCGATGAGCCTGTCGCGCCCGCACCCCGAGCGCCCGCACGAGCTGCCGGGGGTGATGCTCGGCGACGAGCAGTTCGCGGCCGCGCCGGACTGGGAGGCGGCCGGTCGCCTCGCGCTGGTCGGCATCGGCGTGGAACCCGGGCTGTCCGACATGTTCGCGCGCTACGCCGAGGACCACCTGTTCTCCGAGGTCGACGAGCTCGGGGTCCGCGACGGCGCGAACCTCGTGGTCGACGGGTACGGGTTCGCCCCGTCGTTCTCCATCTGGACGACGATCGAGGAGTGCCTGAACCCGCCGCTGGTGTTCGAGCGCGACCGCGGCTGGTACACGACGGCGCCGTTCAGCGACCCCGAGGTGTTCGACTTCCCCGAGGGCATCGGGCCCGTGGAGTGCGTCAACGTCGAGCACGAGGAGGTCGTGCTCATGCCGCGCTGGACGTCGGCGCGGACGGTCACGTTCAAGTACGGCCTGGGCGACGAGTTCATCGGCGTGCTGCAGACCCTGCACAGGCTGGGGCTGGACTCGACCGTCCCCCTGCAGGTCGGGGGCGTCCCCGTCTCGCCCCGCGACGTCGTCGCGGCGGCCCTGCCCGACCCGGCGACGCTGGGGGACCGCATGCGCGGCAAGACGTGCGCCGGGGTCCTCGTGCGCGGGCGGGGCACGGACGGGGAACCCCGGGCGGTGTACCTGTACCACGTCGTGGACAACGAGTGGTCGATGGCCGAGTACGGCGCGCAGGCCGTGGTGTGGCAGACGGCCGTGAACCCCGTCGTCGCCCTGGAGCTCCTCGCGGCGGGGACCTGGAGCGGTTCCGGGGTGCTGGGCCCCGAGGCCTTCGACGCCCAGCCGTTCCTCGACCTGCTCGCCGCCCCCGCGCCGCAGGGTTACGGGTCGCCGTGGGGGATGCGCGAGGAACCCGTCAGCTGAGCTCGCCCGCGGGCGGCTCCGCGGCGATCAGCTCCCGCACGACGGTGACCGCCTGCGCGAAGTAGCGGTGCCCCGGCGGGCGGGTCAGCAGGTCGGCCACCGAGAACAGGTCCAGGCCGGTGCTCAGCGCCCGCCAGTCCGGCGGCAGGTCCCCGCCCGCGTCGGTGAACCCGGCGAGGAACCCCGCCTCGAACGCCGCGCCGCGGGGGCGCCGCAGCAGGTTCCCGACGTCGAAGAGCGGCGAGCTGCTGAACGCGAACTCCCAGTCGAGGACCGCCGCGAGCCGCCACCGCCCGTCCACCTCGTCGACGAGCAGGTTCTTCGGGTTGAGGTCGGCGTGCACGAGCCGGCGGGCGCCCGCCAGCCGGCCGACCTCCGGGGTGAGCCGGGCGGCGAGGCGCCGCAGGCCGTCCACGCCGGCCGCTCCGAGCGCCGCGCGAGCCGGCGCGCTGCCGCTCAGGCAGCGCTCGACGAAGACGTCGAGGCTGCTCGTCGGGTCCACCCCGGGCGGGCCGGGCACGAGGTCCCCGCCGCTGGAGGACCCGCCGCCGAAGAACCCCGGCCGCGCGAACTCCACGGACCCGAGCCGGGCCAGCGCGGCCCCGACGTCGCGGCCGCACGCCCCGGCCGCCCCGGCGTCCAGCGCCGGCAGGACGGCGCCGAGGTCCCGGCCCGGCACGAGCACCGACAGCAGCGCGGGGGCGCCGCTGAGCGCCCCGTCCGGATCGGCGGCCACGACCGGCGCCACGGGGACGAGGCCCTCGACGCGGCGCAGCAGGGCCACCTCGACGGCGCACGTGCCCGTGCCCGTGAACCGCCGCAGGGCGAAGCGCGTCCCGTCGGCCGCGGTGAGGGCCAGCGTCTCGTTCGAGTACCCGCCCGTCAGCACCGCGACGTGGGCGACCGGGCGTCCGAGGGCGTCGGGCCCCTCCAGCCAGGCGCGCGTCGGGGCGTCCAGCAGGGCCCCACCCGGCGGCTCGTCGTCCTGCGGCACGAGGTCCCCCGTCGGGTCGGTGCGGTGCGGTGGGGGCCGAACCTACCGGGCGCCCAGGCCTGGCCATCGGATCTGTTCTGCATCCGATACGACGTGTATCGTCTCCGGGGTGACGGAGACGCAGCAGGCCCCGCGGATCACCCGGCGGCGGGTGCAGACGCGGCAGCGGATGCTCGAGGCGGCGCTGCAGGTGGTGGCCGAGCGGTCCCTGGCCTCGGCCTCGATCGAGGCCGTGTGCGAGCGCGCCGGCTACACCCGCGGCGCCTTCTACTCGAACTTCGCCTCGATGGACGACCTGCTGGTCGCGCTGTTCGAGGACCGCGCCGAGACGGTGCTGCTGGCCCTGCGCTCCGGCCTGGAGACCGACCCGGCCGCGGTGGCTGCGGGTGGGGAGCGGGAGGTCGGCGCCGTGGTGTCCCGGCTGCTGCGGACGCTGCCGAGCGACCGCCTCTGGTACCTCGTGCTCAGCGACGTCGCGGCCCAGGCCCTGCGCGAGGAGCGCGCCGCCCGCGTCCTCGCCGACTACCGCGCCTCGACGCGCCGGCAGATCGCCCCCGCGCTGGCCACCGCGCTGGAGCACCTGGGCCGCCGTCCGGCGACCTCGGTCGAGGCGCTCACGGGCGCGGTCGTCGCGCTCTACGAGGGCACCTCGGCGCAGGTGCACCTCGACGCGGAGCCACCGGCGGAGGACGAGCGCGTCGGGGCCCTCACCGCGCTGGTGCTCGGCCTGACCGTCCCGCTCGACCGGGACGGGGCCCCGGCGTGAGCGCCGCCGAGGTGCCGGGGGACGCGGTCGTCGAGGACGTCGCGCCGCCGCCGGTCCCGGCCCTGCGGGCCCGCGGCCTCCGGCTGGAGCACCACCGCCGCACCGTCTTCGGCCCGCTGGACGTCGACGCCGAGGCGGGCGACCTGCTCGTCGTGCAGGGGCCCGCGGGCAGCGGGAAGACGTCGCTGCTGCTGGCGCTGGCGGGACGCCTCGCCGTGGACGCGGAGGTGCGGGAGGTCTGCGGCCTGCCGCTGCCGCGCGCCGCCCGGGCCGTGCGCCACCGCGTCGCCCTGGCCGAGCTGCGCGGCGTCAACGACCTCGACGACGCCCTCACCGTCGAGCAGCACGTCGCCGAGCGCCTCGTCATCCACCAGCCGTGGTGGAAGCCGTGGGTGGCCGGCGCCCGCGTCGCGGAGGTCCTCGACCGCGTCGACGCGGCCCTGGAGGCCAACGCCTCCCTCGTGGAGTCCTCGCGCGCCGCCCGCCACGTCCGCCACGGTGCCGAGGGCCAGCCGGCCGCGGACCCGTCCGCCCCGCACCGGCTGCGGCGGGAGGAGTTCGTCAGCGACCTCCTGCCGCTGGAGCGCCTCGTCCTCGGCGTCGTCCTCGCGCTGCTCGGCCACCCCGAGGTCCTCGTGGTCGACGACGTCGACGCGCTGCGCGACGCCGAGGACGGGGCCCGCGCCTGGGCGGCCCTGCTGGCCCTGGACGGCTACGACGACGACCGCGGCCACCACGCGCTCACGGTCGTCGTGACCTGCCAGGACGCGGCCGCCGCGGCCGCCGCGGCCGCGCTGCCCGGGCTGGGGACGACGACCCGGCGGGTGCGCGTCCTGCCGCTGCGGCCGGACCCCACGCCCGAGGGAGACCCAGCACCCGAGGGAGCCCCCGCACCCGAGGGAGACCCCGCACCCGAGGCCGACCCCGCCGGCGGCCCCCTCCCGACCGACCCCGGAGCCCTCTGATGCCGCTGATCTCCCTGCCCTGGCTGGAGCTCGCGCGCTTCCGCCGGTCCCTGCTCACCAAGCTGGCGCTCGTCGTCGTCGTGGTCATCCCGTGCCTGTACGGCGGGCTGTACCTGGCCGCGAACTGGAACCCGACCGGCGAGCTCGCGAACCTCGACGCGGCCGTCGTCGACCAGGACGTCCCGGCGCCCGGCACGGGCGGCGACGGCACGACGCGCACCGTCGACGCCGGCCGGCAGATCGTGGCCGAGGTCACCACGGCGGGCGCGGCGGGGTTCACCTGGCACGAGGTCAGCGCGCAGCGCGCAGCGGCGGGGCTCGACGACGGCGACTACGCCGCGGTGCTGACCGTGCCGCGCGGCTTCTCCGCGGACCTCGTGTCCACCGGGGGAGCGCAGCCGCGCAAGGCGCAGCTGAGCGTCGTGACGAACGACGC
>Ga0160427_10002450_pt1 | contig 11156 bp, 14 predicted proteins | sample SolpanmetagenomL_FD_108194 | JGI IMG/M metagenome (GOLD analysis project Ga0160427, IMG submission 108194) | Solar panel surface microbial communities from Lawrence Berkeley National Laboratory, California, USA - L | ecosystem: Engineered > Built environment > Solar panel > Unclassified ...
AAAACGAAAAAGGAATGAGCTGGCGAGTAGACGAATTAGATAAACTTTTTCTAGTCGTGACGAAAGGAAAATATACAAGGAAAACACAAGAGATCATGCGATCTACAGCAACCCCATCATATATATGATGGGGTCCTTGAAATTCGTAAGAACCGAAAGGGAAAGGTACCAAAAGAAGAAAACGTCGTGAAGCTAAAAGTGGATTGCTTGTCATTAAATTTTGGTATCAGCCATAACGAAGCTTATTTTGGGATGTTGTAAGGATCAAGAACATATTGCTAGATAGTTTGACCAATGTCATTGTGCTTAATCCATCTCCTCAGTGATGCCATTAATCTCATCTTTTCGACACGCGTTTTCCAAGATGTTTGCCCATTTACCACTTGTACCAGCATGGCTATGCTTGAGATGTTGTCGGAAATGATCTGCTCTGAAAAACTTCTTCTGTTGGTTACATTCGCCGTATTTATGTACATTACTCAAATGGTCCATTCGCTCATCCCAGTCAGCGGGCTTTGCAAATTCGTTTCCGCAGTAACCGCAAATGTCAAAAAGATTTGGCTTGGACACTGATGCATGGAATGCTGCCTCAACGCCTTGGAGAGCTGCACATGACCATGAATGCTTTCGGAGATGTAGAGAATTTTGATGTCGTTCTGCTTCGTTCTTGTTCTTGAATCTATGTGGACAGAACTGGCAGATGTATTGTTTTTCTAGCTCATGCATTCTACAAACAGTTAGTTCAAACAATCGTAGATTTGCGGGTAAAAATATACTCACTGAAGGTCCAATTTGTTTTCAAATTTCTTTGGCTTCTTTGGACAACATTCGCACATGAGAGCACCAAGCATTTTAGGCGCGGAGTGATGTTTGGGTCCAATTGCTGCAAGACTAGCTTCTTGTCGACCAACAGCTTCTGATACAGTTCTTTGGTGACCTCGTTGATAACTCGATGAAGATTTGCTGAGGCTGGAAGTTGGTTTAAGATATGGGGAGTCGCCACTAATGCTACCGCGCCCTGCATCAGACTCTGGTGAAAAAGAAGTAACAGATGAAGCTCTATCTGCTTCATAGCTGTTTTGAAACGACCATCCGCTAGATTGTGATGAGACTATAGACGAGTGCGGTTGGGATGGATACCTTGAGCTTGAATTCGTGCTTGAGCGAATAGGGCCAGATTGACTCTTGAATGCTCCCCGACCTGACAAAGTTGTTTTGTTGAGATCGCCAGGCGCGTCATGTAAATAACGACTCCTTGAAGGTTCTGAAGCCATATGGAGACGTTCATCTCTTGATGGAGAATGATATCTCCTCGAGTGACGGTCTTCTCTTTCACGCGAGGGAGAACGATATCGTCTCGAATAACGTTCCTCTCTTGACGGGGAGTAGTGTCTTCGTCGATGACGGTCGTCTCGCTCAGGAGAATGATAACGTCTTGAGTGTCGTTCTTCTCGGCCAGGTGAGTAGTACCTTCTACTAGAGTGACGTTCTTCTCTGCTTGGTGAATAATGCCGACGCTTCTCGCGGCGAGGTGATGCATAGGAACCTGGGGATGTTGAGGAGGATGGTCCTTGAGTTAAGAGGGTCAATCTCCTTGTTTTTCCAGCTGGCATATCATCCATGTCCATATCTTCATCTGATGGGTAAGATAGTGATCTCCGACGCCTCGAATGGCCTCTATAAGATCTGGATTCATATCCACCCCTTGAACGGCGGTATCTTCGCTCTGCCTCGTATTCTTCTTCTAAAATGGATGATGAATTTGGAGGACCACGGAACGGGCTTCGTTCTCTTGAGTACCGTTGATCCATTGTTGGTGAAAACTCTTCTCTTTTCGAATCCTTAGCCCTGCTTGGTCTCGCTGAAACGATGTGTGGTGAAGTGACTGTTGAGTTTGACATTGGACTGCGGGACCATGGTCCAGAATGGGTTTCGTACATGGGAGATGCGAGCGCAGCAGAGACTTTAGGCAAAACCGGAATGGTCGCAGGCACTGACTGAGAGGCAAATGGTTCGGTGATTCCAGAAGGGCCAGATGTGGAGTTGTGTCTTTCTTCTGGTCTTTGGTGTAGTAAAGGAGGGGAATTCCAGTCGACAGGTGGCTGGTTGCCCGTAGCAGATGAAGGGAACGGGAACGGTAAGACAGGTGACGTGAGTTTTCGCAATAGACTACGGTCATATCCGTCCACAGATCTATTGATGTGTTCGTGAATGGTTCCCTCACTTCTTAAATTTCTACAGGCTTGTTAGCAAAAAAACCCCTTAATTGGAATGGATAACTCGTAAACAGGGCCTGATGTGCTTGGGATGGCAAAAAGACAAGAAACTTACTCATTTGTAGAAGCACTGGAAGCACTCTTTGGATCGTTCCATGTAGATGGCGATTCGCCTGTTTTGGATTCTGATTGTGTGGTTGGAAGTGGTGCTGTAACAGCAGGAAAGGGGGCTTCGTTGGGTTTCTGTTGACGTGTGTTTTCAAAGGCGAAAGAATTTGGTCGTTGCTCGCTATCCACATCCATGACATCAAATCCCCTGCCATATCGTTCTTTTAGACTCTGTATACCTCCCTTGAATGGTTGTCCAGCGAGACTTCCAACTGGCATGTCATTTGAGAGAGATGGTAATTGTGGAAATCGGTGCCGATGATCGCCAAAGATTGCTTGAGGAGCTTCCATTGATGGTATGCCTGGTACTGCGTCGTCTCTAGCATTCGGTATAGCTCGAGGAAGTGTTCTAGCGAGTAATGAACGGTCGAAGCGGTTGGCGAATGGATCTTGAACGTGGATACTCGGAACGCCCATGGCCTGAGGCGAACTTATATGATGCTGAGGGATATTCATGTCGAGAGAGTTGTGAAACTTGGTAAAACGATTTGGATTAAAAAGAAAAGAGGGATGAAGGTTATCAAGACAGGACACAGTGTGTTGTGTCACTAGTAAGAAAACTAATACAGAATTAGCCAACTTAGTTTATTGTTTCACAATCGTCCTTGGCTAGTTGACTTGAAGTCAGGCAGAGCAGAGGGGATGAAAATAGTTGAGGAGAGTGCGTACCAGTTGCAGACTCTTCTTCTCCTTCGAGTGAAAGTATTGACACGGGGCCGCTGATCGGTTGGAAACTTAGATTAAATCTTAATCATGAGGCTGAAGGTGTCCAAGATTTACAAGCTAGAGTATCTGTTAGAACTCCGAGGTGGCAGTCGATACCAAACAGCAGTCTGTTTGGAACCCCCAATCAGTGGTCTGTTCACTTTGGAATTGAAAGAATTGAAAGAATTGAAATTGTTGCTTCCATCCGTAAGCCGTAGAGTTCAGACTCTCTCTCAGCCTTATCCTTGCCACAAGGCAACACAGACAATGTCGACAGAGAAGAATTGAAACAAATTAAGTACGACAAAGAAGAGTCTCGACTTACACCTGGATATAGAAATATAGGTGGTAAATTTGTGCTGGATTTATTTGTAGTGTCTAAGCGCACGAGCAGAAAGATGGCGATCCCCTAGATTAAATGCGGCTGCTGCAGCAAAGCCAATGCGTGGTAATGACGATGATGCTGTTATTCAGCAAATAGGCTCCAGGCGGCAAGAATGAGAAATAAAATTGTGTAGATATTGTCGTGGATATAAAAGAATTTGAATGCTAATCCGCTACGGAATGTCGTGTCTCAAATGTTGTGTGTAATTGTTGTGATAAGACAAGATGTTTTAGGGATGCAGACAAATGTCTTTAGTTGCAGACAGAGGAAGAGCAAAAAAAGAAGGAAATAATAATAAGGATCTGGATTGTGTATCCGACCACTCGAGAGAATTTGTTGTATTGGGCTGAGATGTGGGTTTGTGCTGAGCTAGATAGAAGCCAGCCGCCAGACAGGAGAATGGGAGGACAGGAGGAAGAAGAGTGAGAGAGAGAGAGGCGAAGTTGTTGCACCGCCAAAATTGTAGCAGCAGCAGTGATAGTAATCAATATTATACAACAAGAGGAGGAGGAAGAGGAGGAGGAGAGGTGGTGATATGATGATGACAGCAGTAATGATGGTAATAATAATAATGATAATAATACCTGATAATAATAATAAGAATTAATAACAAGGGAGGGAGGGCGGAAAGTGAGTGCGAGGATGACAGAATAATGAATTTCCTTGGAGTGTCTACTATCCCAAGTCGAGCAAAGCGTATGGATCGAGCTGATCGGCCGAGTTGGCGAGCTGGCTGATGAAACCTTTTTTTTCTCTCTCTCTCTTCTGTTTCCTTTCTTTTTCTTTGCTCTTCTCTTCTTTTCTTCTTTCTCTTCTGTCTTCTCTAAAACTTAACTTGCTTAGCTGGAGGCAAGGAAAAAGGGCAGAGAGACAGACGTGCAGGCCAGGCAGGCGTAGCGCATTCACTATTTGACTAGCAATGTAACGAGCAAGCAGCTAAGCAATGCAAAAATTATTGGATGTCTCACACTTGCAGGTAAGCGTGGATGGCAGGGGGAAGAGAGAGAAGGAGGAACAGGTCGAAGAAGAAGAAGAAGAAGAAGGAAAAAGTGAGAGGGAAAAAAATGAAAAGAGACACAGCAGGCTGGTTTAATAATCTTCAGGACAGAAGGCTAAGCAAAGCTAGCTGTGTTAGCTAATCAAATCTTGTTCAGTAAGGGCTGAACAGCTAGCTAGCGAGAATGGACCAGACACAAGCAAAATAGATGATGGCAAACAGCAGGAATGGTACGTACACTCGTGCTGATCGTCCTCTGCGATCCTGTATTTGTCGCGTACTGTGCAGTGAGGAAGAAGAAGAAGAAGAAGAAGAAGATGTGCGGATGAGGAAAAGAGGGAGAGGCAATGGTGATATTGATAGTAGAAGCAGATGTGGAGGGAAGCAGTGTTGAGAGATGGGGTACAAAGGGAAAGTGCGATAATTGCTTGTGCAATTGTAAACATCAGGGTAAGGATTAGACCTAGGAAGCTACGGGATGGTATCACAACTTGATAGACAGCCGTACCACTACCTTAGAAGGTAGAACAGAGTGATTGGTTGGGCAGAAGTCAATCTGGAACACTTTTTGGGGGTGTGTGGGCATTATATTACAGTCAGGGAATAAAAGTATCCTACCCTTTTGCTCGGCAGGCAAAATGTACCCAGGCAGGAGGGAGAAGTACAAGTGGGAAGATGATAATAATGATAATAATAAGAATAATGAGAATGATAATAATGATAATAATAGTAGATAAGTGAAAATGTAATATGGTAAGCAAAGAAGGCAGATGATCAATGACCGAAGGGTTGAAATCGAGAGATCGATAGGGCTTACGCTTTCGCAGTTTCGAGATCCCGGGAAGTTGTCTTTGCTCCTTCCCCTTCGTGACCTTAGCTTTCTCTCACTCTCCGCTTTGTCAATGAAAGGATGTCGCTTTTGGACCAAGTATTTAGGTTCATGTCTATCTGAAAATAGGAATGGCTAGTCTGGAGGTATGGTTGATGAGGGAATATTAAATGATTGATTCGAAATAGATAAGTGTATAGCAAGACAAATAAGCTGTGTTGCACCCTATGTCAGAGGTTCCCAAGCTGATACAATGTCCTACAGAGACTAGTAGATGCAGCAAAAGTAAACTTAAGTCAAAATCTCTTTATAATTGTCTGTGTATCAACAATAGGACTATGTGCTGGCGCGGATTTTCAAGCTTGTGTGTACTTCTGAATGCCTATGTAATCATATGCGAATGGAAGAAAAATCACGGGAAGAAAAAATGCTAATTTGGGGTTTCCAGGAAACTAGTCAGGCTACATATGGGTCGACAAGGTTGAAGGATGAACGAGAGGAACTAGGGAATGAGCAAGTTGATGGACTAGAACTGCCTGTAGCTAAGTAAGTACGTAGGACTGGGAAAACAGTTCATATTCATCACGTTCGCAGAGAGTTTAGCCATGCATTGTTCTAGGGCATAATGAAATGTATGCACAGCACATCTGTGGAAGAATGATTAGGTCAAACATGACTTAAGTAATCCTATAATAGCTGTAAGTTATAATAGTATATAGTATATCCATCAGGAATGCGCGCGAGAGACAGAGAGGGTACTAGATGCAGATGGGAATTTGAATCTGGACAGAATGACAGTGAACAGGCGGATAAAAAAGCAACCAGGAAGGAGCAAGTGTCGGTAGTGAACGAGGAACGAAAGCTGAAGAAAAAGGAACAAAAGGACGAACACAAAAATTCGCGGCGATGACGGGCTAATGACACGATGAACGACAAACGATGGAAAATGAAGCTGAAATAGATAGCAAATTGGAGCATCTTATGAGAAGCAAATAGGACAGTACGTTTATGATTTATGCCTGTAAACTTGTTCGGGAAAAAATCGTATACAACACGATTGTAGAGTTTAGGTGAGATGTGATACTGATGCATATGGCTTTAAACTCAATTGCAAGCTTTGATACAAAAACTAGTCTATTATTTTCATCGATGAATATGCATGTTTAAAGGCTGAATTTTGTGCCTATATTACGCGTGCACGAACAATTATGCATTGTGCCGCAATATCGATAGTTATAGCGCAACAGCCAAGATGGTGTTTTTGAAAATCTGGTGATGCCGTGAGTGCATGAGCTCATATGACACACTGACATCACATATTGTTTACACCTATTGGAAATTGTTTTCCTGGATACTATTCTAGACCTTGCGAAGTTGCAATGAGAACAGCTCTTGATTTATGACCCATCATTGTTTATAAGTCTGTGCCAAAACCGACAATAATATATGACGCCTACGCTAAGAAATATCAGAAACTCAATGTGAATTATACTTTCTATGTAACGGAAATGGACAACCTATTACCAATGTATTGGTGAGTTTGTGTGTTCACAGTCAAATGACGATCAAAAAGACATGAACATCTCATGTTCTTTAGATCGAGTAATGTCTTTTTTTAAAAAATTAATGTGGGTATGATCGCAAGGTTTCTCGGACTGGTACAAGTTCTCATGGTTGTATGAAAATAGCGAAGGGTGTGGGTGCTTTCTTTAGTGCTTTCTGAGAAAAAGTATTTAAGATTTAGAGGGGAAGTTCAGCCCAGTAAGACGGCGGGTAGGTCAAAGAGCAATGCCATCCACCCCTCCACACTTTTGATTATGTTATACAGTATTAATCATCATATGCTAGTGATGATAGTGGCCATACACTTTTTACAGTTTGTTTATTTCTGTATCTGCAACTGTGTAAGCATATGCAGTATATTCAAAATTCTATGCAAGTTTATTTGATTCTACAACCGTAAAGGACGGAAACGAATAAGGTGAGTCCTACAGTTCTGCGACAGTTTATAATTCTTGACCTGTGACTTGTTCAATGACAATTGATCATTGAACTATACATGAGCGATGAGTTTGGAAAAACACGGGCGTTGGCAAACATTGAATCGTCAGGCGGCTAGTAAACAGATTTGCTTGTTCGCTCTTGTATTACTTAAATATATGGGACTATGCTGCTTTCTGCATCAAACTCATGCTGGATATTCGAATGAGCGAATAACGGTGATTTCCACAAGTAGGGCAAGAATGTACTGTGCAGTGCTGTATTGCAGATTACCATTCGCGATGCTGAAGAAGGCAAAAGACTAGTCAAAATTTAACTGGTAAGAGGGGAAGACACCATCACCACACGTCCAGATCGGGAGAACGTGATGTAAGTGGACGCACCGGATTATTCGATCTTCCGATCAGATACAGCCACAAGAGCAGCAGAAGAGGCAGGCGCAGGCAAGTATGCGTAGAACAAACCAGGCGCAGTCTATACACTGCTTTTGATATAATCTTAGCATTGGATGAAAAGTAAACGATATATCCTCTTGCAAGTTCTTCATTCGCTTTCATGTGTTGCATGGTGTGTCCGCAAAAGTCTTGCTCTAGTGCCGAAAGATCGCGTCGTATCATGGCCTGTTCAGACAAACGTAGTCAAGATGTGAATTATCCCATTTCCTGAGCTCTCCGTTAAGTTTCATTGACCCAGGACATCCCGTCATCTTTCTATCACAATCGTATCATCGTGATGGTATATCATACTTACTTTGTGTCTCTATGATAACATGCAGTGTTTGCTTCACTCAACCGAGAAAAGTTGGCCTTAATGAAATCTTCAGCACAAGACACTCCGGTCCACTTTGCGATCCAATACGATTAGGAGAGCAAGCTGTGTTCCTTGTGTTGTCGCTTACAGCCCTGAAAGGTGCGAAGGTACGGCTAAAAAACTACCTTCCAATATGGGCTAGTCGAAGAGCTCCCTCCTTTTAGCTTCATGGGGCTTGGCAATCCATCCTTCTTAAGCGATAGGGATCCTCGGAAAAAGGTGGTGGTATTATTGGTAGAGGTCTTGCAACTGATGACTGCTGAGATATGCGATTTGCCAAGTGACCATTGCCAACTATCAGCCATCTATTAGCCGTAGCTATAGGCATGAAGATTAGATCTAATTAGTTTTGTCCAAATAAGTCAGGAACCATCGTTTCAGAATGGAGCATCATAATCAGGAATTAGACTACAAACTATTGTAGAAGCAGGGAGTGTCCTGTATCCCTTTATGTTCTCATCAAATGACGATGATTGTTTATCTTACGTGGTCTTATGCTTATCTCCTGTTGTAGTGTCAATTTATCGCTGTCTTGGACCAGATCCGGATGGACCTCCCAGTTTCGATCAAGCGATGCATTTTGTGACGAAATTTGACAGAGGCCTCCACGGTATCGATTTCCAGAACGTGATTTCGCGATACTTCAAATGTTCCCTACCGCTTCAAGAGGAACATCCGCTCGAGCTACAGGAGAATGCAATTAAAATATACGTGATAGTAAACACTGTTCTGTTGATAGCTGCGCTCGGTGCGAGAAATGACATAAATAGCAAAAGCTTTAGGTCCGAAGTCACGCCTTTGCCGGTTTGTGAGAGATGTGAAGGAAACTCGAAACGGGTCTAGACACAGTTTTGGCCTTACTTACGCTAGATTAGTGAAGTGTGACCTAGAAGTAGCCACTTCCTGGTAGGCATTATAGAAATTATTGCGTTGCATGCCTGACACAACAAAATGCCTTAAGCTTGTCAAACCAAGACTATTGTTTAGCATACCTAGTATCTTTCTTCTCTTGAGTTCTTCTTGAAAGTTGACGGAATGAATGTTCGTAAGATCTGTGGGGCCATTGTGCATTTCGTATCCTCTAACCCATGTCATTATTGTTGCAGGATGAGACCATGTAAGCTAGCACGTAGGGCTAGTGATGTTTCCTCAATATAGTAGGAGAAGCATAGAGTAAGACAACCCGTCAAGTCCCGACATTCATGTTGAATATGATAGTGTTGATTCGAGAGGAGTCTTGCAATCGGCCTTCCGTATGAATACTATTGTCCAAATAACAGTTTCGATTTTGATGGATCATAAACCAAAAAAGCAAGGCTTGAAAAGGCTGAGCCAAATGGTTGCAAAGTTTGAAGTTTCCATATATGCGTGGACATGACCTCCGCGACACATCTCGATATATTTGAGAGGATTATCCGCCTACCAAGGATTGGTGTAGCACCATTTGCAATCGGCTCCACTATCCCCAACCAACTCTCGTGCTCATCTCATTTCATGGCGGGGATCTCCTTTTGAATGCTGTGGTCCACCTAAAGGAGTTAATCAATATCGAACGAAATGTTGTCTTGGAGTAAGAATCGTCGATCCGGTTTGAAGGCCGGTGCACTTGCAAACACATCCTCTAATTCTCATGCTGGAAATTAAAAGCATTCACGAAAAAGTGTTGGATATCGACTTTTTGTGAGTGTATCAAGCCTGACCACCAAGACAAGTCCAGCTTGCAGCTCTCTTGTGACCAGCTGTGCATTTTTGATCAAGACCCGCATTAGACATCGTGGAATCCATGCCAAGTTAAATAAGTGTTGTAAGCACTCCAGGTCCCTGCGTACAACTAAGCATAGGCAACGTGACCTCTACCTCCCCTGTCACCGAGATTCTCCAGCTCATAGGGCTAAAGTAGAAGTTTAATTAGCTTGGTTGGGTTTATTGCATTGGCGTGGATCTGCGGGATATGCCGTGCCGTATCTTTCTGCTGGTGTTTGACAAATTGAACAAACATTAATAATTCGCGACAAAGTTCCGTTCCAAATTTGCCAAATCAAAGCCTGCGATAGTGGATACCATAGATGATGACAACCCTCTAAAGTTGGCATGATTAATGGTATGCGGATGATTGTCTTAACGGAGTAAGTCAGGCGGTGTTGAGTACAATTTTCTTTAGCAAAGCTTTCCAACTTCCTGTATCATATATTACACGCTCATCGAGAAACGCCTTGGGATCAAGGATTTCACAAAAGCCTCATACAATCCTCGGAAAATGCTGACAATGGCAGAGCACTCAATACTCTTTGCAAAGTCAGCATCCATCATCTGGTGGGCATCAGATACATCGTTAAATGTATATACACTTGAACATGAACGGCTTCCTGTTCGAGATCCATATTGTTAAATGGTAATCAAACTGTAACAACCCCAAGACCTTCATTCGCATTCCAACAAGACACAACGCACTAGATATTCTCAAAACCAAGCTGACATCATCCTGAGGTGTACCTGATTCTAGCCTGGTTCATCATCTCCTCCATGCGTTTAATTCTCTAACTTGCATAATACGACGAGGTCGGCATGCATGTGACTAGAGTCAATGCTGCTTTTAAACGTAGGTGGCTTAAATAAGGCTGGCTCCCACCATGGTTGCAGTCCCCAAGCTTGCTAGACCGCAATTTTGCATACTCAAATCATAATGGTTCCATGGTACGAGTCCACTACTAGTCTTGCTTGTAGATCATTTGACGGAATTCTTTGGTTTCGTAAACGGTATAGATTATGCTTGATTAGTCCCGTTGCTTCCTTCTCAGCAAGAAGCAGATGTATGGATGCCGATCACTACGTCAAGAGCAATCCTTGTAACAGACTGCAAAAGTAATTGCCTTGTGAGAGTAATCCTGATTAGCTCGATACTGCAATTGGTCAGAAGTTATGACACAAAGAAAACACATATCAGTTGCTAATCACATGCATGATAAGTAGATACAGCAAAATATTTATATGTTTACCAATTTATCCGGCAAAAGCTTTATATTGCCTAACGTATAGCTTGAGTGG
>Ga0160427_10002451_pt1 | contig 11156 bp, 5 predicted proteins | sample SolpanmetagenomL_FD_108194 | JGI IMG/M metagenome (GOLD analysis project Ga0160427, IMG submission 108194) | Solar panel surface microbial communities from Lawrence Berkeley National Laboratory, California, USA - L | ecosystem: Engineered > Built environment > Solar panel > Unclassified ...
CGAGCGGTGGAAAAACAAGCAAAATGCTAACCCAAAGCCTCGAAATTGGCAATTCAAAACAGCTGATGCGCGCATTAAATTAACCAGATTATACCCTACTATTTAAAGTTTTTTGACCACTAGCTGCATGCCGGTATTGCAGCCCACTTCCAGTAGGCGGGCGTCGCGGTCGAGGTGCTCCAAAAACCGCTCGTTCATAGCGAGCTTAGTGTGGCCCCAGTTATCGAGATAAAACTGGTTCCATTCTTCGAGATGGCGTGAGTTGCGGTCGGTGTAGTGGCGACCGAAGCCGCCAGCCCAGAAGCTTTCCTGCTTAGAGCCTATCCGAATAGGAAAAAAGGAGTTGTATTTTTGTAGGATGGCAACGAATCAAGAATTCCGCATTTCCGATACGCTTTGGGAGCGGCTCGAGCCGCAACTGCCGGTTCACACCCCGAAAGCGCACCCGTTGGGCTGCCACCGGCAGCGGGTGCCGGACCGGCAGGTACTGGACGGTATTTTCTTCGTGCTGCGCACGGGCTGCCACTGGAAAGCGCTGAGTGCCACCGGAATTTGCTCGGGCTCCACGGCCCACGCCCGCTTTCAGGAGTGGGTCCAGGCCGGCGTCTTCGCCAAGCTCTGGGACGTAGCCCTGCAAGACTACGAAGACTTGATAGGACTTGATTTTGACTGGATGGCCCTCGACGGTTCGCTGCACAAAGCGCCGTTGGGCGGAAAAAAAAACCGGGCCCAATCCCACGGACCGCGGCAAAGGTGGCGTGAAACGCAGCCTGCTCACCGAGGCACAGGGTATTGCGGTGGGCCTGGTACTGGAGGGCGCCAACCGGCATGACATGAAATTGACTGCTAGCACGTTGGCGAGTATGCCGCCTGCGGCTGAAGCGGCTCGTGACGCCCACCTGGCGGCCGGTAGTGAGCAGCACCTGTGCCTGGACGCGGGCTACGACTACGAGCAGGTGCGGGAGGTAGTGGCCGCTCACGGCTACACGGCCCACATCCGCCCGCGCGGGGAAGAAGCCCAAGCCAAAAAGCCGGGCAAAGGGCTCGGCGCTGGGTGGTGGAGCGCACCCACTCCTGGCTCAACCGGTTTCGGCACCTGCTTATCCGCTGGGCCAAACAACCGGAGAATTACCTAGCCATGCTTCATTTCGCCTGCGCCCGAATCACCTGGTATAATTGTCTTTTCGGGTGATGGTATTCCCCTATTCGGATAGACTCTAAATGCGAGCCTACCGCCTTGACATTGCGCGTTAGAAACGGTGTCTCGTTTCCCTTTTGCCTGAAGACTGCACAGTATGGAGGGAGCCTCGCCTGGCGAAAGGCATCCCGCATTTGTACGAGGAGAGTTGCGGCAAAAGCCTGTCTGGCTACTGGTTCCACCTTACTTCCTGCCTGCTCATGCCTGCCGTAAAGCCCCCGATTGTCCCGTTGAAGTACGTGGTGGGTATCGACATAGCCAAAGACAGCTTTGTCGCCTGCCTGGGTTATCTCGAAGCCAGCCAGCAGCTGCACTTTGGCAAAGAAGCCACCTTCGACAACACGGCTAGCGGCTTTGCCGACCTGCTCCAGTGGGTGGCCAAGCAGCAAGCTGCGGACAGCCCGCGCTGGTTTGTGGTGGAAGCCACCGGTGTTTACTACGAAGAGCTCGCGTACTTTCTAGCGGATAATCAGCAGCTGCTGAGCGTGCTACTCCCCAATAAGGTGAAGTATTTTGCCCGCAGTACCGAACAAAAAAGTAAAACGGACCAACTCGATGCTCGTTTGCTGTGCCGCCTGGGCCTGGAACGGGCACTGCCAGCTTGGCGACCGCCCACTCCGGCCCTGCGGCAGCTGCGGGGCCTAGCCCGCGAGCGCCAAGTACTCACCCGGCAAGGGGCCCAACTCAAGACCCGTGCCCATGCCTACGCGCACAGCTACCAGCCGGATAGCCGAACGTTGGCCCGGTTAAGCGCGCAGCAACAACTAGTTGTGCAACAGTTGAAGGCGCTGGACCAGGACCTGGCCGACCTACTCACGGCGGAGCCGGAACTGGCCCGCAAGCTGGCGCACCTGACTAGCATTCCCGGCATTGAGCTCACGACGGTCATCGTCGTCGCTGAAACCAGCGGCTTTGTACTGGTCGAGAATGAGCGCCAGCTCACCTCTTATGCGGGGCTCGATGTCGTGCAGCGCCAAAGTGGACTCTCGACCCCGGCCACGCGCATCTCGCGGCGCGGCAATGTGCGCTTGCGCACGGCCCTCTACTTGCCGGCGGTCAGCAGCTTACGCTACAATCCGCAGCAGATGGCCTTTTATGCCCGGCTGCGGGCGCGCCAGCCCAGTGGCAAGCCCGGCGTGATTGCCGTGATGCGCAAGTTGCTCGTGCTCTGCTACTCGCTGTGGAAAAATGATTGCGCCTACGACCCGCACTATCACCCCGCCCACGTAGCTGAAAAAGAAGTAGCCCCGACCACATAAGCGAGTCGAGGCTACACAGGATGAACCCGGAGGCCCTCCTTGAAGAACCCAAAAGTAGAAAATAGTGACCTGATAGGCAACCCTTTTATCACAGTATCTAACGCAACCCCTATTAGGCCAGCAAACAGGGTTCAGAAAGACAGTCCAAAAAGAAACAGCGAATTGGTTTATTGAACCTAGCTTTTTGAACCGTGTAAAGTTGACATCATCTTCTAAGCCAATAACATATTATATCTGATATGTTATTAGCGTAAGTTTAGCCTCTTTCTGCTATAAGAAGGCCAATTTACTGCTAGCAATAACCAATGAATCAATTGATTAGCTGCTTAGCGTGTAAAACCGCCCTTTTGGAACAAGAACCCCTTATTGCACCGTTGCCCTTTCCGATTGCAAGCGCAGCGTGGCGCTGCTCAGGCCGGAGCCGGTTACGTTCAACTGGATCTCACCAGGCGTAGTGGTAGCCTGCACGATAACCATGACCTGTCCAGAGAAGGCGTGCATCTGCGGCTGATGAAACAACTCCAGGCAGGTGGCGTCGCCGTTGCCCACGGCGCGGAAGCGTCCCGCCCCGCTCACCTGCATACGCAACTGGTTGGTAGCGTTGGGGCAGAGGTTGCCTTGCACGTCTTCCACGCGGGCGGTTACGTAGGCCAGGTCCTGGCCGTCGGCGGCCAGCCTGGTTTGGTTGGGCACTAGCTTGATGTGGTGGGGTGGGCCAGCGGTATGTACTTCTTCTTCGGCCACGGCTTTGCCGGTGGCGTCGTAGGCCACTACTTTGAGCGTGCCGGGCTGGTATTTCACCTCGTTCCACATCAGGCGGTAGCGGGTCTGGGGCTGGTCGGAGGCGTGCTTGGTCTGGCGGCCCTGGCTCTGGCCGTTCACAAAGAGCTCGGCCGAGGGGTAGTTGGTATAGGCAAACACGGGCGTCGTCTGGCCCTCGCGGCCGGGCCAGGTCCAGTGCGGCAGCAGGTGTAGGGTAGACTGTGCCGTATTCCAGCGGGCGCGGTAGAGGTAGTACCGGTCTTTGGGCATTCCAGCCAAGTCCAGAATGCCGAAGTAGGAGTTGTGCGAAGGCCAGACTTCGTCGTAGGGGGTGGGCTCGCCCAGGTAATCGAAACCGGTCCACACGAACTCACCCAGCACGTTGGGCTGGTCATCCTGGGCGGCAAATTCCTCGTCGGGTATCTGCGACCAGCTACAAGCTTCTAGGTCGTAGGATGACGATTGATTATCCGCGTATTTTTTTTCTTTCACCACCGCCACCGGAAACTTGTACACGCCCCGCGAGCTCACGGTAGAAGCTGTTTCAGACCCCAACAGGAAGCCCTGGGGCAGCTTGCTCAGCGCCTCGGTGTAGCGGCTGGGCTTGTAGTTGAAGCCCGGAATATCCAGCACGGCGGCGATGCCGTATTTGAAATCATCGTCGAACCGGTCTAGCCCAGCGCCTACGGGGCGGGTGGGGTCTTCGCGGTGCACAATGTCTTGCAGGCGCTTAGCAATAGCGGCCCCGCCCGCATTGCTCTGGTCGGGCACTTCGTTGCCAATGCTCCAGATGATGACGCTGGGGTGGTTACGGTCGCGGTGCACCATGTTCACCAGGTCTTTTTCAGCCCACTGGTCGAAGTACTGGCTGTAGCCGTTTTTCACCTTGGGCGTTTTCCACTCGTCAAACGCTTCCACCATCAGCAGCAGGCCCATTTCGTCGCAGAGGCTTACCAGTTCTGGCGCGGGCATGTTGTGGGAAGTGCGAATGGCGTCGCAGCCCATGTCCTTGAGCAAGGTAAGCTGGCGACGCAGGGCGGCCGTGTTCACGGCCGTACCCAGCGGCCCCAAATCGTGGTGGTTACACACGCCCTTGAACTTGCGCGGCTGGCCATTCAATAGAAAACCCTTGTCCTTTTCAAACTTGACGGACCGGATGCCGAACGTCGTTTTGTATTCGTCTTTCAGCACTTCGCCGGCGTAGAGCCGCGAAGCTGCCGTGTACAAAAACGGCGTTTCCGGCGACCATAATTTGGGCTGCGGCACTCGTAGGCTCTGGTCAAATTCCGGCCTGTCGGCAGCGGCCAGCGTGCTGGTATTCGAGGCCACTACTTGCCCGGCCGCGTCGCGAATTTCCGTTTGCAGGCGCAACGGCTGACGGGCACCAGCCGATGTTGCCACCTGCGTGCGCAGCTGCACGCGGGCCGATTGCGCCGTGATTTCGGGCGTGGTGAGGTGGGTGCCCCACACCGGGATATGCACATCGCTGGTGATGATGAGGTGCACATTCCGGTAGAGGCCGGCGCCGGGGTACCAGCGGGCCGATTCAGGCTGATTTTTAAGGCGCACGGCCAGAGTATTAGGACCCTTCGCTTGCAGGTAGTTGGTGATGTCGAAGGAAAACGAGCTGTAGCCGTAGGGCCAATTCCCAATTTCCTGGCCGTTGACGAAGACGTGGGCATCGCTCATGGCACCATCGAACAGCAGCACAGCCCGCTGGCCCGGCCTGAAGCCCGCTACCGGCAATTGCCGTCGGTACCAGCCCGTGCCTACATACGGTAGTCCACCCGTACGGCCCGCTTTCACGGTCGCCTTTTGCTCGTTGTTCTGCTCAATTTTCACTGTTTGCAGGTCGTTGCTACCATCGAAGGGGCCGTAGATGGCCCAGTCGTGCGGCACGCTCACCGTTTGCCAGGCGGCATCTTTGAAGTCCGACTTTGCGGCACCGGGCACGTCGCCCTTGGCGAATTTCCAGTCAGTAGTCAGCAGGTATTCATGGCGGGTTTGTGCAGCGGCTGGCCAGGAGGCTAGCAACACTAGCAAGGCAATCAAGCACGGCAGCGCGTGCTTCCGGAAGTGGGCTAGCATGTGTTCTATAACTAAAGAAAAGCTTGGCTGGCCCCGTACGCACAGGGCCAGTCAGGCTTACTGGCGAATGAATTTCTTGACAACAATGTGTTGGTCAGCAATCAACTGCACCTGATAAACACCCGCCTTGAGGGCTGAGATATCCAGGGTCGACGCTCCGGCCGACAGCATGGCAGTGCGCACCAGCTGCCCGGTGGCGTTGTAAATACGGGCCTGGGCAGCCTCACTCCCAGCGGGCAGGGTGACGGTCAGGGATTCGGCGGCCGGATTGGGGTAAAGGGTTAACGCCTGCGATTCGCCGACCTGGAGCTGGCTGCTAAGGGCGGTGCTGCTCCGCGCCGCCGGGTTGCCGGTGCCAAGGTAGAACTCCACGTCGTCGATGCTGCACCAGTTGCCAGCGTTAGCATTGGTGCGCAGGCCAAACTCACACTGCCCGTTCGTGACTTGCACGTTGCTCACCGTGAGCAGGGTCCAGGTGCTGGTAATAGGCAGGGTAGCCACGACCTCGGTGCCCCCAAAGCTGCGGGCGAATAGCTGGCAGGAGTTCTGGTCCCCGCCGCTCTGCACCCAGGCGCGGAGCGTATAAGTGCCGTTGGCCAGGCCGGTTTTGAGCTGTGAGGTGGTGACTTGAAATGCGGTGCTGCGCCAGTGTGAGAGGCGGTAGCTGCCGGTGTGAGCCCCCGTTTCGGTATAGTCTCCGGCCGTGGTGCCAGCGCTCAGCCAGCTGCTGGGCGTTTGGGTAGCGCTACCGTTGGCTTCAAAGCCGGGGTTTACTACCAGGCTGGGCGTACCGCCGGCCAAAAAGGCATCGAGGGCTAGGGTGGGCTGCTGGGTGTTGGGGTCCCAGGCGGTCATATTGTAGGTGCAGAAAGGCGCGTAGCCCTCCGGCTCCCAGTAGAATACGCCGGTGCCGCCCATGCCCTGCATCCCGTTAAGCCAGTTGGTGATGGTGGTGCGGGTATCGGTGGCGCGGTCCCAGCGGCCACCGACTTCTACCATCATGATTTCCTTGCCATAGCGGGTGCGCAGGTTCTGTACCGAGGTTTGCACCCCCGGCTGGTTGGTGCTGCTAGCGTAGGACGAGCAACCGGTTACATCCCAGCGCCCGCCGTTGCTCTGGTAGGCATCGAGCATGGCTTGGGCGGCAGCAGTCTGGGGTTGCGCCACGTGGATAATGACCTTGGTGGTCGGGAAAACGGCCTTCATGGCATCGTAGCCTTTATTCAACAGGCCGGTCATCTGTACTGGGTTCGACACGGCTCCGGTGGGCCGGCAAATACCCGAATTAATTTCGTTGCCGTTCTGCATCCACTCGGGCGTAACGCCGGCTGCCTGGAGGGCAGTGCAGAAGTTGTAGACGTAGTTGTACAGCGCCGTCTGCATCTGCGGATACGTCAGGCTGGCCCAGGCCGCCGGCGGATTTTGCACACCCACGCTGTTCCAGGTGTCGCCGTAGTGGAAGTCAATCATCACGCGCAGTCCGGCGGCCTGGCAACGCACGGCTAAGGCAATGGTTTCGGCCTGACTGCAATGCCCATTCACTGGGTCGGCAGATGGGTTGACCCAAGTTCGTAACCGGACTGAGTTGATGCCCCTGGCTTTGAGAATCTGCAGGCAATCCTCCTCTTGCCCAGAGGAATTGTAGAATTTATAATCCGTGGCTTCCATTTGCGGCAGCCAGCCCACATCGGCGCCCTTGGCAAAGGATTGGGCGCAGGCAGCGGCAGGCAGCAACAAGGCCAGGCACCAAGCCGCGCCGACCAGCAGCGCTCGGCGCACCGGGGCAAAGCAGAAGAGCTTTTTCATGTTGAAAAGGGATTGGGTGGGAAAAGAATAGGATACCTATAAGAGGTAGCGAGTGCCCGGCCAGCAAGGATACTCCGGCCGGGCTGCTGCCAGAAAGACTAGTAGCCAGGGTTTTGCTTCAAGCCCTGAATCATGTCCACTTCCTTTTGCGGCTTCGGAATTAGTTGATTTTTGGCGCTCACGTTGGGGTACAGGGCCTTATTCACCGCTACCACCTGCTCTTTGCGCACCAGGTCAAACCAGCGCTTGTTTTCGAAGGCCAGCTCCCAGGCGCGCTCGGCCAGCACAGCCGCGTCGAAGGCCGACTGGGAAAGGCCGGTAGTCAGGTCGGGGTACAGTGCCTGGTTGCCGCCGCTGGCGCGGCGGCGCACTTGGTTGATAGCTGCCAGCGCGGCGGCCGAGGGGCTGCCCTCCGCCATGTTGGCGGCTTCGGCATAAATGAGCAGCACTTCCGCGTAGCGGCTCATCACAAAAAAGCCATCGCCGTCGTTGCTGGCTACCGGGCCGTTGGCAGTAGCAGCCGCGCCGGCGTCGCGGTACTTAGCCATGTAGGGCTGGCCTACATTCGACTTTTGCCAGGTGGTGCGGGCCGCGTCGGTGAAGACGGTGTGAAAGGTCGCATCCTTACGCGGACCGGCCGGGAAGGCGTTGAAGAAGCGCGCTTCCGACATCATATCGTCCCAGCCGCCTTCTTCGCCGGGCCGGCTGGCTACGTGCAAGTGGCTGCCCTCCACGTAGCTAGCGGTGGATACCCCATTGAACATAAAAATAAATTCGCGATTCGTAAGCTTGTTGCTCACCTTCCAGAGGTCGGCGAAGTTGGCTTCCAGGCTGTACTGTCCCCCGTCCATCACTTCCTTGGCTTTGTCGCGGGCTAGGGCATACTTGGTCGCGTCTTTTAGCGGCCAGCCGGCCATCGTCAGGTAGGCTTCGGCGAGCAGCGTTTTGGCTGCACCTTGGGTGGGGCGGCCCTTGTCGGGAAAGGTGAGCGGCAGCATGGTTTCGGCCGCTTTCAGGTCGTCGGTGATAACCTGATATACCTGCGCCACTGTCGATTGGCCCACCTGGTCGGCCGTAACCTGGTTGGCGACCGTCACAATGGGAATCTCGCCAAACCACCGGGTCAGGTTGAAATACGCCAGCGCCCGGATGTAGCGCGCCTGCCCCTCGTAGGCGTTGCGGTTGGCCTGGGGAATGGTAGTATTTTGCGCAATGCTGGCAATGATGAGGTTGCAGGAGTTGATGGATTTGTAAAGCAACGTCCACTCCTGCGCCGCCTGAAAGCCGTTCACATCGGGCTTAAACTCGTCATAAGCTTTCAGAGTAGGGGCCGTGGGGCGCGAGGTCACGTCTTCCGCGCCGCCGCTCAGTAGTAGCGCGTTGTTGAAGTCAAAAGCCCCGTAGCCTGAAAACCAAGGCTTAATGGCTCCGTTGATGGCCGCCAGATAGTCGGCATCCGTCTTGTAAAAGTTGGCGGGGCTGATGGATGAATCGGGCACTTCGTCGAGCTTGGCGCAGCCGCCGAGCGTGAGGGTGGCTACGAAGAGTGCCGAGGACAGGAAATAGTGGGCAATATTTTTCATATAGGGTGGGAGTTTTAAGATGTATGCGACCGTAGCGCCTCACCCCCCGGCCCCCTCTCCGAAAAGGAGAGGGGGAGCCGACCGATAGCAAACGTGCACTTTCGTCGGAAAGTCGTCAGGCTCCCCCTCTCCTTTTCGGAGAGGGGGCCGGGGGGTGAGGCGCTACGTTACTTTTCTAGAAGGTGACGTTCAGCCCGATAGTGTAGGACTTTTGCGCCGGGTAGCTGGCCAGGTCGATGCCGCCGTAGGTATCGACCCCGCTGCGGGACTCGGGGTCGTAGCCGGTGTATTTGGTCAGCGTCACCAGGTTCACGCCGCTCACGTAGAGGCGGGCGGCGCTGATTTTGGCGGCCGTGAGCACCGAGACGGGCAGGTTGTAGCTCAGCGTCACGTTTTTGAGGCGCACGTAGGAGCCGTCTTCGAGCCAGCGCGACGATTGCAGCTTCTCGCCTTGCACCGACCCGGCAAACGAGGGCACGTCGGTGTTCTGGTGGGTGGGCGTCCAGCGGTCGAGGATGCGGGTGCTGGTGGCATCGGCATCGGCCGAGCTGCGGTCGGTGTACACCCGCGCCAGGTTGTAGATTTTGTTGCCCGACACGCCCTGAATCAGCGCGTTTAGCTCGAAGCTGCCGTAGGTGAAGGTGTTGTTCCAGCCGTAGTTGAACTTCGGAAACGTGTTTCCCATGATGACGATATCCTTGTCATCAATCACGCCGTCGCCGTTCTGGTCCACGTACTTGGGCGAGCCCGGAATGGCCCCGTACGACTGCGCCAGCGCGCTTTCGCCTGTGCCCCAGGTACCGTTCTGAATGTAGCCCTTGAGCACACCGATGGGCTGGCCCACCGTCAGGAAGATGGTGTTGCCGAAGTTGGGCAGGCCGGGGCCGCCCAGCGTAATTTCCTGAGTGCCGTCGGCGGTTTGCGTGCCAGCCAGCGCCAGCACTTTGTTGCGGTTGATGGCCACGTTGAAGTTGGTGTTCCACTTGAACTTACCCACCACCGGCTGGCCACCCAGGCTCAGCTCTACGCCTTTGTTTTCGACTTCGCCCACGTTGCGAAGCACCGAAGTGTAGCCCGAAATCAGGGGCAGCGGCACGTTGATGAGCAGGTCGCTGGTGCGCTTCTGGTAGAGGTCGGCCGTGAATTGCAGGCGGTTAGCAAACAGCGCCACGTCGAGGCCCACATCGAGCTGGGCGGTTTTTTCCCAGCGCAGGTCGGGGTTGCCGAGGGTGCCCAGCGTCACGCCGGGGCTCAGGGTGGTGCCGTTGATGGGGTAAACGGCGGTGGTGCTCAGCAGCGTGAGCGACTGGTACGGGCTGATGCCCTGGTTGCCGGTGAGGCCGTAGCTAGCGCGCAGCTTCAGGTTGGTGAGCGCCGCAACGTCGCGCAGAAAGGCTTCGTTGTTGACGCGCCAGCCTAGGGCGGCCGATGGGAAAAAGCCCCACTTGTGGTTTTCGCCAAATACCGACGACCCGTCGTAGCGGCCCGTCAAACTCACCAGGTACCGGTCGGCAAACCCGTAGTTGACGCGCCCCAGAAATGACTGCACGTTCTTGGTGGTGCGGCCCGAGTAGGGCACGCCGTAGGAATTGCCGTAGCCCAGGTTGTTGTAGCTCAGGGCATCCGTGTTAAAGCCTTTCGACCCCACGAAGCTGCTGTTAAAGTCTTCGCGCTGCTGCTCGTACACGGCCGTCACCGACAGGTTGTGCAGGTCGGCAATCGTTTTTTGGTAGGTGAGCTGGTTGGTATTCTGCAAAAACAGGTAGCGGTTGTTGGTGATGCCGGCCTGCGCGTCGCCCACCCCGGCCGTGCCTTTGTTGTTGATGTAGTAGCTGTTCTCGTCGTCGGTGAGGCGGCCGGCCACCGTCACGCGGGCCGACAACCCTTTCACAATGGCATAATCCAGGTAGGTATTGAACTCCGTGATATCCTGGCGGTTGTCCCGAATCGGCTCCACGGCCATCGCCAGCGGGTTGTAGAGCGTGTGCGGCCCCACCTTGCCCGAAGGCTGGGTATACGTGCCATCGGCATTGTACACGGGCAGAGTGGGTGCCCACAGCCGGGCCGCGAAAACGGGGCTAGCTCCGTTGCCGCCCGCAAAGCCGTTGAGCGCCGTGGGATGGTCGGTCGATTTCGATAAAAACAGGTTCATGCCCACCTTGAACCGGTCGTTGAGCCGCGCCTCCAGGTTCGAGCGCAGCGAGTACCGCTGAAACGAGGTATTCTTGATAATGCCCGCGTTGTCGATGTAGTTGCCCGACACGAAGTACGAAAACTTGTCGCTACCCCCCGCGATACTCGCCTGGTGGCTCTGCTGCACAGCTTTGCGAAAAATCTCGTTCTGCCAGTCGGTGCCGCCGTTGGCCTGAAAGGCCGTTACCTCGGCCGGCGTGTACACGGGCGCGAGGCCTAGGTCCTGGCGGTTGGCGTTCACGGTGGCGGCGTAGTCGCTGGCGTTCA
>Ga0160427_10002452_pt1 | contig 11155 bp, 12 predicted proteins | sample SolpanmetagenomL_FD_108194 | JGI IMG/M metagenome (GOLD analysis project Ga0160427, IMG submission 108194) | Solar panel surface microbial communities from Lawrence Berkeley National Laboratory, California, USA - L | ecosystem: Engineered > Built environment > Solar panel > Unclassified ...
AATCAGCCAATCTTCTCGACTCGCTGGCCAGAGATGAGAAGCAGCACTTCATTGTAGGATACAACTCTAGAGCTGGCTCAGTTCGAAATGACCAAGCCGGCTTCTACGAGCACAATCAACGTGGAGATGGGCGGGTGGGAGATGAACAAAACAATGCTATTCCTCAAATCATCTGGTTGAATCAAGCAGCCGCAAACTCTGGCCGAGTAGCGACGCCAGCCACGAGCTTCGAAACTCCACTCCAAAATGGCACGATAGATGCAGGCTTTGCTTCCATATCGCAATTGAGAAATTCAGAACTTGAGTCGTGGATACTTTCAATCATCCAGCCTTTAGATGTCAGACAAAGTCAACGTGAAACCACACATCTGAGCATATTTTACGACACCGAAGAATGCATACTGTGGACCTACACGCGCATCTGGCAAAATCTCGCTGGAGTTACTCATACATATGAATCAGAATTGGTCCTCTTAAGTGGCATAAATTTGAGTGGTGGGCTTGATCTACTCAGTTCTAGAGCACCAAAAGACACATCCGTGTTCAAGTCTTTGACGGAAACCGGAACGAACGGTAAGCGCCATCTTGCTTATCGCATCTGAAACTTATAGCACAAGATTTCTGAATGTCACCTCTGACACTGTTAAAGAGATTGTCATGCATGACGCAACAATACAGTATATGCCACTCAAAGGTAACGAGACGTCCATCTGTGAAACCCTCTCGCGAAGTCTAAGCTTCGAGAATACTCATGATGAGCGCATGGAGGTCGAAACACCAAGGCAAAAGAGCGCAGTCTACGAAACCTCGTCGGCATCTTCGGCGCCTACAATAAACAATTCCCACTCATCACCGCCACATCAGTATCGGACTATGTCAACAACACACAAAGAATTGTCAGATTTGGATATCAAAGGCCCGCAATACTTCGTCCACGATGACGACTGCCAAGAAAATATCAAAAAACAGAAAGTCGAGGATGACACACATTTTCAAGAACAATTTTCTGAATGGCTGTCCAGTGTAGATGTCGATTGGTCGCGGACAACCTTGGGACCAATGGAAGGATGGCCAGCGCTTTGGAAGAGTTATGTCTGTCTGATGACATCCATCAAAACACCCATAGCTCTCTATTGGACTTCGGATTTAATTGCGATGTTCAATGAATCATATCTCACAATCGCAGGTCCCCATTGGAAAACTAAGGTTGGGCAAAGTTTTCAAAAGGCATGGTCAGATTATCCTGACATGATTGTCCTTTTTCATAATGTGTTCAAGACTGGAATTTCAATTACACTCGAAAAACAATTGTTCTTTATCGATATAGAAGGGTCCAGAGAGACACGGGAAACATATTGGAATGTGACTGTCCATCCAATATATAATGCATCAGGGGCAATAGAGGGTGTGCTATGTCAAAGTCTGGAATTCACTGATGAGATCATCACAGATCGACGAATCCGAATGTTGAGTGAATTGAGCAAGAATACCGCCGCTGTCAATGATGAAGGCGAATTTTGGACCAAATTTATGGAGCCGTTGGACTCGAATCAGTAAGTATTAGCACTCTATCGATGTTGATTCTTGGTTTATACTGGATTATGTCGTTTAACATGACCTTTCGATTAGGCTTGATACTCCATTCGCCATTGCATATTCTCGGATGGTTGACTTCAAAACCTATGACTTTCACGATGGTGCTAAAAGCAACGACACCCTGAATGATGATTTCGATTTCCATCTTGTAGGGACTTGTGGTGTTCCAGATCTGCATGAATGTGCGCCAAAAACTATCGAAATTCGAAATGGTCAAGCTTCGTCACTGCTGGGGAAGGCATTTCTCAGAGCACATGGTCAAGCTTTCGTGCAATATCCTATAGGAGCAATGGAAACGTTTTTCCCAATGGAGTTTTTTGAGGGTTTAGATCATCGTGGTTATGGAGAGCCCTGTACATCTCTAGTCCTTTGTCCAGTGAGAGCGGATCGAGCGCTTGGTGACTCTCATGCCGCTAGTTTCATAGTGTTGGGCGTCAATCCGAAAAGACCCTTTGATGAAAATTACAAACTCTTCATACAACTACTTACCCGTCAGTTGACTACGGCACTTAGTACAATATTACTGAATCAAAAGGAACGATATGAAAATGAGCTCTTGGTAAAAAAGGCAATTGTCGATAAGACTATTCTTACAGAGAAGTTGGCGCAACAAACAAATCAGGCATTGGCCTATGAACAGCAGCTAGCGCGTATCACCGAGTTCTCGCCCTTTGGTATTCACGTCTTGAATAAAGAGGGGGACATTGTGTATGTAAACGATTCATGGTATGATATTGTACAACACCCACGATCTCTACCTTTGTCTGAATGGTAAGTCATGACTATAAGTCCATTTTGGAAATCTCCACATCTCACTACTTGTCAGGATACATGTCATAGACGATCTCGACATTACGAAAGCGCAACAACAATATGAAGCCACGGTCGCTGGCCGAGCACAGTCAGCAGAGTACAAAATAAAAACTCCTTATGTGATGGAGAACGGAGAAGTCATAGATAGATGGATAATTTCAAAGTCGTTTCCACAGTATGATCAAAAGGGTGTACTTCAAAGTACTGTCGGATGTGTCATGGACATATCGATATCCAAACACCACTACTTTAATCAAATAAAGCGGGTAGAAGAAGTGAAGGAACTCAAGCGACAACAAGACGTAAGTATGAGGTTGTACATGTGTTATAGTCCTTTATACTAAGAGATCTTAGAATTTTGTCGATATGGCAAGTCACGAGCTTCGTATGTAAATATATTTGGTTTTTATGTTCGAGTCTATGACTAACATCGTTCAGGAAACCCGCTATCAGCCATGTTGCAGTGTGCAGATGAACTTGTGGTGACCCTTTCCGAGCTCACAGAAAAACATGACAGCCTCAAGGTGGACCTATTAGCTTGTATTGAGGCTGCTCAAACTGTTGAATTGTGCGCGGGACACCAAAAGACCATTATTGAGGACATTCTTACAGTCTCGAAATTGGATTCTGCAAGATTGACAATTACACCCGTTCAGACGAGACCATTGCTTGTGATGCAAAACACAATGAAGATGTTTGAAAAAGAAGCTGGCAGGAACTATGCGACTATGTCTTTGAAGGTATACTTTTCAACTTCTTTAAAGAAGAAACCAATTCCTCCTTTCCCCTTATCTATCGCATTGCTGCACCTTACATATTTAGAGGTCAATACAGTTTGTTCTGCAAGAACATCCCGCTGATTTTTCGATAGATAGAAGATGAGTACTACAACCTAAACATCGACTGGCTGATGCTTGACCCTACAAGACTCTCACAAATCCTCATCAATCTTATAACCAATGCACTCAAGTTTAGTGGGTCTGATGGTAAACCGAAAAATCTTTCAATAACTATGTCAGCCTCGAGAGAGCGACCAGATTATTCGCAAAATTTGTCAACTTCATCAGATCCGATGGAACAAGACTCATTGCCAGAGGAAGACAGCTTGTATCTTACTTTCCAGGTGTTCAATTCTGGCATAGGCATCAGTGCTTCTGAAGCGAAGTTGTTGTTTCAAAGGTTCCAACAGGCGACGCCAAAGACGCATATCGAGTATGGTGGATGGGGTATGCTCTAATCGCACAAAGCTCTCAATTATCTATACTGACGTAACTTAACATAGGTCTTGGATTATTCATATGTCGTGAAATCGTGCGTCTTCAAGGTGGAGAGATATCTGTCACCTCCAACGCACACGGGTCGACGTTCCTCTTTTACTTTCGGTGTGCACGAGCTGAAGCTCCTCCCATTTCTGCAGCCGTGAACAAAGTCGGAAAAGCCATCGCTTCGGAATTATTGCCAAATAATACCAGGCAAAAGAATATTACACCCGCTAGCTCGACCCAATCAGAATCAACAAAGAAGCATCGTAAACTCACATCATCTGCTAAGGATGGACCTACCCGCTCCTATAATGTTCTTCTAGTCGAGGATAACCTTGTTAATCAACGTGTAATGCACCGTCAACTTGAGCGTCTGGGCTGTAAGGTTCATGTCGCAAATCATGGTCTTGAGGCACTCGATATACTCAAAAGCAGCGTAATCTACCACCATAATACAATGTCTGAGGTTTCATTCGATGTTGATGTCGTTCTAATGGATATCGAGATGCCGATAATGGACGGCTTGACGGCAACACAAAAGATTAGAGTCATGCAAAATAAGGGAGAGTTCTTGAGGCATATACCTATCATTGCCATCACTGCAAACGCCAGACCAAAGCAGGTAGAGGATACTTTGTCTGCTGGGATTGACGTTGTGCTGCATAAGCCGTTTACATTGAAGGAGTTGACAGAGAAGCTGGATGCTATCTTTGAGCAGGAGGGCGGTACTCAGTCATGACGAAAATGCGTCCAGATAAGAGTAGTAAGAAGATGAATCTCGTGATTGTAGTGGTCGACAGCCTGGTGGTGCAACGTGAGGGAGTAATCCAAGCATCCAACAACCATACCACAATGACAGTATCATGTAGTCACTGAGGAAGAGTGCTGGTCATAGCTATGAAACAATGACATCGATGGAGATCACAATGTCGTCGTTATTGATGTGGTGGCAGTCAAAGAAATTCACAAAACACTGGCAATACGTCGAAAGCACAAATCTTACATTTGAGCGTTCTTGTATTATTGGTGATGTGTTTAAGCCCCTTGTTCTTTCATGATGTATTGAGGCAGTGTGAATGTGCGTTGTCATGTTGAATTGTGTTTTATCTCCACTTTGGTTGTTTTTATATTCTTTCTAGAGTTTCTGTCTTCAGGAATATCTCCTAGACCGAATGATTACAGTCGCAAAAAACGTGATTGAAATACGAAGGTACTTAATACGACATGTTTTGCTCTTTCACAATGTGCATGTGATCATCTAGACTCTCGTAAATATTTGGTGATTCTTCTTTTCACAATTTTTTTATTGACTTGAAAAGAATTATATATTTTGGTGGATCACACAACACACTTGGGCTTTGTTGCATTTTCACATGCACACATGATATAACGTGATATAAAAAAGTGCGCTACGAGAGGACACGAATTATGAAGTGATTGGTCGTCCCTTTATTTTATGCATTTTTGAACTTACGTAAGGAATGGAACATGGGATTATTGAAATGTGTTTTTTTTAGCTCTAGCTAGGCTCCCAGGTGAGGGTACGGACATGTATGCGTGATATGTCCGATGAGCTCAAAGCTCCAGGGTGTATAATGAAAAACCTGGATCTTTTGATGAGATTATGCTTGAATTGTCATTTAGTCAATGTATTCATAAAGTTTTGACGCTACTGTTTCTCTTGACATTATTGCAAGGATGCTGAAACTCCCCAACTATCCAGCTGGATATAATGGGGTTGCCTCTGAGAAATATTTGTTTGAGTGTATGATGATCATGATTTATGAAGATTGACTATGAAACAAGTTAGCAGAGTTTTGATTCTGCCCTTTAAGCATTGTGAAAATACTACCGTAGGATTTTTCGAGCGCCTATAATTGATCACGAGTTTTTTTTTGTCTTGTTAGTAGGAAAAACATGTACAGTACATCAAGTTTTATTTTCTTGACAATAGTTATGACTAACAGTACATGAGATTTGGGAAGATGGCCGTATTAAATTTTGGTATTTCATGGTGTAGAACAGTGATGAAGTACTTGTGGACTGTCACATATTGTATGGTGCTTGTATATGAATTCTTAGCGTGTGCAGAAGGCAACAACTAGTTATCTTTTTTACAAGAATTTTATGTCGGGTCATTTATAAACTTGTAACTAGTTGATTCAATAAAATCTTGTGGTTAATGCACACCTTTAATCCTTTAATCCTTCAATCCTTTCGCGGAATTAATCAGGTTCAAGATTCTAGTATCTGGGCATGTTGAGTTTGTCATGTTATCAGAAGACAACGTGCGCTTTTAATTTAGGATTAGAATTAATTTGACTATCTACTAGGCTATCCTAGTCGTCTTCAAACCTGAGATATCATGCTGAACAATCTCAAGTCGTCTGATTAGAAACTTATTCACTTCACAACCAAAGACGTGTCTTGAGATATATATATTCCATGTACAATCGATGAATAGACCGTGAAACTAGAAGTTTAGTTGATTTCCTTTTGAGGACTTTCCGCAAGTTCCAGTATATATACGATCTGCTTCCTAGAATATGACCTGGAGAAAGACCAAGAACCGCTCCTTGTGTTTCAGTGCTATCCTATTCCACCTTTAGACCATTGGTATTTATCTGGTTTTTGTTTTCATTTAGAATATTCAATTCCATACGCCACTTCATAAGAGAATCCAGCTACAGAATATGGCTCCGATATCTTTAATACATCTCAAAGTGAGTGGTAAGGAATATTGTGGATGAAAATAGATACTAATCAGCATACAGTTACTTATTTTGATCCATATCAGTGCATATTGTTCAGCGCGACCCTTGACTGGGTTTTCGTATGTACAAAAGAGAGGTATACCTCTCTATGGCGGGTATTCCTTGACTTGGGGGGATGATTTCAACGGTGCCAACGGAACTGCACCATCTCCTGCAAATTGGCTCTATGATATTGGCAACAATAATGGATACGGCAATGGCGAACAAGAATTTTATACGTCGTTGCCCGCAAACTGTTATCAGGACGGTCGTGGAAATCTTCAGTTCAATCCATTTTGGGATGGCGTGCATTGGACATCCGCACGTCTCGAGAGCACAAGAGATGATTTTCAAGCTCGGCCTAATGGAAAGCTTCGAATTGAAGCTTCGATTATGCTTCCCGTTGTTGATCCGTCTAGACAAAAAGGAATATGGCCCGCGTTCTGGGCACTTGGCTCTTCTATCCGACATGGTACATCGTGGCCGGCAACAGGAGAGTGGGACATTTTTGAGACGGTAAATGGACAGTCGACTGCTTATGGAACTTTACATTGTGGTTCACAAGGTGGGATGTTTCCTTTTCATCCTATTGCTGATATACTTTTCTAACTCTTTTCTGCTTGGATTGTAGGCGGTGGACCATGGGGTGGACCTTGTAATGAGCCAAACGGAATTGGTGCAGGCATCAATTTTCAACGAGGCCAATACCACGTTCATCGCTTGGAAGTCGACAGGACACCAAGCAACTGGCAGCAGGAAACCGTCACCTGGTATTTGGATGGACAACAGTACTGGCAAGTTTCAGGGGCTAGAATTGGTGATCAAGATATCTGGAATGCCATTGCGCATAGCCCATTCTTTCTTGTAGCCAACGTCGCTATTGGTGGAGGATGGCCGGGTAGCTATAATAGTGATACTCTTGGTGGCATTGTGTCGGGGATGAGTTTGCAATACATCGCTGTATATAATTCTGTCTAGAATTATAGTTCATGCTTCCTCAAGCATTTCCATCCTATTCGACGCGTCAATCTTTGTGTTTATTCTACTATTCTTCTTGTTCTTGTTCAAAATAAGACCAGCTTTGGATTCGACATCGTAACACGAGAGGATTCGAATATGTTATGGATGATCGGCCACGTGTACCATAGACATACATGAATGAAAACATAGATGGTAAATGTGGCATGACACAAAAAATCTGACTTGATGATTCTCATGAGACTTGTATTCGTATCAAACAGATTGGTATCGCTATAGCTTAGTTGATCTCTCTACAACTGCCAACGTTTCAACAGCTCGGCGACAATTTCATCTGGTCTTACTGCAGGTAGTTCGTGACCTACTCCCTCGTAGATTTTTCCTTGTACATACTCTTGTCCAATCACGTCGGTCATCTTCTGCAATGTTGTGGGTGGTACTATCCAGTCTTTTCCTCCATAAAATGCTATTACGTGTTTACCTCTTAATTTCTTCCACCTTTGATCTTGGTAGAAATTTGGACAATTTATGAAGCAACTAGTATAGCTTCTGGCAAAGCCTTGGTGATTTTCATATTGCCAATTTGTCGCTGCGACAACATTCACACCATTTTGCTTGTCGCTCTCTCTTTGAATATCTGCTTTGGTCTCTGGGTTTATAGAATCTAGAGAAGTGGTAACTTCTGTATAATAGATCCAATACACAATCAGAGTTAATAGCCATTTAGGCGCAAAGCGATATCCTAAGCGATAAGCCAGGGGAAATGGATCAGTGGTAATGAGACCCCCAGCACAAATGAAGACGAGGTCCTCGACGTAGTCAGGATGATCTATGGCAAAAGACCCTATCAAACCACCGCCAAGGGAGTAGCCAATGAAAGCGGCAGGTGACGGCACCGAGTTTCCTTCTGACCAAGGCGATATAAGGTATAGAATGAGGGAATTGAAAAAGTCCCTCCCTTGAGGAGCTGAAGTTGATGAAGAATAACCTCGACCAGGTAGGTCTTAACCGATTTACTTCAGTTAGCTTCAAAATTAGGTGACAGTATTAGAGTTGTGTACGAGCATCCATACCAAAAGTCAAAACATGGCATCCTTGATCAGCCAATTTTAACAGTATCTCCCGCCCGCTGATGCATGGTGTACTGATTCCATGAACGTAAACCACTTTCTTTCCTTTTTGAGGTCCAAATTCATAGACTCTGATTCTTCCATATGGTGTATCTTCCCATCGCCCTCCAGGAAGAGCATCGAGCGGATATGGTAGCGCGGCAAGTTCGGATTCTGTCAAGAATGGAAGCAGCGTTTGTTCTGGTGACGGGATGATATCGGGACCGCTAGAAAAGGCATGTTCCAATGCTTGACGAATCGCATGAAAACTCTTATGATTGTTTGGTGCTTTGTTGCGATGTTGCGAAGTCAATTGAATAAGTTTACCTAATACAAGAACACCGCAACATGTGTATATTGCTGTGTTCATTCTCGACTGGAAAGATATTTTGACGCAAAATCATGAGAAGTGTATACGTGAACCGGAGTTCGGGTTCAAGGAAACATCTTCGCGATTGTCTATTTTTATGGTCATGCAGTTCATCGCGAGTAGTGATCTGCACCAATTGTAATCTATAGGTGATCGGTGTTTTCCCCCAATTCTCTGAGTCTAGCTTTAATTGAACACAAATTCAATTCAATTTATCAACCGCACATTCCAACATCAAACGCCAAATGATCTCCTCAATAGTATTGCAATTGATGGGCAAACTGATCAATTTAACAATCAATTTGTGGCAATTTGACTTGCATAGAAATACTATGTTTTCGTGATCACTGATTTGCGTATGATGAGAGCAACTAATATCATGACAATACAATCACAGTATTGATCAGCGCAGGAAAAAAAAATTCAATGTCGAGCCGTGCACATGTATTGAGGACTTCATATTTCAGACTGTAATCATGATATCAATTGATGATGAGTTTAACTCTTTATAGTATCGAGGATCCTCTAGGAGAAGGTCAAAATAAACTGCGGGCATCAGTAAAATACGGATTTTTGAACTTGAAGGATGCGACCGTGTTATCAAACTCAATCGCAAGAGTAATTGATACTATCAAGTCTTTTTGAAAGACGCTATCAGCGTACTTAAATACTTTATTGCATATTCAATTCCATCAATATAGAGCTGGTAAGAACTTGGATCCTGGAGTATAGCGAGTGCCTCAATTGTAGTTGAGACCGTCCGTCTCCCACCTTAAGTGTGCAAAGTATGTACGTGCGGACTTTGGACGTTCGTAGGTTTTTAGATGTAGCGGAGATACTAGGCATTACCGAAGAACGCTACATTCAGTCTATAGATCGTATCGGAATTCAAATAGCGCTATAGCTCCAACACCACATATAACGATCCACGCGCAAGTCGAGTACGTATAAATGAAGGGTCGATTGGGGGAAGGTGCATCGATACATCAGAGTACGTAGATAAGAAACCGTCTGTAACCAGACCTGGTGATTGAAGATAAATTTAATCAATATAAACGAATAATCCCTACCACGAAAAAAAGGATCATATGCATGGAGTCGACAGTTTACAAGACCTCGACAAGGACAAGAAAGGTTTCGACAGTTATCAACATATAAGATGACGGGAGATCATTCAGTTGACACTATGTTACAAGTTATCAAATCAGCCAATGTCCGTTTTCGTACATAAGTTCTGGATTGTGTTGAATATCATGCACTGTAATTTAGATGCGCATGATATGTGGACGAGCTAGAAGCCTTATTATGTACACAATCCAGTCTCATCAAGTCACTATCATAGATCCTACATAAACTCTACAACTAAACCATGCTACAATAAAATAGGTAACATACATTCTAGTGTTTCAACTCTGATAAGAAGACTCTAGTGGTACTTATATTGACTCGTGTCCACCTCTCCCCTGTCAGCAAGCTCTGCAAGAACAGCGCGGGCCAATGTACATGATATAAATACCACCAAGGAAGAGGATCCCATGTCTCATATGTGGCATCCTTCCAACCTATCATATGTTGTAGTGTTGCGCTCAAACCCTTCAAAAGTTCTTGGGTTTCACCCTCTCCTGTTAGAACGGATAGCAAGGGTACAAGAACTAGTTGAACAATGTCATGCCCAACCCAATATCGACCTTTGAGACCTGGGGTAGCATAAAGAACTTTTTCCGAGTTATTTAAATATGCATTCGCCAGCTCCACGGGTTGGTCTTCAAACAGTGCGACAGCGGTATGGCAACGAGGATTGCATTCGATCGGATACAAGACAATTTCTTCGCTTGTGGACGAGCCACTTTTGATCATAAAATCAAAGCTAAGTTGACCTGTCAAGTTACGTTCGCGGGCATAAGTCTTTGTAAATTCCTCCATAGCCTTGGACAAACGGTCGTCCTTTGATATAGCGACATAATGCATCAACAATTCGCTGCTTTCGCATGCGACAAATGCTTTGACCTGACCATCTATAACAACAGAGTGCGTACAGTATTCTTTTCCACGAATAAATTCCTGCAGAACCCATGGCCAGTTGGGGGAGATTTCGATGTTGTCCAAGAATGCGAGAGTTTGCTGTCTAGTTGGTCTTGGTAAAATAGTCATATCTGCTCTGGAGACATCATCCAGAGCGACACATTTAAGTATGTATTCTTTGCCGCTCTTCTCCTCAGAAAATAGCTTTTGTTCCAAACTGTTACGATCTGTAAAGTACTCCGTATATGGTGT
>Ga0160427_10002453_pt1 | contig 11154 bp, 8 predicted proteins | sample SolpanmetagenomL_FD_108194 | JGI IMG/M metagenome (GOLD analysis project Ga0160427, IMG submission 108194) | Solar panel surface microbial communities from Lawrence Berkeley National Laboratory, California, USA - L | ecosystem: Engineered > Built environment > Solar panel > Unclassified ...
AACACGATTTCAAAAACCGACTTCAGCATAATACAGAATCATTCAACTGGACAGATCGTACCGAGCGGACAACCACTCGTGCAACCATGAACACAGTCGAGAAGTCAGTCGCCGATGATCCCACACCAGATGCAGGCTTGGGACGTGTTCACAGCAGCACACACAGCAGGAGCAAGGAAGACATCGAAGCCGGAAGTCCAACTCAAGACCATGAGGAAACCGAAAACGAAGGCCCACCGCCACTCAAAGGCCTCTCCCTCCTCGACAGATTCCTCGTTGTCTGGATCCTTCTCGCAATGGCCATCGGCATCGTTCTTGGCAACACCGTACCCTCTACAGGACCGGCGCTGCAACAAGGCACATTCGTCGGAGTTAGTATACCCATCGGTATGTTCCTCAGCTCGTACAAACCGCAGACCACATACTAACCCATCCGTAGCTGTTGGCTTGCTAGTAATGATGTACCCCATCCTGTGCAAAGTTCGCTTCGAAACTCTACACCTCCTCCTCCGCGAACGCAAGCTCTGGATCCAGATCGCCTTCTCATTTGTCGCAAACTGGATCGTGGCGCCGCTCTTCATGGTCGGGCTCGCGTGGGCGTTCCTGCCGGACCGCCAAGGGCTCAGAGAAGGGTTGATTTTCGTGGGCATCGCGCGCTGTATTGCCATGGTGCTCATCTGGACGGATCTTGCGAAGGGAGATGGGGATTATTGCGCGGTGTTAGTGGCATTCAACTCGATTTTGCAGAATGTGCTGTTTGCGCCTCTGGCTATCTTCTACGTCAAGATTGTGAGTAGGGGGGATGACGATTTCACGGTCGGGTATGATGAGGTTGCTACGAGTGTGGCTGTTTTCTTGGGTAAAGTCTCCTGCTTCCACCATCGCTCTTCGTGACTAACGATTCTTGCAGGCATACCGTTAGGCGCCGCCATAATCACCCGTCTGACCCTCCGCCCTCTTCTGGGCGAACACAAGTACCAAAACTACTTCCTCCGCTACATCGGCCCCTTCTCCCTCATCGGCCTGATCTACACCATCATCGTCCTCTTCGCCTCCCAAGGCGCCCACGTCGTCAACCAAATCACCTCCGTACTCCGCGTCTGCGCCCCACTAATCGTCTACTTCCTCGTCATCTTCAGCGTCACCGTCTGGGTGTGCTGGAAGTTCGGCTTCGGTTACAAGGCGAGTTGCACGCAGAGCTTCACGGCGGCCAGCAATAATTTCGAGCTCGCCATTGCGGTGGTGGTTGCAGTGTTCGGGGCAGGGAGTCCGCAGGCTCTTGCAGCGACTGTGGGCCCGCTGATTGAGGTGCCGGTGCTTGTGGCGCTGGTGTATGCCCTCAAGTGGATTAAGAAACGGTGGGGATGGAAAAATTGAAGAAATATGATGATATGAATTGAGCTATAGAATCACGAGAAACGAAATTGAGCATTTTGAGCATTCAACATCGTGCAAGAACGTCGTGGCGACTTGTCCGATTGACCAGAGAGGGCACAGACAAGCTGGGTGAGTTTTGCCATCACTCTTCCAAGTTGGATTGAGCTCGCTTTGCAAAGATGCATCGGAACGCTTGTTGAAGTGAATTTCTACCCCGAGGAGCCATGCGACTCTCTTTGGACACATGTCGTTGCTGATGCTGATCCTGGTTGCGGCAGCCCAGATCTTGGCTCCATGTAGTTGCGATTTTTATTGTGCGGAAGCCGACAATATAGAAATCAATGTTGGGCGGCAGAGGCATAATTTCAGAACGAGATTGTCGTCGTGGTTCGACGACGACGATTGGCCATCGCTTTCCGCAGAGCAGCGGCGGGGCTCTATGGGAAACGACAATAGGTTGGGTTCCGGGATGGCTTGATCACTTGATAAATGCCATAGCGACCTCTAGAAGTCCGTTGCACCAAGGAACAGATAGGTTGCTCAGATTTTGATGTCGAACGGACGGAAAACCAACTTAACTCCTTTTGGATGGTCGATGTGGGTAATGCGCGGCTGATTTCGGCCCTCTCCCGCTTCCCCCACGTGCTCAACCACGTCAGGGACGGGATGGACCTCAAGCCACACCACGGCATGCTAATCTTGGAACTCGAAGGCCTCCACTTTCCCCGCCTGGATCGTCGGCTCTAGGTCTTCACAGCCCAGCCATCACAGACGTGCTTTAAAGGGAGCGCCGTCCACGGCAAAGCATTCGTGGGTTCTCTCTTCTCGACTTGATATAATCTCTGACATGGCTGCAGAGTTGGCCGTCGTCGTCAGCAAACTGGTCGGACTTCTCCGTAGAGCTTCGTTCGAGCCCTTGCTCGTAGGTCCCGCGATCTTGGCCATAACTCGAGGGCCTCCCCAAGTCCAAGAATGGCTCCGACAGACGTTTCCGTACATCTACCGTGATAAACGTCGTCTAGAACGGCTAGTCAGGACGCTCCAGGCCCTCTTCGCTCTCGGGCTACTCGGCAAGGTCAACAATGGCCTCAATGCTTTAGCAAGGAACCACTGGCACTTCCGCAAACCAGGCCAGCCGTGGGACTTCAGTGGTGCGGTAGAAATCGCAGTCATCACAGGTGGTTGCAGCGGGTTCGGCCATCTGATGGTAAAAGGGCTTGCGGGCAAGGCTAAAATTGCCATCCTCGATGTTCAGGACATGCCGGAGGACCTGAAGCATCTGCCTGGCGTAACGTTCTACCAATGCGACATCACCGACCGCAACGCCGTCGCCGAAGCAGCATCCAGCATCCGGACTGATCTGGGTCATCCTAGCATCCTCATAAACAATGCTGGCATCGGACGAGCCTCCACAATCCTCGAAGCTTCGGAAGACTATGTCGAGAAGCTGTTCAAGGTTAACCTGCTGAGCCATTGGACCTTGATCAAGGAGTTCCTGCCCTCCATGCTCGACCAGAAGAAAGGCCACATCGTCGCCATAGCCAGTATGGCGAGCTACCTCAGTGCTGCCGAATTGACCGATTACTGTGCTAGCAAGGCAGGCGTGCTGGCACTGCATGAAGGTTAGAGATTCCCTCCCATAAACCTTGCCCAGACTAACGCGCCGATCATCAGGCCTCAACGCGCAACTCAAACACCGCTACGCCAATGGCCGCTGCATCAACACCACCATTGTCCACCCAATGTGGGCCGCTACCCCGCTCATCGCCGACTGGAAACCCGCGCTCGAAGCCGCCAAGGCCGCCATCCTCCCCGCGAGCGCCGTTTCCGACGCCGTTGTCAAGCAAGTGCTGAGCGGCAGGTCCGCGCAGATATTCTGCCCGCCATCGGCGTCCCGGATCAGTACGATCAGGGCGTGGCCGACGTGGATGCAGGAGCTGATGAGGGATGCGATGAACTCAACGAAACATAAGATTGATGGAGGAAGGACTTTGTTGCCGCAGACGTAGGGGGTTACTGTGATCAGGTGCAGGATTCTCCTGAATATCATTTCGCAATCAGAGCGTATGGCTAATTGTGCGCTTATTTCCCCCAAATTGACTATCGTAGTGTGCGAGCTTTTCGAGCGACTTTTGCGCAGATGTTTGATCATTGGCCGCTCTGACGGAACGAACCGCATGTCATTATGTTTGAGCTCACTTGATTACGTGCGGGCAGAGCCGTTTGTCTTGAAGCGTTTTTAATCAGTGCAAAAAATATTGCTTAATTACGGCAAGCTACGAGATAGCATTCTTTCCCACCTAAGGTTGCTAATTCAAGATCTTAATACGCTGTTCACTTACCTCAGTCTTTCCCATGCGTTTCGTGCCACATTGGCGCCCTCGTTAGCACCGCATCCGCCGTTCTCTGAAGCTTGTGGGAAGGAGCAGGGTGCGGCTGCCATAGGCCCAGGGATGGCTTGCACTGCTCTGCGGTGAAGACCACCTCTGGCGGGGTTATTACGATCTTTGGAATAGGACGATCGGTAATGGGAATGGTTGCTGACATAATGCGTGACTATACTGGGGTATTCGCAGGCTTTGCAGTCTCTATAGGATGAATGAGAGGTTCGAAAGCGGTAGAGGACTTGATTGCAAGCCGTTAGGTCGACATTCCTGCGATTACTATATACAGTGCAAAGACGATGGACAAGGTTTTTGTTGGATGACAATGTATTGTTCTGTGGTAGCTGGAGCTCCTTCTTGTCACGGGACAAAGGTTTGGAATCCGTCTGAAAGACATGCCTTGCGAATCTGAATCAAGACCATGCGCCCCAATCGAATCACGACAGATTTAGAACGAGACAACTCGAGATCTAACGAGAGAGACAGTGGACGGCTAGGTTTGGCTCAGAGTCCGGTCATTGTCTCCCATCGCTTGGCCCCGTCGAAAACATAACAATGCTCTCCGCAAGAGGCGTTGATGGGCTCGATAGAAGGTCCAAGACACTGTCCGAGGATGTAGCGCTGCTCCACACGGACTCCTTCCTGAGATGGAGTTCTGGACTCGTTATCCTGACTTATCGCCTCTGCTTGCTTGGTTGGAGCGCGCCAAAATTCCGGATCCAGTGCGCAAGCCACGCAGAACAGGTGCTCTTGACCGATAGCGTTCTTTAATTCTCCATCACGACCAAGCCCTGACGGTATATCAGTAATAAGGTTTACCGATAGTCGGGCTCCTGGCTCTTCTGGCCCTGCAACGTCATCATCTTCTCCTAAGAACGCGGTGTATCTGATGGATACCTTATCTCGAATTCGACTGGTGTGTCTTCACGCACTGCTCGTTCAGTCAGCGCGGCTCTGCTACTCAATTGAGCACTCTCCCTACTCATCCGGGTTTCATGAGAGGCTGTCTTCCTCAATATTCGCGACCCATTCCACTCGCAGGTGACGCAAGTAACGACCGCACAGGAAAGAGGTCATCTTCAACGACGATGACCACAGCGTAATGACGAGCATCTCACAGCACAAGGCTTCCGGAAACGGAGGATATGTCTGCAGGAGATTTCTGCTGGATTGCAACAAATTCTGCATGAGCTCCTGCAGCAACGACGGGGAATCTGTTTGCTTTGGGAGCCTGGGATCTCCGACGGTCTTAGTGTATGATTACAGTATGTATGCGCTTGTGGTCCTTTCCCGCGCCGGTAGCAGGATGCAGGTGGGATCAAGCGTCCCACGATCGACGTACAAATGAAGAAGTAACAGTTCGCTCTGAGATCCCGAAGTATTTTCCCTTCTTACGACGTAGGAAAATTGTCGAATCAGCGCTTTTGTTTACAAAAGAACCGGTGTCTTTGTGTCGAACTTCTGTATCGACGATTTGTGCAGGTGCTCCCTGGGAAGGCGACTTTGTGCGGTTTGCAGGTGGATGAGTTGTTGCTGGTTCGGACTGCACGGCGCTGTATTCTCGCTTGCATAAGTATGTGGTCGCCTTGGCACCCCGCCCCAAAAAAAAGTAGCAACCACCGCGCAGATGTATACACTACAATTGCTCAACGCATAGAGTTAATATAGGGGTTCTTGGTGTTGCAAATTCATATACTAACACTACTATAGGTTTCACACACTTTTTGCGCACTTCTGCCACGCCGCTTGGTCACATGGCGCCGAGGTTAACGCCGCAGCAGACTGCCGATTTGGAGGGTTTGTTAAGGCTCAATCTTACAACCTCTGATATTAGGCAACGTACAGGAATCTCGAAGTCGTACGTCAATCGAATGAGGATGAGGCTACACACGTTTGGGGCTATCACAAACCCCAGGCTAAACACTATGGGGAGGCCTCTGGAGCTAACGCCAGAGATTGATGCATTCGTGGTTGCTCTATACACTGCGTCGCCAGACCTCTATCAGGAAGAGATTCAATATCATATACTACAGCAGTATGACGTTCTGCTTAGTATCTCAACGATTAGCCGCCATATACGTAGCGCAGAGTTTACACGGAAGGTCCTCCAACACACCGCAGCGCAGAGAGATGAGCACCACCGCCATCTTTGGTGGCTCGATATCCGCCAATATGAGGCAGACCAGCTAGTGTATGTGGATGAGAGCGCTGCAAACGAGCGATCTGCTGAGCGTAAGTACGGCTTCGCACCAGCAGGTTTACCTGCGGTAGTCTCCCGTTATCTACACCGCTCTGAGCGGTGGAGTATACTACCAGCGCTCACAGTCGATGGCTATCTAGAGGAGACGTTGGTTATACAGGGCGCTGTAACAGGTGATATCTTTTACGATTGGATTCGAGACCACGTGCTACCGCAGTGCACTCACTATCCGGGACCTCGATCAGTGCTCATTATGGATAACTGTAGTACGCACCGCGCACGGCGTGTACGAGAGCTCTGTATGCAACACGGTGTATTACTCAAGTACCTCCCTGCTTACTCACCCGACTTCAACCCTATTGAGATCACCTTCCACCTTCTCAAGGCTTGGATGAAGAGACACAGGACGATAGCTCCTATATACGGAGAAGAGGACTATCTTGAGCGCTTTGAAGAGTTTCTCCTACTAGCAGTACAGGGCTTCCAGAGAGGCGTGGACTTCAAAGAGCTATTCCGGAGGTGCTACGTACAGGTTGATAGGCAGGAGGTCCCCATGAACCCCCATCCATATCTAGGATGGGACTGAGGACACTAATACACTGCAGTTGGGTGAGAGCCCGTCCTGCTAGCCACTAGTGTCATGCATACGGCTTACGGTCTCCCAGGTCACATCCGGTAACCTGACGCATAGGGCGAATAACCTCGACTCTTTGGCAACCAATAGCTCAACAGCCACCTGGTCTTTTCTCTTGATTTTTGCAGCGGTCGCTTCGCCTAGTTCTCCTCTTTCAAACGCGCGCCTCATAAAGTCTCTGACGTGGTTGGTTGTTGAGCTGTTGGTGTAGGGGGTTGAAGCGTGGGTTAGCCAATCGACGTATATTGACCAGGGTTACACATACACGGGATCTGCTCCGGTTCTCTACCGTTATAGTTGTCTAGACCGTCCGTGTTAGCAGCTGTTTTGCTAGCAAATCACACTATAGCACGATGTGCATAGGACGCGGCTTTGAATATAACTGGTAGTAGATCAGGAAAAGCCATCTATAGCAATATATACATGTCACAAACGTCAATTTGAGCTTCAATCTCAGTCTGCATCCGCTAGCGCCCTCTGCTCTCGCTGGAACTCCTTGATGTACTTCTTAAGGAGGATCACAAGCCCTCCCTTCCCTAGTAGGCTAGTCAGTCGAGCGTCGCTTGCACCGTGCAAGGTAGTGATAGTGTAGAAGTCGTCCACTAGCTTATCCTTTGCTTCCTCCAAGCCCTTCTGGTACCGTGGATACCGCCTGCCTAACCAATCACAGTACTGCTCGAGGTGGTTGATATCTGGATCGCTATTGACTGGCGAGCTCTTGCGCGAAGGACTACCTCCAGGCGGCTGCGGCTGCGACTGCGGCTGCAGCTGCGGCGCGCTGCTCTGCTGGTGGTAATGAGGTGGCCAAGCAGGTGGTGCAAACCAGGGCGCTTGTGCGTAATACGGGGGTGGTGCAGTAGGCGGCGGCTGCGCCGGCTGCTCCTTCTCTCTATCCTTCTTCTTCTTTGCTGCGCGTAGCTGGTTTGCCCTGATCACACGCTCCATCCAAATAGCGCCGGGTTCTTCAACGGTGAGCGGTGCAGAGGTAAGGCGGCTAAGCTCGATAGAGTCAACAAGCGCTGTAAAGTCTGCTTCCAACACGGCGTGATGAACACGAGGATCCTCATCATCAACCAAGCAATACTTGGAGCTCCCATTACACCTCCTCTTGCAATCGTAGTACTCCATCATTGCTGAGAGTAGCGAAGAGCGAGTCTTCTGGGTTGACTCGAAGTCTCGCTTGCTGGCGCTTAACACTGGCGGCCTTGTGTCCCTTTGCTTGGATGAGGCAGGAGCTATAGGCGTAGCCTCTATAGCAGGCGGCGGTATGAAGCCCTTGAAGCGCGCGGCAGCTGTAGTGATACCCAACGTAATGTGTTTACGGCCTCTCTGCATCTGGTGCTTGAGCACGTCGACAAGGTCTTCCCAATCTCTCCTTGCCATGAGCTCAATATCGGTCTCTTTGAAAGCACCAGGGCCACCTCCTGTAGCAGTCACAGAAGCAAGTCTTGATGTAATCACATATTGGAGACCGAGCCTCTGCGTGTGCACGCGTAAAGCGCTGACTGCGAGTAGCTCTATTTCATACCACACTTTGTGAGCTACTGGTATAGTCTTGGACCTCTTGCTAAGCTTCTCGCCTTCGTACACAGACTCGTGCGTAACGGTGACCTCTAGCTCTATAGGCAGACTCTCCTGCTCCTCATCTTGAGAGGAGGTAAAGTCAACTCGCTTACGCCTCTTTGGCGGCGGCTTCTCCGGAGACTCCTGTAGCTGTACCGGGTCTTCAGGTGGCACAAGGCTATCACTACTAATTATAGTGGTGAGCCTTGGAGTAACAAAAGGGTTAGCACCAAAATTGGCGCCCTGGACCTGGGTAGACGCTTTGGTAGATGGCTTAGCAGGGCGTGACGGCAAAGCCTTCTTCGACATAGATTGCGGCTGATCAGGGGTACTTGGACGAGGAGGAACGCTTTTTGGCTGGGGTTTAGCCTTGATCCTGCTCCCTTTTGTACTCCGGGGTGCTGCTGGCTGTCGTGGTGGTCTTTTATCAGGTGCTGGTGGTGAAGAAGGTCTCCTTGGAGGTATACCTGAACGAGAGCGCGTGGTAACACCCTCATTTACACGTAGCTTTAGTGCTTGCTTGCGAGGCCTCGTTGGAGTAGTTTGCACATCTCCATGCTCTTGATCAATTGCCATGTCGCTGCCGTTGTCATCAATAAGGCCTTGTAGGAGATTGGCTGCTCGTTCTGCTACTGAGTGTAGGAGAGGACCCTCTACAGCACGACCAACGTTAAAAGGAGGCGAGCTTGGTAAGTTCAAAGCCCTTTCTTCACCTGAGTCGTAATCTAGCCCGGTCATTTGGGTTAAGGCGTGTTGTGTGTAGAAGTAGCCGAGGTGTAATATGGCTATACGCGTGGTCAACATATAGGTCATCTAGCACACGCCACACAACGTACCTGCTAACACTTCTTACACCAATCGATAGAGCGAGGTCAATAATGACATTCAAACACTAATTATTGCTATATAGAGCGTTGTGGTTGTTAATATACGAGCGTTGATAATATTGCGCGAATTCACGTTTTTTTTGGGGCGGGGTGCCAAGGCGACCACATACTTATGCAAGCGAGAATACAAGGCCTGTAGTCTTGCCAGGGGTGAGATATGCCTGTCAACAGACCGGCTGGCTTTTGGATGGCAACCAAATGATACCAGGTTGCGGATCGTTGACAAGATGGTGCGTGAAAGAGTCGCTAGGCAATTCATCGTATTGGCGAAGAACCGTGATCGTCCAATTGACGTAATCTGACAATGATGAGGAGTGGCGTGATGTTGGACTTTCGGGAAGCCGAGTGTAACTTATAGAGTTTGACAGTGACAACCGTGGGCAATACTGTAGAACCGAAGAGATATAGGAGGTGAAATGTCGAGAATAGTGATTGTGTTTGCAGGGGAAATAGAAGCAGTGTTGAAGACTCCACGGAACTTGTATATCCAACACTTTTACACTGTGGCCAGAAGTACCTTGTATAAATGCGAACCTGTAGAAGCATCGGCGTTAAACATGTCTGCTAGTAATCGGCCACAAGCGGGGAAAGATGACTGTCGTTATATTACTTTCCCACGGAATTTGAGGCTCGAGCATGCACTGTGAGGAAGGGAAAGGTAATCGGTAACCGTTCCAATCAAGGTTAGTCGGTAACTAGTAAGATATGAGTGCGAGAAAGCTCACTTGCCTTGACTGCTATAAGTTTCGATCATGTAAGCTTGACGAAATGGCAGATAGCGGGCACGTTACCGCTTAGCCTAGGCCGCCCTAGCTGTCTGTCCAGAACGCGACTCTGGGAGAGGCTTCCGTCTGATAACACTGATGGGGAAGGCAGCCGTTACGGACGCTATACTAGAGAACCCAGCGGGTGCCTACTTACTTTCATTGAGACCTGACGGGTGATCAAGAATATTGTTGATGAAAAGCTACGCATCTATCTCATATGGAGGGTTTCTTCTGACTAATCAAGATCACGTATTACTGTAACGTGGATTCCAGCGATAAGTAGGCGAAGCAGCTACCCAGAAATCAAGATCAGGTCCAACTATTACTATGACTACCTAAGTCGATATAATCATGCCATTCATCGTATGCTAGGAACGATCTCAGCTCACCTGAATTAACAAGACATACATAGCGATTATCTCACGGGACAGCCCTACTTTGCTCACGCTCTGTCAACTACGCTTGTAAGTGACAACGACTTGATGGGCACACACTCATCGAACTCCTGAAATGACGTACCGTTACAAAAGTCTTAGCAAAGAGCGGAAGGAGATTCGCCTCGTATATGTGGACGCCCACCCACTCAAGCTCTCGACAAAAGACTCTACCTCCTCTGACTTAGTCAAGTGCCGCCTTGGCCACTTCCCCTTGGTAGAAAACCCTGGATACATAGCATTGTCATATGTTTGGGGAGACCCCAGGGATACGACTACGATCTTGTTAGATGGCTTTCCAATCCAGGTCACCGTAAACCTGGCAGCGGCTCTTGCACATTGGCAGAAAACCGGAGCCACGCACGGGCTGTGGATCGATGCCATCTGTATCAATCAGAGCCTCCACGAGGAGAAGAATTGGCAGATTCAGCTCATGCACCAAATATATGCGACTGCTTTGCATGTATATTGCTGGCTAGGTTCAGAGAGCTCTAATAGCCGCTTGGCGACAACGTCGCTCTCCGAGTACGGCAATCAGCTACTTCAAGTGGGTATAACCGTCGAGAAACTCATCGCTTGGCCGAATCGTGATGACGAGAAGTCGACGATTAAGATACAAAGCTTTTGCGATCGTTTGACTGAAGAAGTCAAGGCGAACCCATCCGGCCTGACTGCAATCATTGAACTCCTCCAACGGCCATACTGGCAGCGCGCTTGGATTTTCCAGGAGATCATTAGTGGGCAAGAAGTCGTGCTTCGATGCGGTGAAGATGCCATAGTATGGCCGATCTTCGAGCTTGCCATTCATCTTTTTTGGAATGCTCTCCCCCAACTTAGAAGTGGCCAAGAGTGGAATAGAAAACCCATGATAATCGGGCAGTACAGAGACTGGCAACATTCAGGCAATC
>Ga0160427_10002454_pt1 | contig 11152 bp, 13 predicted proteins | sample SolpanmetagenomL_FD_108194 | JGI IMG/M metagenome (GOLD analysis project Ga0160427, IMG submission 108194) | Solar panel surface microbial communities from Lawrence Berkeley National Laboratory, California, USA - L | ecosystem: Engineered > Built environment > Solar panel > Unclassified ...
GTGACCAATAATAAAATGCGGTGCTTGAAATTGTGTTGCAATAAAATTGTATGCGGCATGAATATCTTCGATCTGTGTTGTAAAATTAGTGTCAGCAAAATCGCCTTCACTGTCACCAAGTCCCCGAAAATCAATACAAAACGTTGCAATATCAAAGTTGGTTAATTGTTCACTGATACGCTTGGCAGCGTGAACATCTTTACCACACGTAAAACAAGGTGCAAACAAAGCATACATCTTAGGCGGTTGATCGCCCCTAAAAAGGCGGCCCACCAACTTTATATTGTCTGCGGTCGTAAATGTCAGTTTTTGATTCGTTATCATGCATCGCCTTTTTTAAACAGTGCTAATGCTGCGCATCAACCTTATTAAATTTTGTAAGTTGGCCATCAAAATTAATTATATTGTTTTTCTTATTAACCCCTAAAGTGCCAACCTTAAGATGTATATCATAGTCGTCAAATGGTTTTTTTAACGTTAACCATAAACTTTGTTTGGTTTTGAACTTTAAAAATATTGATATACCACACGATAAGTATTAAGCTTAAGTAATGTTAACTAAGTCATTCAATACTAGAATAAAATTTAAATAAATTTATCTTAAATTTATGATAAAAAATAAGAAAGAATAACGATGAATCAAGATAAACAACACAATTTGCAAGACATTTTCCTCAATGCATTGCGCAAAGAAAAATCGGCGACTACCCTGTTCCTTGTAAACGGTGTTAAGTTACAAGGTATCATTACTTGGTTTGATAATTTTTCCATTTTGCTGCGCCGGGACACCCATGCACAATTGGTATATAAGCACGCAATTTCAACAATTATGCCAGAAAAACCTATTCAATTATATGAACAAGAAAAAGTTGACGCTTAAAGCGAATTATCTATACTAAGTGATATAATTTTACTGTAACACTGAGGTCCTTTGGAAATAAACGCTCTTGTGCTGGCGCACTTAAAAACATTTGTACTTTATCCTCATTTACCCCATCATGCGATTAAGAATATTGATCCCGATGCAAGGTTAGCTGAGGCCATTGGCTTGGCCCATGCCATTAATCTTGAGGTTGTTGCCTCAGAAACTGTGGTAATTAAACAGGTACGCGCAAACATGTTAATTGGCCAAGGTGTGGTTGAGCGCATTGCAGAAGGCATCCAAGACCTTGAGGTTGAACTTGTGATTGTGGATACGTCCCTCAGTCCTGTTCAACAACGCAACCTTGAAAAAGCCTGGAATTGCAAGGTTATTGACCGCACGGGATTGATTCTTGAGATTTTTGGGGCGCGGGCCAAAACTAAAGAAGGTAGTCTACAAGTTGAACTTGCCTTGTTAGAATATCAAAAAAGCCGATTGGTAAAATCCTGGAGCCATCTGGAGCGTCAACGCGGCGGCCTTAGCGCCATTGGCGGGCCTGGTGAGACGCAGCTTGAGGTTGACCGCCGGTTGATTGCTGAGCGTATTATCAAACTAAAGTCTGAGTTAGACAAAGTTAAAAAAAGACGCGGTATTCAACGCCGCGCCCGGCAAAAAATCCCTTATCCCATTATTGCCCTTGTTGGTTACACGAATGCTGGCAAATCAACATTATTTAATAAGCTTACACAAGCGAATGTTTTTGTCCAAGATTTATTGTTTGCAACCCTTGACCCGACTATGCGTCAACTCAGCCTGCCCTCAGGCCAAAAAGCGATCTTATCCGATACCGTGGGGTTTATTTCTGATTTACCAACACAATTAATTTCTGCTTTTCAAGCAACTCTTGAAGAAGTGCAAGCTGCCAACATTATTTTACATGTACAAGATTTATCAAATCCGCAACACCAACAACAAGTGGACGATGTTAATGAAGTATTGCGTGATCTTGGCATTGACAGCAATAATCATAATGTCATTGATGTCCTTAATAAGGCTGACTGCATTGAAGACTTTCCAATCACTGTTTACAATAATGGTGCACAAAAATCATTTATAATCTCTGCGCTGACGGGCAGTGGGTTAGATACTTTGAAGGAAGCAATTGATAAAATATTGTGTCATGACCATCAAGTTTATAATTTCATTCTTGATTCACAGCAATCCAAACAATTGTCTTGGTTACATGATCACGGTCAAGTAACTCAACAATCCTTTGAAGACAATGGCGACATGAATTTGACTGTGACCTTATCTCCTGACAACTTAAACCGTTACAAAAAATTATTTCAATAAAAATCTGAAATTAAAAAATCACATAAAGGATTTATTATTTAAATGACAGATTTAAATGGTGTAACTGTTTATCAGCCAGAGAACTATAGTTGGCAATTCAAACTGATCAACCTCATTTTTAAATTACCCTTTAAAAACATTATTCAAAATCCTGATAAAATTTTATCACGGCGTAAATATTGGGCTTTGATTAACCATAAATTTAAAATCAATCCGCAGGCTGTTTGTGATCCTATTATAATTAATACATTCAAAGCTGAGTGGATTACCCCCATCAAGGGCGATGACTTACCTATTGTCCTGTACTTACACGGAGGTGGATTTTGTGCAGGATCAATTGAGACGCACCGCATTTACCTCAGTCATTTTAGTGTCCTGACGCAAACACGTGTGTTGTGTATTGATTATCGCTTGGCCCCTGAGCATCCTTATCCTGCAGCCCTAGAAGATGCTTTGACAGCTTATTATTGGCTTTTGCATCAAGGTATAAGTTCGCAGCGTTTATTTATAGCAGGCGAGTCAGCAGGTGGCGGTTTGGCTTTGTCTTTAATACTTAAGTTGCGCGATACTAAGGCCATACTACCGCGTGCATGTATTGCTTTATCACCGTGGGCGGATCTGTGTCACCAAGGTGCTTCATTCATTGACAACAACTGTAAAGATATTGTTCTCAATGCCCCTGCATTACCTAAAGCAGCAGCATACTACGCTCAACAAAATGACTTATGTAATCCCTATATATCACCCGTTTATGCACACTATGACAATTTGTGCCCTATCTTGATTCATGCCGGTACCCATGAGTTAATCTTTAGTGATGCTGTAACAATCATAAAAAAAATAAAAGTAACTAAAGGAAATGTGGATTATGAATTATGGAATAAATTGTTTCATGCTTGGCATTATAGTGCTGGGTTTTTACCAGAAGCAAAGCAAGCAATTGTAAATATCAAGAATTATATTTCAGATCAATTAAAAAATTAATTTAACTGACTTTAAAACATTGTGAAAAAACTGAAAGGTTGATAGAAGAGATAATTGATGCGCCCATAGCTCAGCTGGATAGAGCGTTGCCCTCCGGAGGCAAAGGCCAGAGGTTCGAATCCTCTTGGGCGCACCAATATTAATTATTGGGTGTAAATGTTATTTACAGCCCCACTTTGGTGCACATTGTGACATCTCTTCACAATGATCTTTAACACAACCTGAAATATCGTTACAGCATTCTTGCCAAATTTGAGCACACTTTTCTGAATACTGGACAACACTCGTCATGCATTGCTTCCAATTTTCTGGGCTTGGTGATGAACTCGAAGGTGAACCTGACTTACCTGCACCAGGCACACAATTTTGTAATTCACTGATAAAGTTATGACAGAATTCTTGATTCAAAGTCGTGATTTCACCCAATGCGTTAAAGCATTTTTCTTGCACAGTCCACATTACTTCACAAGTTTTTGCAAATGGTGCCAATGGTCCTTCAGCATTAAAATTTGAATTTGGCTTATAGCTTGGGCCGCTTTGCCAATTAGAACCACGGCTACCGCCTTGGTTTGGACCATGTTGTCCACCTGGACCTTGGCTTGGGCCATGTTGTGTGTTTGGACCTTGGCTTGGATTTGTTTGTGAATTTGGCATTAAAATTTCCTATTTAGTTGTTGAACGATGTATTACATACCTCACCAATACTATGGCACATAAGTTAATTTAATGTAAATAAGATGTACATCTCTGCCACACATTAAGTAATTTATCTAATTCTTGCATCAAAGTATTGATATCATTATTTTTATTACTTATCCAAATATAATATAGTCTTATAATGACCATCAGTAAGCCATTAAAAACAATCTGATTTTTTATTGTGCCATCCAACAAAATTCCCTTACTAACCAAAGTTTGTTTAAAATTTTCCCGCATATGCAGTGCAGTTAGTGCAGTGTACTGAGGGAGCACTATCAACTGACTGATTAAAATTTCGATGGTAGATTTATTAGATTCATTGGATTCAAAAAATGAAATGATAATCTCAAATAAACGATCTTGTTCGCTTAATTGGTCTAAATTATGATCCTGAAGTTGATGCGCATTGGCAATAAAGTAATCAAAAATTCCCGTAATTAACCTTATCTTTGATGGAAAGTGTGTGTATACACTTTCCACTTTGCATTCACAAGCTTGGGCAATTTGGCAGTGACTGAGGTTGTTTATTGAAGTCTTTTGAATTAAATTTAAAATAACGTCAATTAGATCTTGTTTTGAAGGCTGCAAGAAAAATGAATCCAAAATTTTTATAAATTATGCTAACACAAAAATAACTATTTTGGCTTCAAAATTTATGCTTCCCCTACTGTATCCATTACAGCAATGAGGGCTGCTTGTTCAGGATCTTGCTGGTCTTCAATTAATGATTTAAAGGCGGGAAAACAGCTTTCGCATTCATCTAGCGTAATATCAATTATCTCTTCCAATAGTTCAATGGACAAAGCATTAGACGTTGGTGTCATTAAACTATAGCGAAAGGCCGGTAAGTTTTCTTCTGGAAAGATTTCAAAGTGCCCAATAATTAAGCGTTCATTTAGAAGTGCCATTAAGTGATAAATTTTTAGCTTGTCAGTCGTGTTAATAGGCAATTCAAATATCACATTTAAATGCAAGACTTGAATGTCGTCCTGCCAAAAAAATTGCATCTTATAAAACCCCCAATGGCCCTGTAATTCGGTCATCACTTCATGAGAGGACAATTGTTGTACGGGCATTTCCTGGGCGTGCATTGCATCTATAACAACATCAATAGGATTAAAAGAAGAATGGATCATAATTCATATTTGTATATATCTTAAGGCTGAGTATCACATTTTTGTCTTCATCCCTAATGAATTTTAAACCGCCTTGATTCAAGCCCTAAGTCAATGTAAGTATAATTCTAGATACTAAGGTTACGTTGCATGATTGTCATCACAGGAGGTTCTGGTTTTATTGGATCAAATCTTGTACATGCACTGTCACAATCATCTTCTGGCCGCCTGGTTATTATTGATGATTTTGGTCACAGTGAAAAATGGCAAAACATTAAGCGCATTCAATTTGAGGATATTATACCTCCTCAACATTGCATGGCGTTTCTTGATCAACATAAAGATGATATCAAATCAGTTATCCATTTAGGGGCGATTTCGACAACAACGGAAACTGACGTTGATCTTATTTTGGCCAACAATTTCACATTTTCAAAACAGTTATTAACATGGTGCACACAACATCAAAAGCCACTTATTTATGCATCATCAGCTGCCACTTATGGTGATGGCAGCTATGGCTTTGATGACACCGAAGATCTATCCTATTTACAACAATTGAAACCTCTCAATGCTTATGCGTGGAGCAAACATTTATTTGACCAACTCATTGCGCGCTATCGACAAGAAAATAAGCCCTTGCCACCTCAAATTGTAGGTCTTAAATTTTTTAATGTTTATGGACCAAATGAATACCATAAAAGCGGCCAGATGAGCGTTATGTATCAAATGTATCATCAAATTGTTGGCAACAATACAAACTGCGCAGCTCACCTGTTTAAGTCTTACCATCCAGATTACCCTGATGGAGGTCAGCTGCGTGATTTTGTTTGGGTTGAAGATTGTATCAATATCATTAAATTTTTTATGGATCATCCAGCCATAAGTGGTTTGTTTAATGTTGGCAGTAGTATTGCACGCTCATTCAATGACGCAGCCCACAGCGTATTTGCAGCTGTTAACAAGCCTGCTAACATTAATTATATTGATATGCCAGAACCGCTGCGTGCCAAATATCAATACTACACTCAAGCTAATATAGGTAAACTGCGTCAAGTGGGTTATACGCAGCCTTTAACAACCCTTGAAGATGGTGTGGCTCAATATATTCAACAATACTTAACACAATTGGACTGTTATCGCTGATGCCTGATTATTACATTTTTCCTAACATTGATCCTGTTGCACTACATTTAGGATTTATTAAAATTCATTGGTATGGACTGGCTTATTTGGCGGGTGTCATGCTGGGTTGGGTATGGTGCCGTCATTTGATCCGGCAAAAGTGCTTTCCGTTTTCAGAAGAGAGTCTAATAAATTTTATGCCCTATGCTACCCTTGGGGTTGTACTGGGCGGACGTTTAGGTCACGTACTATTTTACGGTTTGGATTATTACCTAAGCCATTCCTATGAGATTTTTATGTTATGGAAGCCTGGCATGTCATTTCATGGTGGTTTGATTGGCGTCATTGCGGCCATGGTTATGTATACACGTGCCCACAATTTAAACCTTTATCGCTTTGGCGATATGATTGCCACATGTATACCTCTGGGATTATTTTTTGGCCGCATTGCCAACTATATTAATGGTGAATTGTATGGCCGCATTACTGAGGTACCTTGGGCTATTATCTTTCCACATGCTGGTCGTTTTCCCCGGCACCCTAGTCAATTATACGAAGCCGCCCTTGAGGGAATCGTCTTGTTTATCTTAGTCAACTGCTGTTTTAATTTAAACCGGTTACGCAACACTCTGCCAGGACAAATTGCCGGTGTTTTCTTAATTGGATATGCTGTTGCACGCATTATTGTTGAATATTTTAGGGCACCTGAAATTGATGTAGGACGGTTATCAGCCTACGTCACATTTGGGCAAATTCTTACTTTACCCATGTTGCTGTATGGGTTTTACCTTTATTTAAAACCACGTGCTGCGCAAAAAGATTAATCAACATATTCAAAACCACGGTCACATGACTGTGGATGAGTATATGGCATTGTGTCTGTATGATCCTGATGATGGCTATTATAAAACAAAGTCGTGCATTGGTGCACAAGGTGATTTTATCACAGCACCAGAAATTTCTCAATTATTTGGAGAAATTATTGCTTTTTGGCTAATAAATCAATGGCAGCAAGAGCCTGCGATATTACCGCGCCACCTGATTGAACTTGGCCCCGGACGCGGTACATTGATGGCGGATATATTACGTACGCTTAATAAAATTAATTCTGATTATATATGTAATTTAACCGTTCATTTGGTTGAAACCAGTCCTACATTAATTGCACAACAACAGCACCTGTTGTCTTCTTATGGACATACTGTTGTTTGGCATGCCACCTTACTTGAATTGACAGCTAAATTACCCAAACAACATTGCTATTTTATTGCAAATGAGTTTTTCGATGCCCTGCCCATTCAACAATTGCAGTGGCATAATCAGGCATGGCACCAGCGGGTAATTCAACAGCAATCCATTGACAATTCATTATGCTGGGATCTGATCCCATTTCAAGGTTTAATCCCTTATGAAACATATTATCCCCTACCTCAACATGGAAATATTCTTGAGTTTAGCCTTCAGCAATTGCAGCATGTAGACTTAATCTGTCAACACATTCGTCAGGGCCACAATGCAGCATTAATTATTGATTACGGATATGATTATTTTAGTTACGGTGATACTTTCCAAGCCATGCATCAGCATCAATATGTTAGTCCCTTAGAGGATTCAGGACAATGTGATCTTACGGCTCATATCAATTTTGCAGCCTTGGCACAGCATGGCCATAAGTATAATTTAAATACGCAACTATTAACTCAAGCTGAGTTCCTTATAAACTATGGTATTGATGCCCGTTTGCGACAGCTATTGCAGGCTAATCCGATGCAAACTGACGCCCTCAAAAGCGGCTATGACCGACTTGTCGACATGAAACAAATGGGAGAGTTGTTTAAGGTGTTAATATTGCAATAACTTAAAAAATTAAAATAAATTATTTTTCTTTGGCACCCAATATGGCGCGGTCACTTTGGTTAATAAAAGTGAGCAAATTATTAATAAGAGGATGATCCTTATAGGTTTGTTGGACGCGTTCCAGACGGCTTTGATAGCTGCCTTCTTGCGTGAACAGAATTTCATAAGCACTGCGTAATATATCAATGTCCTGACGCGTTAGGTTGCTGCGCTTTAGCCCAATTAAATTTAGACCATTAAGGTGAGCACGCTCACCTTTCACATTTCCATAAGGGATGACATCTTGCTCTACTCCACTCATGCCCCCAATGATGGCATGGGCACCAATGCGCACAAACTGATGGATGGCAGCAAGGCCCCCAATGATAACGTAATCTTCAACTGTTACGTGACCAGCCAATGTCGCGTGATTGGCCATAATGACGTGGTTGCCAACTTTACAGTCATGGGCCACGTGTGTGCACGCCATTAATAAACAACCATTACCCACTGACGTTATTCCCCCGCCTGTTACTGTGCCTGGCTGCAGCGTCGCATATTCGCGAATCACAGTGTTACAACCAATAGTCAACGTTGTCGGCTCACCATTATATTTTTTATCTTGGGGATCATTTAAGCTTACAAACGGATACAGGATTGACCCATCTCCAATTGTAACGTGGGTATCAATGACGACATGGGATTTAATAGTAACATTGTCACCAATTTTGGCATGGGGCCCAATAATGGAATAGGCACCAACGCTTACCCCTGAACCCAATTGGGCTTTGGAATCAATAATTGCTGTTGAGTGGATATTGGTTATAGCCAAATTCATATTATTTATTTGCGCTTGAAGGCTGGCTTTGAATCATTGCCATAAATTGAGCCTGTGCATGGATAACGCCATTGACCTTGGCCTCACCTTTGAACTTCCATATATTTTGACGGTTTTGAATGGATTGTACTTCCAATGTTAATTGATCGCCAGGAACCACGGGCTTGCGAAAGCGTGCCTCATCAATGGACATAAAGTAAACTGTCTGACTTCGTCCAACAGTTTTCAGACCATGACAGACAAGCGCACCTGCAGTCTGTGCCAGGGCTTCAATTATTAGGACACCTGGCATAATCGGGTTACCTGGAAAATGACCCTGAAAAAATGGTTCGTTGATTGTAACATTTTTAATACCCGTACAACTTGTCATAGGTATAATATCTTTGATTAAATCCACCAATAAAAATGGATAACGATGCGGAATCAATTCTTGAATTTGCATAACATTTAAGGTTGTCTCAAGGGTACTCATATACTTTTATCCTTTTGGGTTTTTTGCAAGCCTGGCCATCATCACGGATTGGCGATGCCATTGTTTAATAGGTACAGCTGGAATACCGCCCACAGTTTCACGGTCAGCAATATCACGTACAACCCCACTCTTGGCAGCGATTACGACATTGTTACCAATCTTAAGGTGGCCTGCAATGCCGACTTGACCCGCAGCAATAACGTGATTACCAATCTCTGTACTGCCAGAAATACCAACCAAGGCAACAATAACACAGTGCTCACCAATTTTTACGCCGTGGCCAATCTGTACTAAGTTATCAATTCGGGTTCCAGTACCTATGACTGTATCCTCAAGCGTACCGCGATCAATAGTGGTATTGGCCCCGATTTCTACCTGATCTTGAATAACAACTCGGCCCAATTGTGGCACGCTGATGTGGCCTTTTTCGTCCATAACAAAGCCAAAGCCGGCTTGACCTAATTTAACACCTGGATAGATTTTGACATGACTTCCAATGAGGCTGTGACTGATGACGCACTGTGCGCCAATAAGTGTATGGTTACCAATTGTTACACCGTTGCGAATTACACAGTAGGCACCAATTTTGCAATTATCGCCAATGATAACATCAGCCATAATGATTACTCCAGGCTCAATGATGACATTTTGGCCGATCTTGGCAGCAGGATGACACAAGGCGCTACCTTCTGGCTGACTATCCATGAACATATCTTGTTCAACATTGCTGTATAAAGTCTCGGCTAACTTGGCGTAAGCACGATATGGGTTATCAACAATCAAAGGAACGCAGTGGGCTGGCATATGCTCTATGTCCTGAGACCGGCACAATACCATCTTAGCTTGGGTAAGCTTTAAAGCCTCAATGTATTTAGTGTTGTGAAAGAAAGAAATATCTTGAGCCCCTGCGCCCTCAAGCGTGGCCACATCATTAATATGTTGAGTTAAATCAATGTGTTCAGGTACCTGACATGCAATCAAGTCGATCAATTGTTCTAAATTAATGTTGGTTTTTTTAACATAAAAACGTGGATCTGGCATAGGACCTGAACTATTTAAAACTGATTATATTTTAACGTCAATTGTTTTTAAACGCTTATTAAGGGCAGCAAGCACATCAGATGTTAAATCCAAACTCTCATCACAAATCAGGTAAATTGATTTATTCACAACAGATTTAACATTCTTAGCTTTGGCAATACTCGATGAAATTTCCATCAATGTATTCAATACATCGTCTTCAGCTTTATTAAACACCTTTTCAGAATGCTTATAAAATGCTGTTAACTTATTGTGGAATGCGGCCTCTTCTTCATCAAAGTTCTGCTGCATTTTGTTCAGCTCTGTTTCAGTGACCTTACTGTCAGATTGTGCCAGCTTAATTTTTTCCTGCATACTACGCAATTTATTTTCAAAGGCTTCTGCTTTCTTTTCAAGCTTGCTGCGCTCCTCATCCTTTTTAGCCTCAATGTGTTTCATGGCCAATGATTCTTTCATGATACGATCTACATCAATATAAGGTAATTGGGCCGTATTTTGCGTTGTGCATTGATTTTGCATTGCTGCAAGTTTGGCTTCAAGCTGATCAATTTTTTTAACCAATGCTGCTTGGCTTGTTGTGTCATTCGACTGTTTAGATGGATCCGCTTGCAAGGATAAAGGTGATAACAGCAAGCTTGCAATAGCAAAATGTGTCAACAATATTTTATTCATAGACATTATCTTTCATTTAAAATCTTGTTGATAAACCAAATACCACAAGTTGAGTCTTATCGAAGGTAGCTTTACGCACGGCATGTGCAACATCAACACGCAGTGGTCCAATGGGTGAGCGCCAACGAATACCTGCACCAACAGACACACGCAAC
>Ga0160427_10002455_pt1 | contig 11151 bp, 14 predicted proteins | sample SolpanmetagenomL_FD_108194 | JGI IMG/M metagenome (GOLD analysis project Ga0160427, IMG submission 108194) | Solar panel surface microbial communities from Lawrence Berkeley National Laboratory, California, USA - L | ecosystem: Engineered > Built environment > Solar panel > Unclassified ...
TCGCACGGCCAGCTAGCGTTAGTGTTGGTATCGTTGCGTGAAATGGTAGGACTTCAAGGTGTGTAATTACCTTTGCTAAAGTTAGTCTGTCAGCTTCGCGGCTCTCCCCTGCGATACTGGGGTTCAGAGAGCGGTCGAGGGTTTCTTGCTGTACAGTAAATAGTTAGGGAGCAATCCGATTTTCCGGGACTTCCTTTCCCCACTAACGGCGCTTTTCTCTTTTCGGACTTCATCACGCGTTCCCTCCGACATCAAAAGCTCCTCGTCCGGCCGGTGTGTACTTGGCGGTGGATACTCGACGCCAGACCATGATCCCTGTAGTTCAGATATCGCTCCGAAACAGTCGTGTGAGAAAACCGATCGCATCTTGACCCTCAACGAACCAAGCCAGGCCGTTAGGACAGGCTGCGGAGACGACTGCAACTTTGACAACATATCGTTCTGTCCTCAAACCTGGTTGGAAACTCTTTCGAAAACAAAACTCAGGCAGAAAGAAACTACTGTACAAGTTTGCAAGAGCGGCCAGTCTTTGCGGCGGAAGCCACATGCAGTTACCCCCGTATGCAGACATAAACCGTACGATCAGCTGGACATGCAAAGCTTACTGGTACAATGCTGCGTATTCACACATGTTCGAAGGATATTTGTTGGGACAGTTCCTCTCTGTAAGCTCAGACTCAGTCGCAAATTCTGCATTCTCAAGAAGTCCATCTTCGCTGCGTAAGCTCAACTTCTATCCGCAAGTTGACCCTTACGAAGTTTCGGACTGCCGCAAGTTCAATTTCCCGTCACTCCATAAGTTTGCTACCTTAAGGTACATCTCGTCATCCTTCATCTTATGAAGGATAATTGCATCTGGTCTGACGCCATGGCTCCACAACGTTAAATTCTCATCCGCTTTTGCAAGGGGACTGTTTCCGTGAGGCGCGAAATCGAATGCCATGGCATGATCCATCTCCACCAGTCGCCACTGTGCTCCTGTCTTTTGTAGCAGAACTCCATTCAGCACATCCTCATCGTATTGTGTCACTGGCTCGTCAATGTATGTCTTAACTAGCAATTCCAGCGTTACCCGTGGTAGAGTGTAGAATTGCCCACCTGCGTAGTCTACGCCGAAGTTGTGTAATCTCTTGCCAATCATCGCGTTTCTATGCACTTCCGTTATGCTGGTCGGATCGTCCGGGTCTACGTCCATGCTCTCCTGCAAGAAGCGATGGTAAAAAGCATCAACGTCCAGAAAAGAGTCATCGTCTATCTTCGAAACGAATGCCCAGCGCTTTGTACGACTGAGCAATTTCATGAAGAACTCTATGCTCTTGATGGTATTTGCAATCTGTCTGGTCTCTTCGAGAGGTAGGATTACAAGATCGCCGTACGTCGCATTTTCCTGCTCGATCAAACGCAGCCAGATCGATCCGGGTTCGCAAAGAACGAAGCATGTTTCGAAGAGCGAGGAATTTCGGAAGATTCGCTGCCTGCAAACTAATCAGTTGTTGGCCGCAGATCGGAAACAGACGTACAACCACGTGCCACGGATGATGCTCCTTCGTTGCAGACTGTGGGCATGGGACACGGTAGCGATAAGCCAAGGCTGTGACGGCCGTGGCTTGTCTACCCAGTACCTTGATCGATGCTTACGCTCTGAATGATATATGGAGTGCCATGGACGAATCGCAACAAAGAGAAGAAAGCAGACGCACACAGCCAGTGCTTTGATCTCGAGACTCTTCATTGAAGTGCTGATAGGAAAGTGCTCATGGGTCTGACAGATGAAGAATGAGTGAGAGGTATGCGATAACTGATGCGAGAAGAAGAGCGTCCTAGAGAGCTCATCAGACCAAACGCTCAGGGTCAGAAGAATCGCGGCTGGGGGAAAATACGATTGGGCCCAAGACATAGCGGCGCCCCTATGCACGGACTGAACGCTAACGCAAAGACTGTCAAGTTACCGTCTCAGCGAGGTTATCTCATTCAAGATATCGTTGATTCCTTTCGCACGTCAGACGATCTGATACATCCTCTGATAATCTCCAAGCCAACAAGACCAGCCAGCGATCTATCGTGCTTGTTCCGTATAGTCGTGGGCGCACCGGCTCAGGGCCAGCGACTTCCGATGTAGAGTAGAGCAGAAAACTGGTTGTGGAGTGGCATGTCCGCAAGTCGTTTGAGAGAAGCCAGACGAAGCTCATACGTCTCCATATGGTCCAATTGTGGTTCAGCAGCACATAGAAGTGGAGGGTCTGTCAGCTATCTGAACGAGGATCATGGAGTAACTAGTCAAGTAGGCGAAGGCGTCCAAGAAGCACGCCTTGTCAAGAAAGCACGCTCTGTTGATACCGCACTAATGTTATAACGTTGAGTTACTGTTCAACACAGGTCCGGACATCTCTCGAGGAATTGCTTGGTTAGAAGGCCGCTTGACCGTTTCTGTCCTAGCGGCGCATCAGTACATACAGCCTCGTTCACTTATATCAACCACAATGATAGTGGGAACGTTCTGCTAAAAAGTGCGTGCTGTGCTCACATCGGCTGCAGTGCAGGGTGGAAGACTGCTAGCGTTAGATGAAGTTCACCCAGATGGGTGAAGGGCATGGAAACTATGGCGTGATGCAGTACTCTGATCATATCCGACTCCAGTAAGGAAACCATCGCCACGACATTACGGACAGTCACAAGGTTGGACCGACTGTGGCAGCTAAACTGTCCCACGTTTGTCCCCAAGCGAATCAACAGTTGGAGCCTACATGTATCTGAGGACGCAACTAAAACGAGCGTCTCGATAAGATACATGCATATCTCAGCCTCCCCAACAATCAGGTTCGTAAGCGCTATCTGCCTGGGAATGAATGGTTCCTCCAACCAACCCGTGCCGGACATGCTCCATCTTGAGAAGGGTTCCAACGAGATTCTAGCTTGGAGCAAGTTCGGAGCCTCTACACGGCATATGCGCAAGGAGTCATATTACAAAGAACGTTTGAAAGAGCATGTCCAAGCTCGGCCCGGTGCTAAACAGGGAACAACGCACTCTTGAAGAACTGCTTTTATGAAGAGTGCCACATCGGACGCATCAGCCAAACCTAGGCTGCACATCAATGCTAACGCCACGCCGCTGCAGAGGCGTCCCGCACACGACGTCTCTCCCTTGACGTCGCCGCAGGTGGTGCTCGCCGAAGAATCGGTCGTGCTGCCGCCAATCTTCGTCGATGCTTTTCCCAACTGCTTTCGCGGTACAAATGGAGAAACAACACTAGATTCGAGCCTTCATACGCGAGAACAGACCGTTCTTGCTGGTCGCCGATCTACATGAAAGTCGTCCTACTGACCGCGTATTCTTGTTTCATTAGCACCGCTTCCGGAACCCATGTATCCTCCCAGGAGACTTTGTACTCCGTTCCCCATGGTGCCTGCCGCTTGTCCAAGACCTGCCGCACTGCTCTGTGACCGTAGTCCAGCACTCTGAAAGGACGTAGGAACCGCTCTCTCCAGGAACGGTCGTCCTGTAGCATGTTTGTTCGGCAAGGCTGTTGCGACGGTCCGGCAGCGGCTGTTGGCCAGGCCTGACGTTCGCCTTGTGTACCACGTGTTGACACCCCTTCCGGAAGCTGCTTTGAAGTCGCATTGGCGTACACAAGAGAACGAGGCTTGGCCTGGTGTGCTGTCTCCGCCGTCGCGCGCTTGATGAATGGATCGAAGCCCGAGACGGAGGACCGTTGTGGAGCCTCTTCCTGGGGATCCTCCTCGATCATGAACAACCCGACTCCTCGCTTGCCAAGGGTGCGAGTACCAAGGCTTTGCTGGTCGTGTGCGAAGATCGCAGCCATTATGCTATATCTACCGTTGTTGATCTTCGAGTGGTCCGCGACTGTGTTTTATACTACGCCGTGGCTTGATGTCGAATGCTTCAGGTCGAAAAGTAGTGCCATCCCGAAACAGCTACACGAATGCGCCCACAGTGTGACATGTATAACGCGCTGCAGTTGGGTTGGATCTCTTACCCTCCAACTACGGTCCCGGCCCACTGCACGCCTTCCTCCCCGTGATCCCGATTTTGTTGCCTTGAACATTTTCGCAGATTTGATTACGCGAAGCAGGAAGTTACCAACCGTCGAAATAAAACCGGACGTTTTACGCTCATTGAGGTGCTAACATGTGTCACTACTGAATACAGATACGACGACTACGAATACATACGTGAGCAGCTAATTGAGGGGAAGGTGTAAGAGGTAGCTTGATAAAGTGTATGCACCTGTTTATACACACTCCTGCGATCCTATGAATTAGTAAGAAAACATCAAGCCTTAACGAATAGCTTTTAGAGGTTCTTTGCAAATCTCATAAGCTTCGATCATGACATATCATATATAGTATCGAAACAAGGGATAAGACAGTCTACAGTAAGAGTGATAGGAATAGTCTAGGTTCTGTAGAGGCTGTGCCATCTCAGACGTCAGTGCTCGAGCGTTCAAAAGTTGCGTAGGAGATTTTGTGAGATCGAGCCAACGTAAGTCGACTGGCTGGCCTTTGCCTGTGATCGGTGTCGTTAGGCAAGGGTTGTATACGCGCGTTTGTACGCCGGAGCGGTGGAACTTTGTGACGAGAGTCGAGGCATCTGCATTCATGCTTGTGGCAAGTCTTGCGCACGGATGCCTGTGGTGCAACGAATGTTGGCTCAACCGCAGATCCGTAGGGAACTGCGAGTAGTCCGCCCAATCGGCATGCCATATCGCGACAGTGATTTTGTTTTCATTTGGAACTCCACACTTAGACCAACTCTCGCGCTCGAACCTTGGCGTTCCCGGGACTGGAGCCACTAAACCAACGTGTTTGTAGTAGTGATAGGAATTTTTCGAGTCGTTTCTCCCATGTTGCTGCAGTAGTTGTCGATCTTCGGGCCCGCATCTCGTGCCGTGACCGCAATGTCGTCTGGCGACGAGCCAGAGTGTGATGTCTTCCCTGTGTTTGTACTTGCTCCAGAAACGGAGCGGAGTCTGAATTCTATCGAGCAACAGGGCTGCATCAATACCCAGGAGCAGAACGCTGCATTCCTCAGGGTTTCTATCGGCGATCCAATCTTGATGCTCGGGCAAATCGCGGGCCGGGCTCAGGTACTTCTCGGACTCTCTGCTGCTCATCTGGAGCCCGAGGGTAGCCATGAGCAATGCCAAGTCTGACGCTCCAAGCATACTCATGATCTCATCTCTGATCGGATAATTATTCATAAGGTAGGCCAGGTCCTTGATCTGTGGCGACTCCCTGGCCTCGGCACTTTGGGGGTTGCTACCGCGTGACCTTTTGCTGAGAAGTCGCCATCGCCAACATTGCCTGCATCCAGATGGAGTAGGGTTTTGAACATCCACGTTGTGATGATGACATGCTACTGAGCTCATTGTTGCCGGCAGTCAAGCCTTCTTAGCACGAAGACCGGTTCATTCACGGTGGGCCTTACTGGGGGACGCCTGGGTCGGAGCGAGAGGTACAGGGTTGGGAAGGAGTTCTCTAAGAATCAAGCTCAGTGATCTCTACAAGAGTAGTGAGATCAAGAACCGTTTCCTTTGAACTTCGGAGATTTTGTCCTGCTTTGGAACTGATCCGGTGCGTGGCAGGAGCAGAGCCGAGATACCAAGTTTAGATATGTCAGAGCACAGTAAACCTTGTCTGGTAACGAGCAGTCATCTACGGTGGTGGTTCAATGAAGATGGCATGCACGAACACGCAGACCGTTCGATCAAAGGAGGCCGGGATCTGACGCATGGACAACATTTCCTGCATTGAAGCGCCTCGATTGGAGAGAATGCCTGCTCGGAGATAGTGTCGCGCTAATACACGACCTTCTGCTGCGCCATCATTCTGTCAACCCTGTGCATGTGGCTTAGCATCACAAAGCCATTGTTAAGGAACCAAATTCTTCCATTGGCATGTAGAGCAAACAACAAGGGTAGGTAGTGGCACGAGGCAATGTGTGCTTTGTAGTCCTCGTCAAAAGAGCCGCCATCGTACATCGATATGCCAATGTCACGACCCTCCAAGATTTCATCGGAAGCGGAGCAAGCAGCAAGCACACAGCGAGATATAGCAAACGTCATCTTCATCCTTGCCGATGACTTTGAAGCAAGCCCGGACTTAGCATAGGTAGAAAGAGTCGTGCTGGCTTTGCGGTCGCTCCCACGGGGAGTATGCGGATCCCCTCAACCGTGCTATGAGGCAGCCAACTGTCACAACTAGCTCCAGAGCCCGGCACAAACCAGCAATGACTAGGATATGCACCACCCGTATGATGTGTTGACCTGCACGGAGTCTTGTGAAGCAGCAGATCCCACAAACAGTGGACCTGCTGGCTCTCGGGAGAGGAGGTGACAATTAGTACTCCCAAATGTCGATTTACCTGCTTCCGCATATCGCTAGATCTAGTGAGCGTTGGAAGAATTGTATGGGCAAAGCCACCGCTTCCAGCCAGTGTGGTCATCTCAGGTGCTATGCGACGTGCATTCTTGGCATAATATGAAGCGAAGTCGTTTGTGTCGGTTTGGTATGACGGTGAATCTCATGCAAGCAATCTTGGAAATATACACCATGCCATCAAGCTAAGGTGGTCTACTTTGGCACCCAGGAGAGGAAATGGGATTCTCGTTCTCAACACCCGGAAACACTGTTCTAACCCATTGAGATGTCCAGGCTGATATGCCTTTTGGATCTGGGAAGGTTTTCTGGTTCGAACAGAAAACCAAATATCACCGGACGAGGGCCTATCCTCCTTATGCGCAGGTGCTGAGGTCTGCTACGACCGTAGCAACGCTGGGCGGTCTGCCCCGTTGTTGGCGCGCAAGGTTTGGCTTGGTGATGCATCTGCAATGTCCGTCAGATAGCTTTCGGCACACCAATCAGAACACAACCAACCTGTGACCGTCTAACACACGAGAACAACCAGACGCGATGCGACAGCGACGCATTACAAGGAAGGTTCTCTACACGTGAGGCAGCTCGGCGGCTAAGATCGCGTAGATTACGATGCTACTGCCTTGTGCATTTGGTGCAAGCTTGCTTCGTCGTGACAAGATCACAAGACCACAGAATCAAGATTTCGAGGGTTCGGGAGTTCGGGAGTTGGGGAGCTCAGGAATTCGTCACTGTTTGGAGAGGAGAAGACCGGTTGTGATCGCTTGTAACAGCTCTGTTCGTTCGCCCAGAGTACAAACAACAAAAGCGTAGCGGGACGGAAAGATGCTTCTTGTGGTACACGGCAGATCATGCACAAAAACGGTCATGTCGCAGCGTGCGTTTCCTCCGTCTCCTTTCGCTCTGCATATCAAACCTTCGGTCTCGTCGGTACAGAAAATCGTCGACCGGATGATACGACGTATCATACACCCTGCTGATGAGTTTCTCTCGGTAGGTCCGGACTGTCCTCCGCTGTAAGGGTTCCTTCACTTCTCCATCTCCGCTTTCTCCGGTGGCCCGACGCTTACGACAACGGCTTCGGGAAGCGTGCGACAGGACGTTTGGGTTTGGCGCGGACGAGAGGTCTGCGTCACTTTCGTCGGTCAAGCTAACGGCAGTCGGGGTGTCGACACCGCACTTGGAAACACATGTCACGTGGTCGTCGTTGTCCTCCAAGGTCAGATCAATTACCATCCCAGTGGCACTCCTGGACGCCACACTGACAACAGGGGGATAGTCGACACTTCGGACCGCTTCAGCGACGGTCAACGCTCCAGCTGCAGGAGGAGGAAGCGACAGGTTTGGAACAGGCTTGTATCGGTCCTCTCCCACTCCGAGCGGGTTCCACGTCGAAGCCCAGCCCGAGGCGCCCAGTCAGAGGTGACAGAGCACGAGCTGGCGCAGACTTGCGAGCTGGGTCGGAGGGAGCTTCCCACGGGGCAGGTTCTTCGGCAGCAAATGCCGCATCCCTTTTCCGGCTTGCAATGTGACAAGCAAGAGATGGGCGTTGCGTGCATTGATATGGGGCCCCAGCCTTTGCTGGTCTCGGGGAAAGCGCTGCATCTGCAGCTGGTTGAGTACGAGTTTGACGCGCGTGATCATGGCTTCGACCGTGGGAGGCGGAGAGCTGTTCGGATCAAAGCCCACGGGATCCCAGCAATCCACGTCTTCGAGATATCGATGACCACAGATCCCGCCCATTGTCGCACAGATCGGTGAGGCTGTTGAGAAGGGATCGGGGGAGGGGGAAAGTTGAGCACGGGGGGTCGATCTGCTGGTGGATACAGTCGAGCGAGGACAGCGGGAACGCGAAAGTACTTGTACGCCCAATGCCAGGGCACAGCATCTCTTGCGCCGTCGCTCCAGCCCAATCCTTTGCCTGTGCGTCCTCCAACTAAAGCTCTCTGCACCAACCATCCGGGCTCGCATGACGAGATCCGGGACAGTTGCGTAGGCGATTGTGGTCCTCCGCATTCTGGCACAGCGGACGTACCTATCATTGCATCGCACTTACCTCAAAGCCCGGCTGCGCCATGACATCCACGCGTACCAGGCACGGCGGATGTGTTGCTAAGCACTATCGAGTACAGTCTCCAGCGTCCCACACGAGCGGGCCGGAAGCGCCGCCGTGGGAAGAATGATGGTCTCGATATCGAACATGCGACGACGCAAGTTGGAGAAGAGGGCCAGTGACGCCACTTATATTCGACATTACTCTGAACTGTCGAGCAATGTCCTTTATCGTGGGAGTCGCGGAGGCAGAGGAGTTGTGCGCCAAAGTGCCTGTCGGACCGGATACCACGAAAGGATTCGCCACATACAGTTGCATCCGAGAGAAAGGACAGGTTTAAGAAAACCCAAGCCTGTGACATGCACTAGAGCGGATGGTTGAGCAGTCGAGCAACGTGGGCGCGAGCGAAAGACCCGCGCTCCCTCTGAAGCACGTATGAGAAGCTCCGAATCGTGGCATGCGGTTTTACTCCGGGCGAACTTGCAGATTATGGTCGCGGTGCAACGCAATGCTTTGCGCTGCTATCCACCGGCGATAAAGAAGCTCAGCGAACGAGGCTTCGGGCTAATCATATGACGCTTGTTCTTGTCTGTATCATGGTTCCTGCGGTAGATGGCGAGGGCTCGTCAGCGTTGCGTTCTTCGAACATGATTGCCATCGAGCTAGGAAAGCTGAAGGTTTCGTAGGTTTCGTAGGTTTCGTCTCTACAAAAGAGGGTAAAGCACGATGCCTGCTGGTGCACTTGCCACTCGCCTTTTCGCACAGAAGACACGCGAACTATCTCTTGTCAGGCACAACACAGCAATATCTTCTGCCTCAGAGACAATAACGAGGATGTCTATTCCGGAGCCTCGTCACGGATGGAGTAAACTTCCTCCGCTCCCCCGGTAGCAATGGTGGAAACTGAGTCACATTTGTTGGACTCATGCGCTTGGATGCTTTTCAGTCGAGCACGTAGCGGAGGTATGTTGCATTATCGGGCTTAGAGACGGAAGTCGCTCGACTTGAAGCGTTTCAGGTAGGAGCATTCCTGACCACGACGCGCAAACCACTGGGCGCTGGGAAGCTAGGCTGGGTACCTCTGCGACGGCATCTAAGATCTCCTACATGTCGTTCACTTAGCCATGCCTGACCTCGTCCAAGAAGCGCAGGCATCGAGCTATGCTGGTCAACAGCTCTCTAGTCTGAGTTGGGAATAGCTTGTTCGCGCCGTTCTGCAGTATCTCCTTCTTTCACTGGCTCGACGATACGACGGCCTGTGCCATTTGCAGATCAGCTTGTTGTAAGTCTAGCCATTCCTGCCTTCCAACAAGCTCACTATCCAGTCTTCGCAGCTTTTGTATGTCGTTAGCCGCGTCGTGTTCGAAGAAGCTGGTCGACTTACTCCTCCCTTGCATCAAGGCAGATGGAGGAATACTCGGACCAGCTTGTAGTCGTGGATAACGACCCAGCTCTGCGCCGCTAGCAGCTGCCGTAGCGTAAGGTTGGGCGTCCCTTCTGGCCGCGCTCGCCTCCAAGCCCTCCGACGCACAGGCTGCTTGTAGCGCGTCTGCATGCTCGGCCTGTTCACTGTGACGCCAGGCACGGCTGACTATGCCACGAGGGTAGGGATAGGATATTTTGGTCTGAGGCTCTGCGCGCGTCGACACTGACGAGCCCACTCTCCTGCGGAGTTCCAGTGAAGCCATCCGTGCTGCTCCTAGAGCTGTAAAGGGGACCCGGAATGCCGAAGATGCGTGTTTTCGACATGTCTGCTCATCTTCGTCTGCTGTGCAGACCGCAGTGGGCTCGGACTAGGCACTATGACAGTGCTGGTTGATGACAGTGCTGGTTGATGACAGTGCTGGTTGATGACAGTGCTGGTTGATGACAGTGTTGGTTGATGACAGTGTTGGTTGATGACAGCGTTGTTTGATGACAGCGTTGGTTGATGACAGTGTTGGTCTTTGTCTAGATTGTGTGCCGTTCATGCAGAAGATATGGGCAGGCTCGGACCGTGACGCTTCAAAGGACCCGAGCAATGTCTTGATTACATCTTGCTATCTCCATTACATCCATTGTCATTATCTTGTACATGCCCTGGCGTATATGTCTACTCAGTACAGAGCAAGCTTCATTCCATCAAGCTTCCATGACCTTGTTCGAAAGATATGTTTTCCGGCCGCTTGTCCAGAGAAGGTTTGCTGGTTCCCACCCAATGTCGCTGGGTCGCCGCTTAGTTGTACTGGGATCACACAGACATGTCTTGAGGCTCTTGACGCGTCGCTTGTCAAGGGAGCTGTTGTCGCGACCTTCGGGTTTTATTACGTCGTTTTCGCGACCTGCGCGGACCCATCGGTGGCGACGGGGATCTCTGCCCGTCCTGCGGGTCGTAGCGTCGTCTTGGCCAGCCCGACCGGGGCGGAGGCACATGGACTAGCCCGTCCCATGACTCCAACATCCTCTCGGGCGTGATCGTGATCGTGTCCAGCACGGCGCTCTGGCAAAAGCATCTGCAGTCTGGCTGAATCTGGACGAGTCTTATACTGTTGCGGCGCGGTGAGTCTCTTAGCATGGGTTTATGTCAGCACAGGCCACTACGTTCTTACGAGCATTGAGCCTGCTCTATACATATGAACGAATGGCATCTTGCGCCCTCCTAACAGATTGCCTAGAAGTAGATACTGTTTCAGTCCCGGATTCCCGGACTAGTCATTGCTAGCCGA
>Ga0160427_10002456_pt1 | contig 11150 bp, 12 predicted proteins | sample SolpanmetagenomL_FD_108194 | JGI IMG/M metagenome (GOLD analysis project Ga0160427, IMG submission 108194) | Solar panel surface microbial communities from Lawrence Berkeley National Laboratory, California, USA - L | ecosystem: Engineered > Built environment > Solar panel > Unclassified ...
CGGGCGCCTCAAGGAGGCGCGCGGGTTCGCCACCCGCTACGAGAAAACAGCTACTTCTTTTTTGGCCCTAGCTCACCTACTGGCTACACTTGATTGGCTACGCTAATTGTCCACACACTCTAGCAAAGCAAGGGATAATGCGCGCCGCACGCCGAACTTTGTCGTTCAGCCCAGTCCGCTAGCTTATGTCTTCTCGCTTTCTTACGCAGTTCGTGGCATTCGCCCTAGTGTGCTATGTCGTGCTATTTGGGCTGCGGCAGGCCTTCGGCGGGCTAGTTGTGCATCCACAGGCGCCAGTCATCCTAGGGGTGTTGCTAGCGCTTACGCTACTTGGTTATTGGCTTACCGCTATCACTGTTCGTCGCTCGCCCGACCGCTTTTTGGTAGCTTATTTTGGCGGGGTAGGCATCAGGATAATTATTGGATTAATTATTATCCTGACCTACTTTCTGCAGGGAGGGCGGAAGGAGACTCACGGCTTGCTTACTTTCCTAGGAGTGTTCTTCATTGCCTATTTCCTGTGCTCTGGCTTTGAATTATGGGCTATTTTTAGTAACTTGCGCCCGTTTTCAGCGGGGCAAAGCTCGAAAGACGAATAAATTATCGTCGGGCTTGCAATTTAAGCTAATTTGAATGAAGCGGTTATTAACTCTCCTTTTTTGCCTGTGCACGTTCGCCGGCTTCGCAGCTGAGCCTACCGAGGGAGGTGAAAAGGAAGGGGCCTTCGATCCAGGTAAGGTGATTCTGCATCACGTGGCCGACTCACACGAGTGGCATTGGTTCAGCACCGACAATGGCAATTTTGTCACCTATCTGCCCATTATTGCCTACCAACCTGGCAAAGGTTTGTCGGTGTTCTCGAGCGAGCATGTAGTGGAAGGCAAAACCTACCAGAACTTAAAACTGGAGGACGAAAAGCTGGAAGCTACTGATGGAAGCAAGGTTTACGACTTCTCCATCACTAAAAACGTCGCTGCCCTAGCTATGAGCAGCCTCGTGCTAGTAATTGTGCTGTCGGCTGTTGCCCGTGCCTACAACCGCCGTCGTGGCCAAGCGCCTACGGGCCTGCAAAACGCCCTAGAGCCGTTCGTAGTATTTGTGCGCGACGAAATTGCTAAGAAGAGCATTGGACCCAAGTACGAGCGTTACATGCCGTACCTGCTCACCATCTTCTTTTTCATCTGGTTTAACAATCTGCTCGGTCTAACTCCTGGTGCAGCCAACCTTACTGGCAACATCGCTGTGACGGCTACTATGGCCATTATTACGCTGATTGTCACCCTGTTTAGTAGCAATAAGAATTACTGGTCGCACATCTTCTGGACGCCCGGCGTGCCGCTGTGGCTGCGTCCTATCATGATTCCGGTTGAACTAGTTGGGGTTATTGTGAAGCCTATCTCGCTCACTATCCGTTTGTTCGCCAACATTACAGCTGGGCACATCATTATCCTGAGCTTTATTACGCTCATCTTCATTTTCCGTTCGCCCTTCACTGGCTTTCTATCGGTTCCCTTTGGCTTGTTTATCAGTGTACTAGAACTGCTTGTGTCTATTCTGCAGGCATACATCTTTACGCTGCTTACGGCCATGTACATTGGTGGAGCCGTAGAGGAGCATCACCACGATGACGAGCACGTGGCTGGCCACGAGCACGACGATTATGGCTTTGCCGAGCAGCGCCGCGGTGGCGCTGACTCTGACTTAACTCGCCTTGGGCGGCCCGACGTAGCGGTAGCCCACTAGTTTTTGACCTAGGTGCCCTGAATGGCTACCGGTCACTTTTTCAACCCAAGTTTTTCTCCCCACATTTCTTTTTTTACCATGCTTCTTTCGTTGTTGCTGCAAGTTGTTAATTCGGTTGGTCTGGCCGTGATGGGCGCCGGTATTGGTGCCGGTCTAGTTATCATCGGCGCTGGCCTGGGTATTGGCCGCATCGGTGGTAGCGCCATGGAAGCCATGGGCCGTCAGCCGGAGGCTTCGGGCAAAATTCAGACTGCTATGCTAATCGTAGCCGCTCTTATTGAAGGTGCTGCACTGTTTGCCGTAGTAGTCTGCCTGCTCATCGCCCTGCGGTTGCAGTAATCACATCGGTAAAGCCCGGCGCGGCTAGTTTGCCAAGTGCCTACATGGCGATGGCAAGCTAGTAGCGCCGGGCTTTCAGTCGGTAGCGACAGCACCGCAGGTTACCCCTAGGGGCTACGCTGCAACCTTACCGTTCCTCAGTGATGTTGCAATTGCTGTCCGTTCCTCACTCCGATTCTTACTACACCTATGAATCTTATTACCCCTGAGTTTGGGCTCATCTTTTGGCAGACACTCATCTTTTTGATTCTGCTAGCATTACTAGCCAAGTTTGCTTGGAAGCCTATTCTGGCTTCACTGCACGAGCGTGAACAAGGTATCGAGGAGGCATTGCGCCAAGCCGACCGTGCTAAAGCCGAAATGCAGGAGCTAAAAGCTGGCAACGAGAAGCTGCTAGCCGACGCTCGCCGCGAGCGCGACCAGATGCTGAAAGAAGGCCAAGCTATGGCTGCCCAAATCGTTGAGCAAGCCAAAACGGCTGCTACTGAAGAAGCAAACCGCATCAGTATACAGGCTCGTGAGTCAATTCAGCAAGAGAAAAATCAAGCTCTCGCTGAGGTACGTAATACTGCTGCTCAGCTTAGCGTGGATATTGCCGAGCGCTTGCTGCGCCGCGAGCTAGCTGACCCTACTGCCCAGCAAACGCTGGTGAACGAGTACCTGAAGGACGTAAAACTTAACTAAGTTTTAGGGAGTAGTCGCCAGCTATTGCTGCGGCTGCTTCCTGAAAAGCACTGTTTACCTAATGGCCGACCAACAAGTAGCCGCCCGCTATGCCAAGTCGTTGCTCGACCTGGCAAAGGAGCAGGGTACACTAGCAACCGTTAAGCAAGACATGGACTTGCTGGCCAATACTGTGGCCGGCAGCCGTGACTTGCGTTTGCTGCTACGTAACCCCGTCGTAAAGCACGATAAAAAACTAGCCATTCTGAATGCCATATTCGGCGGCAAGGTATCGGAGCTGATGATGCGCTTCTTTCAAATCCTAACTAGCAAAAACCGTGAGAACACGCTTGAGCTGGTAGGTGATGAATTTGCCAAGCAGTACAACATACTGATGGGCATTCAGGTAGCAGAGGTTACATCGGCCACACCACTTACGGCCGATGCCCGTGCCGTAGTTGAGGGCCTAGTAAAGAAGCAAACCGGCTTGCAGCAGGTATCACTCACCGAGAAAGTAGATGCTGCCCTTATCGGCGGCTTTGTGCTACGCGTGGGCGACCAGCAAATTGATGAGTCGGTGCGGGGTAATCTGCGCCGCTTGCGCACCTCGCTTACCGACCACACATTTATCCCTAGCATGAACTAGTGATTAGTGGTTAGTGAACAACGAATAATGTGTTGTACATTAAGCAGTAGCACTAGCCGAGCCCAAAGCTGATTAACCACTAGTTACTAACCACTAATTACTACCAGACAATGGCAGAAGTACGCCCGGACGAAGTATCCGCTATTCTGCGGCAGCAGCTGTCCAATTTTAAATCGGCCGCCGAACTCGAAGAAGTTGGCACCGTGCTGCAAGTTGGCGACGGTGTAGCCCGTATTTATGGCCTAAGCCACGCCCAATCGGGTGAACTGATTGAGTTCGACAACGGCCTCCAAGGGCTGGTGCTGAACCTCGAAGAAGATAACGTAGGTGCCGTATTGCTCGGTGACTATGCTGAAGTGCGCGAAGGTGATACCGTGCGTCGGACCAACAAGATTGCATCCATCCAAGTAGGTGAAGGCATTGTAGGCCGCGTGGTGAACACCCTAGGGAAGCCTATTGATGGCCGCGGCCCTATTCAAGGCCAGACTTACGAGATGCCCCTAGAGCGGAAAGCTCCTGGTGTAATCTTCCGTCAGCCTGTAAATGAGCCTCTGCAAACGGGTATTAAGGCTATCGACGCCATGATTCCGATTGGCCGTGGTCAGCGCGAGCTTATCATCGGTGACCGCCAAACTGGTAAGTCAACCGTTGCGCTTGATGCTATCCTGAACCAGCGCGAATTTTACGAGCGCGGTGAGCCTGTATTCTGCATCTACGTAGCTGTGGGCCAGAAGGCCAGTACCGTAGCTCAGGTGGTAAACTCCCTCACTAAGGGAGGCGCTATGGACTACACGGTAGTAGTGGCTGCTTCGGCTTCCGACTCGGCTCCGATGCAGTTCTACGCTCCGTTCACCGGTGCTGCCATTGGCGAGTATTTCCGCGACAGCGGCCGCCCGGCTTTGGTAGTGTATGATGACTTGTCGAAGCAAGCAGTTGCTTACCGCGAGGTGTCGCTGCTACTACGTCGTCCTCCGGGCCGCGAAGCTTACCCTGGTGACGTATTTTATCTGCACAGCCGCCTACTCGAGCGTGCCGCTAAAATCAATGCTTCGGACGAAATCGCCCGGAACATGAACGACCTACCTGAGGCTCTAAAGCCGCTGGTAAAAGGTGGCGGTTCACTGACGGCACTGCCCATCATTGAGACGCAGGCCGGCGACGTATCGGCTTATATCCCGACCAACGTAATCTCGATTACCGACGGGCAGATATTCCTTGAAACCAACCTCTTCAACTCTGGGGTGCGCCCCGCAATTAACGTGGGTATCTCGGTAAGCCGCGTAGGTGGTAACGCTCAGATTAAGAGCATGAAGAAGGTAGCCGGTACCTTGAAGCTCGACCAGGCGCAGTTCCGGGAGCTGGAGGCCTTTGCCAAATTTGGTTCTGACCTTGATGCTTCGACCAAACTAACCATCGAGCGTGGCCGTCGCAACCTGGAGATTCTGAAGCAGCCTCAGTTCTCCCCGGTAAAGGTGGAAGACCAAGTGGCCATCATCTATGCAGCTACTAACGGCTTGCTTGATACCGTACCCGTGAACCGCGTGCGAGAATTTGAAGCTGAGTTCCGCCAAGTGATGAACGCCCGCAACGCTGACACGCTTGCCGCGCTTAAAGCCGGGAAGCTAGATGACGCCGTGACGGGAGCTATTCGCCAAACTGCTAAGGACGTGGCTGCTGGTTACGCCGCTAAATAATTAAAAAATTATGAGTTATGAATTATGAATTGGTCGTCGGTATTGAGCGGATAGCTCTACGTGCCATTCATAATTCATAATTCAAAACTCATAATTGACCTAAATGGCATCGCTCAAAGAAGTAAGAGGCCGCATTCAGTCGGTATCTAGCACGCAGCAGATTACCAAGGCCATGAAAATGGTGTCGGCCGCAAAGCTGCGCCGGGCGCAAGACGCTGTGACTCGGCTACGTCCTTACGCTCAGCGCCTCAATAGCATACTAGCCAACGTGACTCGTACTACTACCGACGAGGTAGTGAGCGAGTATGGCCAAGCGCGCGAAGTGCGCCGGGTGTTAATTATTGCTGTAACCTCCGACCGCGGTTTGGCTGGTGCATTCAACTCCAACGTTTTTAAAGGAGTGAATGCTGCGATAGCTCAGCGCTATGCTAATCTGCCAATTAGTAATATTTCGGTGCTGGCCATTGGCCGTAAAGGGCATGATTACTACGCTCGTCGCACATTCAAGCAAGTAGGCGACTACTCGCAGGTATTCGCGCAGCTGTCATTCGATACGGTGCGCGTGGCGGCTGAAGAAGCAATGCGTGGTTTCGTAGAAGGCGCGTATGACGAAGTTCTGATGGTGTACAACGAGTTTAAGAACGTTGCCACTCAGGTCATTCAAGCCGAGCAGTTATTGCCCCTAGCCCCCACCGAAGTGCCTGCAGGCACTCCGAGCGCCAATGAGCCTAATACTAGCGTCGATTACATTTTCGAGCCTAGTAAGGAGGATATTATCCATACCCTTATTCCGCTGACTATTAAGACGCAGCTCTATAAAGCGGTGCTCGAGAGCAATGCTTCGGAGCACGGCGCGCGTATGACAGCCATGGACAAGGCCACGGATAATGCTGGCGAATTACTGAAGTCGCTGAAGCTGACTTATAACCGCACTCGCCAGGCGGCCATCACCACCGAGATTCTTGAAATCGTAGGTGGTGCTGAAGCGCTGGCTTCAGGGCGATAAGTAGCCCTAGGGTACACTCCACTGTAGAAAAGCTCAATGGTTGAATGACCATTGAGCTTTTTTCGTGTAATAGGGCATGGATAGGATTGCTTGACTTCGTCTAGTGAAAATATTAGGGTGCGGAATAGCAATGGAAAAAAGCAGTTCGTTGACATGCTGCGGGCTGCCATACGCATAGGAAGACGGCCTTTTTATGGTATTGCTTATATCTTTAAGGCTCAGCTATAAAGAAAGTAAGTAGTCGCATGCTTTTACAAGAGCAGCGAAGCCGTTCATTTTGCGATATGAGTTTAGTGGCGCACTGGAAATATACCATTTTTCTAGTGCTAGTAATAGGTACTGTAGGACGTAGCAACGGGCAAGCGCAGCGCGACACTACTGCCGTGAGCCATGTGCCTGATAGCCTCCTGCGAGTAGCGCGGGCTAGCCCGATAGCAGATACTGCTAAGGTGAACAGGCTAAACGCAGCCGCTTTTGCGTTGCGCATCAACCGGGCCGATTTGACGCTGCAGCTATCTAAGCAGGCCCTGGCCTTGTCGAAGCAACTGAACTATAATGAGGGGCTGCTCAATGCCAATTTTAGCCTAGGCTATTATTACCGGGGCCAGAATCAGTACGATTCTGCTCAGTATTTTACTAGGCAGGCAATGGCAATAGCTACCCGCTTGCGCCGTAAGTACGACCTCACGCGAGGGCTATATAACTTATCGCGCATTTATTCGGAGCAGGGGGACTACAGCAAGGCGCTGGCAGTCAATATAGAAGGGTTAGCTTTAGCACAAGCCATTCATAACCGAAAGGCAGAATTATTTCAATTAATAGAATCAGGGCTGATTGCTACGGCCCTAGGGGAATATGAAGCCGCGCGGACCCGCTTTAACGAGGCGTTGGTATTAGCGCAAGCCTTACGCGATTATGTAGGGATGGGCCACGCCTATAGTGGTCTAGGCGACCTGAACCGTCAGCAAATGCACTGGAGCCTGGCGGGACATTACTATTCGCAGTCCGCTGACAGCTACCGCTATGTATTCAATGCCACGGGCCTGCTCCACATCCAACTGAGTATAGCGGACATGCTAGACCGCCAGGGCGACCACATGGGGGCGCAACGTGAGTCCCGTAGGTTGCTACGGCAGACCGAGCAGGCGATGTTACCCGGCCAGATAGCGCGTGCGCAATTGGTGCTTGCACGCACGTTTGTGTGGACTGGCGCGCTCGACAGTGCCTACCATTATGGGCACCTGAGCTGGATAACTATGCAGCGCAAAGGGGTGCGCTCAGATGCTCGCGATGCGGCAGCGCTGCTGGCCCAAACCAGCGCGCGCCTAGGCCATTGGCAAGAAGCCTACCGGTTTCAAAAGCTGACCGCAGCCTATACCGACAGCCTTACCGGCGAGGCTACCCGGCGCCGGGTAGCAGGCTTAAAAGAACAAGCTGCCAGCTCGCGGCGCCAAGCGCAGCTGCGGCTGAGCCAGCAGCAAGCTCGGTTGCGCGAGCAGCAGCAAGAGCTCAGTGACTTGCGCTACCGCCAACAGCTACTACTACTGAGTGGGCTTGTAGCGGTAGTGGCTACCCTAGGGGTGGGCACGCTGTGGTATCATCGGCGCCGCGAGCACCACCGGCTACTAGCCCTGCGCACCCGCATTGCCGCCGATTTGCACGACGAAGTAGGGAGTGTACTTACCCAGATTTCGATGCAAAGTACGTTGCTGCGCGAAGGCCGGCACACTTCCGCGCAGCAGCAAACGTACCTTGACCAGATGGTAGATGCAAGCCGCTTAGCCGCCCGCCAGCTAAGCGACGCCGTATGGAGCATTGACGCTCGGCATGACTCGGCGGCTAGCTTGCTTGACCGCCTGCACGACCATGCTTATGAGGTGCTTCCGCCAGCCGGCGTAGAATTGATAATTACCATCGACCCAGCCCTGGCAACAGCTGCAATCCTGCTGCCAGTACGCCAAGCTTTATATTTCATATACAAAGAATCGCTGCACAATGTGGTGAAGCATGCGAAAGCTCAGCACGTATGGGTACGGCTGTGGCTGGCGAGCGGCATGATAGAGATGCAGGTACGCGACGATGGCGTGGGTATTACCACGCAGCGTCGCGCAGGTGGGCAGGGCATCTCGAATATGCAGATGCGAGCAACTGCAGTAGGGGGCACGCTACACCTAATTGCTGCAGAAGAGGCGACTGGCGCGCTAGTGCTAGTCCGATTACCATTACGCGCTTAGCGAACTTTGCGTTACGCAAACGTCTATGGCAAGGTTTAGACAGTTATTAGCTTCAAGTAACCGGGGCTGAATAAAGGTAATAGCCTTTATTTTCTATAAAGGGCTTTACCATAATGCGATGTTCAATAGCTAGTGTAGAACTCATGTATAGAAGCATATGAGTTAGTGATATAGGATAGCTATTTATTTTCACATGTTTATGCGATAGCATTGTATGCTAATTGCTTCGACCTTTGTAGTGTCATGATTGAACTCGGAATTATCGAGGACCAGCAAGCTATCCGCGAAGCGCTATGCAGCTACCTAGGTGAGCAGCCCGATATCAATTGTGTGGTGCAAGCAGGCTCGGTAAGCGAGTTCACTGAACAGGTTCAAGTACTTACTAGTAAGCCCACCCTGATTCTCTCCGATATTGGCTTGCCTGGCCTATCGGGCATTGAAGGGTTGGCGGTTATTCAGCGCTATTTGCCCGACGCAGCGGTGGTGATGCTTAGCATTCATACCGATGCCGACCGCGTCTTTGAAGCTCTTCGAGCTGGGGCCGTGGGCTACCTTGATAAGATGACCCCCCTGCCTATGCTGGCCGAACTGCTCCGGCAAGTGGCTGCTGGAGGGTCACCAATGAGCCCAAGCGTGGCGCGCCACGTTATTAAGCACTTTTGGCCTAGCCGGCAATCCCCAGAAGTGACGCTTACCCCACGCGAGAAAGATATTGTGCGAGGCATTGAAGACGGCTTAAGCTATAAGTTAATTGCCGACCGCCTCAACGTTAGCATTGATACTGTACGAACTCATATCCGCCAAATCTACCGCAAGCTCCAAGTCAATTCAAAAGCCGAAGTTATTAGCCGAGGGTGGGCCCGGACCCACCTAGCCGGCTAGCGCCTGCCTCACTCTCACCTCTTTCTTGCCTACTATGCAAGCAATTGTCGCCCCTCTAACCAATGAACGGACCCTGCGCCAACGAGAAGTAGATAATGCAGTATTTGTGCAGGTGTTGTTTGGCCGGCCGCCGTCTGCAGCGGTGCGCCAGCAATTACAATGCTACGTGAATGGCGAGTTGAATCGCGAAACAGCTTTTGCCGGGCTCTACGGCCGGCAGTAATTAACGAACACATAAACAGATAATTATAAAAAAAAGATATAAAGAATCATAATAAACACATATAGCAAGTTGCTAAAGATATTAACGCTCTGAAACAAACAAAGTCTCCTGTTCTCCGCTGACCAAGCCCCTGCTGCGATACTCGCGGCGGGGGCTTTTGCTTGGTAGTTGGGCGCGTGGTAGCGGTACTTTTGCTGCTGCATGCGCTACTTCATTCACTTCGCGTACGATGGCACGGCTTACTGCGGATGGCAGGTGCAGCCGGGCGTACCTACTGTGCAAGCTGCCCTAGACCAAGCCCTAAGCCGGGTACTGCGCCAGCCGGCGCACACTGTTGGCAGCGGCCGCACCGACACCGGGGTGCACGCTAGCCACCAGGTAGCCCACTTCGAAGCCGAGTTGGTGCCTACACTCACCTTAGAATTGCTCCGCTACCGTCTCAACCGGGCCCTGCCGCCCGATGTGCGCGTGCTGCTTGTGCATGCTGTGGGCGAGCACGACCACGCTCGCTTTTCGGCCGAAGCGCGGACCTATGAGTATTTCGTAAGCTTGCGCCCCGACCCTTTTCGGCGCAACCAGGCCCTAGGCCTCGACCAAGCGCCCGACGTAGCAGCTATGAACGAGGCAGCAGCCTACCTAGTGGGTCAGTATGACTTCACGGCCTTTTCGAAAGTGAAGGGCGGCGAGAACCACTATGTCTGCTATCTGTACGAAGCCGCCTGGCACTTCGACCCGCATCACCCCGGCGACCTGGTTTTCCGCATCCGAGCCAACCGCTTTGTGCGGGGTATGGTGCGGCTCATAGTAGGCACCTTGCTCGACGTAGGGCGCAGCAAGCTTTCGCCCGCTGAGTTTCAACAGATATTGTACCGGCAACAACGTATTGCGGCCAGTGGGGCGGCGCCTGCTAAGGGGTTGTATTTGAGCAAAATAGAATACGGCGTTGGAATCGTGCCCAACAAAGCCGGATTCATTGACCCAGCACATTCAGCATAAAAAGGCCTGTTAAGTTCTTAGTAGAGCTTTGTGCGTAGTACAAGATAGTCCAAAAGCCAGAAGGCACGGGGTTAGGATTGCGTCGAGGATAGCTTGGAATACTAGCGCTCAAACTGCTGCAAGTAGTGCACCGAGGCGGGCGAGAACAGGCAAATGCGCACGAAACTTGGCTTTTTTGGTGGCCTTTTGGTAAAATAGCGCGAAAGCCACTAGGTCGTCGGCGTGCACTAGTAGCGGCTTCAGGTAGTCACTGCGCCAGATGGTGTAAGCCATAAAGAAACCGGTAGGTGGCCGTTACTGCTGTTGGTAAGGCGGTGGTAGAATTTTTTGGGGACTACCGGGTCGCCCGCGGCCAGCACCTGAATAGCAGAGGCGATTTGTATGCATAACGGCCGACGCGGGCTTTAGCAGCCAGTTGCGCAAGTCAGTTGAGTCGGCCAATTGTTCCAGTATCACCTTTTTATCGGCGGGTCAATTAGGCCTTCATTTTGAGCCGTGTTAAGAGACTCAGGAGCATAGCAGCAGAAAAAGGCACGGCGCAGGAGGGGCTAGCCTTTGTCCCGTCCTAGGGTCCGATTAAAAGACTGAGGTGGTCTAGGTTAGGCTGAGGTGGTCTAGGTTAGGCGCACAGAAGCAGGACGTATATTTCCTGAGTCATGAGCGCAGAAAAGAGCAAGAAGACGCCCGATAAGCGGCGCAAATACGATGACGCCTTCAAAGCCGA
>Ga0160427_10002458_pt1 | contig 11148 bp, 8 predicted proteins | sample SolpanmetagenomL_FD_108194 | JGI IMG/M metagenome (GOLD analysis project Ga0160427, IMG submission 108194) | Solar panel surface microbial communities from Lawrence Berkeley National Laboratory, California, USA - L | ecosystem: Engineered > Built environment > Solar panel > Unclassified ...
CAACGTCGGATGCAACTCTGATATAAATCACCCGAAGACGCCAGAACCCTGCTACACAGCGAACGCATCCTCCCCCCAACCACCAGGCCTTCCCAAAGCTCACTACAAAAAGCGACCTTTTTCGCGAGTGGAAATGTTTGGTCCAGCCGAGCAAACCATAACAGATGAGCTCCATACAAGCGCACCACGCTCTCTAATGACATGTCCTGATTTTGGTCCCCTATTACCCCCTGTAACGAAGACGAATAACAAGATTCCAATCTCTGGCACAAATGGTATGCGGCCTCTAAAGCGTTACAGACCTCTAAATTTGCCTTTCAAGTCCTCATTCAACAAGCTCTGCCAAGCTCAGAACACGCTAGAGTCATCTCAGACAACAATGGTACAGTCGCAGCAAAGTACAAAGAATACTTTCTGCTCGGCTGATAATTCCAAGTATACTAAGAGAAAAGAGTATAAGCCACATTATACCGGTGCATACTTGAAAACGGACTATGGTAAGTCCATAGTAGATGTGGCTGATGGGAATGCATCATACGAAATTCAGCCACAGCCTCTATCTCCTACGCTAGATTCGGCGCTGTTGAGCAAAACATTGCTGAGCGCCGTCAAGCAAGATGAGGGAGAACCAGTGCCGCTTCTGGACGACCAGCAGCAGCAAGTAGTATGCCCGTTTAGGCCCGACGGGCATTCACTCGACCCTAGTAGGACACCGCACAATACTGCTATACCATCGAGTAGAAACCATTGTGATGGTCTTAGAGTCTGGAGAAACCGGAAAGGATTGTCGGTGGATATTGGTGTTGGCTACGAAGCTGGAGCGTTGTGCACCGATAATAGCATGACTGAGGACACATCTGCAGCTCGTCTCGATAACATCGATGATGAACAACTTCTCCTTTCACTCGACTCTTCCACGATGGAGGTACCGTCGAAGAGATCTGTGGAGGGCTCAAGGTCTCGGCAGTTGATGCGTTGCAGGTCACGCCTCCTCTCCAAACACGATCACGTTCCAGCTGCTTACTGCAAACAATACCTCACAAACATTGAGTCAAAATCAGGCTTGAGCGGAATACCTCCTCTAGCCTCACGGATGGTATCGTCATCTCCAACCGACCTGGATCCTGTATTTTCGACACGTGATCTCGATATTACTCTCGCAATAAGTATGGCTACATCTATGCAACCTGACGCACCCCTGGCACGACTTGCCCAAGATGATTCTTTATGCCCGCAGCTTTTGCTCAACAGAGCGTTCCAACCTTGAAGTTGCTCACGTCTAATACCGGGCTGGGTTTCCACAAGCACTTCCACGCCCAAGCTTCACGCTAACAAGTCAATGCACTGCAGAGATTACTTACAACAAAATCGGAGAACGAGTATAGAAGGCAGGTATCAGTATATGATAAATTACCAGTGTTGATGCAAAACTAACAGAAAGTTAGTGATTGTGGACGCTCAGTGAAACTTGCACGAGGGGTGCCAAGTGGCGATTCTGTTTATGAAGCGTTGCTACTAGGGGAAAGGCCGGTGCACTCGGAGCTAGAGAGTCAACTAGTAGAATGAGAAGGGAAAGGACAATCACTGAGTTAAGAATTAGCTTTAGCATGCAATTTCTCAGGTATGAATGGAAGACCTAGCTATTGTTCTTTAGCATGGCTGTATAACGTATACATCATGTAACTGACATTCTTTTGTTCTCGTCATATATTTCTTCTACTTGTAGTCTAATGTTCCTTATTAGATGTAAAATCCCTCTACACCAACGTCTGTTGTTCATGGTGTGAGTCTTTTTGCACAGCTGTACACACGTTATATAGTCGTTCAACTAATATAAACACTGAGCTGTAAACATGTATCTGTTACAGCTATTAGCTATTACAACCAGGTTTTTTGGACATATAGCATAAGACCTATTATAACTAGCACTAATATAATTAGGCTGCTTTATACTCTCTTATACATCTTATATTACATTATGCAGTACTCATGAATAGTAACTATAATACTTATTAATAGACCATAATAATAAGTAATGTTATATCATGCTTATGTAGTATACTCTAAAGATAAAGAGTACTAATACTATATTATAAGAAGAAGATTGTAATGAAGTAAGAGAAGTTTTAGAAACATTGCTTAGGCTTAGTAGACTATAATACTATCTACCAAAATCTATCGAGCCAAATTTTAAGATGCACCTATAGAATCAAGGTTATTCAAGTAGTCTCTACAACATACTAGAGGCTGCTAATTGCTCTTTATTTTATATTCTAGTAGGCTAGAATTCTTAACATATCATATAGAGTATTATACCACTATTTAGTGCTATGATAAGCTAATATACATTCTTATTTGATTGTTATAAGAGTTTAAATGCTATGCTTGTAGTTATATTAACTAGAAAGATTAAAAAAACTTCCAATCAGCTACAGATACAGATATATGTTCATTTAGCTTTGTAATCTCTCTATACTTACTAATATCTTCAATTCTACCTCGTTATAATAACAGTCAGTATTCTAATATTTTTATAGCTATTAAAAAGAATGACCTAGACTTTTTTTTATATATGTTTCGATAGAAGTTCTAATATAATATACTACTTGCTCTATATATGTAGTCTTAAAGCTCAAACACGGAAGAGATTAAAAAGCGACTACATGCATTGGTAATCTGGAATTGTCACTAGTTGTAGTCCTACGAATGATTGGATAACGTGAACAGAAACGATATAGAAAATAAGGCAGAATTGTACTGTATCGTGAATAGGTATATATAATGTTATTGTCGATTACCTTCTTCGAAAGTACTCATTCCGTGGGAAACAAGTCACCTCGAGGCACAGCAGGGGTCTAGATGCTGAAGCTACAAGCGACATCATACACTGTGACCTGCACTGCATACTCTATACAATCATAAGTATCTTAGGACCACAATACATTCCACGTATCATAGTTCTTTCTATAGACATGTTCCCAGCTAAGTGAGAGGGAGTATCAATACATCATTAGCTGGTCACTGTAATCGTCAGCAGCTATCGATGTTTTGTGAAAGGGAAAGGAAGAGGGCAGCTTAGCTGTATCATCATCACTTCTTTTCGCACCATAAAGATGGTGGAAATGCGTGCACGTGTAAAAGGACTATTGAGAATTTGCGGGATCGAATCCGGTTGTGTCTTAATACTGGTCAGTATGGCAGGTCAAGTCTGTGGGGTCCTCATCCTTGGATGATTTAGTGTCATGCCGGTCGCATGTGAGGTACTTGCGGCACTCTTGCGCAGAGTTTGTAACAACGCGCCGTTCTTTAGAGTTGTTGCCCTCAACATCATACTTTAGGGAGGTGCAGGATGTGTGGGAGTGAGATCGTGTGTTGTGAGAGCCGTAGCTGAAACCAGACGGTGTTGTAGTGGTAATTGGGATCTGACAATCCTGTCGTTGTGGGAATATTTAAGAGGAGGTGAGTGGCTTATACAGCGAGGTAGTGCTGACAAAGAGCTAGATGGGCCTGAACGGAAACTGTGTAGTTCGTAGGCGTTTATACTGTAAAAAAAAGTAAGCTTGTCAGCGTGGCGGACCATGTGTTTCAGCAGTTGCGTCCCGTGCGCAACCTCGTTTAGAACAAGATCTGGAGCTTCCCTTATTGTTATTATTACAATAGGCGCCGGAAGCTTTATTGTCTTTCTCCCTCCATCTTCCTCTCATAAACTTCTTCATCACCTTTTCTATTACGCTTACTTGTTTCTTCGACCTTCTATAACAACATCTACGTTCTTCTGTCTCTACGCAATGGCAAAGACCACGCCTTCGAGGATACCAAAACGCTTTATGTTTGTGATTGAGCTGGCTTCTCAGGAAGCCCAAGTCTCCTGCGAGTGTTCTGCTTCTTAGGACGCTGGTGTCACAAAGCCAGTCGACAATGCTAGCGCTGTGAGTGATGACGACTCGCAATGTCTTCGCGTGTGGACTGATGTTATTCGATTGGTTGGCAACAAGCGACCTCTTCCGAAGCTCGACAAGAACTTCATTGACCTTGCGCTAGATCGTGACAGTTTGCCCTACATTCCAACGATTGTCGCGCCTCTATGACAACAAGTCAATATGCTTCATCCGCTCAAGGTCCCACCCTTAATGGTACCATCGGCATCAGTCTCTTAGTCTTCGTGGGGACCCGGACCATCTTGGCGGCTACTGTTCAAGTGGTCGCTGTGCTACTTCGGCATGCACAAAATTAAGTGTTCTGATGTGCCCTACAGGTTATTCACAGCTGCATCATTAGCCAGCCGACGACCTTCTCAACGAAATCAACACGTTCTTCAGTTATTTACTGCACATTTTCAACGTATCGAACACTCAGCCTTCAGATGCTATCATGGGGGACCCTCTTACATGTCAACGTGATATAGTAATTCTATTACGCCACGCTCGCATGTAAATTGGTAGCAGTTCTTATTGTTTATGCTTATGCTGGTGCGATACAGTAAGGCTACTCGCAATGCTGTTGAGGATTCGTCTGACGAGAAGGCTTCTGGTAGGTCATTACTTGGTCCAGTGTGCAGCACCTACTGACCCACAAGTGTTTTGCTAACATATTTTGAGGGGCGTAGGATTGTAGTGCTTCGGTATCGTCGCCATACTATTCATTAGGATGATCCTCACTATCGATCTCGTAAAGGCTCTTTCCCTGAAGGTGGGAGCATTGGGAATTCCTTGATCTGCATGGTCAGCGTGAAATACCCTTGCACGAGTAGGTGTTTATTAGCTCAATTTGAAAATGGAACGAATCTGATATTTACTTTGTTTGAACTTATCCGTCTCTGCACAAGAGTGTCATTAGTGTAAAGACCTGCTATATAGAACGTCTCTTCTGTGCTCGTGCTGAACGACGCACAGCCGTCAATTGCTCACCTGTTGAAAACTGAGAGGACTTAGCTGCGCAGTGCTACCTGCAGTCTGAGAAGCATGTTGGCAGAACCTGCTACAGCTTGAAAAGCAATCGCGGTCTGCTTGCGCATCCCTGGTGCTATCATTACTTTGTATTCTTGCACCATCATTTCCGCCGCCATATCCTGCCCGCAACGCATTAATGGTATTGCTCATCTCAACCTTCTCATCTCACGAGATGCTTGACCGTGTCTCCTTGGTTATTTCGATTCAGCATTTTTCGCAGACCACTGCTGTGCGTTATTCACAAGCTCAGGTGATGATGTTTTAGGTATGTCAGTATGATTTTGCTTGTGGTACAAATCAATTGGCCGACCTCATTCAGATTGCGACTACGCCACGAGGGTGGGATATGCAAGTGGTGCTTGTGAGCCAAGTGGTGTTCAGCTGCGAAAGGCCGCCAGCTCCCTGGAGAAGGCTTTTCGGCCAGGCGTATCTAAGTAAACGTTGGAAACCACTAGTGGCTTGTACGCGCTATTGTAGATTTTATCGTGCGAGTCGATTGCGTGCTGCCAATGTGCTCTTAGGGCAACTGTACCTTCTCGCATGCGTTGGAACGGTTGTTGATAGCGGATACCTCTCAAAGGAATCCTCCTCGATATGGGGCACAGGTTCGCTTCGTATCCAGCAAGGGTCTAGAGAGGTGTCTGTTGGGACACCGAATGGAGGGTGTTGTTGTACACATACTTTTGCAGGGAGCGTAGTGTTTCCCAGTTATTCTGTTTCTCAGACGTGTAAAATCTTGGAGGGTGTTCTAGGTTCCAATATCTGATTCTGACGTCTCGGCAAGCCGTCGGCGTCGGGATATACGCCTAGGAAGACCACGTCTGATACCGAGATGGAAACAAAACTCGGTCCACTAGCAGCTTATGAACAAAGGTCCACGATCGCTAGTCACTGTAGAAGGGCATCCGAAGAGTGAGACGACATGATCAAGAAGAACATTTGCTAACTTGGGTGCAGCCAAACCCTCATAGTAGGGACGTATCCCTCATAATAGGGACGTATCGAGTCATTCACGTAAATGGTTGCAGACGCCGAAAAGAGCCAAAGTTTTCGTGGCCTTCTTGCAAGGTCGGAAGCTCGACTATCATGTCAAAGCTGATGCTTGTCAAGGCCGAGATGGAGCTTTATCATTGCCCATCTCGCCATATAGCTTGTAGCGTCGCACTTCCATTGCTTGGCATACATCACAGGTGTTAATTTAGCTGGTAATATCAGTCCGCATGCCCGTCTATTAGAACTTGCATTGGATCACCTGGTGTGTGCTCTCGGCTCCCAAACTGTCCCGTAAGCTCGTCATCGTGGCAACGCCTGAGAATTATGTCGCGCACTGCTTTTGGGTCAGGCACATATCTTACCTTTTCTGTGGCGCAGGGTGTCCTGCTCGTCAACGGACCACTGAGGAGACCTTTGAGAAGGGTCTGCGAGAACCTTGCGAGTGTTTGGTGCTAACTTGACGGTCGCTGAAGGTTGTGCAGATATTCAATTAACATCTAGGGAGAAGATCCCAAAAAATCGTGAATCTGAAACACTTTTGTAGCTCCGATTGAACTAGCACTGGCAGCCGGTACGTATTGGTAAGCTCGCCTGAAGGTCGCAACATGTTAATCTGTAGTCTGCTCGGATAGATCTATAGATGTTTTATACAGAGCTGGATATGATCCTGCGGCTTCTGCACGCAAACTTTACACTTCGAGTGCCTCGCAAAAGAAGCCTTTTCTGCAAGGCTGGGGAAAGATGAGTGGTTGTGGATGTGATCTTCTCGTCATCTGGGAAGCGAGACGGACTATCAGCAGAATGACTTGAGCTGAGTCGATGTGTAATCGTGAAGTCAACAGCAGACAGCTGTAGTGCCCGTCTCGTTTGTCATAGGATAAGAACCTTGCTTTTCATGAAGGCCTTGAGATTGTGGTGCTCACTGAGCATGTCAATTGGCTGCAATAATCTCTGTACGAAGCGACGCCAGCATGTCAACGCCGCAACAATGGCGAGTCGCTCTTGATTATGGGCTTCGTTATGTGCCGCAGATATGGACTTGCTTGACCAGAAAAAGTTCCTCAGTCCGAGTATAGCACGTTTGTTGTCTGTCGCTCGACTCGACCTATCTCGTGAGTCGTCAAGATCGATGTCAACGGCAGTGAGGCTTGTACAAACTTCGCCTATACATGTAAGGCAAAGGATGCGAGCGAATTCTCTTTCAAAACTGACTCCGTCCATCTACAAATTGACAAAGGCATAAGATGACTCAGAAACAATCCTATTCCATGACTTGCAAAGATGGGCGAGGATTCGGATAAACGATCGTCCCAATGGATCGAGTGGTCGCTATTGCTCCACATACCAAACAAATGGCCCCAAACTACAGCCTAATCTGCTATAACAAATAAACTTGTGAGACGGGTAGTGAGAGATGAGTATTTGTTGATGCATACTGCGATAGGAATTGGCGAATCCGAGAAAGACTTGAACTTTCGAAAGCTTTCCGGAACATGCCAGCACGATTCGTCGCTTCTCGGGACTCATCCATGGAGATACCATTAATTAAAACTGCGAACCCAAGGAATCTGACCTGATCGGTAACGAATACAAACTTGGACAATTTGACATGCAGCTTCATCTCACGGAGCATCGGAAGCACGTCGCGAATTTGCTGCTAGTGATTCTCCAGAGGGTCACTGAAATTGAGGATACCGTCCTGGTAGACGACGCAGGTTATGTTTACGAGACCCGCGATTGCTCGATGGACGTGAATCTGGAACGTCGCAGGTGCTTTAGTCAACCCGAATGGTATCACAAGGTATTCAAAGTGACTGCACCATATACGGAAAGCCGTGTTCCACTCGTCTCCTTCTTGTATTCTTACACGATGGTAAGCACAGCGGAGGCCGACTTCGAGAAGTACTTTGATCTGGCTAACCTATTGAGCGTCTCCGTGATTGGTAGGGGGACATGCCGTTTTCCGATAATGCCTGCTGGTTAAGTGCACGGTAGTTGTGGCGCAGAGCCGTAGGGTACTATCCTTCTTTGGCGCAAAGAGGACATGTGCTCCGGCAGGACTTCGAGATCGACGAAATTCAACCATTTTCGAGGAAACCGTCGATGTATGCCTAGAGGAATTCCAACTTCGATTGCGAGAGGTGGTGGCGAGGACTGTAAGGAGGTTTCTCAGTGGTTTCCATGGCCTGAGAAGCATATTCGAGATTAGGATATGCGTGTGCGCCTTCCTGGGAGTACACAGATCTGTACTCCACAAGCTCAGAAGGGATCACATCCTTTGCTGCAGTCTCTTATATCTTAACAGTAGAGAGTATTTCAAGATTGTCGCCCACTTGCGACATAATAGTGTTTCCAATTTTCGCAGAGGTCCCAGCAGCATCGAGGATGAGGGCACAGACTTGCCTTTCATCATGGAGAGATTGAGCAAAGTTTTTAGGACTCCCGAGCATGAAGTTGTCGTCCTCGGATTTCCGGCGATGAGGCTGTGCGTCCGGGTCGATCAGGATCGTCGCTTTTCCTAGGAATGGAAGGCACCAAAGAACAAATTGGTCGCGAGTATCATCTTGGAGAACATAGAAGATTTCTGCGAAACCACGATTACAGCCACGGCTATCAGTCATGATGAAATAAGTCGAGATAGTTGGCGCTAGCACAATCTACAGGCCCTGCCATAAGAAAGGAGGGGTAGATCAGCGTGATTGGTGAGAACCAGCTGAAGCTGATTGGCGAGGTGTTAAGGATGTGTTGATCTGGAGCAGTGTCAAGTGAACGACATCCTTGCCCAGCCGGGTCACCCTTGAGACCCAGGATTGTGTATGTATGGGATGTTGGACTCGCGATGGAGTGGAGTTGAATCTGTTGTACGACGGGTGGTGATAGTCGTATAACCGCTTTAATTATGACCTTCTGGTTGAAAATGGTCTCGTTACCAAGGTAAAGCTTGAGGATCGTGCCTTCTGCGTCGCCGCGCATTGTTTCAAGACATACAAGTGCGATGTGGCCAGGGCTAGTGCAATAGAACCACATAATGCACTTCACCGCTCTATTTTGATGAGCCAAATCTTGGCTTTCGTGCATTGTTGTAGTTCGAGGAATGCTTTGCGAGGATAAATGCACATATTGCTAGGGTTACCAATGCCCTTGTGCTGTTAGACGCATCCTCAAAGCTGTCGTATTCCGCATCCATTCTTTTTTGGGTTAGTGTTGCCACTAAGAGTTCTTTTAGTCTTGCGGAGTCCTGGATACGTTGGGCATGAGCCGTGAAATCCATGCGTGTAGTGAAGACCACAGGTTGGTCGTTGAGGATAGTGGCAATGACAGGCCTACGACGAGAGAAAAATGCTTGCACAAGTTCTGAGTCAGTCTTAGGAAGGAGAGCTGTTTTTCGAGACCGGCAAGTCTGAGGTCAAACTCACGAACAGCTTCTTATATAGTTGACGATAATCCATATATTCCTTGTGTATCCGAAGCTCACGGTAACAAGGAGTCTCAAATTTCAAAATAGGCCTATTTTCTAAAGCTATTTCAGCACTTAGTCTAGGTGTATGACGTGCTTATCTCGTGTACTACTATAAACAATAATGTCGTCCATATATGCAAAGCAGGGCTTTCTTAGATATTCTTGTGAAACATAGTTTATAAATCTCTAAAAGAGAGTAGGTGTGCAATAGACATAATTATAGATTTAAATAGTGCGAACCGAGTTAGTAAAAGCTATAAATATTCTTGACCTTCTACTCTATATAGTTTATCTGAAGCAGAGACAATGTAAGTTATTAAAAATAATCTTATTTCTTATTCTATTATCTAGTCATCTCATATAGTATCAAAGAGTATTGGTCCTTAATAGATATATTGTTAACAGCTCTAAAATTCAAATATATAAGCATGGATCGATTCTAAATCCTTGGCACATAATACTGAAGATGTAACAGTAATAAGCTAGGTCTGGAAAGTCCTATCTCTAGGTTCATATCAAGCTGCTTCTTAAATATGTCTAGCTCGATTTAGGACATTATCATTAGGTATAGTGGACTTGATAATAGCTCTCTTTGTAGCAACAGGCAGATATTATAGTCATAGAATTGATATAACATCAGCTCTCTTCAACAAGAATGTATCTTTGTAGTCTCTCTCTCTATTAGGTGTCACGGTCGGTGTTCACGAACGGGTAGTTAGTACGATAACGAGGCAACGGAACAGATACTTAGGTTACGGAGGTCTATCTATCTCTACAGGTCTAGCTATAAGACGAGGACGTAGCTTACCAAAGCTACTTCGCGGTCGAGTTGAAATAGATAAAGTCGAAGTCTCGGTTCAACTCCGCCTCTTATCAGATCGTATACTTCCTAATCGGGTAATCGGTGATCTGGGAGCATATCCCGTGACATTAGGTAGTTGCCAAGCTATATTAGATTCTATTCTAAAACTGGCATTAGATAGATAATATACTTTCATCGGCGTTATATCAGTGTTTAAACTATATTTTAAATTGTGGCAATAAATATGTCGTTCTCTTAGTTTGATAAATCATTGTGCCACTTCTATACTAATACTTACAATGTTTATAGATATTAAGTCTTAAGTCTTTCAGGTAAATAATTGAGAACTACCTTTGTTTAGAATTCTTTTTAATGATTTTTATATTGCGTTTTGTTAGGAGTAGTATGATTCTTATAACAATATCTACTATTTAAAACAATAGTCCTTGTCTACTAAATATCTTAGAAGTCTAGCTAGAGTAATTCCTAGATAATATAATAGTATGCTAACAGAGTAATAAACGTAACTATGTCTTTTTCTAGGTAGTTGTTTGTATAATCGAATTAGTTTAAATATAATACTTAATAATTTAGCTATATAGTCTACCAGTTTAAATTGTCTATATAAGGAATATCTTTAGCAAAGTCTAGGTTAAAAAATGACTATTCTTCACATCTATTGTTAAGTAGTGCATAACTGTTGCAATTAAAGTCCTATAAAGCGATCATAAAGGGCTAGATTCGGAGTTCTAGAAAGATACTATAGAAGGTAGAATCAGGGCGTGAGCTTATTTAGATTCTATATCAATTAGCATATGTTACGGATTATGCGAATAGCACTGAAGTTGACCTGCCAAGACCGAAGTGTCGCCGAGCAGTCATAGCCATGGTGCATGATACTTACGCAGAACTCACTCAAGACTAGCTTAAGAGTCGCATGCGAC
>Ga0160427_10002459_pt1 | contig 11146 bp, 15 predicted proteins | sample SolpanmetagenomL_FD_108194 | JGI IMG/M metagenome (GOLD analysis project Ga0160427, IMG submission 108194) | Solar panel surface microbial communities from Lawrence Berkeley National Laboratory, California, USA - L | ecosystem: Engineered > Built environment > Solar panel > Unclassified ...
CTGCGGATCCGAGCCTTTGGCCGAAAACCCTTCAAACAATTGCTGAGTTGCTCGACTCACGAGGGGCTCTGCTCCTCTACCGTCACGGTGATGGACGGTTCGGCGTGATCGTCTCGCCTAGTCTTGCAGAAATGGCTAAGGAGTATGATCAGCGCTGGCAACATTTTGATGTCCGCGCTGAACGCGTGTTCGAGGCCATCGGCAACGGCCACCGCGATGTGCAAGCTGATCACACAATCTTCACCGAAGGCGAAGTGGCTCGCCTGCCGATCTACCAGCAATTTCTGCTCCCAAATGGTATCTGTTGGGGCATGACAGTGCCGGTGTCGCCTTCTCCCACTGTTAACGTCATTCTCACACTGCTACGGGCTCGGGAGAAGCCCGGCTATTGCGATGCTCTCCAAGAGCAGCTTTTGGCGCTCAGCCGTCATGTCGAGCGATCACTTAGCCTCTCGATCCGGCTCATGGATGCCAAAGCAGAGCGTGTAGGACTGGCAACAGCGCTTGACCGTCTGGAATGCGGGGTTCTGGTGCTAGCCGCTGATCAGCGTGTGCTTCTTTCCAATCGCACCGCCGATCGGCTGCTTGGCTCAGGCCTTGTGATAAAGGGCGAGCATCTACGCGTGACCGACAAGGTCACGCACCAGGCCCTTCAGGCACGTCTTGCAATCATTGAGAACGGTATGGCGGCAGCGTCTGAAGCGAGTGAGCCTTTGGTTGTGCCGAACGGAAAGCGCGGTCTTATCATACAAGTCCTGCCGCTCCCACCCGCGATCAACGTCTCTGCCCTGCAAACAGCGACAGCTATCGTGCTTGTTGAAGATCTGAACCGTGAGCGGCCCTTCGACCCGGCCATCGTGCGCAATGCCTTTAAGCTGACGCTCTGCGAGGCTCGCTTGGCAGCTCTAGTGGGTGCGGGAGCGGCACCAGCTGAAGCTGCGGAAACGCTAGGTATTGCTGAGACGACAGTGCGCACCGTTCTTAAGCGCGTGTTTGAGAAGATGGGCGTATCGCGCCAAAGCGAGCTTGCCGCACTGATGGGTAAATTGTTCATGCTGCGGCAGAGTTAGGTACATATTGATAGCTGGCGAGGTGTCTTGAACTTCTATGTCGAGATAGACCACAATTTAGACGTCAGATTGTTAATAATGCCAAACGCAGAATGTGGCCAAAGGAAGCTGCTTATTTTGTTTCAATTATTTTCAGACCTAGCTTGCAATGTAAGGTGACTAGCGGCGCTGATCGCGGCAGTCTGTCTTGCCGCGGTTGGGGGCATTAAGGGGACAGAAGCGGTTGAACGACGCCCGAAGTTCCGACGAGAAAACGGGACGTCGTGCGAGATGAGATAGGGTTCGATCCAGTCGAGGCCTGCTAGAGTTCCGTTGCGTGGGCGGTACTCGCAGCCGACGTGCCCTGCATAGCCGGATTGATCGATCTCTTGGAAGATGTACTGGCTGTTGAGTTCCTCGCATCCGGGTTCATGGCGACCGGGCGCGCTCGCAACCTGAATATGGCCGATCACGGGCAAAAGCCTGTGAAAGGCAGGAAGAAGGTCTCCCGCGATAACCTGCCGGTGATAGAAATCATAAGTCATCTTAACTCGATCACCTGCCCCGAGGATGGCCTTGCAGGCGAATTCATAGTCGCTCAGAAAATAGCCTGGCATATCGCGCTGATTGATTGGCTCAATCAGAAGGGTCAGGTCTAGCGGCTCGAAGCACTCCAGCGCCTCGTGGAGAGCGCTCTCATAGGCGTCTCGCGCTTTCCTGCTAAGAAAGGGTGCGCAGCCGCTCATCATGTGCAGCTTGCGCGTACCTGTCGCCTCAACGTAGGGGATCACATCCCGTAAGCCGCGCCGGAACTCACTGCGCCGATCGGGTAGTGCCGCGAGGCCACGGTCACCTGCTGCCCAATTGCCGGCCGGTAGATTGAAGAAGACTACTTCTAAGCCATTCCCGGATACGGCGTTGGCGACGGCGTCAGGCATGTACTCATAGGGGAAAAGGAACTCCACAGCCCGAAACCCCGCGTCAGCTGCGGCTGAGAAGCGGTCGAGAAAGCTCCATTCCGTGAACATGAAGCTCAAGTTAGCCGCGAATGTGGGCATGACTGTCCTCTGGGATTACGTCAGGAAATGAGGGGGGATCAGTTCGATCGCGCCTGATCGCTTAGCGGCGGGCCGCCTAGGACGAGGCCAAAGTGGTGCCCATACGCATTTGCGTGGAAGATTGGCTATCGGATCAAAGTCATGCTGATCGGGATGACCATTGCGGTCAGGACGCCGTTGAGTGCCATCCCGAGGCCTGCGAAGGCTCCGGCGACTTCGCTGACCTTGAACGCCTCGGCAATGCCCTGGCCGTGGGCTGAGATCCCCATGGTGACGCCGAAAACCCTGTGATCAGTCACGCCCAGGGCCCTCATGATTGGAGGCCCAACGATCGCACCTGAGACACCGGTGCAGATCACTAGGACAGCTGTGAGGACTGGGATACCGCCGATCTTTTCGGAAACACCAATCGAGATACCGCTCGTCGCCCCCTTGGGTGCGAGGGTCAGGATCGTCTCGCTGGTCGCCCCGAGCGCCCACGCAATCCCGACGGCTGTGATGATGCCCACCGGTAAGCCGATCGCAAGACTCGCACCGAGCAGGCGGCCGGAGGAAATGATCAGGGGCGTCTGCCGGTAGAGCGGGATCGCCAGAACGACCACTGCGGGACCCAACAGGAAGTGCATGAAGCCCGCACCTTTCATGTATGTCTCGTACGTGATGCCCAGAGCATGAAGGCAAGCGGCCGTGATCGTGATCGCTACCAGTGTTGGGTTCAGCAATACGCTTCCCCGCCCCAGGCGCTGAATACGGATTGCTAGGAAGAACGCTATCACCGTTAAGCCGACCGCCATGGCTGGATGTTGCGCGAGGGTAAGCCACCCAGTCGGGTCAAGCCGCGGCATCTTGTACCTCCACTTGGCCATTGGACTCCAACTTTGCGCGGCTGGATGCGGCCCGCCCGCTGATCCGGTCTGCCGCGAAGGCTGTCGCGAGAATGGTCACCGCAGTCCCGCCGATAACGGCTCCCGCGATAGGCAGCGCCTCGGCACTCATGCGATCCAGATGACCGACTACTCCCACACCGGCTGGAACAAACAGCATTCCGAGGAACTGCAAGAGACGGTCAGACACGGCGCCAAGCTCTTCCGATAATTTTCCTTCCAACGAGATATGACAGTAGAGTAATATTAGGCCTATTACCGGACCTGGAACAGGGACGATGTTAAGGCGCGATAGAATTTCTCCTGCGCATAGCCAAGCCATAACGTTGGCCAAGGCGCACAACATCGGCACCATCGCGAGTTGCTCCTATATCCAATATCATCAAAAACTGCCTTCAATCTTCGTGACATTGGCGAAGATAGAAGAATTTTTAAACCCCCATTTAGGGTATGGATAAACAGTGCATCCATGTGTTAGGCGCCCGCATATTCAGTGATGCGGACACAAGCACTGGAAGTAGTATTTACTTGCTGACTCAATCTCACATGCCTTCCCCAGGGATGCCGCCGCTGATCGGAAGTGCCATGCTGATCCGCGCCGCGATGGCGCGGTGGATGAACTCGTAACGAGGCACGCCCTCAAGCTCGGAGGCGCGCTTGATCAGCTCATTGAGGACGCGTGGTACGCTGGCGCTTAGACTCTCCGGGTAGAGGCCGCGTCCATCTGTAAAGCTGGGAGCAGGAAGTTCGGGTAAGGACATGAAGTGACCATGCCCAAAAGCGCCCTGATCTAGAAGAACAATTTCGACAACTTTGCCGGTATTGCCGACAGTGCCGAAATCACCTCACATAGGCCTGAATTGATGTGCGTAGCATGCGGAGGCTCCTTTGGGGTGAAAGATGCCTCTTCGGAGGGAGAACGCCGAAGTTGAGATGCCTCAACTTTCGTGACAGCCCACGTGAATTAAATGCCGCTCTAAAACGTGCGCACTTGATATACAGTCGGCAAGTAATGTAATTCAGCGCACGCAATCATATACGGTATCACCCTTGCCGTGATATCAATTATGGAACTAAGATAATGCCGTTGAATGGAGGTTCTGATGATCCGTAATTTTCCCCTTCCAGTTATAGTCCTCGCGATGTTGGCTGCCTCAAGTCCATCTCTCTCGGATGCACTACAATCCGACGCACAAGCCGCAGCAACTAAGTGGGATGACGCCTACAACAGCGGCGACATGGACAACCTTGGCAAACTCTACACCGTCGACGCTATAGTTGTTACAAAAGGCATGCCGCAATCAGGCGATGGCATACAGAAGTTTTTCTCTGGCCTGAAATCTAAAGGTTGGGAGGATCACAAAACGACTGTGAAGACGGCCTTGCCAAAAGACAACCTGCTTATCGTGTCGGGACGATGGGAAATGACCGGCCCCGTGGAAGGCGGCGCGAAGAAGAAATTCGAAGGCAACTGGGTGAACGTAATGGAACGCAGCAATAATGGATGGCGTACCGTTCTTCATACGTGGAACTAATCACCGCACTAAGGGGGCCACCTGGTAAGTTCGCTTGCCAGGAGCGGGCTCAAGTCAGACTTAGAAGCTCGCCGCCCACTAAGACGGTCCATCACCTAACTCAACCTTAGCTCTTCGAAAGTGATCCGTTACAGTTTGGCTCTCACGGTCGCCAGCGAGATAGGCCGCCAGTGAAGCACGGTCACCTTCGAGGAGCATCAACAGCGCGACGCGCGACAGCATCCAATCCTCACCCACGACCCGCCGACCGATATCGTACTGCGCCGCCCAGTCTCGAACGGTACGGGCTGATTTGCGTGCGATAGCAGCCGCCTGCGCGACCGTAATCGCCTCGGCCGGGTTCCAGGGGATGAGCACCTGAGGCATGGGCCGCATCAGAGCACATCCATGATGGACAGCTTGCGTGTGTCGGTATCGATGAGCACCCCGGCAGCGGCGTTAAGGTCGTCTTCCGTGACGACCACGCACGGCCTCTCCGTCATCCGCAGGTAGGACGTTGCTTCACAGATCTTTGATCAGCTGCGTCTCTAAGTAGCCGTTTTGCAAGTGTTTAACACAATATTAAACCAGTTACGCTCTAGATCCCCGGCAACACGCGCCGAGATATTCACATATGTTAGCACAAAGCGCGAAGTATCAGGAAAGTTCATGGCCGGATGACGACTTGCCCACGATGGCGCATGTCGCTTCTGAAACGGCCGCTCTGATCAAGATCGCGGCTGATAAGACCCGTAGCATCCAGGCCGTCACCGGGCAGGTAAAGATGCTGGCGCTCAACGCCCTCATTGAGGCCGCACGAGCGGGCGAAAATGGCCGCGGCTTCTCGGTTGTCGCGCAGGAAGTTCGGGCGGTTGGTGTCCAAGTCGAGGACATCGCCAAGGCGCTGGATGCCGAGCTTTCAGGGCGCATCACGGGCCTGCAGCATATGGTGCAGCACATCACCAGCGCAGCCCAAGACGAGCGCCTCGTTGACCTCGCGCTCAATGCCGTCGAGCTGATCGATCGCAACCTCTATGAGCGGACATGCGACGTGCGTTGGTGGGCCACCGACAGTGCCGTTGTCGATTGCGCGGCCGAGCCAGGCGGGGAGCAAGTTGCCTACGCGACCCAGCGCCTTGGCGTCATCCTCTCGGCCTACACCGTCTATCTTGACCTCTGGCTGTGCGCCCTCGATGGCACCGTGATCGCCAGCGGCCGGCCAGAACGCTACCCGAACGTTGTCGGCCGGAACGTTGCCCATGAGAGCTGGTTCCAGCAAGCCCGCGCGCTGAGGGATGGCGACGGCTACGTTGCTGCCGACGTGGCACGTCAGGATCTTCTCGGAGGTCAGCAGGTCGCAACCTACTGCGCGAGCGTCAGGGAAGATGGTCGCGCGCAGGGACGGGAACAAGGCGTGCTCGCCATCCACTTCGACTGGGAGCCGCAGGCGCGCGCCATCGTGGAAGGTGTGCGTGTGGCGCCGGCTGATCGAGCCCGCACGCGGGTGCTGCTGGTGGATGCCAACAAGCGCGTCCTGGCGGCCTCAGATCGGCAAGGGGTGCTCAGCGAGCGCCTGACGTTCGACCCGGGCCACATGTCCAGCGGCTGCGTGCGCGATGCTCGGACGGGGACGGTCACAGCGTTTCACCGGACGCCCGGATACGAGACCTATGCAGGGCTGGGTTGGTGGGGCGTGATCGTTCAGGCCATTCCAGATAGCTGAAGCCTTGGCCGCCTTAAGCGGTCCGGGGCTTCGTGCGTCAGGCGACGACCCAAGCGAGCGCCAGCGTGCCGCTCAGGAAAGCCACATACGTGAGCAGGACAGCGGCGACCTCACGGTGCTGCTGAAGGACAGCGCGGGAAGCGAGCAACATGGGACGGGACCAGAGCGGGTTTGCGCACTCTCTCTGATCTACCTGCCCCGCTGACGCGAGACCTTCAGCCTGTGGAACGAACAAGAAACATCGGCTGTCATGCGTGGGTCACATACCTGTCGACAGCCGATCTCGTTCAAGAAGCTTTACGTGGTCGCCCGGCCTTCTTCTGCTTCGGCTCGGCCGACATCTCAGACACTGCCTCGTCAGGCTCAGCTGCCTCTGGAGCGGCCTTCCGATTGTTACCCAGCCCGATGGTGCGGGCGAGCTCAGAGCGTTGCGCCGAGTAGGCCGGCGCCGTCATCGGGTAGTCGGCAGGCAAGCTGTACTTCGTGCGGTAGGCCTCAGGACTCAGGCCGCGTGTCGTAAGATGCCGGCGCAGTGTCTTGTAGGGCTTACCGTCCTCGAAGCTGATGAGAGCGTCCGGCGTAATCGACTTCTTGATCTGCGCGGCCGTGGGCTTCTCGATCTCTTCGATGGCCGGCGTAGAAGGGTCGCCAAGCCCCTTCAGCGATTGATGCACGGCTTTGATCAACTCGCCCAGATCGGCCGGGCGGACGGGATTTTTTGAGACGTAGGCCGACACAAGATCGGCTGTCAGGGTTACGTAGTCATCGGCGCCGATCGCAATTTCGGACGGGGTTTCGTTTGAGTCTTGCACTTTATGTACCTAGGTTTTGTGAAGACTAATACATCTACCTCGTACGCGAGCAAATCAAGCCTATTTATGAAATTTATCCTCTACCGACAGCGTCATGCCCTCGGTTACTGCTTACCGAGATCGTGGCAGAGATCATGCAAGTGGCGCGGCGAACCGTCAGAATGCATCTGGCCGGCCATTGTCGTTACCCGAGCGTGCTGCGAGCTGCGCAGAAAATGTGCATTCGCGAACGGATTATTTATTTCACCCTAAGGATTTATTAACTAACACACGTAGAATTACAATCCCAGCGAGTATGAAGACGCCCGCTTGAAGTCTGCTGGGAATTTATTATGCCACTTAGGCCGTTTTCCGTACGCGCAAAGCTCATCACCGCGTTTTCGATTGCAACAGCCTTCCTGATAGGACTTGGCGTTCTCAATCTGACAGGTATGCAGCGCATGCGTGAGCATTCGACGGACATCGAGATCAACTGGCTACCCAGTATCCAAACTCTCGGAGAGATCGACGTCCTCGTCGCTCGTAGTAGCGCACTTCTCCTTCGGCATACGCAAGCTGTCGAGCCGAGGTTGCTCGCTAGCATTGAGGAAGATATACGCAGCTTCGATAAGAGGCTCGACGAGAAGTGGAGCTACTATGCGCAGAACCTAATTAGCTCACCTGAAGAACGTGCCCTTTATGAGCGCGATCTCGCCGAGCAGGAGGCGTTTCGCGCACAACGTAAACCAATCCTTGACTTGTCAAACGCCGGGCAGAAGACCCAGGCTTTCGAGCTTTATGAGACGAAGGGCATCATCGTTCGGCGAGCTCTCACGGCAGCGCTCGAGAAGTCAATGGCTTACAACGTCGATGGGGCTGCTCGCGCGCAAGCCAACAGTAAAATGGTGTTCGAGCAGACCAGAGCTTGGGCACTCGGAGGTATGCTCTTCGGCGCTGTGCTGTCTGCAGTGCTTGCAATCTTTATCATCCGTGGCGTGACTCGCGGCATCAGCTCCGTGGTGCAACCGATGCAAGCGCTCGCAGCGGGCGACCTGTCGGTTACCATCCCGCATCAGGGCGAAAAGACCGAGATCGGCACGATTGCAGATGCCGTGCAGGTGTTCCAGGACGGCCTGATCCGGATGCGCACTCTGGAAGAGGAGACGGCCCAGGCGCGATTGGCAGCCGAGGAGCAGCGCAAGCTCGGCATGCGGCAGATGGCTGACAGTTTCGAGGCGGCCGTCGGCGGGATCGTCGGCATGGTGGCAAGTTCTGCGACCGAGTTGCAGGCAACTGCACAGACCATGACAGCTACTGCAGCTGAAACTGCAAGCCAGTCGACGACGGTCGCTGCCGCCGCCGAAGAAGCTGCGTCAAACGTCAACACGGTCGCTGCGGCGGCTGAGGAGCTTGGCTCTTCGGTTCAAGAGATAGGACGTCAGGTTAGTGGCTCGGCTACCCTGGCCCAGGTCGCTGTCGAGGAAGCCGGCCAGACCGCCGGCCTCGTTCAGGAGTTGAGCGAAGCGGTAGCAAAGATTGGCGACGTCGTGACGATGATCTCGACGATTGCGGGTCAGACGAACCTCTTGGCACTCAACGCAACAATTGAAGCCGCGCGCGCCGGTGAGGCGGGCCGAGGCTTTGCGGTTGTGGCGACCGAGGTGAAAGAGCTTGCCAGCCAGACGGCGCGAGCCACCGAGGAGATCAGTCAGCAGATCGGCCGGATCCAGGGATCGACGAGCCATGCGGTGACAGCGATCGGTAGCATATCGACTCGCATTCAGGAGATCAGCGGCGTGGCAACGACGATTGCCGCCGCCGTGGAGGAGCAAGGGGCAGCGACGCAGGAGATCGTGCGCAACGTGGCCCAAGCAGCCGTTGGTGCGAATGAGGTTACAAGCAACATCTCAGGCGTGGCAGGTGCAGCCGAGGCCACTGGGGCAGGGGCCAGCCAAGTGCTCGGCGCAGCCTCCGAGCTATCGCGTCAATCCGAGCATCTCAGCGCCGAAGTAACTCGTTTCCTGGCGACGGTGCGTGCGGCGTGAGGTGGAAGGCACAGGTTAAACCCTGAAGCGACGCCTGCGCTGTCTATCGAACAATGTAAGGGACCTCTCATGACCATGGAGGATTGGATATGATCGAAACCGACAGACCTGTGGTCATCTCAGTAGCGACCCTCCTCAAGGCTTGGCTTATAGATGGAGGAGACACTGTGGCGACACAGTTCACGGCACCGGACGGCCGCAACGTTGCTATGCTCGTGCCGCTTCAAGCAGCTTTGGCTTTGCAAGCCAGTCTTTTCAATCTGCTCCCTCAATCTACTAGCCGTGATTTTCCGAGACGTTGAGGCGCCGTTATCGCCAGCAGCATCCCTACGCTGTATCATGCAACTGGCCTTGTAGAAGACGCGGCTTTTCCAACATCTGCACAGAGCGGAAACAGACCGCTCGCTCGTGTCCCTAAAAGGGGTGCTGTCGTCATGAAGCGTTTTCTGATCGCCACTGCGGTTGGTCTGAGCGCCTTCACTTTCAGCATGGGCGCCGAGGCCAAGGGCTGCATCAAGGGCGCCATCGTTGGTGGGATCGCCGGGCACTATGCCGGCCACGGCGTTCTCGGCGCCATCGGGGGCTGTACTGTTGGACGGCACCTTGCCAACGAACAAGCAGCCCAACAACGGCGGTTCGTGCCGCAACCGCAGGGTCGCTAGCCTCTCCCACATCAGGTCTTCAGGTAGGCCCATCCTCGGCTGAAACACTCCAGAACAAGTCGAGGTGTAACGTGCCCTTGCACCTCGACCGAAACCCGAGGCGGCAGGCACCGGCTTCACGCCTGCCCCACCCCCGGCGCGTGTGGCCGGTGCCCCTCGTTCGTAAGCAAACCCAACTCAAGCTTCTCTACGCACTCCATACGGGCTGTGGCTCATGAGGCAGCGTTGTACGGTGGCTCCATACTGTAGACCCTTACCACGATGGTATTGCGTTTAGGGCGTACGGCGAGGTGGGAGGGGGAGCTTTGCTCGCCCGCCTCGCCGGTTGCTCCTACCGCATGAACTTATCCAACGCCTCTGACAGCATAATCCGCATGGCAGCTATCTCGCCGCGGATGAGGGTTGCTTCGCGCGCCAATCTGACCTGTGCCAAGGCGCTACGGTCCTCAGGTGCACCTAACCGCTCAAGGTTCTCCTCGAAAGATCGTACGGCATCCTGCGCGGCCTTCAGCACATCGTTGGCTGCTTGGCTCATGAGCGTCTCTCCCGGTTCATTCGATCGCGACGCCGCCCTGTTGAGCTGGGCGCCGCGACTTACTTCGTGGGTTGCCTAACGCTTCTCATGGCATGAGCGATGCGACCGGACTTGTGCTGGCGCTCCTATCCTGGTCCATGGCGATGAGCGTCAGTCCGGCGGCCAAGGGGAGGCTCTTCCCCTTGAGTCGCCGGTTAGCGCAGTCCCCTACGTCCTCTGCCGTTCACGAGGGAGTGACCGAGGGCGAAACCATCGTACCAGAAACGAGCATCGCTCGAGCCCTGAGGGAATGGGCAGTCTTCCAAGCTCGACCCGCCGTTGAAGGCGTACAGGCCCTGCCAGAATGGATTGAGTGACGATTCCATATGGGCGTGTCGAAAACGGGCTTGGGGCGGAGCAATGTCCGTGCCCTCGGCGCCGCGTTAGCTCGTCCTGTTCATGCTAATAGGCGCAGGACGCTCGTAGGGCCTCTGCTAGCGCGGGTGGATCTCAGCCGGTCGCGGGGGCCCCCCATTAGGACCGGCGCGCCTCCAGCAGGGCTGGTGGAGCGTGTGGATCTGGTGTTGCCGAAAGGTACCCTTCGGTTTTATCGCCGCTCAACGTGCGGGGAGAGCAGCGAGGAGGGCGGCGAGCGCCTTGGCGAGCCGCTCTTCCGGCTCGTCCGCGACCAGCGGAAATGCGGTGTGTAGCATGCCCTCGACACCCGCAAAGATAGGGTGGCGCCGACAAGGCGAGCGCGGCAACATCCACGGCCGGAGGGGCGAGAGCGTCATCTCACTAGCCTGCATCATCGTATCCGCTGCCCCGTGCGCACCTTAGCTCCACAGGTACAGGGATCTCATTCAGAACTCCTTATCGTGGTGCTGCCACGCGGCAGGCATCTCC
>Ga0160427_10002460_pt1 | contig 11143 bp, 13 predicted proteins | sample SolpanmetagenomL_FD_108194 | JGI IMG/M metagenome (GOLD analysis project Ga0160427, IMG submission 108194) | Solar panel surface microbial communities from Lawrence Berkeley National Laboratory, California, USA - L | ecosystem: Engineered > Built environment > Solar panel > Unclassified ...
TATTTCGAGGAGAAGCGCGAACTCGACTTCTCGTTCGCGCTGGGCGACAAGGCCCGCTTCCGCGTGAACACCTTCATGCAGAAGGGCAACGTCGGCGGCGTGATGCGACTGATTCCGACCATCATCAAGTCGGTGTCCGACCTGGGCCTACCGCCCAACGTGGTCGATGTCGCCAACGCGCCGCGCGGCCTGGTGCTGGTCACCGGCCCGACCGGATCGGGCAAGAGCACCACGCTGGCCGCCATGCTCGACTACATCAACGCCAACAAGAAGATGCACATCATGACCATTGAGGACCCGATCGAGTTCATGCACACGCACAAGAACAGTATCGTCAACCAGCGTGAAGTCGGGGCCGATACCGTCGATTTCCAGAACGCGCTGCGAGCGGTACTCCGGCAGGCGCCCGACGTGATCCTGGTGGGCGAGATGCGCGACTACGAGACGATCAAGGCCGCCGTGACCGCCGCCGAGACCGGTCACCTGGTGATGGGCACGCTGCACACCAACAGCGCGCCCGAGAGCATCGACCGCATCGTGGACGTGTTTCCAGAAGAGCAGCAGGAGCAGATCCGGGTGCAGCTCGCCAACAACCTGGTGGCCGTCATGACCCAGCAGCTGCTGCCGCGCATCGACGGCGGACGCATCCTGGCCTACGAGCTGCTGATCGCCAACCCGGCGGTGCGGGCACTGATCCGCGAGGGTAAGACCTACCAGATCACGTCGGTGATGCAGACCGGCATGCGCGAGGGCATGGTGACCATGGACGCCTACCTGGCGGGCCTGTTCCGCAAGCGCCTGATCACCCACGAGGTCGGCGCGGAACGTGCCGTGGACAGCAAGGAATTCGCCCGCCTGGCCTCCGATCCGGCGGCGGCGGGAGCGCTGAGTCCGACCTTGAGTGGCAGCGTGGGCATGGGCGGCACACCCGCACGTCCCGCCGCCAACACGCCCAGTTCGCCGAGCGGCAACAACTACGGACGGCGCTGAGCGGATCCGGAGCGTTCAGACCTGAAGGCGGCTTCACGCAGCTGTGGGGCAAGCGGCAGGTGGGAAGTGGATACTCGGGGCATCTCACCTCAGGAGGTACTCCATGACCAGTCCAGCAGACCAGCCCGGTCTTCCGCCCGAGACCGATGTGCCCAGTGTTCCTGACCCTCGCCCCATCTCGACGCCGCAGCCGATGCCCGAGGAGGCACCCGGGTACGACGCGCCGACCCCGATCATCGATCCGCCCAGCAATCCCGACACCCCCGGCCTTCCGGGCGGCGAATCGGTCCCGGGCATCAGCGATCCGCTGCCGGTGATGTAGAGCGGCCGTCCGTGAGCAGGGCGTCCAGAGTTTCCGTCGGACGCCCTGCGGTTATGAAGAGCCAGAGAAGCGCCGCCACCCGGTACAGGTGGCGGCGCTTGGTTGACGAAGATGTGGCAACTGCCGTCGCCTCCGAAATCCGACCACGAGCGCAACAGCGGCACTCCCATTCCGGTGACAACATATTACGCTCCGCACAGATTAGAATGATGTGGATTGCTGTATACGCCGGATGCATGCTGTATGGTCTGCCGAGGTGAGGGGCGATAGGCCGATTGGCCTACCGCTCACTTTTGCGCGTCCGAGCTGCCTCTGGCAGGCTGAAGACATGCCTGACTTCGTGCTCCGAGACGCCCTGCCAGAAGACGCCCCCGACCTCGCCCGCCTCGTCACGGCTGCCTGTCTGGGGCAGTGGACGACCACGACAAAGCAGCTGAGGCGCCGCGCCGAGAGGCCCGGCAGCTTCACCCTCTGTGCCCGGCACGGCAACACGGTGGTGGCCGGTCTGAACGCCGACCCGTTCGTGGGTGTTCCCGGTGGCCTGAGAGTGCAGCTGTACGGCGACCCGGCCGCGTTCACGCCGCTGTACCTCAGTGCGCTGACCCGCGCCTCGGCCCTCAGGTTCCGGCAGCTCCTGAGTGTCGTGCGGCAGGACCACCGCCCCCAGGTCGAGTTTCTGGGGGCGGCGGGCTGGCGCAACGCCTACCAGTCGTGGGGCGCGCATCTCGACCTGAACACCTTCGACTTTGCCCCGTACCGCCAGCTGGAAGAGCGGCAGTTCCTGAACGGCACCGAGGTGCGGCACTTCGCCCCGGACAGCCCGGACGTTCCCTGGGAGGCGCTGCACGTTCTCCACGATCAGAGCGTGCAGGACACCCCGCGCAACCCGACCACCGCGTCCGTTCCGGGCGACCTCACACACTTCCGGCACGAAATGGCGGGTGGGCCTCTCTTCGTGGCGCTGCGCGGGCACGAGGTGCTGAGCTACACCGCCCTGAAGCCCGGCGGGGCCTCGGTCGAGACGACGCACACCACCACCCGCGCCACACACCGGGGCCAGGGGCTCGCCACCCTGCTCAAGGCGACCGCCCTGGAGTGGGCCAGAACCGCAGGATACCTACGCGCCAGCACCGGGGGGAACGTCGCCAACCTGCCGATGCTGCGGGTCAACCAGACGCTCGGCTACCGTCCGGAGCCAATGTGGCTCACCTGGGTACGTGACCTGCCAGGCGCTACTTCGCCCGCTTGATCGTCTCGATCCTGGCGCCGTCGGTGAGTACCCTGGTGTACAGCGTCCAGAGGTCGAGCGCCGCCTGTGGCTCGGTCACGAGGTTGGCGAAACGGAAATAGGCGATGTTGCCGTCGGGGAGGTGAAAGGTGGGCGTGCCGAAGACGCCCAAGTCGGCGCTGGCCCGCAGGTCGTCGTGCAGCGCCGAGCGCAGGCCGTCCTGATCCTGCAGATCGGCGTCGAACTGCGCCAGATCGAGGGTGCCCTCGGCGGCGGCGCGGATCACGGTGTCGTTCTGGAAATCGGCCCCGTTGTATCCGGCGACCATCTGTCCGTCCACCGGCTGGTGCCGCGCCCGGAAGAGGGCCAGCGTGAAGGCCCAGGCCGCGTCCTCCGGCTGCTTCAGGGCCGCCTGCCCGGCCAGGAAGGCGTTCAGGCTGCCCGCCTGCAACTCGCTGCCCTGCCCGGCCACCTGCTGGTCGAGCCACCAGGTCGGACGCTTGCGGTCCGGGTTCTCGGCGTGGTTGCCCTGCACCAGCGAGAAGTGCCGCAGCCGGAACTTCAGGCCGTGTTCGCGCCGCAGCACGTCGGCCAGTTCCAGGCCGCGCCAGGCGAACGGGCAGAGAAAGTCGAAGTACACGTCGGTCACGCCGGACTGGGAGGCAGAGACTTGGGTCATGCCCCGACGCTAACACAGGTGGGCGGCCGGTTCAGGGTCACAGGCACTGCTGGGGTCACGCGCACCGCTGCGGCTCAGATGGCCCAGGTGCCGAAGTTGTCGCCCGGCTGTTCGGCGAGCGCCAGGAACCGGGTCCAGGCCACCTGGGCGTCGGTGCCACCGACCGCGTCCGCCAGCGCCTGCAGCGTCCGGGCGATGCCGGGGTCAGCCCCGAAGTGCTGCCGGTTGAGGCGGTGGAGTTCCGGCAGCCAGCGGGTCAACAGGGCGGGACGCGCCGTCAGGGTGCCGGTCCGCTGCCAGTCGAGAAGCGACAGGCGAATCTGGTCCTCGATGCGGGCCGCCGCCAGCGTCGCCTCAGCCTGCGGGTGGTTCAGGTCCAGCATGTCTGTGCCTCCACGTCTCAGGCTACCGCCGACGCGTGCCCGGCCTCTATGCTGAGCGGGTGCCCGACCCCTTCAACCTGAATCCCGTCGTGGGGATCGAGAGCGGCCTGCGTCTGCTCGACATCATCGGCACGGTCGCGTTCGCCGTCAGCGGAGCGCTGCTGGGGGTGCGCAAGCGGTTCGACCTGTTCGGGGTGCTGGTGCTCGGCTGCGTCACGGCGGTGGGCGGCGGCGCGATTCGCGACACGCTGACCGGCAACACGCCACCCCTCTTCCTGCGCGACGAGACCTACCTGTGGCTGGCGATCGCCGGATCGCTGGCCGCCTTCGCCCTCGGGGTCCGCGTCGCCCGGTTCGAACGGGCGATCCGGCTCTTCGACACGCTGGGACTGGCGCTGTTCGCCGCCACCGGGGCGCTGGGGGCCACCCGCCTGGGCCTGGGGCCGCTCGGCGTCACGTTCGCGGGGATGCTGTCGGGGGTGGGCGGCGGCATCGTGCGCGACCTGCTGGCCCACGAGGTGCCGGAAGTGCTCTACCGCCGCGACCAGCTGTATGCCACGGCCGCCGCCGCCGGAGCTCTCACGGTCTACCTGCTACAGGGCCACCTGCCGCAGCTCGGCGTCCAGCTCTGCGGCGCGGCGGTGGTGATCGTGGTGCGCTTCGTATCCCGGCGCGGCTGGGTCAAGCTGCCAGTCCGGCGGCTGCCGGACGGCTCGTGACCAGCAAATTTCTCGCCAGGGCTTACCTCGGCGTGCTGGTCAGCACCATCACGTAGGCTGTTCCCCGGTTGCCCTGCACGATGCTCGCTCCGGCCGTGGTGTAGCGCCCGTCGGTCATGTAGAAGCAGTGCACCGGCGAGTGCAGCCACCACTGCATGGCCGCCTCGGGGTTCAGACCGCTGCCCATGTACACGATCTCGGTCACGCTGACACTCTGAATCCCGGTGCTGGCCGCCCGCAGCCGGGGCGTGGTGCCCCCGGGACCGGTGTGCGTGACCACGCCGCTCTGCGCCATGTAGCTGGCCTGCTTCAGCGCCGAGAGGGCGTGCAGCCCCGACGGCAGCAGGGCGGCCGCCACGGGCCGCGGGCCACTGCCCGGACAGTTCACTCCCGCTGCCCGAATCTCGTTCAGGCGCGTCAACAGCTGCCCTTCGGCGGAGGTCGACGAAGCGACCGTCTGGACACCGACGGCCTGCACCGGCGAACCGGTCAGCGCTCCCGAGAACGAGGCAGCGATCAGGATGAAGGCCCGCGTCAGCTTGTTCATGTGCGGGCAGTATATTCCGTCCCCGATGAGCGTTCCGTGAAATCTTCGTTACCGGGTGCGATGGGCGCTTGCCCCTTCCCCCACTGGCGGCACCCGATCAGGGGCAGCTGAAAGCGGCATTTTTCTCGCACCAGCGCGGTCTACCGGGCTAGCCTGTCAGGAATGATCGCTTCCCACGATTCCGAACTGCTGGCGCTGCTCACCCTCCGGCTGACTCCCGGGCTGGGGCCGCGACGGGTCGAGGCCCTCCGGCGCTTCTGCGGCTCGGCGCAGGCGGTGTTTTCCACGCCGCTCACAACGCTGAGAGAGGTGGGCGGCATGGACCAGAAGGCGCTGGCCGCCATCGGCACCGCCGAGCCGCAGCGGCGCGCCCTGCAGGAACTCCAGCGGGCAGCCCAGTACGGTGCGACCCTACTGGGCCGGGGCCTGGAAGGCTACCCCGACGCCCTCGAAGCGCTGGGCGATCCGCCCGCCGTGATCTGGGTTTGCGGAGAGCTGCCGCCCCTCGGCACGGTGCCGCAGGCCATCGGCGTGGTGGGCACGCGCAAGGCCAGCACGTACGCGCTCAACCTGGCCGCCCGCATCAGCGCCGATCTGGCCCGGGCGGGCGTGGTGGTGGTCTCAGGGCTGGCGCGCGGCATCGACACGGCCGCCCATCGCGCCGCCATCGACGCGGGCGGCGTGAGCGTGGGCATCCTGGGCAGCGGCCTCGACCAGATGTACCCGGCCGAAAACCTCGACCTCTCGCGGCGGCTGACGGTCATCAGCGAGTATCCGCTCGGAACTCCGCCTGCGGCCCACAACTTCCCGATGCGCAACCGCCTGATCGCCGCTCTCAGTGCAGGCAGCCTGATCGTCGAGGGCGAACTCAAGAGCGGCGCGATGATCACCGCCACACACGCGCTCGAATGCGGACGCACGGTGTTCGCGGTGCCGGGCCGCGCCACCGACCCGCTTGCCCGCGGCCCGCACCGCCTGCTGCGCGAGGGCGCGGTGCTCACCGAGTCGGCCACCGACATCCTGCAGGAGCTCGGCTGGAAAGAAGACGGCGCGGCGAGCACCCCGGCCCTGCCCACCGAGCAGGCGCGCATCTGGGCGCTGCTGGACGAACCGGCCACCCTCGACGACCTGAGTTTCCGTGCCGGACTGCCGCATGATCAGCTGCAGATGGCCCTGATGATGCTGCAGCTCGGCGGCCACATCGACGACGTGGGCGGGCGTTACCTGCGACGCTGAAGCCCCGGAGATTCCGGCGATCAGGCCAGATGTTCGGGCCGGAAGTCTTTCTCGATGCTCAGCTTCAGGTCGCCCCCGAACGCCTCGAAGTGCACGCCTTCCTGAAGCGGGTCGAGCAGCGTCTCCAGGTGCCCTGACAGCCCGATGGTCAGCGACCCGCCCTCGGCCACCACTTCTGCACCCTCAGGTTCAAGCCGCAGCGACCAGCCGCCCTGGGGCCAGGACAATGCCAGTTGCAGCGGCTGCCGGCGCAGCAGCATGTCGATCTCCAGATCGTCAAGGCGCACCCGGACGCTCCGGCCGGCGAAGCGCACCTTCATCGTCCTGCCTCTCCCCTGTCGGTCATGGCGACGCCTTCATGCGGCGAGTGTAGCCTGAATGGCATGAACAGAACCGCGATCCTGGCCGCCGCGTCGCTCGGATGTTTCGCGCTGGCCTCGTGCAATCAGGCCAACGTCACCGGCAGCGCCAAGACCTACGCGTTCGCCGCTCAGCCACAGGCGAACTACAGCGCTCAGGCGGGCACCGCCACCCTCATCACGCTGAGCACCGGCGACACCAGCGCAGTGCTGCTCGCCACCGGGCTGCGGCCCTCCACCGGCTACGTGGCGCAGTTCCACGCCCTAGGAGACGCGACCCAGCCGCCCTGTGCGTCGGGTGGGCTTGTGCTGGGCGACCAGGGCAGCCAGTCGCTGATCGGCAACACCACCTTCACCAGCGACGGCAGCGGCGGCCTGAGCATCCGGGGGCTGAGCAGCACGGCCAGCATGGCGGCGGCGCAGTACGTCGAGCTTCACGAGGCCGGCAGTCCGGTCACCGTGCCGCTCTGCGCCGATCTGACGCTCAAACCCGCCAAGCAGTGATCCTCAGGCGATCAGGCCGAGCGTGCGGGCGCGGCTGACGGCCTGCGTGCGGTCGCCGGCGTCGAGCTTGATGTACAGCCGGGCCAGATGGTCCTTGATGGTGTCGGGGCTGACGCCCAGACTGCGGGCGATCTCCTTGTTGCTGTACCCCTGGGCCAGCAACGGCAGCACGTCGGTCTCGCGCGGCGTGAGACGCGGTACGCTCACCTGCGGCAGTCGGTTGACGTCCGGCCGGGCCATGATGTCGCGCAGTTGCCGCGCCAGCTCGTCGGGCGGCGTCTCCTTGCTCAGGTAGCCCCTGGCCCCGGCGTCGCGGGCCGCCTGCACGACGGCCGGCTCGGAGAAGGTGGTGATCAGCACGCTCAGCACGCTGGGTGCCTCGCGCTTCAGGCGGGCACAGACCTCGATGCCGGTCATGCCGGGCATCTTCACGTCGAGGAGGGCGGCGTCGGGCTGGTGGCGCAGACAGGCGTCGAGCGCGGAGAGACCGTCACTGGCCTGCGCCAGCACTTCGAATCCCTGGTCACGCAGGGCGTAGCCCAGGCCCATCAAGAACAGCGGGTGGTCGTCAGCAATTACAAGTTTCACGGGTGAACCTCCTGGGAAGGCAGAGCAGATGTGGAAGAGACGGAGACCGGGAGGCCGGACCATGAAGTCGGAGCAGGCAGGTCTGGCGGAGAGGCGGAAGCGGAGGCGTCTGAAGTCTGAGCGACGGGCGGAGGGTCGGCCGGCTCAGTCCGGCCCGGATCACTCTGCCGGGTTACAGGCCGCTCGGGCGCGCCTCCGGAAACCCCGGGGAGCTGAATGTGCATCACGCTCAGCGGCGGTTGATTCTCGGAGAACGGCTCTCTGCGGTAGATCAGTTCTCCGCCGTGCGCCTCCGCGATGCGCCGCACGATGTACAGCCCGAGCCCCGCAGTGCCGGCCGTGTACTTCTGCCCGGCGATCTCGACCGGCTGGGCGTTGAACGGCTGAGCCAGCGAGGCGATGCTGGCGCCTTCGGGCAAGCCCGGTCCGTCGTCACAGACGCTCACGCCGTCGGGGTCTACCCGCAGTTCCAGGCGGCGGCTGGCGTAGCGCGCGGCGTTGTCGGCCAGATTCGCCACGGCCCGCTCCAGCACGGCGGCGTCGACCACGGCCAGACCTTCACCGCTCACCACCACCGGCACGCCCGGCACCACGCGGCCCTGCTGCAGCCTGAGGGCGACGCGGTCGAGCAGGGCGCGCAGGTCGGTCTCGGCGGAGGTCAGGCGCACGTCCTCGCGCTCGAACCGGTGTGCGTCGGCCATCTGCTGCACCAGGCCCAGCAACCGGGCGTTCTCGGTCAGCAGGTGTTCGCCCAAGGCGTGCCGTTCTAAGTCAGGAAGCGGGCGGTTCGACAACGTGCGGATCAGGTGGCCGGTGGCGACCAGCGGCGTCTTGAGGTCGTGCACCAGCGTCGCCATGAATGCGTTGCGCCGCCCCTGCTCGGTGCCCAGCCGGTCAAGCAGTCCGGAGAACGCCGCCCGGAGCGCCCGCACCTCCTGGGGATCGTCCGCATTCCGGCCGCCCAGACCGGTCTGCACCGGGTAAAAATCGCCGCGCCCCAGTTCTCCGGTCAGCCGGCTGAGGGGCCGCAGCAGCGCTCCAGAGAGCACCCAGCCCACCACGGCGGAGAAGACCGCGACCAACCCCAGCCACAGGCCCAGCGGAAGGGCGGCGCCACCCAGCAGCCCCAGGTCGCGGCCCGCACCGAGGGTCAGGATGGCGTTGGGCACGAAGGCCAGCAGGAAGATCACCAGCGTGAACTGAACCCGCAGCGTATTGAACCGGCTCAGACCCGGGGTCTTGGCCTGGTTCAACAGGGGGTGCTGGCGATCGGCCTCCTCGTTCATCTGGTGCCGAGTGTAGGTCGGGGGGTCTGACAGAACTCATACGATGTTCAGTCTGAACATATTCACTTTCCCTCACGAAGTGGGCGAAAAGAATTTCTCGTCTCAGCGCCAATTTTCGAACATGAGAAAGACCGGCAGGGCTCATCCGCCAGCGCCGGGCGACTCGCTCTGCGTTTCCGACACTCTGCACGCGAGCATCCGCTTGTATGCACGGGCGCGGCGCTAGACTGTCCCGCGTGCCTCACGAAGACCTGCTCTCTCTCCTGACCCGCATTGCTCAGACGCCTGCACCCACCTTTCAAGAAGGGGAGCGGGCGCAGCTGCTGTCCAGGCTATGGGCCGAGGCGGGCCACCGGGTCTCGATCGACGAGGCCGGTAACGTGGTCGCGAGGATCGGGCCGGAGACCGGCCGCGCCCTGACGCTGGCCGCGCACCTCGACACGGTGTTCTCGGCGCAGACCGACGTGAGCGTGAAGCGCGACGGCCACCGACTGGTCGGCCCCGGCGTCGGCGACAACAGTGCCAGCCTGACGGTCGTCACGGCGTTCCTGCGCGGTCTCGACGTGCGCACGCTGCGGCGACCGCTGTGGGTGGTGGCCAACGTCGGCGAGGAAGGCCTGGGAGACCTCAAGGGGGCCAAGCACCTGCTTCAGGAGCACGCCCATCAGATGGCGGCTTTCGTGGCCGTCGACGGCTATCTGGGTGTGGCCGTGACCCGGGCCGTGGGGGTGCGCCGCTACCGCGTGGTCTTCAGCGGGCCGGGAGGTCATTCGTGGGGCGATCAGGCCCCCAGTGCCCTGCACGCCTTGGGGCTGGCGATCACGGCCCTGTACAGCCTGCCGCTGCCGACCAGTCCTCGCACCACACTGAACGTCGGGCTGGCGGCGGGCAGAACCTCGGTCAACAGCATTGCCGGAAGCAGCGACCTGCTGCTCGACCTGCGGTCTCTCGACGCCTCGCACCTGAGCAGCCTCGATACCCGTGCCCGGCACGCCATCGAGGGCGCGGCGCGGCAGGCGGGCGTGAGTGTGACCATTACCCTGGCCGGTGACCGCCCAGGTGGCGACCTCGACTCCGACGGTCTCCTCGACCTCGCCCGCCGCGCCGCCCTGCCCTCGGGCCTCGACCTCCGAAGCGCGGCCAGCAGCACCGACGCCAACGCCGCCGTACCTCATGGCCTGCCCGCGCTCGCGCTCGGCGTCTACCGGGGTGGCCACGCGCATCGGGAAGACGAGTGGGTCCAGCTCGACAGCATGGAAGTCGGCCTGGGCATGCTGCGGCGCTTCGTAGACCTGTATCAGCGTTCACCTCTGGGCTGATTCTCAGCTAAGTGCTGTCGACTGGCCGGGCCTGCTACCCTGACGCTCATGACAGACCAAACGACAGAGACGGGTGCTCTGGCCGGCCCGCTGCTGTGGGACGCTGTGGTGCTGGGCGGTGGCGATCCTAGTGATCCTTTCGCGGCGGCACACGGCGTCGCTCTCAAGACCCAGATCGAGCTGTCCGGACTGCCGATGGCACTGTACGTGCTCCAGGCGCTGCGCGACTGCCCGCAGGTGGGACGGATAGCGTACGTCGGGCCCGTTCCGGCAGGTGGCGAGGATCTGATCGACCTGCGTGTCACCGACCACGGCACCTTGATCGGCAACCTCGAAGTCGGCACCGATGCCCTCGTTCAAGACCGGGGACAGGAACGCTCCCGGCGCGCGCGCGTGATGGTCATCACGGCCGACGTTCCCCTGATTACCTCCAGTATGCTCTCGGACGTGCTTCAGGCCGCGCCCGATGCTGGGCTGGTCTACCCTATCGTGCGGCGGGAAGACTGTGAGCGTGCCTATCCTGGAGTCAAGCGGACTTACGCCCGACTCAAGGACGGCACCTTCACAGGCGGCAACGTCTTTCTGCTCGACCCTGCGCTGATCACTCTCTTTCTTCCCCGACTGCGCGAAATCCTGGCCGCCCGGAAACAGCCGGTGAAGCTGGCGGCCCTGATTGGTCCTCTCGTGTTGCTGCGCCTGCTCACCGGACAGCTGAGCATCGGGCAGTTGCAGCAGCGGGTCGGCACGCTGCTCGGCGTCGAAGCCAGAGCGTTGATCACCGAGCACGCGGCCATCGGGACCGACGTCGATAAAGAGGCCGACCTCGAACTCGTGCAGACCATTCTCAAATCGGCATGAAGAAAGGACCCCACTCACGTGAGGTCCTTGGATGTGGAGCGGGAGACGCGATTCGAACGCGCGACATCTACCTTGGCAAGGTAGTGCTCTACCAGCTGAGCTACTCCCGCGAAAAAGGGTGACGA
>Ga0160427_10002463_pt1 | contig 11140 bp, 6 predicted proteins | sample SolpanmetagenomL_FD_108194 | JGI IMG/M metagenome (GOLD analysis project Ga0160427, IMG submission 108194) | Solar panel surface microbial communities from Lawrence Berkeley National Laboratory, California, USA - L | ecosystem: Engineered > Built environment > Solar panel > Unclassified ...
TTTCGATGCACATAAAATTAATTAAAAGTCCTCACAGAAATCTTGTTTTATAGAAACCAATTCAACACGTTGAAAATCTTTATTTCTTCTAACATACACAAAAAAGAAAGAATTATGAGGGATACATGGTTCCGTTGTAGTTTTTCTCTATAAGCATAATCATAATCTCATAATTGGAAAGGGGCTTGACAGAGAAAAGAGAGATAAAAAGAAGAGTGAAGCAAAGAAAAGACTCTACTCGTAAAGACTGTCATCGTTGCCTGCTTCACCAAAAGCTGCTCCATCTGTGCTGGTTGCTCCAGCCTCCTCTGCTGTAGGGAATCTGAATACATTCATTCCTCCAGCCTGCTTCATCTGCTGTGCAAAGGCCTCGTACCGTCTGACTTCAACATCTGACACAGATCGTCTGGCAGCACCCATAGCTTCCTCGAAATGTCGCTTTGTTAGTTCTGGAACTGGATCCTCCAACTCCATCTCTTCATCTCCGCCAGTGGCGGCCTTTGATCGCTCGATCTCAGCTGCAATAGACTCCTTGATGGCCAATTTGACAGCGCGCTGTGTAACGAAGCCAAGATCGGCACCTGAGAACCCATGTGTCTTGGATGCGATGTACTCAATGTTGATGTCATCAGCAATCGGTGTGTTTCGCAGTTGGGCTCTGAGAATTGATACTCTTGAAGCTTCATCTGGCAATGGAACGTAAACCAATGTATCGAGACGACCTGGTCGGCATAGAGCAGCATCAAGTTGCTCTGGTCTGTTGGTTGCTCCGATAACAAAGACGTTCTTCTTGACACCCATTCCGTCAAGTTCGGTAAGTAACATGTTGACGACTCTGTCACTAGCACCGCCGGCATCTCCCATACTACCACCTCGTGATTTGGCAATAGAATCCAATTCATCCAAGAACACCACGCAAGGAGCAGCAGCTCGAGCCTTGTCGAAGATGTCTCGAATGTTGCTTTCTGATTCACCAAACCACATACTGAGCAATTCTGGTCCCTTAATTGATATAAAGTTTGCAGCGCATTCGTTTGCAACAGCCTTTGCCAAGAGTGTTTTACCGGTACCTGGTGGTCCATAGAACAGGACACCACGAGATGGTGACATACCAAACTTGAGGAACTTTTCTGGATGCTCGACTGGATACTGTACGGATTCGATGAGCTCTCGCTTGACACCTTCCAAACCACCAATATCGTCCCATTTGACGTTTGGAACTTCGACAACTGCGACTTCTCGGAGAGCAGATGGGTTGCTGACACCGAGAGCAAATCTAAAGTTCTCCATGGTAACACCTAGGGAGTCCAAGACCTCGGCGTCGATTGTGTCCTCGTCAAGATCAATGAGGTCCATCTTTTCACGAATTTGTTGCATAGCAGCTTCTGAGCACAGGGATGCTATATCTGATCCAACATAACCATGGGTCTCAGCTGCAATACTCTCGAGATCGACATCATCTCCAAGCTTCATGTTCTTTGTGTGAATTTGCAAAATTTCGAGACGTCCAGTAGGATCTGGGATACCGATATCAACTTCACGATCAAATCGACCGAATCGACGCAGAGCAGGATCAATAGAGTTGGGTCGGTTAGTGGCTGCCATGACGACGACGTTACTCCTTGACTTCATACCATCCATCAATGTAAGAAGTTGTGATACGACACGACGTTCGACTTCTCCATTAGTCTTATCTCGCTTTGGAGCAATGGAATCAATTTCGTCAATGAAGATAATGGCAGGTGAATTCTTCTCAGCCTCTTCGAAAGCCTTTCTCAAGTTGGACTCTGATTCTCCAGCCATCTTGGACATGATTTCTGGTCCGTTAATAAGGAAGAAGAAAGCTCCAGTTTCGTTTGCCACAGCTCTGGCCATTAATGTTTTACCAGTACCCGGAGGTCCGTACATCAAAATACCACGTGGTGGTTTGATACCGATACTCTTGAAAAGTTGTGGATGTCGTAGTGGTAGTTCGACCAACTCACGAATCTTGGCCATTTGTTGTCTGCATCCACCAATATCATCGTAACCAACATCGTTGAGGTTACCCTCTTCGTCTTCTCTGTTGAGAGGCTCTCCATCACAATGTATGACGGTGTCCTGTGCAACAATACCATACTCTGGAGGATCAATCTCTACAACTTTGAACTCTACTTGACGCATACCACCGCGAACTGTGAACATGTCGTTTTGGCGGACAGGTCTGTATGCTTCTAGGAAGTATGGTTTTAGATATACGTCAAACAGATTTCCTGTAAGACCTTCCACTGTGTCTGCAATAGGTAGAACTGCAATTCGTTTGGCCTGGACAAGGGGGGGAAAAAATGTTAGCTCAACAGAACTGGATGCTTCGTCTTGTTTGCTTGAACTTACGTATTTGATATCTGGGCATGGGTGGACAGAAATGACATCTCCGTGTCTGACTCGTAGATTGTTTCGAACAACTCTGTTGATTCTGGCGTTGCCATCCTCAAGGTCGTCATCGGCTAGTACGATCAAGACTGTGTCTCGTCGTTTCTTTCCTTTAACTAGAACGGTATCACCACGGAATAGTTGTAAAGTCTCCATGGTGTTATTTGAAAGAGCGATGATGGAGTTATCATCGTTGACAGCATCGGTAACACTTTTTGTGAAAAGCAAACAGTTAGTAAAGCACTAAGGGGTCAGTTTCAGTGATGAACATACATTAGATTGTTTGGCTTCTTCTTTTTCTTTAGGATGGCTGTAGCAGTTGCGTCGACCTAGATGAGAATGTTAGAATTTCTGTCCATGACTTTGCTAAAAACATCTTTTTCCAGAAATAAGTACCTCTTTTCTCTCGCCGCCTGAAGCATCACTACTCAGAATCTCGTCAGTAACACGTTCTTGAGCTGTGGTTGTGGTTGTTCAGAGCTACTTACGCCAAGTTGACCTTCTTCTTGTGTTCTACCTCGTGGTCAGCCATGATGAGGTTTGTTTAGCTATAGAGTTGATTATGAGATGGAGTGAGGGTATGAATGAGCAGAGATGTGTTGTGGAAGGAGATGTAGGAGGGTGAAGGGTAAGTGGGTTGAGCAGAGTAGAGAATAAGTGATGACGATGGATGAGAGAGGGAGGGAGAGGGAGGGAGAGAAAATGGAAGGATAAAGGAATGAGAGAAGAGAGAAGGAAGAAACACCAAAGGCAAGCAGGCAAGCAAGCAAGTACGTAGGTAACTCTACAAGGCGAGCGAGTGAGTGAGTGAGTGAGTGAGTAATGAATGAATGAATGAATGGATGGATGGTGGTTGAGATTCTTTGCCTCTATCGCCAGCCAGCCAACGCAGCCCAGCCAACAAACAAGCTACAGTAAGTACTTAGTATTAATTCAATGATATCTAAGCAAAAGCAAAGTAGCTTGGCTTAAGCATTCCATAACAGTGAGTGAGTCTATGATGGCAGAAGGCGCTGGAAGCAGCAGCAGCAGCAGCAGCAGCACCTGTAGACTCCTCCATCACATGACATCACCAAGAGCGACTCATTCCGATGTCTGCAAGTCTTTTCTCGTCACGTCAAACCATCAGCACCTCCACCGCCAAAACCAAACACATACACCACATACACGCGGGTGGCCAAGCTAAGTTGCTCACAGAAGCATCCCGAAAACAAAAACGCTCAACACAAATCCAAAGATTAATATGGAAATTTCGAGAAGCTTATTTCTTTCTTCCAGTCTAAGAAAAGACATCATGTGTCTAGCTTAGCTCAGGTGTATCCATCTCATCTGTCTTAGTGGGGGGTATCGGCCGAAAGGATGTCAACATGGTTACATACTACCAAGTAATTTCAAAAGTGCCATCATGCTGAATCCTGCGGTGGTAGTAGTGATGGCATTCGGCAGGAACCCTTCTTACACATAAGAGTTGATGATGTATACTTTGTATCATCGCGTATCTAGTGAAGCTAATCGATGAGGAGTATTTTGCTTCTAGTAGCATCATTATATAGCATAGTAACTTACATGCCAAAGTGAAAGGAAATGTAGATAAGATATAGAGCTTGTGAGCTAGAAATCAAAAGCTATTGCCAAGCAAGAAGTGCTCGGTTTCCTGTCTTTGATAATAATGCATACTGAAATTGACGGAAAGTTCAAATTCCCTAGTTGTGTTTTCGCATATTATAATATAATATGATACTCACAATTTGTAGTTTCTATATATCCAGCACTATGGCAGTATATAAGGATTGCATTCTGTTTTATGTCTATAGCTAAGAAAGTAGCTATCCAAGAGACAAGATCGATAAATAAAAAAAGAGGACAATTGAAAAAAACTCCATCATATAAGCAAAAGGAAACGAAATGAATACCAGAAAACGCCAGACATGCAATGTTTTGCAAGAAAAACAGAAAGAGAAAACTCCATCTATTGAGCTTGTATAATTCGGGTAAAAAAGATGAGAAGTTGTAAACTAAGACTGGCAAAGGAATACTACAAACGAGCAAAGAGGGTAGAGAATCTACAATGGTAGTGAGGTTAAAGACGTAAACAGTACAAAGAATGTCCACCCCACATATTTAGCTGACCTTGATTAGGTTAGAGTTTAGACTTGATAGCCTCCAGTCTAAACTTGACATCTTTCAACTGCTCAGTACTAGGCTTCCACCTATCAAACTGCGCCAACAATTCTCTCGCCTCATCCACAAGCTCTTCCCTCACATACTTATCCTCCAACAAACCTCTCATACTCCATGGTAGGTAGTATGGATTTGTAGTCCCTGGCGGCTCAAAAGCCTCGACCCTTAATGGTTCATCTAGGAATTGTGTACTCGTTTCTAGCGCATGTCGGACAGCGAGGTCGTATATCGCTACGTCGTCGTATATCCGTGAGTGACCTTTGCCGGAATACAATGATCCTGCAAGAGGTGCCGATAGTTCGCGGATTACTCCGTGGTCGCTAATACCTCTATTGCGAAGCTTCAGAGCGAAACCAACGAGGTGGGAGATGAAGTCCGGTGCGTGAACTCTTCCATCAACAAAGACTGCTCGGAAGATGAACGGGTGGCTAATGTTGGAGAAGGTTGCAGACTAATGTAGATGTAAGTAAGATGTAATAGAGTGTTATTGTGAAGCAACTTTAGATGCCTACCTCAAGCGGAACCAGTTGGTCGTCAATTGATGCGACCAACAATAGTTTCGCTCCATGAGCTATAACGACCCGCAAAGCTGTAACGTATGCTTTACTCTGTGGACTGTTTGGATTTGAAAAGTCAAACAGCTCTTTGGCCGATCCAGTCAAGATCCGTGAGTTTAGCTCACTGAATGGACCAAGATTAATGCCAGCCATGCCAACTATTTTCCTTGTTAGCCATTGGAATGATACAAACATTGATAACTTATACACACCTATACCAACTTTGGCATTATCCACATAGCCATATTCTATCAACTTTGCAACCAGTTGTACTCCAACAGGAGTGCCCTGTGAATGGCAAGTCACTAACACGAAATCGGCTTTTCTAATGATATGCAGCCAATTGGCAAGTAGTTTCCATAACATGTCTATACGTTCTGCAACTTTCCCTTCGCCCTCTAGAGCAATCTTCTCTATTTGTACATGTGTTTTGTGTTGATCCGCCCATCTCTGTATCGCCGCTGCGCCTGCTGTTGCGAATCGTACCGAGGTACCAGTAGGTTCACCTATTTTATGTTAGCATACAGCCGCTAAGATCATTATGAATTCCATCATACCAAGCACACGTTGTATTAATCGGGCTGGGAAGAAGCCATGTAATCCGATTGCTATATTGACTCTATATTAGCTTCAATAAGTTGGATGTAGTTTGAATTGTTACTGACCTACAGCTTTGTGCACATGGTGAGGGTGATGCACTAGCCGAAGATGTCGTTGCTCAGACAACTTGGGCGTTCTGAAAATCTTGCTGATGGAGCCAGTTATTGAACCTAGCACAGAGGGCGATGGTGGCATCATGTAACAGGATTCGAAAGAAGGAACTAATAAGTTCGGAGGAGCCACTTTATCCACCTTGGGCACTACAGCTGGTGCACCATCAATTACTGTAGCTTTCGCTGGCGCAGGCTTTGTGGTCTCCTCGCCTGGCATTTTAGTCTGCGTGATGGATATATCTGGTGTAGCTCTGCCCGATGCGGGTGCAGATTGTGACACATCCTTCCCATTCTTTGCTGCCATAATTTCCTTGTTCTTTAGAGGCACATTGTCTGAAAGTTTGGCATTTTGAGTGGTTGGTTGTGACGACGGGTCCTCCACTGTTGTGTCGCTTGATGTGTCTTTCGCTTGTTCTTGGGAATCAACTGGAACCAAAGACGTTCTCGACCAGAATCCCCAGGAAGATGACTTCAACTGGTTCTGGCTCTCATTTGTCTGGCTCTCATTTGTACCAGATACAGCGTTGTTATCGTCTTGTGTGTCCTCGGTCGATTTTGCAGAAGAGCCCACCACAGGCTTGTCTGGGTTTGCGTTACTTGTTGGTGGTGATGATGCTACCGGCGGTTTCGTGGGTTCCTGAGCAACTTTGGGCGACTTTGTTCGCTTCTTCTTCGTGTTCTTTTTCGCAACATCTTTGACCATCTCCTCTGTTGGCTCCGGCAAGCTTGCAGAGTCAGATTCTTGTGGTTCTTCGATTCGCGACGCCTCTGTGGATTGTAGAGGCTCGGATTCTTTACCCGTCGGCTTCACTTCTACTGCAGGCCAAATACCAAACCAAGAACGTGGTCTCTGATTCTGAGTTGAAGCGACGGCTGGTGCTTCTGAGGTTGTCTTGTTATCTACCGCTGGAATGTCTGGCACGGGTTCGGACGGTTGTACAAGTTGAGCTGCCTCTAACACCGGCACTGCCTCTAACGATTGAGTAGTCTCTACAGGCTTGCTGTTCGATACTGGTTGCGGCCACCAAGACGCCCAATAAGATTGGGTCCCTCCTCCTCCTGTCGGTGACTTGGACCGATCTGTTTCTGGACTGCTATCCTTCACAGCTTGACTTGGTAATTCAGGCGCAACTTTGTCAGTAGCACTAGACGGCACAAGTCCCTTCACATCACCTGTACTGGGCGTAGAGTCGTTCTTAACTGTATCGACCTTGGTTGTAAGATCAGGTGTCTCGACAGTGCCTATAGTTGTTGTTGGTGACCTGACCAATTTGTCCATAGGCGATCTAATGCTTGATTTTGGTTTCCCTTTTGCTTTGGATCCCTTCTGTATACTACTCGAAGCTTTCGCTACCTTTGGCTCTGGCTGACTGACAATAGGTAATTGAGATCTCTTTGACCAAGGTTTGTACCATTGGGATGTAGCCGTATTTAGTGTGGTGTTTTCGGTTTGATGTTTTTGAGAGGACTGCCGAAACGAAGCATGTGAGTGTACGTCAAGTTTCATATCACGGGGTAAACATACCAACTTCTGTTCTTGTGCAAGTGTTTGTTCATTGGTAGCAGCTTGATGCGTTTCTTGCGTGATACTTGGTGGGTCGACTATGTCCTCAACATTTGGCGCCGTTGTTATTGCTTGTACATCATGCTGTGATGTGGATTGTATGTTGTTGTTGTTTTGTGTGGTGGGTCGAGGCGGTAAAGTGTTGTTTTGCGAGTTCTCACTCATGAAGTGGGCGAATGCTGCCAACCCGGCGCCACAGGATCTGTCTGCTTTTACTTCAAAACTCGTGATGAACCATATGTATCAAATAAATCTCGGATGAACAGAGTCGATGACGCTTTCGATGATAAGGATGATGAGGATGGAAGATCAGAAGAAAGATAGGTATTCAGAAAAGTTCATAGGAGTATAGCTAAGATGATGGATAAGTCAGTTCGTCTGAAATGTCAAAGCCGTTGCCCAGTATGTTATCGCAAGCAAGCAAAAGCAATAATCATAATAATATTAATGATGATGATGGACGTATTTCAGGTGTGACAGAGGGGGGGTGTGTGTGAGAGTGTTGTGACCCACATGCATATTGCCAGAGAGGACAGCAACGTCATTTCATTCGTTTGGTCAATTACGAGTGAGTGAGTTTATCTTGTACCATCTTATTCCTAAACGCAAAGTTAAAAAAGTACTTACTTAAACATCCAACTGACCAACTAGTACTTATTATGCATAGCAATCAAGTACACGCAATTAAACAATTCAGGCTTAACAATTGACTTGTAGATTATGAATTTGGATACAAACGCTCAGGTATAAATTGGTACATATCTTAGACTGTGCAATCAATCCTCTTTTGCTTATCAGTATCGTTATCATTTATCGATACCAAAACAGAAATTCTACTAAAATAGAACTCATGCAGCACTTTTAGAATCAAGTTTACATTTGTCTAGAGCTGGGCAGAACTATCTTCCTTCTGTATTCCATATTCCGTGTTTCAGAATTTTGTATCTATAATTCAATATCAATCAGACCATTTAGCAGGGTCGTTTGATCTTCGGTCATATAATTATATAAGCCAAGTGACTCTTGTGCTTTCCTTGGATTAGGTGAGACGCATATGAAACTCTGGTGATTGTGAAAGATTCATGGCATGGAGACAGCCATGATAGGATGCTTTTGCCAATTCTCGCTGACTATAAGAAACGCCGGGTTGGATCATTTGGCACCCTGCCTTTGGACCCTAACTCAGTGCCCGACTGTCTTGAGACACCATGGGATGCCGCACTATACAAGGCAGGAGCCGGTAACACTTGCCATCAGTTTGTCGCGGCTGTTTGTCACTGTTGCGGTAAAATTGCTTTCAGGTAGTTTTGGATAACTTTGTTTCTCACGATGCAGGAACTTATTTTGAACAAGAAAGAAAAAAGGATTATCGAAGGAAGAAGCGTTCGTTTGCCCTGCACAAGTTTATAAAATAGTGAAGTGTGGTGCAAAACGACTTTTCGAAATTGTAATAATAAATGTACTAAACCAAAGGGTGAGTGTATCTCACGTTATATATTATTAAAATATCATTTTTCAACGATTCAAACGCCAACACTTTTAGTTTACAGGTTTACGCTTGAAAAATGAAGGGACAAATGAAGCATTACCACGCAATTGAGATACTAATACAACTTGACCACAAACAGTAGTTGGGGAACAGGTTAACAATGTATCATACTATCTTCTGAAAAGGACTATTTTCCAGGATTATATTGTTGGAAATATCAAAATATTAAAGCTAGTCTATTCTACAAACGTGGTTTTAGTTTAAGCTACACAAATCGAAAGCAACAGTATTTAAAAGTTAAAGGTGAACAGAATCTAGTGATCATTGAAGTCTTCATCTCTACCCGGATACATAATGTCTTGTCGCCAGACTGCCTTAATATTAGCTTGAAGAACAACGAAAAACATCAACACGATTCCAACACTCATGCCAGTGCCAACCCACTGGATCGGAACGTTCTTAAACTCCTTGCCAAGAGCGATTGTAGCTAACGTAAAACCCGTGTTTGGAAAAATCATAGCCCACCACCCTAAATGAAAATACTTTGGCCGGGCTTGAAGAACTGCAATAACACCGATAAAGAACCACCACAACGAGAGCGCCCAAAGAAAGACAGCAATCATCAAAGCTGTCCCTTTAATCATGTGAATATCAATAAACTTGTCGTTGTCAAAATCGAAATTGTCAGGCAGCCCATTTGCCATACCTATGAGTGCCAAAACTGTGAAAGCTGGTGGTCCAACGCACATGAAAAGGCCAGGTCGATGTTCACGGTTTGGTAGACCACTTGCCATCAATCTTCCTACCACATGAGCGTACATCATAAAGGCGACTGAAAGTCCAAGACCTTGGCAGGTCAATCCACCAACGACGATAGGAACAGCTCGGATATCAGGCTGAGATTCAGCAATTACAGAAGCAATCGTACCAGTCAACATGATTGGGAAAATTGGCAGGATCCATGTTGGCATCATCTGAGCAAGACCATAACTATGGGCTGCAAAGATGAAGGAGTATTGACCGATGGCGAGTAAAAATGTGAACAATGCGTACGCCCAGAAAGCCAATTGGATCGCCCAAATCAAGTTCGTGTCATTGTGTGGGATGGCGTATCTTGCTGTACTCGTGATGAGTGTTGCAATTGACAGCCAGAAAGTAGGAAAGAAAAAGCCTTCTCGTTCATGCTTGAGAGATTTTGCAAAAGAACCACGATGGAATACGAAGCGGAGCATCAGACCAGTACATATTCCGGTGAATATGATGAGGTTACTGATGTAAAAGATGTATCCAATGACTTTCAATCCTTGAAATTGAAACGGCTGTGCAAACATCAATAATGATATTCCACCCGTGCTCATAGATAGAGTGAACCAAGCCCAAGTGAAGTGATTTAGTCGTTGTCGCATTGTAAGTTTATGTGACCTCCAAGGCCTCTCAACTTCAGGGGTTGAATAGGAGCCAACATCATGGGTACGAGAGTGAGAGATTGGCTCCTCGGCATCGATGTGGATTTGGAATCGTTTTTCATCTTGTACCATGTCTTCGTCGTATCTATAAGCTGCCATAGAATTTCGAGACGCTTCTCCTGGTGACCATATAGGTTGTGTTCGTTGTACTGAACTCATATCGGAGATGTGTGCAACTACAGAGATCGAATAATGCTTATCGCACGCGCAGCGAAACTATCAGAAGAACAGGCTCCCAAGGATGCAATCAACGCAGCTGAGCACGAAATCGAAGTCTTGGGTTGAGGAAAATTATGATATAAATAAAAAAGAAGAAAGAAAGAAAGAAATTTTTAATGGAAAAGAAAAAAGAGGACCGGCCTCGAGAAGGGAAAAGGTGAAATGGTCCAGACCGAGAATGTAACTGTCCTGAAGGGCACAAGATAGTGAACTTGAAGTGTAGAAAGTTAAAGCCAACGTTGTAGACTGGACCTAACATACGTATATATACATATTCGAAGGCTGATGTTTCTCAGTATTCTAGTCTTTTTTGGTAATACACAGACCCTGACACGAAGTAGTTCCGTTCACTCGGCGCCTCATCCCTCCCGTAAATTCCTAAACATCTTGACATAATTTCGGCAGTTATTGCCAAGAATTATCAAGAGTGAGAGATTAGAAATTGTAACGGTCGCAGCAAAACCATTTCTGAGCGGAAACCATATTTGATGAATTTTGTGGTTCGAAAAAGTCTGGGCGATTTCAGGTACCCATGCAAA
>Ga0160427_10002464_pt1 | contig 11139 bp, 8 predicted proteins | sample SolpanmetagenomL_FD_108194 | JGI IMG/M metagenome (GOLD analysis project Ga0160427, IMG submission 108194) | Solar panel surface microbial communities from Lawrence Berkeley National Laboratory, California, USA - L | ecosystem: Engineered > Built environment > Solar panel > Unclassified ...
ACCATGAGCCTGTGCACATGTGTTGAAATGTTTGTCGTTATCAATATAATTTTTTGCGACTTTTTTTTGTTTTGGCTTACAAGTCTTTCTTCCCTGATCAATTCTTCAGTAAATTGAGTGTTGCAGATATTGAGTGGAAGTTCTCTTTCTTCCTAGTGAGTTCCTGGGAGCAGGTACAATTCTTTTTGGCTGGCATTTATACTTATAGTACTAGAGTGCTTAACATTGGGATAACAACATGTTAACATATGATCAGAGGAAAGCTTTAAATTCAAAGATTACACAAAATGTTCTAAAATAGTATTCTGAGGATATGGCACTGTTGATGAAAAGACTTGTGCTCTGTATATATATTCTTATTGACACGTTTTGCTGTGAATTTTATGTTTAAGAGTATCTAGGTAAGCAGTTATTTCCTTACACACAGCCGTAGAGCTATAGGGACACCAATATTTTCAAAGGCCAGTTCATACTATGATATATCGATATTTGCATCAAAGAATCGAACCTGCTACTAGACCTTTATGATACATTCCAATATTCATCTATCTGCGATATATTGAATCAAAAGGTACTGAATCCAAGAAAGAGTGATGGGCATAATTGTGTCTAGATCTCACTTGCGCGTGGCGTCTACATAACTTTGAAACTAAAGAATTCAGTACTTTTTTTCGCTTTCAGCAATGCCTGTATGATGACAACTATGCGCAATATTTGAGAATGCAAAACCAATTACAACCATACGATACGGCTTATAAGATTCAACGAATTCCCGTATCAATATTTGGCTGAGCATATTTTTGCTCTAGCCACGATTGGATTCATAGCATACGCTGCAACTGTATCCACAAATTGAAAACCTATAAACTGGCTAAATGCCTCATGAATACTTTACATAGTCACAAAGAAAATTAAAATTCATTCACCGCCCCAAAGGGAGGTAGATTTGTACAATCTCAGAACGTGCTGACATGTCCAATCATCATGTTTGCAAATTGAATATTTGAGCGGCAAGATTGATATGGACGATCATAGTCATCCTTTTGGGTGGTCTGAAGATCATAGGATCAGACCATGTATGGCCATGCAGAGATCCGTTTGAGCGGCTCATTGCACATTTAGCGTGGAAATAGGCTTACAGTCTTTTGGGTTTCTGCTGTGCATAATAATATACCTTCATGCCTCTTTTTTATTTTTTGACCTCTTAGGGATGCCCGATGGGCGAACCTAGTCTACTAGATGTTTATTTATTTGCCATATCTGATATTTATACACAATGCTGGCCATGGAGGGGTAAGATTTTAGCCTAGCCACGAGACAGAATTAAACTTTCTTCCCGCTTCGCTCGGTGCGAATTTCTCCTTCCAGAAGTACGGCTACCCGTGCAAGTATCATGACTCTAATATTTGGGCAAGGTATCATCTTATTGTTACTGCGCATCTCTGATTAAAGTGTACACTGTACTGTATGTATGTATCAACTCATTGATTGGTGTGCAGTAAATTATTGAGAGGTTAGCGATTGTGTGAGTGCTACTATGTGTAAATTTTCTGCATTGTAATGATACAGTGTCTGCCACTCCTGTATTGTCCTATGCTCTTACTTTGCTTCTCATGTGATAGGAGTTCATAAACCATTATCAAGGTCTGTAAGATAGCCGGCTGCAAAGGAGTTCATTTGGTTGTGTTCTGCAAAGGACAAATGATTAAGTGCGGACCAGTAGGGTTGGAGACATCGAGACAATCGTGTTGCATTTAATATTGGCGTAATCGATCCTTGTAGCAATCAGAATATACTCAATCACATTATGATTATGTTCCCCCCCTTTTCTTACGGAGGTATGCGAAAGCGAAGTCCGATATATCGTATGAATATGTATATGTATGCACAATCTCGTTCTTACATATGTCCTGTACCGCAGTACCCACTTAACAAAGACTAGGGGATACTGGAAGTGTACTGGTATGCTCAGATGCATATATGTGAGTGGACATTGGTGTCCAATCATGTCTTCGTCTTTGCTTCTGTGGTACTGTACCTATAGTAGTACTTCTATACAAGTTGGCTATGGGCTTATAATTATGTGGCCCGATCACATCTTGAGAACAATACAATTGTGATGCTACTTCCATAGGGCGAAAGTTCGCTTGTCGTGGTGTGCCATGGCCAGCACCTGTTCTTCAGCCCTGTCGATGCTAGTGCACATCAATCGGGCTTACTCTCAGCGCAGCCTGTAGATCAAGTCTTTTTCTGTCATTCAAACAACACGAGAAAGGCAGGTATCTTAGTGACAATGGTTTGCACAAGAAAGCTATGTTCTTTGAAAATACTTGAGGGGAAAAGCAGTAAAAATTCACAAAACAGCTGCGGGACCGAAGCAAGACTCTCAAAAAGAAATGACGATCTTTGCAAAACCTTCCCATCTAATCATTGAACAACTGCTAATTACTGAGTTCTTTGTATCCAGTTCTAAAATGCCAGGACTTGGGATAGTTGTCTCAGATAATGTACAGTGGGGATACTACCCAAAAAGGTGCACTTGAAATTGTAAATGGAATTCGCGCCTTCATTTCAGTCACAACATGCATGTAACCCATCGTTCCGTCTTCGCGGTATACCGGTATCCCAAAAATTGTTTTTGTCCAATTTAATCATATACATAGGAGAGCAATATCGACTCACAAGATGTATCGCCAAATTTTGCCAAATCAGGCTTGATACTTGGCTGGCCAATGGTTACACATAGGAAATGGAGCCCAAGTATAATGATATGACCAATTTACTACAGCCAAGACATTTGAAATTTGCACACACTCAGGCATCCCGCGCGCGACGACAGATTGCAATTGTGAGCAACTCTTCAATTGAATATGCCCACATTTTGATTATCGAAAATGGCGAACTCTAAGAATTACTCGTAAATTAGCTTAAGCTTGGGGTTCTTTTTGTTAGCTTCCAACTCTACTGGCTGATCACATGATCAATGAGCTAAGCCAGACTGAGCGGACTGGTTGTGGTTTGTAATGAGGCTTGCCATCAATTGCAACACCAACCTTGGGCCCAGGCTTTTCAACATTTTCTCCATGAAAACATCATCATCATCATGAGGGTTTGTATCAAATCGATTAGAAAAAAATTCAAAGTTTACTTTGAGGCTTAATCAGCCATGATGCTGTCGTTGATAAACGACCCATAGGGCTTGACGAGAATGTTGAGGGACGGCCTACAATGCTCGCTACGCACAGTCACTTCGTAGGATCGACCTTCTCCGTGTCATGGGGTGCTTCCAACACTGGCTGCATATTACTTACGTACTGTACTTGCACTATGCAGCACAACAGTCACGATGTGATAAGTGGGGACAAGTTGTGTGAATTGTCATGCACAGAAGCAATTGCTAGAATTTCGGTGGCTCCGAGCCATTGTTGCATTGTTGCAGAGAACCTTGTATCGCCGTTCTTTATCGAGAAACATCAGCGGGAAGAGGGTGCATGTTCGTAAGGCTGCCTGCGACTTTGGTGTGATGGAATGACGAAATGCTTAAACTGCCTGACTAAGTGCACCAGCTTTCGCTTCGTCAAAGGAGACTGGCATATTCATCTATTTTTGAATTGCGCCTCGAAAAAAAATTGGATGAGCAAGAAAAGCCAAGCTGAACTCGGCCCAATTCGACACAAATCGAAGGGATGTGGGAGACAAGGAGGGGAAGCTGAGATATAATAATCGAACCCTAAACCACGGGACAGGATATTTCCACGCTAAAACAGCCAATCATGAGCGTACACGATTAGTAGGTACTGTACAGCAACAGAGGCTCCTTGAGGCCAAGCATTCGAAAAAAGGATTTTCCAACTCTAAGTTCCCGGCATCCCACAATTGGAATTTTGGAGCGAAAGCTTGACTAAAAGTGATGCTTGCTTGACCTAATCAGGCGAGACCACAAGTGATGTGAGCATATGAGAGTTCACATCACCACAATGTTTGGAGCGTCCTATATTCTGACGTCTTTGATACAGCCACGAAAGGATGGTCAGGTAATAATCCACTAAATCAAACTTGAAGAGGAATCCATATTCTTTGAGCCCCATGACACGAAATAAGAATTGTTTGGCTCACAGCTGTTCTGTTTTCAACACAAAAACATGCTCATTGGTATTGGCGTTCAGCACAATCCACAATTGTAGCATCGCTTGCATGGACTGACTTGAGCCCCTAAGAGCCGTTTTGCAGGGCTGAACAAAGCCTCATATTGCGAATAGATGTGGATTTGTTATCTTGACAATCTGACATCCTAGTGGAGAGCCTCATATTGGAGAAAATCGAAGGCTTGTCTGTTAGTCCGGTCAAAGTTGTGAAGCCATAGATATCATTCACACAAATGCATAGAGATGCTTGCGACTAATTCAATTTGAAATCGGCATTGATCTGCCGACTTTTAATGTAAATGCAAGTATTTACGCCAGCAAGGAGGAAAATCAATGCTTGGTGCATTTTGCATCAACACAACCATGGAATCTGCTTACAGAAATAAATATTTGGCTTCAATAAGCAGATGGATGTGGTGGCGAGCCTGATATATGTGCTTTTGTATCGTCAAACGTCGAGACCAATCCATTAGGTGCTTGCATGCATGCATAAACTCTACTGGCATTTTGTTTGCTCCACCACTGAGTTGTGCACTATTCGCACACTAATAAGGCAAGAGCAGGCAGATGCATGGGTTGCAGACACGGCACGTTCGTCTTCAGAAAGCATTTTCACGAAGTAGCCAAAGATTCGCAGTTATGTAAGGTTATCCATCACTCTGACTAAAATCGTCGACTGTAAGGCAAGGAAAGCCTCCTGCTCAAGCATGTTTTCTTGTTACACTTGGCGAGAAAAGATTGTGGGAAATCCCATTTGCGCCAGAAGACGAACCGAAAGAAGCAAGAATCGAATCGAATCGTGATCGCTGTGGTATGGTCCAAAAAGCCCAGACTCAAATGATATGGGCCTTTCATCACATTTCACCCTGTCAAGCACGCAACGAATCAATCAACAATAACAAGCTGTCTAACATGAGTTCAGGGAATAGTGATGAAGAGAGAATTACACAAATCCTTGTTTCGAGCCAGAAGTCTCTGCTCTCCACATTCAGAACAAACATACGCTTTTTGTAGGGTTCCTAAGGTTCTAGAGTTGAGAGACAATGAGTTGTCGTACATGCAGGGCCTGGTAAAACTGGCGAATTAAAACAATGTGGTCGCCGGAACTGGAAGAGGCTCTTGGTTTTGTAAGACAAGCTGGTAGAGCAGGCCTTGCTAGATTTGGCTTCGGACACGAATGTAGCAAACCACTAGCGGGAAATGGTCCTCCATCGATTAAGTTTGAGCTGATGGAATGACCAATCAGCCCACATCCACAATGCCGTGAAAGAATTGTGGAACACAGTAAACATGTGGATTTGAGATTTTTTGAGGTAAGAGCCAAATCTTTTATCCAATATTGTTTTGAGATGGATGGTTGTCTCGCAAAATCAAGAGAAACTCTATTGCCAGAGCATACAAGGATTGTATTTTCCGTCGACCATTCATGGTTGGGGATGCATGACCCTTCGTGGATCAACTCTTATGAACCCGGAAGAAAGGTTATGGACATAATAGGATTATTGTGATGCATTGCACGATAGACCGTCGATGAAATCCCAAAATTGAGGATCTTCTTTTCCAGATTGAGACGGAGTGATTGACAGGAAAATCCCCCCCCTGCAACGCATTATTGTCGCATTGAGTGCATTTAGAAATTAGACATATCTATGCAAAGACATCATGACTGGATCTGACAGCTTGTGCAGATGTTAATAACTCCAACACAAAGATCACAAATATTACACCGAAATCAAATTTGTCCAACATGAGTAAAAACATTAAGAAACTAGTCAACAACCATGGCCCTTTCTGTTGGATTCGCGACAGCATGAGAAAAGCGACTTGGTATTTGATTAGGTTAGATTAGGAAAGGCGGGGCGAAAAGTGATCGAACCATCTTCTTGGATCAAAACTTCCCGTTCTGAATGCGCCTCAAGAGACTCAACTACTTTAGAGCGCATTATTGGGGAGTCGATTAGGTTTGGAGTCAGGACTTCTTCTCAGAATTTCTCGACGCAACCACCACAATTACAAAGTGAATAACACTCTTGCGACAAATTTTGCTTCTTCTAACTCAATAATGTAGTCCTTTGTGTTTGCAACTGTGGGAGGGGTAAGCAAGCGCTAAAAGGTAGAGAAATTGACGGACATCAAGGGTGGTTGGACGAAAACCCATGACCAACTGCAAATTCAATTACGATATGACAGGACCCAAACTTACGAGATTTGGGACGAGCATAACCTGCTTTCATGACAATTTTCTTGGAAGACTCCTGTATAAAGCCTTTGTTAAAACACGTTTACAAGGTTTACATCGTGCACCCGAAATCTCGTGCGCAGAGCAATTTCCACTGCATAAAATCGTGCTCATAAATTACCTCGTGTTTATTTGTTATACGATTCAAACACTAGTTCCACATCGGGTAACCTTTTTCCCATCTTTGTTCTCAATAACGATTGGATGGATGGCTGACTTTTTACTTAACGAGATTAGGCTTGGATTCTCAACCTAATCTCAAGCTAGAAAGGAATAGTCTAAAATCGTTGGATTAAGAAAAGACGAGAAGACAGATCAAACCTCCTAGGTTTATCCCGGCCTCATTCGGTCTGAGCGAAGGTGAGGGGATTTTTTCGACATAAGTGCGAAATCTTTAAGCTGGGCCTGATATAGTTAAAGCCTCCATTACAGAATCCATGCAAACAAGGATCCAAACAAAAAAGGTCATTAGATATATTTCGCTATTGATGCTACCGATGTTATCAATTCATGAGCGAACCTTCTTTTCAGAAGACGGCTTTTTTATTTGAAGAGAAAAAAAGCCCATGCTCAACATTTCATAAGATTGGCAGAGATTTGCACGTATGTGAATACTGTCAGATGCTGCTAGAGGCTCATACCCGAGCGCCAACCAAGACATTGAACTTTTGTTCAGTCACTCGCTCAAAAACATCTATTATAATCACTTCTTAGAGCTCGTACTTGCACGAGAACCTTGGAAGGTTCATGATGAAACACTGAAGAAGGACTGTTTGCTTGAAACACAAAATTGAAATTTAAACTAGAATTGAAATTGTAGCAATGTTATCGGCGATTGACTGCATTATTAATTCCAGCAGAAAGAACAAATTGCCTTGCCAGGCTCTTGTTGAAATGATTTGCATTTAGCGAAAAGGGAGAGCGTCCAAAGGCAGTGCTGCAAGAAAAGCGAATTCCAAGAATTGAGATGTATCAACGGGTATCGGGGCTTGGAAGACTCTATCTGGTGGATTTACAAATCATGTCAAACTAAGACCAAAGAACGTCTAGTTCGAAACGTGTAGTGTCAGGGCTTGGATGACTGGGTGTAAGTCTGCAAGAGCTTCCCAATATCTTATTTTCACAACCTTCTCCCGCCTACCGTCTTGTCAGAAAGGGGGTCTTGGATGACCCAGCAATTGATTCCCCATCTGTCGCAAATCTAAAAGACTTGCGTGGGAACACAGCAGTGTCTTTCAATCATGAGATTCCAGTTGGGCTTGAGGTGTTGGATGGTCATGGCTCAAGACAATGAGTAAGACTGTTCGACCAACCACATAAACGTTGCATCCGCAAAATACGAACGCAAACACTATGTGTTCAATTTTCTCCTTATCAACAAGCCCATAAACCGCCAAGCTTACTCACCTATAGGAGTTCTGATGTGGGATAAGGAAAAGCAAGTAAACAAGCATCTGGGATGCTATCCTGACTTTCGGTGGAAGCGAGGGATGGTACCTATTTGGGTTTAACGTTTGATCAATATCATCCTCCTAGAAATTGTGCTAGTGCTAATTTTATCCTACGTAGAGTGAAGCTCTGCCCCCAAGTCCTTACCGTATCCATCTTAGGATATTTTTATCTATGCCTACATCCCCGGGCAGTGGTGGTGGGTGTGTGAGGAAAATATGCAGTTGGTTGTTGCTGGCTGGCTAAACATTCTAATGCCTGCGCTGTGCTGGTACTCTTAGTCCTGTACCATGCATCTCAAGAATTTCCCTCACTCTTTCGGGCAATGCATGGGGGTGGGATGAGAATGGAGGGACAAGGGAGCTCGAAGGGGGAAAGGGAGCAGCTTACACAAACAACATTAATTCGTACCGCAGCGAAAAAGAAACTCGCGAAGAGTCTGAGAGCTTCGCCTTGTCGTTGGGATACATATACGAGCCTTTCCTCCCTCAAAGGTTTCAATACCAATTCTCACGATCGTTAGAAAAAAACATAAACCTCAGCATTGAGAATAATTTAATTGGGTCTTTTCGAATTTTTCTTTTCGGACATTGCATACCACCTATCTTGATCAACCTTTTCTCATTTGTGGTGTATCAAACATATTGGGCAAACATTGAACAGAAGCCTTCTATTCACATCTTCACAACATCTAGTTTTGCGGCGCCTCTTACAGAGTTTTGACAGCTAAATTGATCTCAACTTGATTTGGGATATTCTTAAAATCAAGTTCACAATGTCAGCATACGATAACAACAGTGGACTTTCGGATTTTATCATTGTTGAGGATGATCGGGATCTCTCAAAGATCTCAGGATATCCACTACAAACATCTGCAGTAATTTCAAACACCTCGTACATGCCACCAGCCGCACTCAGTATACCACCATTCAAACAAGCACTTGAGTACTCAGAACAAATTGCAGATTCTTACTACGGTGTTGATGAGCAATCCATGTTTTCTACTGGATATTCATCTTTCTTACCATACGAACAAGTCCCAAGGGGTCTATACGAGACGATAGAACAACCAAACTTTACACAACCAGGTGACTTTATTCGACATTCTCTAAATTTTACACTGCCCACTTCACCATCGCTATCATCTTCATCCACAAACTTCGACTTCACTTCAGGACCAAGCACTGGTGTCTCAATCACCACTTCAGATCAAGGATCACCACTGGCGGGTCCTGAAGAGTGGCCATTCAATTACGTTGATGAAGTCAACACAAACTTTTGCAATCCAGAATACCCAAATTGGACCAGCATCCAATACGAACAACCTGAACCAGTACGACCGTTCGTGGGTGAGTTCTCAACATGTAAATTATTCTTTCCTTGTCAAACTTGATATCTTGTGGAACAACTACTCACTGTTTCTACTTTAGATCCATCAATGATCTCTAACATGTCTCGACAAAGCTCAATACAAGAGGCCATCTCACCTCTTGCTTCACCCATTACTGCTTCTCCTAAATCACATCGACGACAATCAAGCATGCGTCATTCACCTTATCCTATCTCCAGACCAGCCTCAGTCGCTAGCAATGATCATAAACGATCATTGTCAGTAAAATGTACTGAGGAATTTATCACAGAGGAGCCCTCGAGCCCCAATAAAGAGAGATCCCGGAGCAGCACAGCTTCTAGTCCAAGCAGCTTACAACAAAAAGATAGTTGGTGTTTTGACTGTGGCAAGGGCTTCAGAGATCTCAAGGCACATAACCTGACTCATCAGACCGAACGACCAAGAAAATGTCCTATCTCTACCTGCGATTATGCGAAGAAAGGCTTCGCTCGCAAATACGATTGCCAGAGACATATTCTTACACACTACAAAGGCACGATGGTCTGTGGCTTCTGCCCAGGCTCAGGTCTTAGTTCGGAGAAGACATTCAACAGAGCTGATGTTTTCAAAAGACATCTTATGTCAGTTCACAATGTTGAACAAACCCCACCTAATAGTCGCTCCAAGAAGAACTCATCCGCTTCTGATGAACCATCTTCTCCTTGTACCTCGGCATTCCCAGACTTTGCAAAAGGAATTACAGGCAAATGTTCTACATGTAGCATCACATTCCAAAATGCCCAACAATTCTACGAGCATCTGGACGATTGTGTTCTTTCCAAAGTTTGTCAGCCTGAGCCAGCCGGCGATATCAATGCTGCAAATCTCGCTCAAATCAAAGTTGAAGATATGGCCGCTTGTGATATCATCAACGGGCAAGATGAGGAAGAGGACAATGATGATGAGGAAGAGGAGAACGACGCGATTGAGAACAAGGATGAGAACCATAAGAAGTTTGGTCGATCCAAGGGATCTCACAAGTCTGTCACAGGGATCAGCGGTCAAAAGACACAGTCTCGTGGCAAGATTACCAAAGCTTCACGCAAGAACAGAAAAAACTTTCCAGCCGATTGGGGTACTTCAACCGATCGTATGGTATCCAAACGACGAAGTCTTATGGTCTATGATGGATCTAAAAGACTTCTCCGTGACGATATGATGATGAGCGCTCCTTGGGAGGTCAAGACAAACATGGGTGGTGCAGCCGTCAGTGATTTGGACTTCTGGTCCATCACTCGTGCTAACGCTTATCATGATGCTGCCAAACAAGAAAGGGAAGCTACTTCGTCTTAATCACTTCACTATCTCGCCTCTCTTTTTAACCCATTGTGTTTCACTATCGCTTATGTCTTGATGACTATTTCCTGTTCTTATCTTCAAAATGTCGGAGAATTGAATTCTCCTGCATACAAGTAAATATTTTATGCCTTTCATGTCTATAACGAATTCTTTGTATCTATGATATCCCACTAGCTAATTTCTTGCATATTCTTTCATTCTTCCACCATCTCTTTCCAACTTCGCGGAGCAAAACGGGTTATTTGGAGCTATTGCGTTATTGCACTCTTGGTTTGTTTTTGTCCTTTCAGTGGTTTGGGTTATCAATATCGATATCTGGATGGATTTTTTTTGTTGTCTTTGCCACTCATATCGAGCTCTCTAATTCCGAATATAGCGGATAGTTGGAAAAAAAGTGTAATATCATAATATCAAAATGCTATACCCCAACTTGTCTTACAAAGTGCACACTTCCAAGATGTGGATTACGTGAAAATACTGGGTTCCTACAATAACAAAAGGAAAAAAAAGAGCGAGCAAAAAAAGGAAAGCGCTACATTGGTATTAATCAAACATTTATTATAGAAATACAAATCAAGTCATTTCTTGCATTAATGTGTGAAAAATCTTCCACGGGG
>Ga0160427_10002465_pt1 | contig 11136 bp, 19 predicted proteins | sample SolpanmetagenomL_FD_108194 | JGI IMG/M metagenome (GOLD analysis project Ga0160427, IMG submission 108194) | Solar panel surface microbial communities from Lawrence Berkeley National Laboratory, California, USA - L | ecosystem: Engineered > Built environment > Solar panel > Unclassified ...
AATCTTCTTCTAGGAGAAGACGAGGACGTTGAAGTATTTGGCGAACTTCCCGGCTCTGATTGACACCTATAGAGGGAGTGGCCTCATATAGGCGTAGATATCAGGCAAACGGAGGATTAAGGCAGTTTGATGTGTAAGGTAATGGTGAAGCAACGCAAGTGAAGCAGTCAAACAGCGAAAGGAATTGAAACGAAATGAGAGTAAGCTCGAGAATCAGATGACGATCTCGGAAAAAGCTCTTTCAGATCTGGCGTGTCCTGTGAGCAAACAATGTTTCGAGATCGAGGCTAGATATGTTCTTCTTCCTCAGTAGTATTGTGACTTACCATTCTTGGTTTCTTTCACTTACAATGGCTGCAATATTCGATAAATGCCTTTCAATGCATAGCAGGAAGAACACACATACGCTGCCCCTCCTACGAAAAATATCACTTCAACACAGCATTCTTACAAGCTCTTGACAGGAGGAATGTGGTAGGAAACCGGGGTGATCACATAATCCAACCGTCCTTGACTTCGAAAACAGGAAGGAGCATGATGAGCTGCTCCATCCTCATCCTCACTGTACTCTTTATTCTGCGTCAAGCTTTGTGTAAGAGCCAAAGAGCCAATCAGTAATGGTGTTAATACCATGCGAAGTAAAAGACGACAAGAGAAAGCTGAAAGTTGTAGGTAAGATAGATCCGCTTCAGTGTCACTTCAACTAGCGTGCAACCTCGTCCCGCAATATCTGGAAGACACTTGTATTTTTCTCCTTCGTCTGCTCGGAATTTCAAGACGAGATACAAAGCAGCTTAGATTTTATGGGCTGTAGAGAGCTCTGGAGAACCTGGCGCATTGCAATTGATCGAACAATGGGTCAGCAACGAGGTGGATCACCAAAGTGAGTCATATTCCTGGTGCTTCTGCAAGTCACGATGTACATTGTGAAGGATAAGATTTGAAACATAGATTGTGTCGTGAAAGTATATGCATTAACTCGAGCTTTAAGCTCAGCAAAAAGTGTCTATAAGTACAAAAGTCTATCCTCAAGTCCTCGACCTCAAGGTGAATTGAAAAAGCCCTCTCTTTCTATACTGAACAAGCTTGGCAGATGCTCTGACCAAAGCAGCGTCTTCGCCCGCCAATACCGCCACCAGTGCCTTCCTCTCAATGATGCGTCCTGTTTCCGTATCCAAGCCAGACCAGACCGTCCCCATACCATGCAGACCAAGGGTATATCACACTCATAGTAGGACGACAGCAGCAGCAGCAAGTACTACCAATCCAGCTCCAGCACTCTTGATACTGCTAGCGGCACCAGTGTATGATGCGACACCATATGGGCTCGATCCATTAGCACCAGCCCCGTAGCCACCGTAGCCGCCGTATCCACCGTGTCCACCACTGCTGTTCATGGAAGCACCGAAGGGCGACCCTGAGATGTTGAAGGCTGGGTAGTTGCACACGGATTGAACGGCAGAGGACAATTGGTTTAGGTCGGCAGCGGTGCAGTTGGTTTGTGTGAAGACGCATGGTCCAATGACTCGGCCAACTTTTTCTGGGTTTGCGCAGTGGCATGCGAAGTCGTTGATTGCGCCTGTGGGTAATCTGTCAGTGGTTGATCATGCAATAATTGCTTTGTAAGAAGACTTACAGCCGTCAGAAGAGAGTGCCTTCATGTCACAAGCGCGCGCGCAAGCGGGAATCATGCTGTAGAAGGCATCGGCCGTTATGTTTGAAGCAGCGGCGGAGGTGAAGGCAGCGAGTGCGGAGGTGAGGAGGAAGATTGAGCAGCGCATTGTGAGAGATTGAAGTGGATGTGTTGGTGCAAAGTGTACGTGTGATGATGTTGTGGTTAAAGAGCGTGCGTGGGTGTGTGTAACGACAAGGATGTGTGAGAGTTGCGAGATATATGTGCAAATCTAGAAAACCGGAAATGATAGACTCGAGGATGAAACACGAAACAAGAGTCGTTGAGAAAGAGGTCCGGGCACCGACAAAGATCTACCACTGTTTCAATTGAAGCGTTTTGCTTGGAAGAGGTGGAGTTTGTGAGAGTCTATTGTCAAAATGTGTTCGTTGGAGAGAGACAAGAAATATACTGAATGTTACACCAATAGTGCTTAAGTACAAATACGCAGCAACGAGACAGCCATACGATCAGGCTGGAGAACCACTAGCCTCTCTCTCGACACCTCGCCACACTCCTCATTGTTGAGCGATATCCAGACCAGTTACAATCACATCTACATCGGGACGGAGACTAGCGCCGCCGGCTGCAAATCAGGAGGCGAATAGCGTTTGAGACTTTGCGCCTAAACACGATTTACTAGTTCGGAGTCTGGACCATGATTGGACAGGACACGCAAGCACGGTTGGGGTATACGCAGCCGCACGACACAATGCTGGGGCAACCAAAAGGAAAAGTGGAAAGAGCTCAAGCTTGGCTATTTCTCACAGCAACCAGGCCAGATAACGGCGCGGAGGCTTGATTAGTGTACCTGCAGATTGCATGATGAGTCTACTGTACCATGCCATGCGACATTTTAGACCGACTCTGAAACCAGGGTCTCAGATCTTGGAAGATTAGCCTACCTACAATCAAAAATCATTGAAACATATGACTCGTAACCGAGGAAAATGCGAGAAGTGGCGGGTATAGGAGCTTATCGCGCTTATCACAGACGAGAATGATATACAGAAGAGTAGACGAGAAAGACCTTCCTCCCTCATATCAGAGCTGCCAGTGACTTGCCAGGAAGACTACACTCGTCGACACCGGTCGCACTGTGAACGTCCTCCATCACGCCCTATTCGATCAGGAGATTCTGCAGAAAACCTAGTCGCTATTGAAAATGTCTCATACAATCGCACCTCTTCTGCATGCCTGCGTCGGCCGCACAAGATAAAGCAAAACAACTTTCCAGCAAGCAGTGCGCGAGTCTCACTCCACTGTTTTCTCGTCAGACAAATGTCTCGAAGCGCATGCTCGGTATCATTATGACAAGACGATATTTCATGGTGATCATTTCACAAGTCTCTTGATAGACAATGGAAGTGTTTCGAAACGCTTGCTTGATCTCGTTATGGCAAGACGATGTTTCATAGCGATTGTCTTGTTATATTGAAAGACAAATATGTTTGTATTGCACCTTCTCTCACGAAGAATGCAAAGTTATATTATGCCTCTCCTCATACCTCTCCTCGCCTCATCCCATCCATTCCCAATCCCATTCCCAAAAAACACTCTCAAAAGATGCAGCATTGCCCCATCTCACCCGCGCTCGCCTCTTTCTATAACGAATATCACAACGCCGCCCTCGTATCAGCCCAGCACGACCTGAAAGCCTGTCAAACTCTTATCGGCTACACCTTCAACAACATCAACCTCCTCTTCGAAGCCCTCCAAGCACCAGGCACAATTGCTCTCAGCGCAACTGGTCATCCTCTCAAGCGCGGCAATGAAAATCTCGCCATCGTAGGAGATCTAGCCCTCGCCGCTGTCTTGAGTGCTGAGTGGTACAGAACTGACAACACATCAACAGGTAACACATCTCACCTCTTATACTCTTTCAATCTGTCTGATCACAATTAACAACGGGACAGGTCATTGGCAAACTCAATGGCGCGATCGTCTACTCAGCGACGAACATCTCGCCAGCATTAGCAGACGTACTGGTCTGACCAAGTTCTTGCAGAAGAAGCTGATGCAGCCTGATCAGATTGAGCCTGGCGAGAAACAAGCGGCGTCTTTGGTTGAGGCTGTGGCTGGTGCGATTTTTCTAGATGCGGAGGATGGTGTGGACGCTGTTGGGAGGTTTGCGAGATGTGTTGGGTTGCTTGGGTAGGAGATTCATGTCCTGGCGAGACTGGCCGGAAGATACGGGAAAGCCATGCTCAAAAGATACACTCGGCCCTATGGTTCACTATTACTGGACTCTGCAAATCATTGCAAGCCATCAATTAGCACTCTGGCAAATGCAACTGTGGCTGTAAAATTCTGGCAGGCTCCCTTCGTGGGTGCTTAAAATAGGGTAATCCCCTCCAGAGTCAGGATCTAGATACCTAGCTGATCTCAAGAAACCGCTTAAATCTGGTTGACAACCTCACACGCTTTCAGGATGTCTAGCCTTCTCTTAAGCTATATCCTAGGGGCCTATCTATGAGATCCTGTCATCTTAATCGACATTAGCATTACTCTTAAGCTTGTCAGCTCTCTTCACACTACTACTTGTATAGTCTAGACCTCTAGCAATCTAGAAGCATCTTAGAAGTCCTCTTTATGGATAAGCCGTATCTCATTGATATCAACTTACTTTCGACTCTTTTGGCACTCCTCACACGGCAAAATACGAGCCAACACCTGAGCGTCGAACATCTGAGCGCACAAGTCAACATAGACTTAAATCTGCCTTTTACCTCCAGCCTTCAAACTCTGATTCAACTATTGACCACTCGCTACACCAAGATCTCCCAAATCCAGCACGTCGTCGTCAGAATTCGTGGGGCAGATGAAAAGTTGGATGCGCTGTGAAGAGTGCCCGTAGATCTTCTAAATTTTACGCACGTATTAGATTACAAATATCGTTCGAGGAAGAACTTGGGATATTAGAGAAGGGCATAAGGTGAGTAGCCTGATGAAAGTTAGGGTACTCTTCACAGCAGTATTGGCCCTCGAAACCTAACAGACGACGTGCCAGAATGTCCTCATCAACCAAGAAAACCACTCTCAAAGAAAAAGAGGCGGAAGCAATACTCCACAAAAGGTAGTCACGTCGTCTATCTCAGGCAACGAATACCGTCACGTTAGCGTTGTTGTCATCAACTATGACTACGATGGACACAATCAGAACTTCAAGCTCGTCAGCAACGACATGGAAGAGCTGTTGAAAAATGATTACAAGTTCAAGGTCATTCGCATGTACATTCCCGCAAGCCATACCGACCCCAACTTAACGCCGGCCGCGCGCAACCGCAAGGCCCTCGCAAACGTACATGAAGTCCTGGACGCACTTGCCCCGGAGCTGGATGATCCAGAAACACTGTTGATCATCAACCACCGTACTCATGGTGGATTGAAAGCAAACGACGAAGGCCTCTACCTCTGCTCTGGCAAATACGAGGAACCAAACAAGAACTTCCCGGAAGGTGCCCAGCAAATTGGTTAACACATCCGTGGCATTCGCGGACATCATGACATGCTTCGCCGACGCAAAAGCCCGTATCAATAGAAGTGCCGCATATCATGCTCGCGGCGTGTGGCAAGGAGGACATGACGAAGTCAGACGACCGAGGCTTTGGACCGAATCTGGTAAAACTACTTCAAAGCGCTTTGGTTGAAGGAAGATGGGTGTCACTCGGAAGTCTCTATAGTGACCTTGTCGCCCTTAGTGCTGGATACGACCTCTCCTCCGCCCCGAAATGGAGGCCTGGTCGACAAGTTGCAGGCACCGCTCCAGATATAGTCATTAAGCCAGTCAATAAGTCTGAAGAGGTGACTTTGCCCAAGCAGGCTGCCCTCGCCAGACAACGCGCCAATTTGGAGCTCCGCCAAACCTGCAAACAGACTGGCTCCACTGCTTGGATTGCTATCCACATCAACCCAGTCACTGAGCACACAGCCGAGAGTCTTGGGAACGGACTGAGGAGGATCAGGTTGTTGCAGACGTCGTCGACGTCGAGGCCAACATAGGTCAAGGCTTCGTCAAGGAGGAGCCGTTTCAAGGCAGCTCTGCATGGTTTGTGGTATGCTTGGACAACATGGTGTACGTACATCTTCCGAAGGAACCCGCAATCAACTACTGCTTTGGACCATGTCCGCCTATCCCATTCACAGTTACGCCCAGCAGTCTTCCCAGTCCAGGATGATCTGAATTTGTACTTTAATAGGCACCTATCCTGAGCTCTACCTCATCGAGACTACGGCAAGGTAGAGGCGGTCTAGCTAATTCTAAAGTACTCCAGCACTCCTCACACTAGTAGTATCGAAATCGGACATCGACATCTGAACTAGGGTAGGGTCGTATAGACCGGTGAAAAGCACAGAGGTGGCAGTCGCTTCCGTAAGAAAAGCAAGTCAACATCAAGCCGAAAGGCTTTGCCAAAGGGGAAGGAGAAGGTGGAGACGGCAGAGAAGGAGAGTATAAAGGAGGTAGAGATAAAAGAGAAGGCAGCAGTAGAGGAGGAGAAGAAGGTGGAGAAGAAGGAGGAGGAGCTTTCGTAGGGGTTCGCTGGCTCTGCGAGGGATCACGCAACTTCCAAAGAGGTCGAAATTTAGTGAGATGACACAGAATCTGGCAGTAGACTACAGACAGCAACGAGAGAGATGTACTCTTCTTCCTCGAACAACATATCCGATATGTACTTCACATGACGCGATATAGCCGCCTCTTATTCCAGACGTGAATACTGATCATTTCTGGTAATCGTTTCTTGAGCAAGCACGTCATTCGATATATAAATCAAGGCAGCAACACGGAAGAGCAGTAGTGATGGGAGTTGTTGTTTCTCAGAGTATTCATATATTGCATAATCTATATACTCTCCATCACAACCTTCTGTTCTATAATCTATTCCTTTTGTCCCTTTTTCCGATCCAAATCCCAGTAGTTTGATCGTAACAAGCATAAATGTTCCTGCATTCCAGCACTTGGAGTTGCGTTGCCCTTTTCCGATAACTTTTCCAATCATAAATAAGGTCGTTACAAACATGCCCATCCATCCTAGCGAGCACCCCACGTCTTGTGCCCTCTGTGTCCCCATCTGCTCTCGACAGTAATAGTGGATGCTTCTGCTGATGAAGATGTAGTGATGGTACTATTCCACGACGAGCCGTTGTTGGCAAGTGTGGGGTGTGCTGTTGTGAGTGGGATGGTTTGGGTTTGGGTTGATGGTGTGCTTGTGGACGAAGCTGAGGTTGAGCTGGATGCAGATGTAGATGTAGAGGTTGAGATGGTAATTGGTGACGAGGATGAAGTAATCGTTGACTGGCTAGTAGTGGATGTAGAGGCTGTTGGTGACGAGATGGTAGAGTTGCGACCACTTGGAGTAGCTAGTACAGTGGCAGAAGTAGAGGCAGAGAGCGTCAATGTCGACCCAGCGACCATCTCTGTGGCGGTAGCGGTACCATTGCTATATGGTTTGGTGAAGCTGACTGTGACAGTGCTGTCAACACTTGGCGCGCCAGTCTTGCTCACTATAACCGTAGCGAACGCCGTCGCAGTTGCTGTGCTAACAACTTGTGTAATCTCAGGCGCATAGATTGTATTCAGCACCGTCGTCGTGGTTGTTGTGATCGCAGTAGCTGTGGTGGCAGGCGCCGGAGTAACAATGCTAGTAACGATGATAGTCTGTGTTGAAGCTGGGCTTGTAGCTGTGGAAACGAGTGAGACGGTCGCAGTCTCAAGTTGGGTTGAGTAAACTGTGGTTGCTGCCGGCGAGTCTGGTGTAGAGGATGTGGCGGCTGCGTTGCAAGATGTGCAAGGGGCAGTGGTTGTTGTTGTTGTTGCTGGCGGTGCTGGACCTGAAAGAGGTGCGCCTGATGGTGCTCCGTTGACGTTGACGACAGCGTAGGATATTGCTGGTGCGCGGCGCTGAAGTTGGAGTGGCGCAGCGAGTGTTAGGGTGCTGAGGGAGCTGATGGCGAGGAGGGATTGTGTTGAGAAGCGCATCTTGGACGATGTGTTGACTATCTCTTGCGATGTCGTTGTTGGTAGTATGCTAGTACTAGGATGTAGTAGATAGATGTTGTAGATTTGGTAGATGGTGTTCAAGGTGGATGGTAGTGTTTGATGATGGCTAAGAAGAAGGCAGGAGGAAGCGCCATGCTTGATATAGTTACTTGCCACTGTGAGGAGGCTGGGGAAGTGCAATCAATTGCGGTGGTAAGTGCATGAAGCGTGTTGTAGCTGCATGGATAGACGTGGCTGGACGAATATTCCCGTTTCTCGACGACGCGTTTGATCTGCAACGCGGTCGCGTGACGGAAACAGCTGGTTTCAGACATGGGGTTTTGAAAATGCGGTCAGCCATAGCTCCAATTTGGCACATCCAATACAGCGCATCATTCGAGAGTTCCTAATGGTAGCAGGGATACAGCTACTATATAGAATAACCGTAGCACCTGACCTGTATAGTGAAGGTTCTACTATATCAACCTGCCCAGTCAGATCTATCACGTCAGTTGTAATGCGGGGTGATGATCCACATACACTTCCGTCAAAGATCATGCAAGGAACAGTAAAGCACTCGAGTAAACGACTACCCTAAGCATCAGCATACTACCATGCACCGCCACCACCATAATCCCAATCGCTTTGAGCAGGAACAGATAGAGTCTGATGAAGTGCTTGCCGTCCGGCTACAGGCGGAAGACAATAGGGCGTCACATCCAGTAGTGCAGTCGTCGCAAGGTAGACCACCGCAAGGCTATCAAGGAGGACCGCCGCAGGGATATCAAGGAAGACCACAAGACTTTCAGCAACATCAAGGATATGGTTACCAGCAAGCTCCACAGCCTGAATACCAAGACATGCAATACCAAGGTCACCCGCAGTACGCACAACATCAAGGAGGGCCCCCTGCTATACACCCCTTTCAACAGCACCCACAAGCTCTCCGCCGGAAATCTCTTCTAATAGGAATCAATTATGTGGGGTCACAGTATGCTCTGCGTGGATGTCACCAGGACGTGACAAACATGGCAGAGTTTCTCGGCTACAAAGGCTATCCCACTGACCAAAGGTCTCAGGTCATCATGCGCGATGATCAAAACACCGACCCTCAAGGCCCTTACTTCCCTAATGGCAAAAACATGCTTGCCGCTATGCATTGGTTGATTTCAGAGCCTAACACTTGCAACTTCCTGCATTACTCCGGACATGGGAGTCAGGTAAAAGATCCCGATGGCGATAGGGCGGAAGGATTTGATGACACGATTGTCCCATACGACTTCGAATCGCATGGTCAACTTGATAGCGACAAACTCCACCGTACTCTAGTGTCCGCACTGCATCCCAGCAGTACTCTCTTCGTCATCTTCGACTGCTGCCACAGTGGTTCCGCTATAGAGTTGCCCTTCGTCTACCGCAGTGACGCAGACGGCAATGTTAGCCTGATGGATAACGTGAAGACTGGCGTCCATCTGTTGCAAGAGGCAAACCTGCTGATACATGGAGGTTTCACCATGGACAAGGTATCGCAAGCGAAGGAGCTGCTGGCAGGGGCCAATACTTTCTTCAGGCAATTGCAACATCGTGGTGAACAAGAGGAAGAGGGTGTTGGTGAGGAGCATTTTGTGGAAGATTGGAAGTCCGAGCACAAATTCGTCACAATGTTCTCTGGCTGTCGTGATGACCAGACAAGTGCGGATGCAAACATCAGTGGAGCCAGCGTAGGGGCCATGTCGTGGGCATTCTTGGAGGCAATGAAAAGGGATCCGGCACCGACATACCTGAATGTAAGTACTGATTTCTCTCCGGTGCCTTGCGGCATACTAATGAGATTCCATAGACGTTGCAGCAGACGCGAGGGATCCTTGGTCTGAGTCACTACAAGCAAGTACCTCAGCTTTCTATTGGCTTCAAGGAATTAGATTTGAATCAACCACTGAGGTTCTAGCTCCACAGCAGAGCAGTCTTCCATAGTAATAACAGCTTCCCTAATGTTTGTATCACAAGTTTTCCTGTTTGTATAGGTGGCAGACACTGACAATAATGTCAAACGTGCTACTTGTGGAGATTCCGCTTTGTATTTCCAGGAGTATCATGGTGATGGGCCAAAGTTCGTATGCATAACAGAGAAGTGTATGTCATCTAGTGAAAACCACCCAAGTAGAAAGGTTCGAACCAGTTATTCCCACACGAAACTCATGAGTAGCAGATCATAATAAAAACATATCTTTGCCAATAACAGAAGATTTTGGTGGTTGTTTTTGAGGTGTGCAGAAGCGTCATACGCGTTCTGTGATACCTGCGCGAGCGAAACCTGGGCCATATGCCCACTACTTTGTTTGTCGCCCTTCGCACGATCTGCCTGTTCTTACTGCTCTGCCGTCTTCATGTTGAACATCTGCTAAAGCTGACACCTGCGTACGTAAGCAAAATTGATCCTATCTTGGGACTGGATAGTCTGGTCAGAAGGCCGTCACGAGGTCATGCTACTGTCTTCCTGCTGAAAGAGGTCCCTGCATGTTCGTCATCCTGGCTGTGTTAGCTCACTGCCACATCTGCTCATGGTCAACGATCCAGTACTGATCGAGCCCAATATCATATCTATAGCGGAGAGCTTTTGTGTTGCGTGCTCTGCACTTAACATCATATCTTATCATATTGCCATGCTCCAACAGAAAATTCTGAAACAGCGGTACATGAAGATGGCCTGCAAAAAGCGCCAGCGCCATGCACGGAGGGTAGACCTTTCCTTCGAAGTGAAGTTTTACTGGTCTGTTGGTGGTTGTCCTGCTACATCTGGAAGCCTTAATTTTCTAATATGCGGTGGTGGACTGGTTGCTCTTCTATATACTCTTCGACGGGTCGATTCGCAGGTTCGATCCAACTCTGCTGCGATGCTACTTATAGTCATATCGCGACGACAATACTGATCCAGGCGGATATCTTCCTCAGGCGTCCAAGGTCTTCTAGTAGGTATCATGCCGGCTTTTTGACGGAGACGGCTTATACGCCTTTCGATAGCAGTCGATGTGCGATTCGGTACCAGACCCTGTTGTAATATGTGGAAACCAGTCTGCGTTCTCAAAAAGCACCCAGCCCGTGTTCCCAAAAAGGGCTTCAGCAATTCATCTTCCCCCTGACTCCATGGTCTTCTCACTCCGCGCGGCTCAGCTTGGCACGGCAATCCAAGATAGTGACACATGTCTCGAATACTGATAGAGCTTCGTTTGAGTAGCGGCTCGATTTGATTAGCGGTATAGCCTTAAGTTAATAGTTTCTGCAGGGTCACCCTATCATCCTCTGACCAAGGAACCGCCACGCGCCGAGAACGAATTGCCTGGAGAATATTGTAGGTCTGTAAGTTATATTCGCTGAAGCACGATATATCGTTGTAGCAAATTGCAACGCTGTCTTCATGGTTTGACTCGAGCCTTGCCACACAATATAGCGAAGGAAGGTGCAAGACATGGTTCAGCGGAGTGCA
>Ga0160427_10002466_pt1 | contig 11134 bp, 12 predicted proteins | sample SolpanmetagenomL_FD_108194 | JGI IMG/M metagenome (GOLD analysis project Ga0160427, IMG submission 108194) | Solar panel surface microbial communities from Lawrence Berkeley National Laboratory, California, USA - L | ecosystem: Engineered > Built environment > Solar panel > Unclassified ...
AGAGGTCTGCTATATGCGTACATGTACCAGTATATTTAAAGAAATCAACAGTATGTGATAAACAAGTTGAGAAGACGATGATATCAGTCAATAGACGAGAAGAATAATCTAAAGTAAAAATATATACCACAAAAACTCCTATATATTTCTCTACAATGTTTTGATCTCTAAAAGAAGTGAATTAAGAATGTTCTATAAAGGATTACACGAATATTAAAGAAGGGAGGGATGGAGAGGGTGGTAATAAGAGTTTCAATGCTCATAATCCAAGAAATCAAGAACAACGCTATATTACTTTTTTCTGTCTTTTGATAATCTTCTTCATAATCTCGTCACATCCCACCAGCGCCTATTACAAAAATACAAGAAAGGAAAAAGAAAGAAAAAATTTAATGCTCTGTCTCTGGATTTCGTCGTTTCCAGTAAACCTGACTTGGAGCTGTTGGTAGAGCGACCATAGACTATAAGAATTAAACAATGAGTTAGTTTCACATATCTAATAAAGGTTTCCTCAGTGTAGGAATTGAACTTAAGAGCAGCGAGGGGGATTACAAACATTATAATCTACTGGAGGAACGGTAGTCTGTCCAGGTGGAAGGGCGAAAGTAAACTCTCGCACAAAAGTGGCAATGATAGTACCAAGCTGAACATTGGCAAACTGTTCTCCAATACATCGATGACGACCTGCACCAAAAGGCAAGTATGGACTGGCAGTCCCCTTACTAACGAGACCGTAACCAAAATCAACCTTTTCAGAGCTATCTTCATCCTTCTCGTGTCCAATCCATCGCGATGGGTCGAAGGCGTATGGATCTTTAAAGTATTTTTCGTCAACTGCAGATACACCAGGAGCTGCCATGACGAAATGAGTGTCGGGGATAACGTAGTTTGTTCCTTCTACCTGCATTGGTGATTTGACCTTGCGAATGATTGAGTGTAACGGTGGGTGGATTCGAAGAATCTCTTTAACGACATTGTTGACTCCATCCATTTCAGAAAGTTTGTCGAATGTGAGAGGGCTGAGTTCTGGGCCAAAAATTTTGATCTGTTCTTGGTAGAGTTCCTCTACAATATCTGGACGTTCCGCCAAATGTAATAGAACCCAGCTTGTCGTAGCCATAGAGGTGTGTTGTCCAGCCATGAGCAGAGCAATCATACAGTGAGCAATCTCCTTGTCGGTAAGAGGTCGACCACTCTTGTAAGTACGGTTCATCAAGTTCCAGATCATGTCTATGTGTTCAGATTTGTCTGTGCCTGCTTTTCGACGAGTGATGATGTCAGTGTAGAGTTTAGCCATTTGTCGTTGAGCATGGTCTCGTCGCTTGTTCTTTGGAAGTGGCAGCCATGGAAACATAAAATTGACAGGAGTAAATCCCATATCCAAATCATGGAAAAGTGCAGCGTGAGTCCCATTAAGTGCATCACGGACTTCCTTTCCTTGAAGTGATCGAGAAGCGGTAAACAAAGTGAGTTCTGGAATGACTGTTGTTAAAGGCGCTGATCCAGACTTTCCTTTAAAGTGAGGACTGCACTTGAAGAAGTTGAGGACCTCGTCGTTGATAAGAGGGACGTATGCCTTGAACGTTTCTGTAGTCAGACCAAATTTCATAAACTAAAAGATCAGACAAAATTAGCTCCTTTCACTCTCAAGATGAAGATTAAGCTCTTCAGCTATTGGAATTTGTAGCGCATACCTTTTTCTGCTCCATCAGCATATGGTTCGGGCAATCGTATACCACGCCTTCACCAAAGACAGGGGTGGTCAAATGTGTATAAGCTTCCTCAGCACAAAGATCTGCCAACTTGCCATTGAAGACAAAGTCGTTTCCTTTTGGTCCCAGGCAGACAGTCATCCGTTTTCCTAGTAAAACAAATGTAAAGACATCTCCGTACTGTGTTTTTTTTTACATTAGTTAGCATCGTCTATCAACACCTCGCATCCGTACAGAGCATAAGGAAAGAAGACAGGAGAAAACACTCGTGTATAGAAACCGTTTCTTTCACCACTTACCTTTTCGCGACAATCAAAGAAGAACTTGTATGGATCGATACCATACAAAATTGTTGAGCCAATGAATGGAAACCAATGGAAGACCATGGGAGGTTTATTGTTGTCTTTGAACAATAGTTGAGAAACAACATTGACAACGACAGAGACGATAACGAGACTGAAGATACTGGCAAAGAATAGTACGACAAAACTTTTGTCCTGAATGTATGGGAGGACTGGCCCTACTAGAGAGCTTATGAGGCCCATGTTGGGCGAGTGTTATGTATTCGTGGTCGTGTGCTAAATCGAGAGGAGAACGGAGTTAGAAAACTGCTATGAACTAAATAAAGTTCGGGTGGTTCATGAAATGGGGAAACTTACGTTTATGTATGTTTCTGGCAACGAGTGTATGTATGTTGGATATTGTCGAGTAAAAGACAAAGAGTGAATGGAATGGAGGGAAAGAAAGCGAGAGAGAGAGACAGAGAGCAAAGGAAGGCAAAGAAAGAAAGAAAGGAAGGAAGGACTAACGCGAGCGTGTGTGTTGTGGATGTATAGCTCTCCCTCTCTCGCACCCGAGGAAGCGAAAAGGCCGGAAGGTAGGTATATATTTCTCTGGCAAGCTTCAACAATTTTTTAACTTTTTTTGACTTAAACTCAAATGATCAAACATTATTTTTTTTAATTTCTTTTCTTATTTTATTTTATTTTATTTTTTCCAAATCAATTCATTCAACTCCCTCGAGTTAGTCAGCCAGCAGCTTAGTGTCTTGGCAGGGGCAGGCAAGCATGTGTGCGTGGTTCGTGTATTCGCATTCCGAGAATGCGTTCCACCCATTTGCAGCAGTCGCATCTCCCGCAGCACCTGCTACAATTTTTGGTCAACATGTCAACAAACAAACAACACAAACATGAAAAATAAATATCATATGCATTCACGCTTTATTCTAGCAAGCACTTCTCAAATGAAAAACAAAAACAGACATTACTTCAAGATTTTACATACTGAACGAAAACATGGACTTGGGAATGGAAAAGGGTCGTCACAATATCACAACTACAACATGGCATAACGTTGCCCAACATGCATAATATCCGTCTGGCAACGTTTTTGTTGAATTGAGGAATTAAATACTCAATCTTGCAAGCAAAGAACATTTTGTGTCACCTAAACATACCTGGTACTTGCTCGAGACTATAGTCAAAACGGGATTTTGTTAAAACAAGCTCGAAGTAGGTAGAAAGAAAGAAAGAAAGAAAGGGGAAAAATTGCTTTTAAATTATGCATATAAGATGCGAAAAGGAATAGTACAAAGAATAACTGATGAGTCAACCGCGCTAATCATCCTAAGCACCATTGATTAAAGAAACACGAAAATTTGCGCACGCATACAAGTCAATAAAAGCATTGCATGTGACTGGAAAAGGAAATGAGAGTGTGACGAAACAAGAGAGTAGATACGAAACATAAAGAAGGATAGAAGCAGTCAGGAAGATGGTGACCGCTTAAGTAGATATTAATATAGAGTATATTAGAAAAAGACGAAAGAGAGAAAAAATGTAAAACGTCAATGGGCAACCAAAAAAAGCGTGTATATTAGCCAAAAATGCAAGGAGCAATGATGAAGTTTGTGTGTGCAACATTACAATGAAAGTAGCATTAAGTAGGTATGTATATTACCACACACAAAACCTTGTCGGAGGAAACCAGCACAAGATAAAATCACATCTCCTTCTGTATATCATCACCCTCCTCTTCATTGTAAAGAGGTTCGTCGATACCGTTTTGTCCCAACTTCATAAATGCTTTTCCCTCACCAAACCCTTCTCTCAAAGCAGGCTTTGTTCCATTCATAACTTCAGGTTTGGTCATCTTCTGTTTCACCTCTTGCACAGAAGTACCGTCCCTCACTTGTTCTGTAATCAGTGTTCGTTCCCGGCCTACTTGTCTACGCACTTTCAGGCTCTCCATGTGCCCGGCAAGACTGGCATCAGAATCTGTGCTCTTGCCAGGATTAAATGGCTTGTTCTGTATCCATGGGTGCTCAAGAGCTTCCTCTACTGTGATTCGCTCTTCTGGATCCACAGTCAACATGCGATCAATGAGATCAAGCGCCGAGTCGCCGATAGAGTCCCAGTATGGCGAAGGGTAGTCGAAGCGACCTTCTTTAATTTGTTCTCGGAGACTGGGTGGGGCTAGCTCCTCGCTGAAAGGAGGAAATCCACAAAGACAGATGTACAATACCACTCCCAAAGACCAGATATCTACGGCTTTGGTGTATTTGCGATTTCGTGATGGCATTAGAATCTCTGGAGCTACGTATGAGGGTGTGCCACAACTGAGCCAGATGGTTAGCGTTCTCCTGATGGTAGATTTGAGGGACTACAAAAGACTCACAGAGATGTCGTGAAGGAATCTTCGCCAATAATTTTAGCTAATCCGAAATCCGCCAGTTTGCAGCTCATCTCCTTGTCTGTCAAAAGTATATTCTCTGGTTTGATATCTCGGTGTACGATGTTTCTTTCGTGCTACAAAATGGTAAGTCATGTTTCACTGACAATCAACAAGCTGGACCTACCAAGTATTTCAAACCATTGAGCAATTGAAGGTAGAGCTTCCGTGTATCGTCTTCAGTCAACTTGCCTCTTTCAATGATCAAGTTGAAAAGTTCGCCCTCTGAAGCAAGCTCAAGAACCAAGTAGATTCCATCCTCTTCATTGTAGGTCTCTTTTAGACACAATACATTCGGATGATGAACACTCATCAGGACAGCAATTTCCTGCTGTAATCCTTGTTGTCCTCGACCCTCATCCTTTCTCTTCTTCTTGAATAGCTTCACAGCATACTTCTGTCCTGTAGCTTTTTCTATACCGATATGCACAGTTGCAAAATGACCAGAACCAAGGGTACCATTGGCAGGAATTTCAAAAAGGTCAGAGAATGAGCCTGTTTGCTGCTTGCTTGGATACCGAAACATGAATTGCACACCATCAATGAGTTTGATAACGTCACCGTTGTGTAGCTCCCGTCTGTTGTTTCTACCAACCATGGCACCTCCTACAAAGGTTCCATTCGAGGAGAGATCCTCCAGAATCGCTTTTGGTGTACTTCCCAATGTTTCCTGTACTGCTCAGCATTTGTTGGTTTTAGGAGCAAAAGAAAACTCACCTTGAAAATCACGCAATGACGGTTTGAAACAGTAGGTTGCTTTAATTTCAGATCACACTCAGCATGTCGGCCGATTAAATATCCACCTGGCGAGCCTTTGCTCTCCTTCTCCTGACATGGCTTCTTGCGGCCTTTTTTCGGTGGCTCCTCAGATTTCTCATCGCTGTCACCGTCACAAGAAGATCGTTTTTTCAATGTCAATAAATCTCCATACTCCTTGTCCATGTCGATGGGTATCAAGTAACCCCAAACATCTTTAGCATCTGGTGGTGGTTGAATGTACTGTGACGCAAGCTGCGTCGCTTGTTGTGTCGCTTGTTGCGTCGCCTCCGCGTTGTGCGAGGGAGACTCTTCAGCATCATCAGCAAATGATACATCAGCCGTCTTCAACTGAGCTGAATCGCCTTTTGGTGTTGGCAGACCATCCTTGATTAATGGTGTGGGTGGACTGTTTGGCACGATTTCTGTATCCTTCTCCTTTTGCTCATCCTTGGCTTGTAATCGTCCGGATCTTCGTGGTTTCTTGTTTGTATGTTCTTCTTCTTGATTGTCCTCCTTCTCTGGAGGAGGTGATACCGGCTGGTAATGTTATTAGTGGCAGATATCATAAAGCCTTGATCTTTGGAAAACTTTTAAAGAGAAAGCGGATTGAGTGCTGTTTACGTACCGCATTTCTTTTATGGGTTGCTGCCGAAGGCGACATGACTACTTCTTCAATGCGTAAATCTCAGTTATGTTAGGGATGCGTATATACCGATAGGCTTTATGTTGGGAATATTGCAAATTAGATGGTTTTTCGATTGATGTTTGATGGTTGATGATTGATTGCAGTAATATGATCTTTGGGAGGAAGCAATGAATGGTAAGCTTTCTGTATGGTACGGTATACAATTGTGCTGCGGTTAAAGTTTCCGACCCTGTCGAGGTACAGTATTCGGTCAAATTTTGATGGCCTGAAACAAAGGTAACGAAGGGCCCGTCTCCAAACTGTGCTTCCGAAGAGCAAATTTAAATGCTTGATAGAGGTTTATAGAAGTTGTATCGACTGGCTGCTATTCAGATGTGAGTCGTAAAGATGTTAGGATGCAAATGCTGGAGTGCAAAGGTTTTGCTAAGGATTTACTAGGTAATGATTGGCAGAAAAGCTCAATGCCATCAATTCAGGCGTTGGAATGATGATCCACAGGGATTGATGACTGATAGAATTGTGCCGTGACTAAATGAATGAAAGCAGGCAAGCTTGTGGATCTCTCATGCTCCATACGAAACGATGATGCGTTGAGAGGCTTGAGATTCTTAGTTTATAAACTTTATACCTTCTAAGCAGAAACACAACACATAGCGACTGATATCTGCCTCATCGTAGTTCTTTTTCTTTCTTCAGTTGTTCTCGTACGGAAATTATTAAATTGCCTTCTCTTAACATGATTATCTGTTCTTGCTACGTGATTGAAAACATATGCTTTTCTTCAAATGCTCCCATCTGCCTTATGGTCAAATGCCTACCTGTGTGTTTTTTTCTCTCTGCGAAATCCCCTAGACACGAAAAGTACGTAACCCATTCTGGCGTTTTCCTCAACGCGATAACACGGGACGCGGACCAAGCGTTGATTACAGTCTCCCTGTCCCTCCCATACTTTGTCTCCACAGGATATGGCAACCTCACAAACTCATCCATCTGTGAAGTAACCTAGTTTGTTCTCTTTGTACTTGAAATTTTTAGCCTCCTTAGCATCTATACCAGGCTAGATTCTGGAGAGACTTCTGAGGAAGTCTATCTTGAGCCGTTGCAAACTTGCAGACATATTGATTTTATGCTCAGATTTGTGGTGTGCTTCTAATCTTGGCATGTATAAACATGCACCACATGCTCAGACATTTTCATAATTTGCGTAATTCTAGTGACTTGTTACCATGATACAATCTAACACCACCAGAGTGTTTGACGAGCTCTCTCTGAGAGTTTGTACAGATGGAAGCTGTCAACTTGCGGTTTAAGATTGGCATGATGAACCAATTAATCCGAGTGGACATTGGCTGGCCCTTAGCTTGTTGCTATCGTGCCGTCCCTCACTCTTTTGAGAAGTGTCACCACCACCAAGAAGACACAGGAGAACCCCCCCATTGGGTCCAGGATATGTTAGACAGATACTTAGGTAGCTCAAGCAGAGAGAGATATGGTCGAGTCAAGCCTTCGTAGCCTTTTGCGGTTGTGCTGCTGCTGTGCTGTGCTGTGTGATTTGCGTGATGGAGAGATTGGAGCAAAACACCCATAGAATTGGCTACTATGCTCTGTCTGGCAAGCAATGATCTGTGTGTCTCTCCTCCTTCTACAAATTCCCTTCCATTCCCTCATCTCATCTTTTCCCTCAGCATCCCGTCCGCAATCAAACCAATTAATCAATCAATCAATCTCAAGACAGTTTTCAGTACTTTACTCGCACATCTCCACCCAGGCAGTCAACCTTCTCACTCACTCACCTCCAGACAACACAAAAAATCAACCAGAATCCTAGTTCCTGCAGCAGGTTCGACAAGCCCCTTCCTAAGCTCAAGCTCAAACGTCTAGAGTTTACCTGACCTGATTCCACAGATAACTTGCCGATAAACGAGCACACATTCAATTTTTCTTTTCACCCCCACTTCACTCTCAGAACAACAGCTCGTCCAAACCAAGACTTCCACATAATACCTCAAAATGTCTAACGAAGTAAGTTGTATCGCTGCGTGTGTTTATATTCCAGCTTCAGATGCAAACAAGTTGCGTTTGCACCTGAAAAATCGACATGATGATGATTTGGTCAACGTATCGTGTGAGCAAGGTGCCCATCAAAGGGTTCCAAGTCGACACGTATACGCTATGCCTCTTGACCTTGTCTTCGTCGTCCCTCTCAGTTCCAGATATCGAAGTCCTGCATGCTAACGTCAAGTTTTAATCTATAGAGAGAAAGGTTGGCACTTCTTCGATCATGATTCCGATAATTTTCACAGCTGCATTTTGGAGGAAATCGAGCCCAATTTAGCAAGAATAACTCGACTAACATCTTCCTGATAGCAAAACTTTCCTCGCACGGTTGTGTGAACAGGCTGAACGATATGATGGTAAGCTTAATTCCTAAATAACCCCTCATGACAACGCTGACATCCTGGAAAATTTAGAAATGGTCACATACATGAAGGTAACTCAATGTTAAAATTCTGAAAGAACATCGAATTGTCAGTCACTAACAAGTAATCTATCCTAAAACAGGAAGTCGCCAAGGTATGATATTTCTCGAGCTTCAAGGCTTGTCTTTTGACCACTTTGCTGACATGTACAAATCAGATTGGTGGTGAACTTACAATGGACGAGCGTAACTTGCTCTCTGTCGCCTATAAGAACGTTGTCGGCACTCGTCGAGCCTCATGGCGAATCATCTCCTCCATTGAACAAAAGGAGGAGAGCAAAGGAACCGACAAGCATGTTGGAAAGATCAGAGAATATCGATCCAAGATTGAGGCTGAGCTCGAGGATGTCTGCAATGACGTATTGGCTGTCCTTGATGAACATCTCATTCCAAAGGCCGAGTCAGGAGAATCAAAAGTTTTCTACCACAAGATGTAGGTCCTTTCACGTCGCTAGAAATCAACCACAAAGAAAACGACATGATCTAACAGTTGCGCAGGAAGGGTGACTACCACAGATACCTTGCTGAGTTTGCATCAGGAGACAAACGTAAGACGGCTGCCTCTCAAGCACACGATGCTTACAAGGTTTGTAAACCCGCATTATGAAAAGCTTGAAATATCTTATTGATCTATACACAGTCTGCCACCGATGTTGCTCAAACTGAGCTTACACCAACACACCCTATCCGTCTCGGTCTTGCCCTAAACTTCTCAGTCTTCTACTACGAGATCCTCAACTCCCCAGATCGTGCTTGCCACCTTGCGAAACAAGCTTTTGACGATGCCATTGCTGAGCTAGACTCTCTAAGTGAGGAGAGCTACAGAGATTCCACATTGATAATGCAACTTCTCCGTGATAATCTCACCTTGTGGACTTCTTCAGAAGGCACTGAGCCAGAAGCCGAGGCATCCACAAAAACGGAGGCTGCTGCCGCAGCTCCTCCAGCTGAAACCAAGGCCGAGACTACAACTACTGAGACCGCTCCTGTTAAGGATGCTGAGTAGATTTTCATTTCTGTCTTCAAACTGCTTTTCGATCATGGATACAATGATGTTGGATGAGGAATGATTACAATCAGTCAGGACAACCTTTCGGTGTCGTTTATCAACTTTTCGATTATATGCCAATGTAACACAATATATCTTTGTCGTTATTTGTGCTCAATCTCAAGTTGCTTGGATCTGCCAGCCAAATTTGTTCTTTTGATATAAGAATTTCTAGTCACAACATCTTCAGTATCCTATCGGTGCGATTACTTCAGTTTTACTTTATCTTCTTTCATTACTCATAGTTCTGACTGGGAAGTGTCAATTTCTTAGTCAAAGTGATTTTCAATCTGTATCGCCTTGTTAGCCCATGTCTTACCTCCTTTGTTCATTACATTTTCTTTTCTTTCTATCGCTCCTCTTTGACATTGCAAAGCTGTTGAATTAGGACTTTAGACGATTTTCTATCTGCCGAATTATCCTTCAAAACTCTATCCCAATTACCTGTCTCATTTCTTTACTCGTTCCATTCGTCTGTCATCCTTCAGGGAATTTTGGAGTTCTTAGAGAAATCGGTAAAGATGTCTTTCTACAAACGATGATAGGTACTGTATCTTTGTCAAAAGCCTTGTATATTCTTCCTGATCCTCATTGGAAAAAGAAGAAAATGCAAGCTTGCGTCACTCTCGCATGTTGTCAGTATCATCCTAGAGTTAGAGATTATTTTTATTAAAAAATAGATATATCGAGTGACTGATTCTTAATGCCGGCTTGTACAGTTGTGATAATATGGGCAGTCAAATCTTCATATCTTCCCGTTAGGCCCAGCAAAATGTGAAAGTTGCGATAAGCGTTTAAACTTCTCAGATCGTACAGTATAGATTCAACATCTTGTTCGATCTAGTATAAGTGTATGCAGTTTGCGTACTCAAACCAAAACTCAGCGATTCTTATGCGCATGTGCATGCGAAAGAGTTGCTTAGTAACATGCACTTGTATGGGGTGCCATGTGGTAAACCTTTTGAGTTGGTTAGCTAGAGCTCAAGATCTTACGAGGCTTCACACGCAGAGAGTCTATGCCATATGGCCATGTGCAGAATTGTATGTCATGGTACCAACATGTATAGCATGCGCACAAGTATATCTAAACCAAAAAGAAAGTGACCAGTTACATGTTGAGTGATCTTGACATGAAAATCGAGACTTTTGAATAATATCAAACATTTCTTCCTTCCCACTCTTCTCCTTCGAATCATATATCAAAGATCTTAAGGGTCACGTTTATAGAGAAGAACGCTAAGTGCCTCAAAATGAATGAATAAAAATATCATTACCACTAGCAAGAGGTGGATTTCGGAAGACGCATGAACTATTTTTGGGCTTCACATGTGATGTGTGTAATTTGAGAAAAGAAAAAACGAACGTATCGTTGCCAGCCAAGTGAATAATTAAGTCAGATGCAGGCGCTACCTTTTCTTTTACGTAGCACAAGCCTGCAAAAGGACTGCAGTCTTCAAAAATGGCTTTGTTTATAGCATTCTTTTTGTTATCGTAATCTTACAACTTGGTTGGCGCGAGAGATATCCGATATCACGTCTTATCTATATACAATCATTTTTTTGGATGGATCTGCGGGCAGATAACCCAAGTTTCATGCTCCATACTTCTCCATTTTTGAAAGATTGTGAAGAAGATTATGGGGCTAGGTGGACAGTATCAAACTGACCTTTTTTTTTTTTTTTTTTTCTCCTCCTCTGTTCTAACTTTTCTGGGAGTTTGGAAAATGAGGGGCATTCATTTTACTCTTGTCAGACCGTTAA
>Ga0160427_10002472_pt1 | contig 11120 bp, 9 predicted proteins | sample SolpanmetagenomL_FD_108194 | JGI IMG/M metagenome (GOLD analysis project Ga0160427, IMG submission 108194) | Solar panel surface microbial communities from Lawrence Berkeley National Laboratory, California, USA - L | ecosystem: Engineered > Built environment > Solar panel > Unclassified ...
ACAATAACTAAAATATCTTCATCCAGTCAATGAGCAAAAGAGTCTCTCGTTGATTGATACAAAGCTATTTTCAAAATGCTCCCCTCCCGGAATCAAGAAATTCGACAACGACAACAGCCGACAGCAAACGACACTATGAGTCCTACTAACCACAACAGCAGCAGCCGACTACACAGCGAAATTCGAACAGCGCGACATCAACACTCTCAAGGATATCATCCTTACAGTCCATCCGGGACAGGTTACAAGCATAGAAAACATCGATCACAGCCAATCAATTTCTTCAATGACGAATACCTATACCTCAGTGCTCAACCAAGAGCAGGCATGATGCAGCCTTCAATGGTTCAGCCTAATGGTATCTCGACATATACACTTGAAAATCAAGAAGAAGGAAGGTATGGTGATGATGTTAGATTACATTCAATTTTACAATCAAACAAAACACATACTTCACTGGAGGAAGTATCAGAAAACACGCACGATACACAACTTGTTGACTCATCCTTTGAGCCATCAAGTACACCACCCATTGCTGGTAATTTTAGTACGTAGAATGATCCTTTAGATCTTAGAATTTAAATTGATTTGAAGAAGACAAAGCTGACAACCTACAAGCTTATCTTCCAATGTCACCTGGAAGTCCTCATGCAGGCATGTTATCACGACAGCCTCGACTCGCACAGCAATTCGCACAACATTCACAGCTTTCGAATGAAATCATACCCAACACAAACACACTAAAGAATCAAACAAGATTCCAACACACAACCCCACCTCCTGTCGTAAATCATGGACTCATATCCAAACATCGGGTATTTGCACAAAATCAGATGAGCCACTTTAGAAGGCACTCAATGGATGTTAGTCCATACCGACAAGAAGAAGCCTTCTTTGCATCATTGCATTCTGGTCTGCCATCACCCCCTAATACTGCTCCATTGATGTCAATCAGTCAATTTGATATGGCACCAATGCCCCATCCAGCTTTCCAGAGCATTACTGGATTGACAATGGGACAAGTTGATCCTAATGTTGACAATTACTTTTCACCAGAGAGTTCCACAGATGACGGCAAGTCTATTGAAAGGCCGAGTCCCCATATGAATGCCGTAGATAGCTTCATGACTGCGCAAGATTATGACACCTCCTCACCATGTCCACTAGCAAACTCGTTTATGAGTGTGGGCTCTGAAGGTGGATTGGGGGTGACTTTACCGACATCACACCTCCCTGCTCTCGCACCGGCACCATCAACCATTTCTCGATTGGTTCCAAATGCATCATATCAAAAGGAAGACGTCGAGCTCATCAGAGATTCTGGTATCTCGAGTGAGGAGATCTCTGCTTACATATCTGGTCCAGAAGCTATAGATGGAAAGTGGGTTTGTCTATTCCCAGAATGCAACAAACGTTTTGGGCGCAAAGAGAATATCAAATCCCACGTCCAAACTCACCTCGGAGACCGTCAATTCCAATGCGAAGTTTGTAAAAAATGTTTCGTTCGACAGCACGACCTCAAGAGACATTCCAAAATTCATACTGGTGTCAAGCCATATCCATGCAAGTGCGGCAATAGCTTCGCTCGACACGATGCTCTGACAAGACATCGACAACGTGGCATGTGCATAGGTGCTTTTGAGGGTATCGTGAAGAAAATTGTCAAGAGGGGTCGACCAAAGAAGATCAAGGATACCTCTTCAGGAAATGACTCTGCCCAAGACAGAAACCGTAACTCCTCATCACAAGGCGAGTCTGACACTAGTTCTCGATCGGGATCTGAAGAGACAACCCCCCCACCACAAGAAAACGCCCAAGTAACGAATGCATCCTTTTCTCAACCTCCACATTCCATCACACAACAGAACGCACAACCAATTCAATCAGACAAAGGCAAAAGGAAGAGAGATCAGGAGGAGTATGATGAAGTTACTGACAATGATGAATCTTATCAAATGCCTGCCACAAAGAAGCAATTCAACCGATCATCACAAGCACCAGAGAGTCCAGGGTATTCTCCTCCATCTTCACCACTAGGGGACAACGTTGATGAAGTCTCAACTCCTGAACATCAAACGTCTTATGATGAGACTCAATTTGGATCGTCTGACGGCAACATCTCATTCACACCAATTGCATCTCCAGATTACGATGTCATTCATCGCCGCTACGCCAGTGTCTACAATACACCAGAATGGTCAGGCTTCCCTTCTGGTTCTGGATATCTCCCTTCTATCATCGAGCAGCAAGTCGATCTCAGAGACATCCTTGGTCTATCAAGCATCGAAGAGGAGTCGAATACACTTGGCTTCGATCTTTCAAACCCTGGAGATTGGGGTAAGACAGCACAAATGAACCTGGGCATGAACATGAGTCTCAATATGGGCGTCAATTTGAACATGAATATGAACATGGGAATGAATATCAATGCTGAGCTTGGTCTTATGGGAGACGGATTTGATTTCATTAAATCTGAATTGCTTCATGACGACAATCTTGAGCTCTGGGCCAACCATGAGTCATGAGCAATTGTTTTACTCATTCTCTGAATAGTGAGACGCACAGCATTTATATATCATTTAACCTTCACTTGTTACATATTCACATGACACTTTAGTTCAATCCTGGTGGAGTTTTCCTCTTCAACTTGCGTTCAGTTTGGTTCTGGGTCCTTACAAGGAGCGAAAAAAAAGGGGTTTCGTGTTTTACTAGCTCCTGATTCTTTACATACATTTTTGATACCATGGGGGTTTTTTCGTTTCCTCGTAATGTTTAGCCTGTTGCAACTGCTTTTCTTGTCATGATACCTAGTACGAACTTCTATGAGCCCTTTCCCCCCCTACTTTTCACCATATCTTAATTCACTCTTATTCTTTTCTCAATCAGCTTCACACTTTTATTTCCGTTTCTAGTTGAAATACATCTTTCGTGTTCACTTCCTTTTGGCTTTCCTTTTCATATTCGTCTTCTACTTTCTTACCTTTTTTGTTCTCTTTTGCGTCCTGCAATTTTATGAATGAAATGCTACGATGTTATATCTCTCAGAACGTGCAAGTCTCCAACCTATAAATGTCAACTCTTTTTTATCTTTTGTGAATTCAATGGTTGAAACAAAATCGAAGTCACTACCTGGATATTTCTGATGGTTACCATGTAAACACACAGGTGCTTACAGTTCTCGTGTATCATATACAATAGTAATCCTTATACAGACAATATGAACAAATTGTGGAGATTTTTCATAAAAGAGGCTACAACATTTATCGATTGGTGTTTGTTGTATTAAATGACCACATGAAAAAAGAACTAGTCTTAAGAGTTGGAGTTCACTCATAAATGCCGTCAACTCGTTGTGTTTGTTCCTTGCAACAAAGACTCCTCGTAACATGATACTTAAAACGTAGGTCCCAATAACAGTATGATATATCAACAGGAAATGTGTATTGATCTCACGTTATCCTTTCTACGATCCCTCTCAAATAGTTCTGACTCTATTATACACTTCATACCTCACCTTCCTCCTCCTCCTCCTCCTCCTCCTTTAGAAAGATTTTTTTTCCAAAAATTCTTCCCCTCCAATATGCCATGCCGCAGTAAATTATGTGATAAAAAATATCTGAACCAATAAGCAAAGAAGAGTAGCCAAAAAACGCTAAGCAGTCAAGAAGATACCGATATATTTAAGACGAAAATTGAAAAGAATAAAGTAGAAAATAAAAAAAGACGTTACTGAGAGGCAATGTAGATCATCAAATATAACGACGAACCCCGCCAACACATATAAAGATCGCTAACACCTCTTTGAAGAATGAAGCAGAACAATGGAAGAAAACGGAAAAGGAAGTTAAAATGAACTAAAAAGCCAAGTCATATATTAAGGGGTTGGAGAAGTAGATATATATATATAGTAATAGTCATCACTGACATATCCCTCTCACAGTATCTGTAATTAGACTGACCATCAATCCTCTCGCAACACTCTTTTCCTGCAAGCAATCAAAGACCCTCTCCATAGACTCTCGACTTGCTTGCCCGCCCATCAATCCCCTCAGCCCTTCCGGCAACCCTTTCTCACCAATCAACCGCCTTGCCTTCTCTTTGAGCTCTTCCTTCGCCTGGTCACTCAATGGTGTCAATGCTCCTTCGTCTTCCCATTGTTTTGTTTCTGCTTCTGTTGGTAATGCATTTTTCCGTACATTTTGCACATACTGTGCTATAGCTTCGTCGGTGGTATTAGCTTCAACTATACTCTCTTGAATAAGTACTTGAATGGATTTTAGTGATGCGTTTCCTGGGCGTAAGAGGACGGATTTTGCAATATTGAGAAGGGAGCGGCGGAGCATCCATGCAGATGAGAGATTGTAGAGCTCGGAAATGAGGGAGAAGAAGATATCAACTGCATATTGTGTTTCCTGCTCGGTGAGGGGATTGTGGGCTTTTGTTGATGACGACGACGTCGTCGTTCTGATGTCGCTCTTCTCTTGGTCCACAGGTTCTAATCTTGGAGATTGTTTGGCACTAGAAGCGATGGAGCTTGGTCCTGTGACCGACGCTTGAGATCCCTTTGCGGGTTCAGTGATACTGTCTGTAGTAGAATAATCGTCGATAATTTCACTCGGAGGTGGTGGAAGATGGGCTAATGTTTCTGCTTCAGAGCTAGTTCTAGCAAGACCCATGTGCTCGTGCCGTGGCGGTGATGTAGTTTGGGAAGTTGGGGTTGAACTGATTTTGTTTTGTGGCACGTCGATGCTCGATCTTACAGGTGATGGAGCGGCAGAGTTTTGTCTTGAATGAGCTGGAGTCGATAGATTGTCCCTGCGGACCTGTCTTGATGCTAGTCGTGGTTTCTCTTCTTCGAATGAGAGCTCCATTTCCTGCTCCTCTCGTGGTTCCTCCCTATCCCTTTCCAGACTTGGCTGGGCATTATCAGATGTTCCATCCTCACCTATACTTGGTGTCGCACTACGGTGAGTAGAGGCCGCCCTGCTGGATGAAGTTGAGTTGGTACCGATACGTAACAGGTTGGATATACCCTCGACAGGTCCTCGGGCTTTGACCCCTAGAAAGTTGGTTGCAGCTTTTGGAGAATCTGATAAATTATTTGTACTGATAGATCCTTGCTTCTTACGGCCAGCACCTACTCCTTCTTGTACCGCAGTGAATACATTTCCAAAGAGTGCTTTCGAACCTTCTGTTGCGGATTGAGGAGCCTTGGTAATGGCTCCCAAAACACCTTCGCCCATATTCTTGAATGCTGATGTGGTGGGCCACGTTGGTTTTGATTGTAGTAAGGGCTTAGCATCAACCGATTCACCTCTTTCCCGTGCCTTTCTTTCTTCGTCTTTTTCCATAAACTTCTTAAATGCATCACACTCAACTAATCTAGCGTCATCCAAGACTATTCGTAGATACAGTTCAAGATTTGCAGCAACTTCATCAGAAGCTCTTCCCTTCCATGTTGGTAGACCATCATCTGAATAAGCCATGAGAAATCGATGAACCCCAGATACAGCCGCTATTCTCCTTAACACCTCATGCAGTGTCTCAAAATCTTGATATCTTCGCATGATAATCCAACCAGATTGCTTCAGAGGTTCTACCTGTAACATGAAGGGTGAAGCCGGCCGTGACTTGAGAATTTTAGGCGGGTTACTTTGTGGTGATAAATCTGTGATGGTGATTCTAGCACGTAAAAGAGCTGGTTGATCCAAACTATCGCCCCTTGTTGTTGTTGGACTTAAAGGAGAAGTAAGGGTTTGCGGGCCAAGGTCGTCAGAATACTCATCAAACGATTCAGTGGATACAGCCTGGTCTGGCAAAGCAATGTCATACTTCGTGTCAGGAACCTCAATATCTAAGGTATGATCATTTAGAGTGGGCTTTTTGTGAGCTTCTTCTTCGCTATCCAAGTATCTCGTTGAGAGTTCTGAAGCATGATCTGAAACCGAATTTCCAATTGTGTCGGTAGGGGCCTTAGGATCTGTAATTTGTTCATTGGGTTGTTCTCTTAAATCATCCGATGTCATGGCTTGGTCTGAGCTAGATGCATTCTGTATCGTCTCTGCTTCAACGATCATTCGAGTGAGCTCCTGTGCTTCTCTCATTGCTTGATCCATAGCTTCATCTGATCTACTCCCTCTCCGGCTCTCCTCTCGCACTACTCTCTCCTTCTCCTGCACTGCAGTCACTGCTGGCTTCTTTACAGAGGCGGCACCAGTAACTCCTTTATCCAGTTCTCTCAGGAGATTTCCCACACCCTCATCGGCGGTGCTTTGTGGTCCTGTATCCTCCAAAAGATACACTATCCAACTGTTGATCCAATCTGCCTCACTGAATTTGTCTGCCATTGACCCGAATACTAGCGATGAGAGTGTCTCTCTTAAAAAAGATGCGACAGGCTCACAAAGTCGTCCTTCCAGTGGAACACATCTTCCAATCAATTCTTCTGCAGCAATATGCATCCTTCTATCTTGTTGTGTTCTATCAACCATAGAAGCCAACGCTGAAGAAGGTTGATCATCGATATAAGATACTACATCATCTTTCATACTTGTCGAAGGTGTCATTGCTGCCAGCTCTCTGAAAAGGACAATCAAAGTGTTTGATGAACTGTATAGAAAGAGGAGAAGCATATCTGCTGGTCGTTTCGTAGATAGGTGATTGGAAAGTTTCACGATAGTACTTGTAAGATACTGGTGACACGATGCAGGAAAAGAAGCGTCCGTTGGTATCAGCGGTGAATACCACCATCTAATTGCTTGTTAGTCATGGAAGATATGAAGCTAGTTGAAGAAAAGATGTATTTACCGGACATAATCGCGAACAATAGCATTACTGAGCTCTGATAAAGCAGAGGCAGTCTTCGCAGGTAGTGATGAAAGATCCTCGGTCAGGCCCAATGTCGGATACTGACGATTCAGTTGCTTGACTTGGTCTTTGTCAAGCTTATCCACCTGTGGCGCCTATTTTCTTCGATCATTAGAAACATTATTTTTTCTTGCGTTGTCAAAAGGTACAAACCTTGCTCGAGTCGGTATCTAAGTCTAGTGCTACTTTTGCATCGTGCATCCAGGTACTCAGACCAGATTTTCCACCGTCATTTTGTATTGCAGCATGACCCAGAGCTCCACCCAATATCCCAATGATTAACAACCCGATCCTCCCAAAGACAATGGCTACTGATCCCACTGCAATCGCTAGAACTAAAGCTAATGCAGACGTGGAAGCCGATTCAAAAAACGCTTGTAGCTGGCTCAAGACGGTCTGTGTATTCAAGGTGGATACAGTTATAGATGGAGCCTGTGCTGTGCTCTTCTCATCCAAGCTGGCATCCTGCGTGGATTTGGTGACGACAGCTTCCACCTCCTTGTCATCGTGAACTGCGTCTCGTACAGTATGCTGATTGATCGGAACCTGAGGCGTCGCAGCTTCGTTCGTGGATACTGGTTCCTCCATGGTCGTGGTCTTGATTGAGAACACCTTCCAGAGGTGTGTCTATCAGTTTGGGCAGTCCGATGTCCGATTCGTATTAGGGATATTCCTTTAAAGCTTGACTTGACGATAATTGACAATTGATGGTACTTATTGATTGATATGCGAGGCGAGCAAGATTACGTCCTTCTTGTTTTTTTTAATTGAATACTTTCTGAGATCTTTCCTTTCTTCTCTCCAAGTCTTTTGATGAGAATAGATGGACTAAATGATCAGACTACATATACACTAATATATATAATTCATCAGACGACGAGGTAACAGAACGAAGGGTTTACGCGGAAACAACTGCCTTTGAGGGGTGGACAGGGAGTTGAGCTTGGAGTGTGATTTGGGCCTGGAGTACGGGGCAAGGAGAAGCTGCTAGGTTTTGGTACAAGACAAGATGTCAATCCATCACAAGAGATTGTAACACGATGATATATATTCTTGCACAATGCAACTTGATGCACAAGTACTAGGTAGGTACATGTGCTTGAGAAAGGGATGGTATGCTTTCTACTCATTTGTGAAATTAATTGACAATAAAAGGGGAGAGGAATGAAGATTGATGCATCATGGTGACTTCATGAAGGATAAACATGACCAGCTTCTCAATTGCTGCTAGGTGTCTCAAGTCTGTCGGGATTAGTTAGGTTTAGGGAGAGAGAAGGAAGGAAGGAAAGATGTGTGAAGATCACGACAAGGAGAACAGGACAGAAGTTGCAACTAAATCCATCCATTTTGTACTGCATCCCTTATTATACTTCACAATGCAAGTCATAAATATATATATAAGTTGGTCATTCATTGTACTTTTTACACATATCCTGCTTGGATTTTCTTTAGCGATTTTTTTCTCTTTTTACAATTTTTGATTTCCCCTTCATTTGATAGGACAGCTAAGACATAAGTATTGCGACTGAAGACGAGTCGACTGTCGCAAATGCATTGGGTTAAAGTAATTCATGAACCATTATTGTGTTGTATGTGTTGTGAAATATTATAATCACCAAGATATTGATTGAAGGTCAAGTATGACTATTTACCTTGGAAAACTGGTTTCCTCTTCTCCGCAAACGCATTCAAGGCCTCAAACTTATCCTCGCTGTTCACCACGCCCTGGTATGCCAGTCCCTCCACTCCCAATCCTCCTTCCCATCCCCCATCTACTGCTCTTTTGACAGCTGTTATAGCCAACGGTCCTCCCTCACAGATCTTCCTCGCAAGCTCTATAGCTTCCTCGTTGACGTCTCTATCCTCATCGCAGCATCGACTAACCAATCCAAAATTGAGAGCCTCTTGCGCACCAACGCGTCGGCCCGTCATCATCATGTCGAGGGCGCGGGATCTTCCAATCAATCGAGGAAGACGATAAGTACCCCCAGCGCCAGGAATGATACCGAGTCGCGTTTCGGGAAGTGATAGCTGGACCATGGGAGAGACGACTCGGAAGTCAGTAGTGAGTGCTAACTCGAGACCACCTCCGTGGGCATGTGTAGAAATAGCTGAGATAGTTGGTATTGAAAGACTTGAAAGCAGACTGAAGGTTGCATTAAGATATGTTAAAAATGTAGACGTTTCTGCTTGGCTAAATGTTTTTCGTTCCTAAATAACATTATTCATTCCCATCAGTTTCGATAAACAATATGCTAGTATATGTAAAAGCTTCAAGGCATGGTAATCGTAGAGTGTATTATATACATACCTTTAGATCAGCACCAGCACAAAAAACCGGTCCGGTACTTCCCAGAACTAAAGCTCTCGTCGGTCCTCTTCCAGCTTCTGAAGCTATCTCCTCCAATTGAACTCGTAAACTCTTTATCAATGCCCAGTTTATCGCGTTCCTTTCTGCCTGTCGGTTCAAGAGCAAGACCTGGATATGACCTACGTGAGGAGCAGGTACTTGCTTACTATCGATCAAACTCGATCCTAACGTAGTTGAATAGTAACGGGTTTGTATAGAAAGGTAGGCTGGTCTGTGTCGAACAAAGGCCGCCAGTGTCGTGGACAATTTGTTCATTTTTTTGTTGTGGATGTTCAGTCGGTCAACCTGGACGAGTTGTGATAAATGACAGTTAGGCCGTGATGCGAATCGCGCTGCACGAGGAATGCTGTCAATTCCAACATTGTAAAAGAAGATTAAAGTTGAATTTTGATGCTTGCGCTTGCTGTTATAATTAAGGCTTTGGTGATGTGCTTTGTGGATGGATGTCTTGCACAGGTTGCTTCAATTTATGAGAGCTCAGAGAACTGGGGAAACGGCTATCAGCGGACTGACAAACAAAAGGGTCAAACTTTTGAACCCCCAGATAACAAACTGGCCAACAGCAAGGACATTTTACCAGTTTCGGGACTGGTAATTGATATAACACAGCGTCTTACTCGACTTTTCTCACAATTCAGACAGCTACCTACATCTCCAGACTTTTAATGGTCATGGTTGGGCTACCAGCGGGCGGGACATCCAAGTGCTCAGAATGTTCTTAACTCTGTAGAAAGTCTTGGTGTCAAGCCTGAAGTTAGGTGCTACCTGATATGCCATCAATTTCGATGCAAAAACCTCTTCAGGATTGTTCTTGTAACTAGCTGGCTGTTTATCATCTTTATATCATGTTTCTCTATCTTAAAAGTCGCAGGTTGATAGCCCTATTGTCACGCTCGAAATGTGCGTGGATTTTGCGGATATTATCATACAAATTATCCTCATGAGTACAAGTATTCATCTAGTGTTATGTAGTAAGGCTTATCTCGCCATCAAATCTGCGATTAGAAAGCCTGGTGATTTCGTAGATATAGATTGTCATACTAAGGGCCTACTTACTTCACTGCTGTAAGCAATATCCAAAGCCACGAGTTTGACTCTTACAATTGGTGCTTTTATCAACGCTTAACAGTAGTTTAAGGAAAAGCCCCGACATTTGTGATTGAGATCACTAAGAAGATGCGAATTATAAGAACGTACACCGAGGCGAGGGTTTCACATGACCTAAACGTTTGCTATGAGAGCTACTAGGTGTATAATTTTGAACATGACGGGCATACAGAGGTTTTTTATCACTTTATCATCAATCTTGTAGACCGTGCCAGCATTTTAATCAGCGTTCTAAGGTTATATATACTATGTCTTCTGTCACAACAAATTGAATCAAGTCGGAACAGCCTCAATTTTGGTACGCATATCACGCTCCTGCGAATGCAGCTACAGATACCGCCTTACCCCACAATCCAACTGCGTTTCGCTTGTGATTGTCGTCGGAATCAGCTTAATTCACGCAACACGATGTTTCATCAACTGACCAATTTTGTACAATTGCCTTTTTCGTGATGAGATTTTCAGAAGCAGGAACCACTGACTATGCATGTTGAAAGGAATGAGCTATTTGTGGAGGTTTTGTTTGAGGAACATGCCAACATATGCAAGGGGGCCATCAGTGAGGCATTGTTCCTGTGCACTTCAAAACATATTGTGGAGAACAAGGTTCGTTTTATGTGACCCATCGCCCTATCCCTCGTGCCGTTCCATGTGAAGTGCTTACTCGGGTGATTCAGGGTCTCGAATGTCATAGGTGTTTATCACTAGCATTGTATTGTAATGCTTGGGTCTAAAATTAAAACACTCAGTTTTGAGCGGAATGCTGGTTATCGTG
>Ga0160427_10002473_pt1 | contig 11117 bp, 11 predicted proteins | sample SolpanmetagenomL_FD_108194 | JGI IMG/M metagenome (GOLD analysis project Ga0160427, IMG submission 108194) | Solar panel surface microbial communities from Lawrence Berkeley National Laboratory, California, USA - L | ecosystem: Engineered > Built environment > Solar panel > Unclassified ...
GTCATGGCCGACTGGTCGCGCGCCCGCAGGCGTTCGACCAGCGCCGCTTCGGCGGCGGTTGGGGTGGAAATGAGGGGGAGGTCGGACACGGGCAAAAACGAGAAGGCAAAACCGACGAAGCCAGCCGAAACGTTCGGCAACTCGCGGCGAATGTAGGATGATTTTAGGTTTTGGACAATCAAACGGAGGCCACCCTCCGTATCCTGGCGGGCTAACCTGGCGGGCCAGGCAGTTGCAGCGACGTAACCCGGTAGGCTCTCCTACGGTTTGTAGTAATCGGCGGCGACTGCCGGCCGGCTAAAATTCAGCTTTCCCTGCTTTTGCGATGGCTATCGAATCCGTAAACCCTTATACCGGCCGCCGGCTGCGCAGCTTCGCCGAATTTTCGGCGGCCAAAACCGAGCGCCTGCTGGCGCAGGCACACCGGGCGGCAGCGGCGTGGCGCACCACCTCGTTTGCCGAGCGGGCGGCCGTGCTACGCCGGGCGGGCGCGCTGCTGCGCGAGCGCCAAGACGAGCTGGCTTACCTCATGGCCATCGAGATGGGCAAGCCCCTGCGCGACGGCCGAGCCGAAGCCCAGAAGTGCGCTACCTGCTGCGACTACTACGCCACGCACGCCGAAGGCTTTTTGGCCGATGAGGAAGTAAAAACCGATGCTGGCCGCAGCTTCATCAGCCACGCGCCGCTGGGCGTGGTGCTGGCCATCATGCCCTGGAACTTCCCGCTCTGGCAGGTAGTGCGCTTTGCTGCGCCTGCCCTCATGGCTGGCAACGTGGGCCTGCTCAAGCACGCGCCCAATGTGCCGCAGTGTGCGCTAGCGCTGGAAAAAGTATTTCACGATGCAGGCCTGCCGCCCGCCGCGTTTCGGGCCCTTTTTATTGACAATGAAGCGGTAGCCCGGCTGCTGGCCGATAACCGGGTGGCCGCCGTGACGCTCACCGGCTCTGAGCGGGCGGGGGTGGCCGTGGGCACTGCTGCCGGCCAGCACATCAAGAAGGCCGTGCTGGAGTTGGGCGGCTCCGACCCGTTTATCGTGCTGGCCGATGCCGACCTGCCGCTGGCCGCCCGCACCGCCGCCCAGGCCCGCATGCTCAACGCCGGCCAAAGCTGCATCGCCGCCAAGCGCTTTATCGTGGAAAAAGCCGTGCAGCCCGAGTTCGTGCGGCTACTCAAAGGCCACCTGGCGGCCCTGCGCTACGGCGACCCGCTCAACGAGGAAACGACCGACTACGGCCCCCTGGCCCGCCCCGACCTGGCCGACGAACTGAGTCGCCAGGTGGCCGACTCTGTGGCGCAGGGCGCCCGAGTGGCGCTGGCTGGCGGCCAGCCCCGGCCCGGCGCCGCGCAATTTGCGCCCGTCATCCTCACCAACGTCAAAAAGGGCCAACGCGCTTATGCCGAGGAGTTTTTTGGGCCGGTGGCGCTGGTGCTCACCGCCCGCGACGCAGCCCACGCCGTAGCCCTGGCCAACGACTCGGACTTTGGCCTGGGGGCGTCGGTGTGGACGCGCAACGTAACCCAGGCCGAGGGCATGGCCCGCCAGCTCGAAAGCGGCGCCGTGTTCGTCAACGGCATGGTAAAGTCGATGCCCGAGCTACCCTTTGGCGGCGTGAAGAAGTCGGGGCACGGCCGCGAGCTATCGTACCTGGGCATCCGCGAGTTCGTCAACCAGAAATCCATCTGGATTGCCAAGGCGGCGCAGCCCGACTCCACCCCCACCGAGTAGCTGGCGCGGCTAGCAGTAGCCGGCCACCCGGTAGAGCACGTAGCCCACTACCTCGTGCAGCAGCACACTGAGGTGGCTGAGGGCCTCGGTGCTCGGAATCAGCCAGGAGCTGGGACTGAACTGGGGCTGGGTGCTGCGAAAATCGGCCGGGAAAGGCACTACTTGCAGCCCTACTTTAGCAAAGCAGGCCTGCGCCCGCCGCTCATGGAAGGCCGAAGTCACGAGCACCAGCGAGTGGATGTTGGGGTGCTGCGCCAGCAGCGCTTTTGTAAAAAGCGCGTTTTCGCGGGTGTTGTGGCTGCGAGCTTCCACTAGGATGGCCTGGGCGGGCACACCGGCCATCTTGAGCAACGTGGCCAGCTCTTCGGCCTCGGGGGCCTGGCCGGCTTCGGGAAAGAGCGCGCCCGAGCCGCCCGAAATGATGATGCGCCGCACCTTGCCCGCCCGGTAGAGCCACAGCGCATTCGTGAAGCGGTCGGCGCCCTCGCTCAGGTACACGCGGTCGTGGGGACGCTTGCCCCCTTTGGAAATGCCCGAGAGCAGCACCGCCGCATCGGCGGGGGCTACGGCGCTGAGCGGCACCGGCGGCACCTCCCAGGCCAGCAGCGCGGCATTGACGAGGGCGCCGTTGCCGCCTACAAACAGCACGATAGCCGCCGCCCACAGCCAGCGGCCCCGCCAGCGCCCGGCGGGGCGGGCCAGTAGCGCGGCGGCCAGCAGCAGCATGAGCCACGCGCCCGGCGAAAAAGTCAGCAGCGAAAGTTTGGAAAGAATGAAGAACAAGGTGCGAAAGAGATAAAGTGGGCGTGAAAAAGCCCGCTCAACCGCGCCAGGCGGGTCAAAGCGGGCTTTTGAGTAGTTTTAGGTAGGTTGCCAGCGCTTAGTTGGCCACCGGCATAAAGGCGCGCAGACGGTCGAGCTGCGCCACCACCTGGGCTTCTTCGGTGAGGGCATCGCACTCCAGCAGGCGGCCCTGGCAGTAGCTCACGAAAAAGGGGGCGGCCTTTTGATTCATGATTTTCTTCGCCACCGGGTTTTCGTCCGAGTTGAGGCGCACGAAGAGGATGCCCACGTTTTCGGGGCTGTCCACAAACTTGCTGAAGGGTGGGGCCAGCAGCGCGCAGGTTACGCAGTTTTCGGAGGTGAATTTGGCAAACACCTTTAGGTGCTCGTGGGTAAGGCGGCGCAGTTGCTCATCATCAATATCGATAACGTGCTGGCGGTCTTCTTCAGTCATACTAAACAACGCGAGGTAAAATAGCCCGGAAACCAGGCTGGCCGGACAAAAGTTCGGGGCAAAAATACGTCCTAGCGGCGTAGCATCAGGCTACGGATGTAGCGCACCGGAGCGCTGCCGTAGCTCAGAAACTGCTCGTTGAAGTTCTTGAGGTTGAACTTGCTGCCCTCGCGCTGCTTCACCTCATCGCGCAGGGCCACTATCTCGGTGTAGCCCGTGAAGTATGAGCTAAGCTGCACCTGGCTCAGGGTGGCGCGGTGCCACTTATTGCGGGCCTCCGCCTCTTCCTGGAAGCCGGGGCCGGTGAGCAGCTTCACTACGTCGGCCTCGCTGGCGTCCTGGGTTTGAATGAGGTTATCGACCACCGCGTTGAGGGTCGAGCGCATATTCCACTTATCCCAGAGCAGCCAGATTTCGTCGGACTGCTGACCGTAGCCGCTTTCCAGCATCATGCGCTCGGCATATACGGCCCAGCCCTCAATCATGGCGCCGTTGCCGAAAATGCTTTTCACCAGCGACGGCGAACGGTTGGCATATACAAGCTGCGTGTAGTGGCCCGGAATGGCCTCGTGAATGTTGAGAATCTGCAACGTGTAGTCGTTGTACTCACGCAGGTAGCTCTCGGCCTGGGCGGCCGTCCAGGTGGCGGGCAGCGGCTCCACGTTGTAGTAGGTGTTGGCCTTGGTGTCGTAGGGGCCAGGCGCGCTCACGCTGGCCCCGGCGCCGCTGCCGCGCATGTAAAGCGGCGTTTCGCGCACCACAAGCGGCTTGCTGGAGTCCTGGGTCAGGAGCTGGTGGTCGTCCACAAACTTGATGAGCGTTGGAATCTGGCGCTTCACCGCATCCACGAAGCCCTCGCGCGGGGCGTGCTTGCGGGTGAGCTGGTCGATGACCTGGCGGATGACTTGCAGCGTATCCTGGGGCATGGGCTGCCCGGCGCAATACTTCGGGAAGAGCCGCGCCGCCCGCCGGCCCATGTCGTGCAGCAGGTCGGCCTTATGCTTTTGGGCCAGCGCCAGCACTTCGGCGGCCGAGTAGCGCGACTGCACATCAAGCGCAAACTTGCGGTCGAACAGGGCCTGACCGATACGGAACGACCGGAACTGCGTGCCCGTGAGCACGTCTTTCTTCAAAAAATCGACGTAGCCGCGCACCGCCGCCTGCGCCCCCGCCACGCGCTGCGTCAGGGCCTGCTTTTCGGCGGCACTCAGGCCCGAGCGGCGCACCGAGTCGGCCAGGGCGGGGCCGAACACGGCCAGGCCGCCCTCATTCTGCTGCACCGCCAGCGCGGTGTGCTCGCGGGTGGGCTGGCTGATGTTGGCCCGGGCGGCGGCGTAGTAGGCCGCGGCCCCGGCTATTTTATCCGAGATGTTGCGCAGGCGGCGGTCCAGCGGGAAGTGGCGGCCGTTGAGCAGGTCGCCCACGCTGGCACCCAGGTTATAGCTGGCCGGGTTCCACTGCCAGTTTTTGAGCGTGTCGGCATACCAGCGCTGGCTGCGCAGCTCGTTGGTGAGCAGGTGCAGGTCGATTTGGTTGTTGGGCGAGAGGCTGTCGGGCGCGAAGCCGGCCAGCGCGCCCAGGTTTTGGGTTACAAACGCCGCGTCGCGCTGCCGCTGCGCCGCATCCGGAATCACGAGCAGCGAATCGTACTTATGAAAGCCGGCCGACGAGGCAGCCTCCGGGTTCTGCTTCCAGAGGGCGAGAATAAACTGATTTTTGAAGCGGTCGAAGCGCGCATCGGCGGGCGAGGCGGCGGGCTGGTCGGCGGTGGTTTTCGTGGTATTGCTGGTGCAAGCTGGCAGGGCCAGCGCCAGCAAGGGCAGGTAGCGAAGTTTCATAAACAGACAGCTAGCGCGGCTAAACGGCCGGGCTGCAAAGATGGGGCGACTTCGACAAGCCAACGCAGCACGGGCTTGTCATCCGCGAGCGGCGCGCAGCAAGCGGCCGCCACTCACGGGCGACAAGCCCGCGCTCCTGCCCGCGCTAGTAGCTTTCCTTCAGGAAGCCAAACTGGCGGCGCTCGGCCTTGTAGGTCTGGGGGTAGTTGGCTTGCAGCACCAGCAGCAGGGCGGCCAGCACGGCTTCGGCCTGCTGGCGCAGGGCGTTTTTATCGCCCACCTCGGCCGAGCGGGCGCCGGTGGCCTGGGCGGCCTGGGGTTGCAGCGCGTTGTACTCGTTGGCGATGGGCGCCCAGTAGGCAGTGCCGTACTTGGTGGCGTCGAGGTGGTGTTTGGGCAGGGCGGCCACCAGCTTGCGCAGGGCCTCGGCGCGGCGGCCCCGGTCGCGGGGCAGGGTGTAGGTGCCGTTGGTTTTTTCGATGCCCAGCTCACCGTAGTAGGCGCGGCCGTCGTCTTCTTCGTCGTATTGCAGGGCCAGGGCCTTGCGCACGTACTTGAGCTTACCCTCGGCCCCGTCGATGAGGGCATCGAGTTGGGCCAGGCGCTGCACGGCGGGCGACAGGGCATCGTGGGCCGCCCCCGCCTCGCGGATGCTGGCCTGAAAATCGGCGGCGAGCTGCGCGGCCTGGGCCGGGCTGCTCCACAGCAGGGTGAGTTGGGGGCGGGCTTGCCACTCGGCGGCGGCCAAGGTCAGCAGCTCGGCCAGTGGCTGGTCGGCGGCGGGCAGGTTGCGGGTGGGGCGGCGCTTGGCGGGGGCGGCCGGCGCGGCGGGGGTAATGGGCTGCATAGGTTTGGCTGTTTAAGAGGATGGATTAGGTGCCTCGCGACACAACCTCCGTTGTACCGCAGCCCCAAAGTAATCCAAAACTTTTAAATAGCTGCGCCGCAATTTTCCACTACCCTTCCCCACCCGGCGGCAGCCCCCTGAGAAACCCTCGGGCCAGAGCCGCACGCGGCGGCAGGGGCCTGCGGTCTCCTCGGCGGCCACCCCGCTCGGCAACGGAGCCGGGCGGCTTCCTCGGCAGGCTTCCGCACCGTGCGGAGATACCCTATAAAACCCTCAGAGGGCTGCCGCAGTGTGCGGCAGCCCTCTGAGGGTTTTGAGGTTTCGCTTGTTTAGCAGTCGAGCTATCTCAGTGCAATGCTCACCAGCACCGGGAGCTTGGCCACTTACTCCTCCCCTGCTTGCTTGAGTACAAGCTGCACTAGCGTGGGGCTTAGCCGAAAATTGGTAATTCTAATTGCCTCTAGCAAAGGTCTTATAGCAGCTACATAACCACTCTTTTTTGCCTCAAGCAGCACTCCCAGCGTACCCGTAACAATTAGCCGTAATTGCTGGGCTACGTTGCGGCCGCGCCGCTCATCCATAATTAGCAAGCACTCGGGATGCTCCAGGGCCAGGGCGATGGCACTCGCTTCACCGAGGTCTAGCGTGAGGGCCAGCACCTGCGTTTGGCGAACATCCTGTACGGGCCGCACGGCCACCCAGGCGGGCAGCGGCAGGCCATATTCGGCGGCTACCACGTCCGTCACCAGCAGGTGACCATAGAGTTGATGCAGCAAATGCAGCGCCCCTATTTTATCTAGCAAAATCAGGCAGCTGGCATCAGCTATGATAACGGGCTGCATTCTGCATATCGGTTAGCAGTTCTTCTTCCGTCAACTCAAAAACCGCTACGCCATAGCCGGCCAGCAGCTCCATAAACGTGCGCTTGGTGTAGCCCGCCAATTCTGCCGCCTGCCCCAGCGACAGCTTGCCCTGCTCATACAAGCGCGTGGCCAGCAGCATGGTGGCTTCTTTGGGCTCCAGGACTAGGTTATCAGGGACTTGTAGGGTGAGGGTTTTCATGAGTGTAACTGGGTTGTGGTAAGGTAACAGGGTAAGTAGCAGTGTGGAGGCAGCCGTCATTTTGTTTACTCCGTTGCAGCTAGCGAGGAGATAACGGTTTCTCGTTTCAGTGTCGACAATACTTCAGATACCTGTCCGGGTCAGCTGCTTGAAATAGCTCCTGCCATGCATTCAGCGTAACGGTTTTTTCCCATGTATCATCATCAAATACTATCCAGCTATCTGCTATTTCCGACAGCCGCTTTAATTGCAAAATAGTTTGCTCATCAATGAGTTTACGGCCATAGGCAATTGGACCGTGGAGTATTGCATACCACAGCACATATTCTAAATCCTCCATCCAGCTGGCATACCATGCCTCTTCTGAGATTTCACTCATGAAGTCGCAAAGGGCTTGCTGGTTACTATTCATAAAATGACCTCTAAATAGCAATGCCTCACACCTGAATAACGCCCACGTTATACGCCTTCTCAATCGGCGCGTGGTTGGCGGCGGCGATGCCTTCCGAAATAATCTTGCGCGTTTCGAGCGGGTCAATCACGGCATCGACCCAGAGGCGGGCGGCCGCGTAGTAGGGCGATAATTGCTCCTCGTAGCGGGCCTTGATGCGGTCGAGCAGCTCCTTTTCGGCTTCGGGGGTGATGACCTCACCCTTGGCTTTGAGGCTGGCCACCTGGATCTGGAGCAGCGTGTTGGCGGCGGCCGCGCCGCTCATCACGGCGAGCTGGGCGCTGGGCCAGGCCACGATGAGGCGCGGGTCGTAAGCCTTGCCGCACATGGCGTAGTTGCCGGCGCCGTAGCTGTTGCCGATGATGACCGTGAACTTGGGCACCACCGAGTTGGCCATCGCATTTACCATCTTGGCGCCGTCCTTGATGATGCCGCCCTGCTCGCTCTGGCTGCCCACCATAAAGCCCGACACGTCGTGCAGAAACACGAGTGGGATGCGCTTCTGGTTGCAGTTCATGATGAAGCGGGCCGCCTTGTCGGCCGAGTCGGAGTAGATGACGCCGCCCATCTGCATGCCGGTTTTCTTGCTCTTCACGATTTTGCGCTGGTTGGCCACGATGCCCACCGCCCAGCCATCGATGCGGGCCAGCCCGCAGATGAGCGTTTGGCCATACAGGTCTTTGTAGGGCTCAAACTCCGAGTTATCGACCAAGCGGTTGATGATTTCCATCATGTCGTAGGGCTTGGCGCGGTCGCTGGGCAGCTGGCCGTACAGCTCCTGCTCGTCGAGCCGGGGCGCGGTGGGCACGGCGCGGCTGAAGCCGGCCGAGGGCTGCGCGCCCAGCTTGTCGAAGATGTTGCGGATGTGGGTAAGCGCCTCCTCGTCGGTGTCGAACTTGTAGTCCGTGACGCCCGATACCTCCGAGTGCATGGCCGCGCCGCCGAGCGCCTCGTTGTCGATGGTTTCGCCGATGGCCGACTTCACCAGGTACGAGCCCGCCAGGAATACCGAGCCGGTGCCGCTCACTATCATAGCCTCATCGCTCATGATGGGCAGGTAGGCGCCGCCCGCCACGCACGGCCCCATGATGGCCGAAATCTGGACGATGCCCAGGCTGCTCATCACCGCGTTGTTGCGGAAGATGCGGCCGAAGTGCTCCTTGTCCGGGAAAATCTCATCCTGCATGGGCAGGTACACACCCGCCGAATCGACGAGGTAGATGATGGGCAGCTTGTTTTCGAGGCTGATTTCCTGGGCCCGCAGATTTTTCTTAGCCGTGATGGGAAACCACGCGCCGGCCTTCACGGTGGCGTCGTTGGCCACTACCACGCACTGGCGGCCCTGCACGTAGCCCACCACCACTACCACGCCGCCGCCGGGGCAGCCGCCCTCCTCCTGGTACATGCCCTCGCCGGCGAAGGCGCCGATTTCGACCTGGGCCGCGCCCTTGTCGAGCAGGTAATCAATGCGCTCGCGGGCGGTGAGCTTGCCCTTGGCCTTGTGGGCGGCAATGCGCTTCTCGCCGCCGCCGAGGGCCACGCGGGCCAGCTTCTGGCGTAGCTGAAAAGAGAGTTGCTTGAGGTGGTCTTCGTTGCGGTTGAACTCGACGTTCATAAGACAGAGTGGGTGGGATGGGGTAAGAATTCGGAGTTAAAAGCCAGCTCAACGTTTAGCCGTTGACTTAGCACTTTTAACTAAAAAACCCGCCCCTGACGGGGCGGGTTTCAAAGATACTAGGCCATTGGCGGCAGGGCCGCTTAGTGGGTCATGGCTGGCACGGTGGTCACTTTCTTGGTTTCGGTGGTCACGCTGCCGTCGGGGTTCTTGGTGGTTTCCTTCTTGGTCTTGTCCTTGCCGCCGCCAAATACCGAGAAGTGCACGTAGCGCTTGGGGTTGGCTTTCATGTCGGAAATCAGCTCATTGGAGCTGGCGGCCGTGGCGTTGAGGTTGTTGTAGAGCAGCGTATCGTTGATGAGCTTGCCGAGCGAGCCTTTTTTATCGTTCAGGGCAGTGCTCACGCCCTTGAGCGAAGTCTGGGCTTCTACCAGGGTTGAGTTCAGGTTGCGCAGGGCCGGGCCGATAGGCGCGGTTTTGATAGAGTCCGAAAGCTGGGTAAAATTGTTCGCGATGCGGTCCAGCTTGGCAGTGCTTTTATTGAGCGCGGCGCTCATGTGAGCCAAGTTGCGGGTAATTTCGTTGATGTTGGCCTGGTTGGAGGCGATAAGGCGCTGGAGCGACTCGGTGCTTTGGCGGGCGCCCACCAGCGTACCCTGGATGTTGGTCTGCGCATCCTTGTTGAGGAAGCCGTTGATGTGCGAGAGCGTCGAGTTTACAGTGTCGAGTAGTACCGTGGCGCGGGCCTGCACAATGTCGGTAATGCTAACGGCAGTGGTGGTTTTCAGCGTTTCGCCACCATGAAACTCTTTGCTGTTGCGGCCCAGCACCAGGGTAATGGTTTTAGAGCCCAGCAGCGAGCCACTGAGACCGGCCTTGGTCGAGTCGCCAAGGGTAATGCCCTTTTCCAACTCCAGCGACGCTTTGATGGAATTGTTGTCGGTAGGCTGCAATTCCAGGTTTTTCACCTGTCCTACTTTAATACCGTTGAGGATAACTGGGGCGCCCACGTTGAGCCCGTCTACCTTGGGGTAAACGGCATAATAGGTACGGTCGCTGGACAGCAGGTTGCTGCCCCGCAAAAAGTTAAACCCCACAGCCAACGCCACTAATGCCACCACGGCCAAGAGGCCCACTTTTATTTCTTTAGACACAGGAAGGTAGATTTAAGGCGGAGGGATGCCGGCTACTAGATGAAGGGCGCCCCTGCATGGTTGCGTCGGGCACCCGGATTAGGACCCTTAACGGCAAACCCCGGCCGGATGTTGGCCCGTGGCCTAAGCCCGGCCGTAGCCTATTCGGCCGAAGGGCCTTCGAGGTCGCGCTTGTATTCGCGGAAAGCACGGTAGATACCGTTGGCAATGCCCTGCTGGCCCGCCCGGCTATCGAGGTAGTTTTCTTCCGAGCGGTCGGTGAGAAAACCCGCCTCCACCAGCACCGAGGGCATGGTAGACTTCCAGAGTACCAGAAAGCCGGCCTGCTTTACCCCGCGCGTGCTGCGCCCCACGCTAGTGCGAAACTGCCGGTCGATGCGCTGGGCCAGCCGCAGCGAGTTGGTGATATAGGCGCTCTGGAAAAGTGAAAATAAGATGTGCGACTGCGGCGAGCGCGGGTCGAAGCCGTCGTAGCGGCGCTTGTAGTCTTTTTCTTGCAGGATAACCGAGTTTTCGCGTTGGGCCACGCCCAGGTTGGCGGTGCTTTTGTGGAGGCCCATCGTCCAGACCTCGGTGCCACGTGAGCCGCGCGGGCCGGCATTGCAATGCACCGAGATAAAGAGGTCGGCATGGTTGCGATTGGCAATGGCGGCGCGCTCGTCGAGCTGCACAAACACGTTGGTTTTGCGGGTGTAGATGACCCGCACGTTGGGCAGGTTTTCCTCAATCTGGCGGCCCAGGTCTTTAATAATGGCCAGGGCCACGTCGGCCTCGTGGGCATCCACGCCGTTGCAGCCAATGTCTTTGCCGCCGTGGCCGGCGTCGAGCACTACGGTGCGCAGGCGGTATCGGGTGGGGTCGGCGGCCGGGCGGCCGGGCGCGGGCAGCGTTGCCGAGTCGGGCGCGGGCGGCGGGGTAGCGGGCAGCGCCAGGGGGCGCACGGAAGGGGGGCTGGCCAGCGAGTCCTGCGCATTAAGCGCCGGGCAGTGGATACTCAGCAGCATAGAGGTCAGCGCAATAATCCGCACGTTGGTCGTTGGGGAAAAAACCGGCTGCTGGCAACCCTTGGCGGGGCAAGCAGCCTCTTATCTTTGTGTTGAGCCTCAAAAGTAATTCGCTCGGTGGCTTTAATTAATTTGGTTTTCTCCTACGCTTTCTTTTCGGGTGCTTTTTCGCGCCGGCGCTCA
>Ga0160427_10002474_pt1 | contig 11117 bp, 6 predicted proteins | sample SolpanmetagenomL_FD_108194 | JGI IMG/M metagenome (GOLD analysis project Ga0160427, IMG submission 108194) | Solar panel surface microbial communities from Lawrence Berkeley National Laboratory, California, USA - L | ecosystem: Engineered > Built environment > Solar panel > Unclassified ...
GCTTTAACTATGATTTTAGTTTCTATTGTCATAAGCATGGTGTTGCTATTTCCAAATTTTAAGATTGAGACTGTTAGCTCGGTGGCTTGGGGGTTTACATTGTATGCAGCGATCGTTGCAGGTCTCATAGGACTTTCGGTCGGAGAAGCATTCCAGAGATCTTACAGTCATTGCAATTCGGTAGATGATATAGCGAGGACTTACGAGGCAACTCAGGGCACTAATACGAAATTCGTTGGAGACTTGATTTTACGGAGTCCGAGCGACAGTGTTTTGCCTAATGCGGAGCTAGGCGTAATGGGGGCTGGAATTTAGAAAGTAAGTCTTCTTAGGTTGCTTTCTGTTCCGGAAACTTATTCGGCCTTGAACGAGCTCCGTTTCCGGGTGTTTTGCCCCTTCAAAATGAGGGGGAGCGATGCTGAGTGATACAGATAAGAGGGAAGCTGGAGCCGCTTATCAAAGCACGCTGGCTCAAGGGCAAGGCTCCGCCTCAGCACCTGCGCCGCACGATTGGACACCTCGAAATACCCCTTCCGCGCGGGGCGGTGTCGTGATTCCCTGACGCTGTCGACGTTGGGGAGGCTCGGATGGGTCAGCCAGGGTTCTTCGATCTGGATGAGCGCTATCAACGTCTGTCGGAGAACGGCGACCCGCTGGTGAAGCTCGCGGCCTTGATCGACTTCGAGGCTTTCCGACCGAAGTTGGCCACCGCACTGAAGCGGTCCGACGGATCGAAGGGTGGCCACCCGCCCTACGATCCAGTGCTCATGTTCAAGATCCTGATCCTTCAGACGCTTTACACGCTCTCGGACGATGCCACCGAGTTCCAGATCCGAGACAGGCTGTCGTTCATGCGTTTCCTCGGCCTGCGCTTCGAGGATGCGGTGCCGGACGCCAAGACGGTGTGGCTGTTCCGCGAGCACCTGACACGGGCCGGTGCGATCGACGATCTGTTTGCTGCCTTCGACGCCTGGCTGAAGGGTAAGGGGTATCTCGCGATGTCGGGGCAGATCATTGACGCCTCGATCATCGCGGCTCCGCGTCAGCGCAACACCGATGCGGAGAAGGCGGCTCTGAAGGAAGGCCGGATCCCGGAGGCATGGGCAACCAAGCCGAAGAAGCTCGCTCGAGATAAGACAGGGACGCCCGCTGGACCTTGAAGCGGGCCAAGGCACGCCCGGCGAAGGCGGACGGTGCGAAAGCCAAGGTCGAGATCGCCATCCCGGTGTTCGGCTATAAGACGCACATCTCGATCGACCGCAAGCACGGGTTCGTCCGCCGCTTCACCATCACCAGCGCGGCCGCCCACGACGGGGCGCAACTGGCCAACGTCCTCGATCCAGCCAACACGGCGAGCGACGTCTGGGCTGACACCGCCTACCGCTCCAAGGCCAACGAAGCTCATCGGGCCAAGCAGGGCCGGCGCTCGAAGATCCATTTCCGGCGACAGCCTGGCCTCGATCTGACGTCGGCGCAGCGCAAAGCCAACCGCGCCCGCTCTAAGGTCCGCTCGGCCGTCGAGACGGTGTTCGCCGGCCAGAAGCACCGCTTCGGCCTGTTCGTCCGGACCATCGGCCTGGCCCGAGCCCAAACCAAGATCGGGCTTGCTAACCTCGCCTCCAACCTCAAGCGCTTCCTCTGGATCGAAGCCCGGCCGGTGGTGGCCTGAGACAACCTCGGGATGGGCTCCTCAGCCTGTTCCCGAGCACCGCCAGACAGCCAGAACGCTAGTGCGATCACGCCAAAGCTGCCGGCGTCGTCAGATCAACGGTCAAACCCCACAATTACGCGGTTCTTCGAGGTGTCCGATCACGGCCATCCTCTGGCGGATGCCTTTACTTCCGCCCACGCCACCTGCTTATATTCAATGCGCTCCCAAACGCATGATCAAACGAGGCCGGGCGGTATGACCCTCGCTTGACATGTACAATATCGGCAAGAGACACCCTCGAGTGTCATCTTTGTATCTTCCGATTTTGAAATCTCCGGGTTAGGCTTTTGCTCTAGGTAGCGGGGACTCGTGTATTGAGCGCGGGGACGCCGTTGGGGGAGGTTGTCATGACGGACTACGTCGTCGTCACGAGGACATCGCTCAGACCTGATCCCGACGACACTTCCCCCGAGGTAGTGATGCTCGAGGTCGGCAAAGAGGTCGTCGTCCTACGCGAGCTCAGGCCTTGGACGAAGGTTTCGGTCGCCGGCACGGAGGACAATACGTACATAGGCTGGATCCACTCGGACGTCCTGAAGGTGAGCCGAGACAAGCCGATCCGGCTCTTTGATCAGCCCGAAGGACAGGCGACGACCGTGACGGGCGACATCGTCAACGTCCGCTTGCGGTTGGTGCCATGGAGCAAAGTCAACGTGCGACTGCCGGACGGCAGCGTCAGGACGGGCTGGATCACTTCGGATGGGCAGGAAAGCGGAGCCGGGACACCTTCGCCCGCCGTCGAGGAGCGGCCGCGGGACGAGAGTAGCGACCTCACTCTCGGACCCAACGAGGTCTACCGAGGCTTTCTGATCGAGGCCGAGACACGGACCGAGATCGATGCGGCCGCGATCGCAGCCCTCATCAACGCCGAGGCCGCCAAGCTACCGAACGGACAGTGGAACAAGGACTCGAAGGCGGGTACCAGCAGCGCGGCTGGCCTGACTCAATTCCTCGACTCAACTTGGCTCGGCGAGGCCAAGAAGGCGCAGACGCTTCTGAACGAATGCTGTCGGAAAAAGGGCTTGGTTACCGCAGCCAATGCGATCGTATCGGGGCGAGAGGCCGAGCTTCTCGCCCTACGCTTCGATCCGCGGCTCTCAATCGTCGGGGCGGCCGAGTACGGACTGTTCAACCTGAACGCACTCATCAAGGCCGATCTCGTCGATGACGAGATGGGCGATGACGAGAAAGCCCGCTTCATCTATCTCGCCCATCACGAGGGCCTTGGCGGCGCGCAGGCCTTCCTGAAGGGAACCAAGGCCTACAGCTTCAGCGATCTCGTCACCCAGGTGGGACAGAGCAAGGCACAGGCTTTGGTCAACACGGCCAACGGCGACTCGACGCTGGCCTACAGGACTTGGCTTAACGGCTACCTCGACCGGAACATCCAGCCGTCCCGGTTCCGGAAGAGTCCGGAGATCGGTCCAGCAACAAGCGGAGAGGGCACCAAGGCGCTCTCGCTCTTCGATGGTCCTCCGCTCCTCGTCACGAACCTCAGTTCCAACGCGCCTCTCGCCAAGGCAATCCAATGGAGGTTGTCGGAGCTTGGATACCTTGATCCGCCCGCCGATGGAAAGTTCGGTTCCGTCTCCGCCTGGGCGCTCAGCGAATTCTGCGAAGGAAATGGTGTATCGCTGCGCGACGGCTTCACCCGGGGCGTGGCGCAGAGGTTGCTCACGCCGACCATCCTCCTGCCGGACATCGTCCCAAGCGGGACCTGGTTCGACAAAGTCATCACCTACATGAAGGCAAAGCACTACTTCATCTGTCGCCATCCCGAGTGCAAGAACATCGTCTACCTCGAAGGCGTCGATCCGGCCGGCACACTGAATGACGACGCCTCCAACAAGTTCAACGACCTGCGTGTCGTGTTCACGATCGGTGTCGACGGAAGGCCAAACCTCGACGGTTCCATTTGGGAGGGCACGACCGAGCCTGGCCGGTTTTGGACGATGAACGCAATGAGTGCCAAGGGCGCTGCCCGAATCGCCTTCAACCAATACAAGGCTTGGGTGGTAGGCACCCACCACCCCGAAACCCCGGCTGCACACGAGGCATTGGTCCAGGTCGAGCCGATCAGCGTCTACCGAGACCTCAACAAGGACTTCAAGCGGACGGGAGATCAACTCGATACGGGCCTTTTCGCGATCAATCAGCACTGGGGCTATGACGCCTCGAAGGACGACATCGGACGTACGAGCGCCGGCTGCCTCGTCGGTCGCGCTCGGGAAGGCCATCGTAAGTTCATGTCGTTCGTGAAGGATGACCCGCGATACAAAGCCAACCACTCCTACCGCTTCGTCACGGCCGTGATGCCGGGCGACGAGGTGCTCAAGTGACAGGATGGATGCGACCTCTCCCTGCGAGGGGACCTAGCGGCGACGGCCTTGAGGCAGGTGGGCTATGAGACAAATGACGCTTTGCGTGCCCATGGAGGTCAAGCCGGAGAGTTGCAGCAGGCTTTCGGCACTGATCGAAAATCTCAAGGCTCGCGAAGATGCCTCGAGTACGCCCGACACGCCGAACTTCGCCCGGCTGAAGGCGCAGGTCCCGACCCTGCACTTCATGTCAATGAGCGTATTCCCAGGGATGGAGTACGATCCAATCCTCGTCATCGAGGCGAATTTCGATGGCGAGCCGGGGCCTTTCTGGGGCCAGATCGAGGTCGTGATCGGCGACATGCTTCAAGCCATGATTCGCTGCTGCAAGCGGCCAAACGACGGGACCGGTGACCTGTATGACGCAGCGACACAGGGTGCATCGTCGATTGCGGTCGCGCCCTACCTTGAGGCACGGACGCAAATGCCGAGCGTTTTCCATCACGGGAACAGGGGCCTGACGCGCGACCGGATACTACAGGACCATGCGCTCTTCCTCGCGCTGCGGGAAGAGGTCGACCGTCCGAACCGGGAGTACCACTGCCTTTCCAGGGCCGGCGAATGCGGCGAAGTCCAAGCGCAATTGCGGAGCGCGATGCGACCACAATTCCCTTGGCTCGACGAAGCCGCACCCGAGCGGGTGACCACGCTGGAGTCCACTATGGACTACATCCGCTTTGTTCGCTTCCTGGTGCTGGCTCTGCTCGGCCTATCGCTCCCGGGTGTGCTGCTCGCGCCGCTCCTGCGTTGGCAACTCTACTTGATCCTCGTCGGAATTGGAGCAATCGCCGTGGTCGCCCTGCTGTGGGCGAACCGGAAGGCGTTCGCGGGGACTGAGGTCGTCAATCGCGTCGGATTGAAATTCTTCGACGGGCAGCGGGTGCTGCTACTCCTGTTAGGTGTCGTCGCCTACGTCGTTCTCGCGGTGCTCGTGCTCTCGCCAGTCATCGTATTCGTCCATGCCTTCGGTTTGCTAGCCGAACTCCTACAGCTCGGCCCCCATCTCTCACTTTGGGCCGCGGCGAGCGAGACGGCCCGCGCCGTAAGCCTCGGACTGCTCAGCGTCTTCCTGACGTTCCCGCTCCTCCTCCTCCTCCTGCGCTGGAACGAGATGCGAGACAGCAGCCAGGACGCGCCGCATGTCGCCGACGACACCTTGCGCGAGATCGTTCGTCGGGAAGACTGGATCACCCAGAACCACATGGGCTCGATCGTACTCATCAAGCCGGGGGCGCTCCGGTCGACGATCATCCGCATCGGCCACTACGGACTCGGGCTCCTTCTACGCGCAACGGCACGAAATGGCTATCTCGGCAGTATGCGCACGGTACACTTCGCGCATTGGGCGTTCCTCAACAATAATAGTCGACTTCTTTTCCTCTCAAATTTTGATCATAGCTGGGGCAGCTATCTCGACGACTTCATCGAGAAGGCGCACGTCGGGTTGACGCTTGCGTGGGGATGCGGGGTCGGCTTTCCGTCGACGCGCATGCTGCTCTACGACGGTGCAAGTCACGGACGGCAATTCAAGGCTTGGGCGTTGGCCTCACGTGCCGTGAGCCGCTTCTGGTACAGCGCTTATCCCGACCTAACCGTGGATCAGATCGAACGTAATCACCGGGTCGCGAACGGTCTGCGACTGACGAAGCCGAGCGAAAAGGAGGCAGAGGCATGGTTGTCGGAACTTTAGGAGCGACCGACACGACCTCCGCGCCTCCGAGCTGGAAGCTCGCCGATCCGATCAGGGGCCGCACGCAGGGCCTGATCGCGAGCGGGTTCGGGCACCTGCCCTACGGACGGGCCCTTTTCCTCGAGTTCGTCTGGGGGGTGGGAACGCCGGGCGGTGCCTGGATGGACGCCCTCGTCGACAAGGTGAACGTTACGCATGGCGCGCCAGACGAGAGGGATGAGAAGCCGTGCCGGGCGGCGAGCCTTGCCTTCACCTGGACAGGACTGAAACGGATGGGCCTCGGCGAACAGGCGCTTGCCTCTTTCTCGCGCCCGTTCCGGGAGGGGATGTTCCAGGAAGACCGCATGCGACGGCTTGGCGACCGTCGCGGCGGCACCTGGCTGAAGACCGTTGCCGAGGGCGGCCCGAAATGGAGCGCCAACACTCCCCTTAGAGATCCCACCCGCGTCGATGCCGAGCGAGTAGGCGGCTATGCCGTTCCTCACGCGGCGCCAGTCGAGAAAGGGGTGAAGACGCCAGTGACGGTCCATGCGCTTCTGCTGCTCTACACCGAGCGAGAGCCGGAGGCCGACGAATGGACGGTTCAAATTAAACAAATGCTTGGGAACGTCAGCGTCGACATCGTCCATGAGCTCGATCTGCTTCTCGACGTCGAGAAGAAGGGCATAAGCCGGGAGCATTTTGGATTCGCTGACGCGCTTTCGCAACCGATCCCCTTCGGACTGGATGTCCCTGTCGACGAAACCAAGCTCGTGCTGATCAACGGGCAGCCCATGCAGAAGGATGAAGTGCAGGGCATTCCGTTGGGCGAAATCCTTTTCGGCTATCAGAACGGCCACAGCGAGCCCGCCCCCGGACCGGTGGTTCCACGCCAAATCAACGGGGATCCGACGCAGGAGGACCCACGTCCCAAGGCGGCGGACCTACTCGACCATCCACGAGCCGAAGGCTTCGCCGACCTTGGAATCGATGGGAGCTACCTCGTTGTTCGGGAACTGAAGCAGGACGTCGCTGCGTTTTGGAGCTCCCTCGATGAACAGGCAGTCCGTATTCGCGCCTCCGACCCCGATGCCGGCCAAGTCAACGCCACTTGGCTGGCGGAGCGGATCGTCGGACGTAGTGTGGACGGTCACCTGCTCTGTCCCGGGGAAAGCTACCATTCGGCGGACAAGTACGGCCTTCCGGACAGTTCCTTTCTGTTCGGGAAAGTCGACCCGAAAGCCCGAGGTTGCCCGCCCGGCAGCCATGTTCGGCGGGCTTTTCCGCGTGACGCGCTGGCGCCGAGTCAGACCGAGGACAGCCGCCGAGAGCTGCTGCAGGCCGCCAACAATCACCGCATCCTGCGGCGAGGTCGCAAGTTCGGGCCCAAGATCGACGATGATCGCAGAGCGGATAAGGAGGACCGCGGACTCCTGTTCATGTGCCTCAACACGGACATCGAGCGGCAATTCGAGTTCATCCAACAGACTTGGCTGCTGAACAGCAGCTTCGCCACCCTGTTCGAAGAGGTCGATCCACTGCTGGGTCCAGCGGGCAAGCAGACAATTCGGGACGGGCCGCTGCGGCGGATGGTGGACGTCGACACCTACGTCCGGATGGCAGGCGGGGATTACTTCTTCCTACCAAGCATGCCGGCCCTCAAATACTTATCCCTGCTATGAGCGCACTGACCTCGACGGATCCATATCGTGCGCCCGGAGGCGTCCGCGGCTGGCTGACCTCATGCATCCTAGCCGCTGCGCCCTTCGTCACGTGCGTACTGCGGAGCCGGTGGCCCATTGCGGGCGGCGGTTCCTTTTGGATCGTCACTCGCTACGACGACGTTCTGGGAGTGTTCGCGAACGACGCCGCTTTCGCCGTACCGTATGCCGAGAACTTACGGGTGATTACCGGCGGCGAGCCTTTCTTCCTCGGCCTGGGCGACACGCCTCAATACCACGCTCAGCTCGACGCAATGCTGTCTGTCGTGCGCCGGGAGGACCTCACCAGTCTCGGCGATGAGGCGGAGGCCCGGGCCCGTACCTTGGTGGACCGAGCGGAAGGCCGCGTGGAGGTCGTGGGGCTCGTGCGCCGAGTCAGCTTCGACCTCATCGCTTCCTATTTCGGGGTACCGGAGCCGCCAAACGGGCGCCTCGACATCTGGGGGACCAGGTTGTTCGAGTTCCAGTTCACAGGATCGACCTCGGATCGCGCCTGGGTCGACGAGGTATCTGAGATCGCTTGTGCTTTCCGAGAGCACATCGATCGCGCGATCGTGGAACGCAAAGGCGCACGTGGCCGTACCGACGACGTGCTGGAGCGCTGCCTCGCGAAGCAAAACGAGGGTCGAGACGGCTTCTCCGATGCGGAGATTCGCACAGCGCTGCTTTGCATGGTGGTAGGGGGCCCGCCCCAGCCGCCGATGGTCGTTCCTCAGGCGATGGAACAGCTTCTACGCCGGCCCGCATGGCTGGAGCGGGCGGGAATCGCGGCTCGGGAGGGCCGCGATGGCGACCTCCACGACATCGTGCTGGAGGCCATGCGCTTCGATCCTCTGGCTCCAGGCCTCAAGCGGCTCACCCTGACGGACTACGAGGTTGCCGCCGGAACGTCGCGGACTAGGATAATTCCCAAGGGTGCGACTGTCATCGCGGCCTTCGCGTCTGCCATGATGGACGACCGCCGCATCGCCGAGCCCCGATCCTTCAATCCGGGTCGCCCGGCTCACGACTACGTCCACTTCGGGCACGGGCTCCACGAGTGCTTCGGTCGGCACATCAATCACGCCATCCTACACCGAATTTTGAAGCCGCTCCTTGCTAAACCTAATCTCCGCCGAGCGAGTGGACTGCGCGGACGGCTCAGTAAACGGGGCGCATTCGCTGAACGGCTTGAGGTCGTCTACTGAGAGCTTGCTAGAGGCGATAATCTCGCATTCAATAGTAGCCGGCGTCAACAGCTAAGAATTTGGCAACAAAGGTGAGCTGACCGACTAAGAAATAAAGGTGAGCGGCTTGCTCGCATAACTAAATACTCTGCAGTTATGGAAACCCTACCATGACACCAAGGATTTGTGGTCAAAAGCCGCAATTGGAAATTTGACAGTTTTATGGAACGCAGGGGCAGTGCCTACAAAACGCAATTAATGTGTGGTTATTCTTAGTGTTTCCGATGCGGCTTTGAAAGCCATCCAACACGGGTTCCCCATATATAAAAACCTTGGTTGAGGCCCATCCCAGGAGGGATTTGGCATTAGTCCAGCAGGCGGCGTATCCGCTTTAGCACGAAGACCGTTTCATCAAATAAATTGACAAGATTAATAAAAATTACGCGTGAGTATTCGCTGCTAGAATTCAGAGCTTCGAATGCGACTGGTGCACTGACGCACTCGAAGGATGAGTCAAGAGTCATGATTTCCATTGTCCCACCGGCCAGTTAACACGGGATTCCTGCAATGACCGTTGGCCTCAGTGCACCAGGCTCAGATGGACGCCGATCCACAGCATGTCCAAGTTCCTGCTGCTCAATTGTTCAGCCGTGCCTATCTAGGCAAGTGAAAAACAATCGATTTTACTTTGCGTTCGCCCCAGCGGGGGGTTGTGACAGCCCACTCGTAGCCTTTCCCGCGCCTTCCGTCCTTGCCCCCCGTCTTCAGTAGCCCTCGCCGCTGAAGCCAGCCAAGGGCCGCCAGAAGATGAGCTTGGTCCTGAAACCATGCACGAAAGGTCTTTGAGTGGATCGTGATGACAGTACGCTCACCTTCTTGGCGCTGAAAGCCTATGGTCTGTGCGGGATCAAGGGCTGATTTGCCTTTTTCGGGGAGAGAAACCTTATTCAGGTGCTCTTGCAAGATCTGCTTCGCCCGCTTTTCTAAAGGTTGCTCAGGCCGAACCAAAGCGTAACCGTCTTGGAAGCAGGTCAAGATCGCACGCAGCAACTCCTCGTCAGACCAGGGGAAAAGCCCAGCCCTGATAGCTAGCCGGCCTGCAGCGTAAGCGAGGCCGAAGTTGCGCGCGGCGTGTAGGGCTGCTCCTTCGCTGGAAGGCAGGTGGGTTCGGCGAACAAACCGTTCGATCCAGGTGGCAGCTTCTTCGCGGAAGGTCGCCTGATTTGCCAGCAGATGCTCCACGAAGGCCTGCATAGCATGCCCATGGTGCAGTTGCGCTGCGTCGCGAAGCTCATGGAGACGCGACCGGGCTCGTCGCGTGGCGACTCGACGAGGAACGTCGGTCGGCAACAGGTCAAAGATCGTTTTGCAGTGGTGCGCGACGGCGGGGATGTCCCAGCAGCGAGCATATTCGCCATGATCACGAACCTGCCCTGATGCCTTAGCCAATTCGGTGATCGAGCGCTCAGAGTTCGGCATGAAAATCATGCGGAAAGCTGTCTCGTGCGGATCTGAAGCATAACTCGACGCACTATGCCGTCCTCGGTCCTGCCCTTCGGCTAGGGTATAGATCAGAGTCCGGAACGTGGCGTAGGCGTCCCGCTTATGGCCGTCGATCAAACCTGCCTCGTTCAATGGCATAGGTAGATCATTGCAGAGGCGAGCAACCTCAAAGAGCGAAGCATCGGTAGCGTTGAAGTTCGGAAGTTGTCCTTCGCGAGAGATGCCGATCACGGACCCGGCGACAATCAAAGCGGTGGACTTGCCGGTTTTCGACGGTCCGTGAAGATTGATCCCGAAAGACTGAAAGCCAAGGGGCTTGAGCAGCGCGGCTGCCAACGACGCCGATAACAGAAGCATTAGGCGAGTGGATCGGCGGCAGGGACGGGCAACATCATTGATCCATCCTTCCAAGGTTCCCGCCTGAGACGTGTGGAAGCGTGCTTTGTATTGAATCCACAATGGCGGCTTCAGCAGCGTACGACCGCCTTCCGCACCAACGATACGGTCTTGGAAGACGAATGCCTGATCGTCGGGTCGCCAGCCCAGATTGACGGCGTGCAGCCAGTACGCCTGCGGAGGGCGCCCGCAAATCTTTTCGAGAGTCGGCTTGGCGCGCAGTGGATTGCGAGCAAGGCTCCAGTTGCGGCGAGTTAGTTCGGCGTGCAGATTGACGGGGTTAGTCGCCTTTTCGAGCGACACACGGAGGACGCCGCTGCGGCCCTGTGGCTTTGAGAACTCGTAAACTTCAAACGCCTCTCCGGTCGCCTCATCCTCGGCATTGGCAATGAATACGAGGGGCTTGACCTTTTTGTACCGAGTAAGGCGTCCCGCCGCTCGACGAGCTTGTGATCGGCCCCCACGCGGTGGTCCATAAGTAAAGTTAGTGCGCGGTAGGCCACTCCACCACGGGTAGCTTGGCCGGCGGAGCTGGTTGGACGAGCGCTGCTGGCCAAGCGGTGAACGCTGGCA